>ERZ827126.62-NODE-62-length-175105-cov-8.362702_pt1 | contig 175105 bp, 140 predicted proteins | sample MGYA00519780_ERZ827126 | MGnify/ENA primary metagenome ERZ827126 (study PRJEB31778, sample SAMEA3449262) | human gut metagenome | biome: human gut; feature: human-associated habitat; material: faeces | place: United Kingdom | collected 2010/2012 ...
TCTGCCCTTTCCCATAATGGACACATCCTTTCTTAACTAAATAATATTTTACTTAATTTGACTTAATGTGTCCACTACTTTATACTAACACCAATATACAACTGCATATTCTTTGTGATGATTATGTATATGCTTACTTTCTTTTACCTTTTCATCATGATGATGTTCAAATTTCCCATCTAAAGGCTTTCCTGCATGATGGGATACTGCATGCATAAGAACTTCAAGTCCTGTCTTTTTCCTTGCAGATACAGGAATAACTGGTATTCCAAGCATTTCAGGAAGTCTGTGCATATCAATTTCCATTCCACGCTCTTCTACAATATCCATCATATTAAGAGCTAATACAACTGGTTTTCCAAGTTCTATTAATTGAAGAGTAAGATATAAATTTCTCTCTAAAGAAGAGGCATCTGCTACATCTACAATTACATCAACTTCATCTTCTAAAATATACTGTCTTGAAAGCTTTTCTTCCATAGTATAAGAAGTTAAACTATAAATTCCAGGAAGGTCAACTAATCTAAATTGATGATTATGAAATTTAAAAGCTCCTTCTTTTTTTTCTACAGTAACTCCAGGCCAGTTAGCAACCTTTAATTTTGCACCAGTATATGCATTAAATAGAGTTGTTTTTCCACAATTAGGGTTACCTATAAAAGCTACGTTAACCACATCTTTCATTTACTTTTCCTCCAATAATACTTCTATTCCATTTGCAATTTTCTTTCCTATAGCAAACCTTGTGCCCCTTACTTTAAATATAAGAGAGCCACTTTTTTTATTATTTAAAACCTCTATATTAGTCCCTTTTGTAAGACCAAGCATTTGAAGTCTTCTTTTTACAACAGGTTCTAAATTTATTTCTTTTATTTTATATTCTTTGCCTATTGCTCCATTTAATAAAACCATTTTTTTCCCTCCATTTAAGGATTTTCTTTTCTTAGTTCACTTTATCATTAACAATATTCATTGTCAACAATATTGATAATTATTTGCAAATATTATTAAAGACTTTTATTTAATTTTATGATATAAATTATCCTTTTTATAATTAAAAATTTATTTTTCTTAACAACTTTTTTATATTTTATAAGTAGATTTTATTTTTATATATAGTTATAATCATTCATTATAGGAGGAAATTTTATGGATAAAAAAAATATTTATTTAAAGGATTTATTTAAAACAATTATTATTTTATCTATTGCTACCCTAGCTTCCTTTTTACTTGCAAATCTTACTAATAATAATACAAATGTTTCTATTTGTTATATACTTGCAGTAATTTTAATTTCAAAAGAAACTGATTATTACTTTTTTGGAATTTTATCTTCTATTGTTGGAGTAATTGGAGTAAATTATTTTTTTACTTATCCCTATTTTGCTTTTAATTTTACAATAAGTGGCTATCCTATTACCTTTTTAGCTATGCTTACAATATCTTTAATTACAAGTACTTTGACAATAAAGGTTAAGGAAAATGTAAGACTTGCTTTAGATAGAGAGGAAAAAACAAAAAAGCTTAATGAAATTAACAATAAATTACTTTCTGTTAATGACCTTTCAAGCATAATAAACTTAACATTAGAATCTGTAGTAAAAATTACTTGTGGTTCTGCTATTTTTTATTCTTTTGATTCTAATTTTAAAAAAAGTACAACTACAAAATTCTACAATGAAGAAAATAAAAATATATTTTTTACTTCAGAGGAACAAAATATTGTAGATTGGGTATGTTCTCATAAAATTCAAGCTGGAATTGGTACAAGCTTTTTTAACAATAGTAGTAGTTGTTTTTACATTCCTATTATTTCTCGTAATACTCTTTGGGGTATTTTAGGAGTTCAGTGTAAAAATAATATTCCCCTAGATAAAGATATGATAACTTTTCTTGATTTAATGATGTCTGAAATTGCCCTTGCAATAGAAAGGCAATATTTATCTGATGCTAAAAATCTTATGGCAATTGAAACAGAAAAGGAAAAAATGAAAGCCAATCTTTTAAGGGCTGTTTCTCATGATTTAAGAACTCCTTTAACAGGAATGATTGGAGCTAGCTCTACTCTTATTGAAAATAAAAAATATTTATCTGAAGAGGAAAAGGATAATTTAGTAAAACATATATTTGAAGACTCTAATTGGCTTTTACATATGGTAGAAAATCTTTTATCTGTAACAAGGATAAATGAAAAAAATGCTACTGTAAATAAAATAGCAGAACCATTAGAAGAAGTAGTGTCAGAAGCTGTAATGCGTTTTAAAAAAAGATATCCAAAAGCTTTAATTATAGTAAAAGTTCCAGAGGAATTTTTAATGGTTCCTATGGATGCAACTCTTATTGAACAGGTTATTTTAAATCTTTGTGAAAATGCTATAAAATATTCAAAAAGTACAAAACCTATTGAACTTATAGTAACAAAGGAAAATAATGAAGTTTTCTTTAATGTAAAAGATTATGGAATAGGAATAAAAGAAGATAATCTTAATAGTATATTTGATGGATATTCTTTAAATAAAAATTCAAGTAGTGATTCTTCAAAGGGTATGGGAATAGGATTATCTATATGTAAAACAATTATTAATGCCCATGGTGGACATATTTATGCAAAAAATCATAAAGATTGTGGTGGTAGTGGTGCAACATTTACTTTTTCATTACCACTTTTGGAGGAATAAATTTTATGAAAAATAAACAAACTATATTAATTATTGAAGATGAAAACACAATATGTAATTTTATATCTACTACTTTAGTTGCAAATGACTATAAAGTTTTAAAAACAACAAATGGAAGGGAAGCTATATCTTCTTTTTCCTCTTATTGCCCTGATGTTATATTATTAGATTTAGGACTTCCTGATATGGATGGCTTAGATGTATTAAAACAAATAAGAAGTTGGTCTTCTGTACCTATAATAATAGTATCTGCAAGAGACCAAGAAAAAGAAAAAGTTACTGCCCTTGATTTAGGTGCTGATGATTACATAACAAAACCCTTTGGTACTTCTGAACTATTAGCTAGAATACGTACTGCTATACGCCATAATATAAAAATGGAAACTGGAAAGGAATTTCCTACAGACCTTTTTAAAGCAAAGGATTTAACTATTGATTTTAATAAAAGAATTGTTTATGTAGGAACTAAAGAAATTCACTTAACTCAAATAGAATTTAAACTTATAGCCCTTTTAGCTGGAAGTGCTGGAAGAGTTTTAACCTATGATTATATAATAAAAAAAATATGGGGACCCTTTTCTGATTCTAAAGATAATCAAATATTAAGGGTAAATATGGCAAACATTAGAAGGAAAATTGAAGAAAACCCTGCAGACCCTCAATATATTTTTACAGAAGTTGGAGTAGGCTATAGAATGATAGATGAAAATTAAAAATAGAGACTGTTCCATGAAGAAATATTAATACAATATAAACACATATTACAATGTATATTGTTATGAAATTTCTTTGTGAAACAGTCTTTTTTTTAAATATATTATATATAGGATAAATTTAAAATTGCCTTATAAATTTGAAACTTTTTTTAATTTTTTATTTTCTTCTGCCTTAAAAATAACAGTTTTCTTTGGTGCTACTTCAAATTCTTCTACATCTACCTTTTGAAATATTGTATCAATAAAATAGTCCATTAAAGTAACCTTTCTTCTAAGGTTTTTCTCTGCATATTTTAAAGAACTTTTATCTATATTTTTATACATTACTTTTTTCATATTATTTTTTCTCCCTTCATTAATTAATTTTTACTCTAAAATAGTATTTCACTTTTAGAAAAATTATGTTTATTCTCTCTTTATTTCTTAAATAAATTATACCTTATTTTCTATTATTTGTAAATCGTTTCCTGTAATATTTTTATTTAAACTTTTATAGGTTTTAAAATAATAGCCTTCAAAGGCTTCTGGAAAATCAAATTTATGAATCATTTTGTTTAAAATATTAATAGGTATTGTTCTCTCTCTTTTTTTATTTCTTTTTAATAATTCTTTATACCTAGCTTCAACATATATAATTTCTACCTTTGCACCATAGGACGAAAATAAGTCTATAAGTTTTTTTCTTGTTTCTGCTACTAAATTTGTAGCATTCCATACAAAGGAAGTTTTTTCTCTTAAATATTTTTTAGCTCTTTCTTTTCCTATATTTACTACCTTTCCTGAGTTTTCTCTTGGAGAAATATTAAACTCTTCTCTTATATCATCTAAAGAAATAACTTCTATCTCTTTAAAATTTTCTTTTATATAAGTATCTTTTCCTGCTAAAGGAAGACCACACATAACTATTACCTTAAAGGAGGTTACATCAAAAATTTCATCTTTATACCAAATATTATTATCTTTAAAATATTTAAATCTTGTATATTCATTAAAAAATTTAATTTTTTCATAAAAGCAACCTATTTCTATTGAATATTCTCTAAAATATTCTACTTTATTTAAAATAAGCTCTTTATCACTACACTCTCTTCCTAATACATCAGCTTTAGAAAGAATATATAATAAATTCATATTTAAACATTCACTTACTTTTATTAATTCATAGTCTATAGAATCTTTTTCTAAAAACACAAGAGGAAAACCATGATATTTTATAAGGGATGCTATATTTTCTCGCATTTTAAATGAAATATTAAATTTTTCTTCATATTCTTTATAACATATTTCTCTAAAGGCTTTAGAGCCTCTTATTGCATGTTTTGGAGATACAATTTCATTATTTTCAACCTTTGTACAAGTTATTTTTCCTATATCGTGAAATAAAGCTGCCATATATACTGTTATTTTTTCATCAAAAGAAAGAAAGTTCCATTCTTTTAGCTTTATAAGTTCTTTACATACATTTTTAGTGTGGATAAATACATTGCCTTCTTTATGGTATTTTGGGTTTTGTTTAATTTCTTTAAGGGAGTATATTATTTCAAAATTTTTTATTATTTTATCAAAATCAAATCCTTCTTTAAATATTCTTTCCATAAATTTTACTCCTTATACATAGAATCAAAAATATTAATTCCTTCTTTAAGCCTATTAGGAATGATTGGTCTTTTTACCCAATGAGTTTCAGAATCTAATATGGTATTTAAAAAAGAACTTCTTACATATTTAAATCTATCAATTACTTCCTCTTCGTTTTCTACCTTAATATATATTCCTTCCATTAAATCTGTAGTATCTGTTTGTTTTTCTACTAATTCATAATTTAAACCATATTCTTCACATTGTTTTTTTAATGTTTCTTTATATTTATCTGATTTAAAATTAGATTTTTTAAGAAGGGAGGTAATTTCTTTAATACTTTTAATTTTTCCTTCATAAAGAACTAAAACTGAAGTTATAAAATCATATTCCTTAAGTAATTCTCTTCTTTTTTTAGTACTTAAAAATTTATTTTCCTTTTTATCATAAATATCAAACTCCATAAAATAATGAGTAAGATTATCATAAAAAACTGTATGCTTTGCATAAAGCCATTCTCCATACATTATATATCTATCTTTTAAAAGCTCATATAACTGGCTTTTAAAGGAATTTGCCCACATTTTAAATAAAGAAAATTGCTTTTCTCCATAGCTACCATTTAAAAAGTGGCCTCTACTTTGAAGAAGAAGATTTCCATTTTCATCAAAGCTTATTCCAGAATTTGCACCATCTACTTTTTCTTCTAATACAACATACTTTCCCTTTATATAATCAAATTTAACACTTTTTAAATCTTCATCACCCTTTTGAAGTCTTGAACCTTCAATATGTCTTGTTCTTGGGTATTTATATATTTTTTCCATATATTTTCATCATCCTTTTCTAATTTATTTAGCACAAAAAAAGTGCTATGAAATAACTTTTCACAGCACAAATAAACCAAAAAAGATATGAATTTTTTGGAAAATAATTGCTATAAAAAGTATATTCTAAAAAAGTGTAAAACAAACTAATTGTTTAAAAAGAATAAATTTAAACATCCTAACTAAAACTACTTTATTTTTAAAAATAGCTATTAAAATACTAAAATTAATCTTTAATTTTTAACACCTTTATTTTTATTGCTCTTTTTTTAAGCAATAAAGGTCTTCTAAAAATTAAGAACAACCTAGAATATACAAATTACATAATTATCTTCCTTTCAAAACTATTTTCTTTATAATAACACTTATTATATTTTTTGTAAATACCTATGGAGAAGTTGTTAGTGTTACTGGAGATGGTATAAATGATGCTCTAGCTCTTACTAAAGCAGATGTTGGTATTGCAATTTTAATATGAATATCTTTTTACAAAAAAATATAGGATAAACTTTCAATAGTATATCCTAGAAAACATTCTATATTTCTTCTTTTTTTTAAATTATTATGCTATAATAAATTTGTCAAGGATACTAGCCCCTTAAATCACCTAAGGTGAGCTTTTATCTATTTGGCCAGTGGAGTAGTTTAATTAAAACATTAGCAGCACGCAAAGATTGAAGTAAAACCTTCACTCCACTGTTTATTATTCTTACCATATCATATGATCATTTGTATAATTATATCTTAATTTTTCTTCTATTGCTAAATCATAAAAATCTCGTCCATATATAAAATACCAAGCTTTTTTTTCTATTTCAAAATCTATATATTCTTTATCTATAGCTTTTCTACTTATTTTGCCACACTTAATGCTTTTTAGTTTATTAATAAGGTATTTTCCTTTAGCAGGCTTTAATAAATCTATCATATAATATATATTAAAAATCATATTCTTTTTAAATCTACATTCTTCATCTTTCATATAAGAACCAAATAAGCTTTTCCACTTCACATATTCTCTAAATAAAACATAATATACAAAATAATTAAAGACATTTATTACAAGATAATAATTACTTCTTTCCATAAATAATACAAGCCTTTCAATATCTACATCCCTTCCTATTACAATAAGATTACTATTATAAGCATAACTATTTCTTTTCTTTGTAAAATCAATTTTCACCTTCATTTTTTCACATAAAAATATAAGCTTTTCTTTATTATTTAATTTCTCATAAATATTAATTCTATTTTTTATGTAATTATACAAAAGGAAAAATATATTTTTATCATTACTTTCTTTATATATAAGTTTTGAATTAAAAAGATTAATAAAATCTATTTTTTCTATAAGGTCAAATTTTATAATAATACCTTTATCCTCAAACATATTAGAATATCTAGATTCTTTAATATGTTCTATAAATTTTATAATTAAATACACTTTATCATTTATATCCATAGAAAGAGCCTTATTAGTTAAAAAAACTCTTTCAAAAGAAGTGTTAATTTCCATTGCTTTTTTAAAGTCCTCTTTTAGAAAAGATTCAAATATTTTCTTTATAGTATTTTCATAATCCCTTTCTGTAAGTTCTCCTTTTAAACATTTCCAGCTTTCATTTATGGTTTTTAAAAACATTTTATAAATATGTTGATTTTTCTTAACTGTAGGACACTCTTTATTAATCCAAAATTTATTTTTAACAAGTTTCATAATTACCACTCCTCTTTTTTATAGTCTTTAAACAATACCCCTATATTATCTAACTTTAAAGCTTTTTTATATTTAAATACAGGATTACATATTCTACTTGCTGCATCTTCAAAAGTTAAAGGTGCTTTAAAGCTTTCATCACATATTCCATTCCACTTTTTAGGGAATTGATTAGAAACCCACCCTGGGTCTACACTATATATAAATATCCTTTCTTTTGCATAATCCTTTGCTAAAGACTTTGTAAGCATATTTAAAGAAGCCTTTGCCATATTAGTATGTATATGTTTACTTGATTTTCTCTTTTCAGAAAAACTTCCTTCAAGGGAGGAAACATTTATTATAAATTTATTTAAATTATCACTAGACATTAAATTTTTCTTAAGTCTTGTACAAAGCATAAAAGGGGCAGTAGAATTAATAACTTGAACTTCTAAAAATTCATATAATGAAATATCCTCTGGTTTTGCTACCCAAGAATTATAATTTTCATTTTCCTCTAAATTAATTAATTCCTCATTTTTTAAAGTAGGTAAATTTATATTTTTTATAAGTTTAAGATTATTTTTATATTCACCTTTTTCTTCATATTCAAGATATAGCTTTTTTTCTCCTTCTTTAAGTTCTTCATAATAAGCTTTATTTTTCTTTACTGTTTGAGCTGCATTATTTATTAATATATCTATTTTAGGATAATTTTTATCTATAAAATTTATAAATTCTTCTATATCATTAGCTCTTTTTAAATCAAGTTCACATATAATAAGCCTATCTTTCCAATTAAAAAAGTCCTCTTCTTCAGAATACCTTTTTAAAGCATCAAAGGGAAATCTTGTTGTTACAATAACCTTTGCACCTGCTTTTAAAAGCTTTAAGGAAGTATAATATCCTATTTTTATTCTGCCTCCTGTAACTATAGCAATATATCCCTGTAAATTTTCTATTCTTTCCCTTTCTAATAAATTATACTCTCCACATTCTTTACATAGCCTACTATATTTTTCATGACTTACTGTTAATTCTTTTCTACATATATAACATTTTTTCATATTTCCTCCAAAAGTTTCTTAATAATATTTTTATTATATCATGTTTTTTAATGGAAATTCTTAAACTTGTTTCTTTTACTAATCTTTATTATTACTTTAACAAGTTATCTAAAGTCTTTAAAAATATATAATTTCTATAGAATTAAAAAAAACAGGAAGTATTTTAACTACCTGTTTTTTAACTTTTTAATTATTCCAAATTATCCTCTTCTTTTGGTATTTCATCAAAAACTGGAACACATTCATCACAACCAGAATTAGGTCCACAGTCATCAAAAAAGTCTGGAAAACAATTTGATTCATTATTATTAGTAGTATTTATATCTATTTCAGTTAACTCAAATTTCATTATTACTCACCTCTAAAATATAACTTTTTATTCACATTCACAAACCTTTATTCCTCTAGGTTCTACTGGAGTTGAGAAAACAATTTGAGTTTCAGTGTTTCCAAACTTTTGAAGTTGACCTATAAAAGCATCTAATTCAACTGTTGTTTTATATGCTACCTTTATATGCATAGAATATTTTCCTGTTACACAGTTACATTCAATTACATTTGGGCACTCACTTATAAAAGGATAAAATGTAGGTTTTTCCTTTGGTGATATTTCTAAATTAATAAATGCTATTATATTATAACCTAATTTTAGTTGATCTACATTTGCCTTATATCCTGTTAATATTCCAGCCTTTTCAAGTCTTTCTATTCTTGAAGATACAGCAGGTGGTGATAAATATACCTCCTCTGCAAGATGCTTTAAAGGATATCTTGCATTTTCCTGTAATAATGAAATTAATTTTAAATCTACTTTATCCATAATAATCACTCCTACAAAACTTTCCTAAAAAAATAAAAGAGGCGTACTTTAATAGCTTTTGCCATTAAGTACGCCTCTTTGCGCTTCATTTACTATACTTATATAATACAATTATATTTTAAATTTTACAATAGTTTTTAAAGAAATTTTTCACTCTTAAGTTAATTTTTTTTACTTAGCACTAGTATTTCTTTACTTATTTAAGTTTAAATTCCTTTTTAAGTTAATTTGTTTATTTTCTTCTTTATTATATTTACTTTTTATTTTTAATATATTTCACAATTTTTTTCTTAAATTGTTATTATTTTTTTAAATTTTATATAAGTTTATCTTTGCTATTCATAAAATAAGTGGTAAAATATAAACAAAAGATTTTTATCAAATGTTTTAGGAGATGTTTTTATGGAAAAGGAAAAGACAGAATTAAATTGGAGCGAGCTAGGTTTTAACTACATTAAAACAGACTACCGTTATATATCTACATATAAAGATGGTAAGTGGGATGAAGGAAAACTAGTAACTGATAATATGCTACTTGTAAGTGAAGCATCTACTGCTTTCCATTATGGACAAGAATGTTTTGAAGGTTTAAAAGCTTACAGAACAAAAGATGGTAGTGTACAATTATTTAGACCAGATATGAATGCAAAGAGAATGAATTCTTCCTGTGAGAAATTATATATGCCTCAAATACCAGAAGAAAAATTTATAGATGCCTGCAAACAAGTTGTTAAGGCAAATGAAAGATTTATACCACCTTATGGAACTGGAGGAACTTTATACTTAAGACCATTTGTTATTGGTACTGGAGATAACATTGGTGTAGGTCCTGCACCTGAATACTTATTCTGTATATTTGCTATACCAGTTGGTGCATACTTTAAAGGTGGAATGAGCCCAGTTAACTTTACAATAGCTGATTGTGACAGAGCAGCACCTCTTGGAACAGGAAGACAAAAAGTTGGTGGAAACTATGCAGCTTCAATTAAGGCTCATGAAGAAGCTAAGAAAGCTGGATTTGCAGATTGTGTTTACCTAGACCCTGCAACTCACACTAAAATTGAAGAAGTTGGTTCTGCAAACTTCTTTGGTATAACTAAAGACAATAAGTTTGTTACTCCACTTTCACCATCAATTTTACCTTCAGTAACTAAATATTCTTTATTAGACTTAGCTAGAGATTGTTTTGGAATGGAAGCTATAGAAGGAGATGTTCCAATAGATTCTTTAGACCAATTTGCTGAAGCTGGTGCTTGTGGTACTGCAGCAGTAATTTCTCCAATAGGTGGAATTATGTACAAAGGAAAACTTCATGTATTCTACAGCGAAACTGAAGTAGGCCCTGTAACTAAGAAGCTTTATGATAAACTTACAGCTATTCAATTTGGTGATGATAAAGATTATCCAAAGAACTGGAATATAGTTAAAGTTCTATAATAAAAAATATAAAAAAGTTGTCCTATTCTTTTAAAGTTAGGACAACTTTTTTTCTTTTATAATATTGCTTTTTTAAAATCTAAAGCTTCTTCTTCTTTAACAAAATTATTATTTTTCTTAAACTTTAATATAACTTTAAATAAATCTCCATCTACTTCTATTTTAAAATTTCCCTTTTGAACTTCTGTAAAACTTTTAGCAATTGCAAGCCCTAAGCCAGCCCCTTCTGTATTTCTTGATTTATCACCTCTAACAAACCTTTCAGATATTTCCTCTGGATTAAAGTCTATTTCCTCTGCTGAAATATTTTTAAATACTATACTCACTTCTTCATTGTTTTCTTCAATTACTATATAAACTCTAGAACCTTTTAAGGAATATTTTAAAGCATTAATAATAAGATTTTCAAATATTCTATAAGTTTTTTCACTATCTAAAGAAAGTATAATTTTTTCTTTTGGAAAGGTATTTTTAAATTTTAACCCTGACTCCTTTATTTTATCTTCTAATTCAAATTCTGTTTGCTTAATTAAAGCTACTATATCTATATCCATTAAATTAAGCTTTATATTGCCACTATTTGCTTTACTTACTTCAAATAAATCTTCAATTAAAGATTTTAACCTTTGAGCTTTTTTATCTATTGTATTTATATACTTATTTTGTTCCTCTTTAGTAATATTTTCCTGCTTTAAAAGGTCAACATAAGTTATTATAGAAGTTAAAGGAGTTTTTAAATCATGAGAAACATTTGAAATAAGTTCATTTTTCATATTTTGGCTTTTAACTTCTTCTGAAATAGCTTTTTTTAATCCTTCTTTAACCTTTATAAGTTTTTCTTTTAAACAGTTAAATGGTCTTAAATCCTTTGATACATCAATATTAATATTAAAGTTTCCCTCTGATAAAGATTTTGTATATTTAACTAATAAGTTATAGTTTTTTCTTATTTTAATAGCTACTATTAATAAAACTGTAAAGAAAATTATTGAATAAATTAAAACTCCTAATATTCCTAAAAAATAAGCAAACAAAACTCCTAAAAAATTAACTATACCTATAATTAAAATTCCTCTATAAAAGCTTTTTTTAAGACTAATATCTTCTATTAATTTAAAATATTTTTCTTTATTTTCTTTAAAATTTATTATTATCTCCTTTAAAAGAATTACAGCTAAAAATATACTTAAAAATAATATAAACCAAAAGATTAAATTAAAGGTATATACAATAAAATTTGCTTTCTTATAAGACATTCCAAAATAATTTTTCACATCATAAATTAAACTATTATATAAAGTAGCCCTTATAAGTTTTTTAGATAAAATACTTTCTAAAGAAATAATTATGCTATAGATTAAAAGCTTTATTTTTATAGAAATATTATTAAATTTTCTTAAAACTATTGTGCTTTTTTCTATTTTATAAGGAATTATTAAAGCTGATAAAGCTATTATCATAGAAAAAATTCCTACATAAACATATTCATTTACAAGGCTTTTAGGTAGTCCATAGGCTATTACAGTACTACTTATATTAGAATAAGTAAGTTTTCCATTACTGTTAAATTGTGAATAGTTATCAATTTTAATTTGTTCAACTATTTCTTTAGTATTCTCTTCACTAGCTCCATAAACATCTAAAACCTTCATATTACCACTAACATCATAGGAAAAAACAATATACCATTGATAATTTTGTTTTAATTCCTTTGTTGAATAACTTAAACTATTATATTCTTTTTCACTTATTTCTTTTAAGTAATTATTATTTGCATTATTATATATTTTCCTATTTATTTTAAATACCACATAATCTAAACTGCTATACTTTCCTAAATTATTTTCACCTATTTGTAAGTTATTATATAAAATATCATTTTTCTTTATAACTCCTAAAAGATAATCATAATTTAAAAACTTATTTTTATTTACAGAAGAAGTATATTCTATATTTTTATAAAAACTCATCATTCCAACTGAACTACATATTATTATTCCAAAAATTAAAATTTTTATTAATATTTCTTTATTAAAATTTTTCAATTTTGTAACCAACGCCCCACACCACCTTTAAATAATTTGGCTTCTTAGGATTTACTTCTATTTTTTCTCTTATGTTTCTTATATGAACCATAACTGTCTCACAATTTATTGCTTCCTCATTCCAAACCCTTTCATAAATCTCCTCAGAAGAAAATACTACTCCTGGATTTCTCATTAAAAGATATAATATATTAAATTCTTTAGGAGTAAATCTAACAGCTTGTCCATCTACCATTACTTCTTTTTTATCAACATCAATTTCTAATCCTTTAAGAGTTATAACATTTTTCTTTTGAGCTCCTAATATTTTTAAATATTTTTCATATCTTCTAAGATGGGAATTTACCCTTGCTATAAGCTCCATAGGATTAAAAGGCTTTGTTATGTAATCATCTGCCCCTATATTAAGTCCTGTTATTTTATCTATTTCCTCAGACTTTGCAGATAACATTATTACTGGGAAATCATATCTTGTTCTTAAATTCATAACCATAGTTATACCATCCATTTTAGGCATCATTATATCAACAATAGCTAAATGTATTGTTTCACTTTTTATAATTTCAAGGCCTTCATAACCATTTTTAGCTTTAAAAATCTTATATCCTTGATTTCTTAAGTAAATTTCAACAGCATCTTTAATTTCTTCATCATCTTCTACAATTAAAATATTATAAATAGTATTCATATCTTTTCTCCCCTCTTAGTATAAAAACATTTTCATTTAAATTATATCCCCCTTTCAAATATTATTCTACATTGAAAAACTTAAAAAACTTCTTAGAAATTCTAAAGATTTTCTAAAGAACTTCTATTATTTTGTTTATATTCATTGTAAAGTTAATAATACTATTGTTATAAAACTTAAAGATAAAGATGTATTTATAAATGGGAAAATCAAGAAGATACAGAAAGGTACTATAATATCCTTAAAAGTAAATTTAAATAAATTATGTAAAATATTATATTTTTAAATGTTAAACTTATAAACAATCAAAGGGAACACTAAATTTTAGTGTTCCCTTCGACATTTTTCTATCTAACCCTACAAACAAGATTATTTTAATACTATAATGAAAATTTGTCAATACTTTTTGTTTAATATATTATATATTCTTCTGCATTAAAAAAAGCAGATTTACTATTAAAATTACTATTAGCTACAGATACTGCATTATCAAACATTTCTTGATTCCATTTTTTATTACTTCCAGACATAATATACTCTGAAAGTCTATCTTTTATACAGTTTTCAAAGGTATGTTGTACTATAACTTCATTTTCTTCATTAATTACATTAAATTTTATTTCATCATTAAGAAGAATATTTTTTATGTTTCTTTTATCTCTTTTATTACATCTATTAAACCATTGGCCATAAATAAGTCTATCATTTTTATTAAGCCTTACCATTACAAGAAGAACATCTATATAATAGTTTTTAAATATTATAGATTTAAATTCTGAATTATAAATATGTTTTAATCTTTCAATATATCCTTTTTCTTCTTTAATATAAAAAATAGGTTCTATAGAAATTATATTTTTTAAATTTAATAAAAGCATATCTCCAGCTTTCATAGATTTTAATAGTTTTTCATCCATATTTTTTATTCCTTCCTTCTTCTAAAGTTTCTTTTTGTAAAGATTATTTCTATATTTATAATATCATATTTATACCATTATATTCCACAAAAAAAATCTTAATTATTAAATTAACAAGTTATCTCCAGCTTTCAAAATATATAATTTTCTATATAATAAAAAGAAAAAAAGAGTAGCTCTTCTCTACTTTTTTTAGTAAAGAAAATGCTACTCTTTTTGTTACTTGTATCTTATAGATGCCAAATATCTTCGTTGTATTGTGCTATTGTTCTATCTGAAGAGAAGAAACCAGCTTTGCTTATGTTTATAAGAACTTTCTTGTTCCAAGTTTCTCTATCCTTAAAGTCTTCAAATACTTTATCCTTAGTCTTTATATAATCTTCTATATCAAGTAATGTCATGAACCAGTCTTTGTTGATTAATTCATTGTGAAGTCTTTCTAAGTTAGTCTTATCTCCAACCTTTAACATTTCATCACTTACAATAAAGTCAACTAATGGCTTAATGTTTTCTTTTTCATAGAAGTTTTTAGATACATAATCAGCCTTTGCATAGTGTTCTATAACTTGTTCACTTGATTCACCAAAGATGTAGATATTGTCATCTCCAACTAATTGATGTATTTCAACATTAGCTCCATCTTCTGTTCCTAAAGTTAAAGCTCCATTTAACATAAACTTCATGTTACCAGTTCCTGATGCTTCCTTAGATGCAAGAGAAATTTGTTCTGATACATCACAAGCTGGGATTAACTTAGATGCCTTAGTTACGTTGTAGTTTTCAACCATAACAACATTTAAGTACTTGTTAACTTCTGGGTCATTGTTTATGATTTCTTGTAAGCAAAGAATAGTGTGAATTATATCTTGTGCAATTATATAAGCTGGTGCAGCTTTTGCTCCAAATATCATAGTGATTGGAGTTTCTGGCTTCTTACCACTCTTTATTTCTAAGTACTTGTTTATGATGTAAAGTACATTCATTTGTTGTCTCTTATATTCGTGAAGTCTCTTAATTTGAATATCAAATATTGAGTTTTCGTTTATATCTAAACCTTGAGTTTCTTTTAAGTAGTTCTTAAGAGCTACCTTATTGTTCTTTTTGATTTCTCCAAGTTTATTAAGTACAGCCTTATCATCTACAAACTTACCTAATTCTTCAAGCTTAGAAGCATCTGTCTTATATCCATCTCCTATAAGTTCAGTGATGTAATCTGCTAATTCATTGTTGCAGTGTAATAACCATCTTCTAAATGTTATACCATTTGTCTTGTTGTTAAACTTTTCTGGATATATATCATAAAATGGCTTTAATTCTACTTTTTCTAATATGTCAGTATGTAAAGCAGCAACTCCATTTACACTAAATCCATAGTGAATATCCATATGAGCCATGTGTACTCTGTTTTGTTCATCTATTATAGCAACCTTTGGATCATTGTATTTAGCTTTTACTTTGTTGTCTAATTCTCTGATTATTGGTAATAATTGAGGAACAACCTTTTCTAAGTAAGCTATTGGCCACTTTTCAAGTGCTTCTGCAAGAATTGTGTGGTTAGTGTAAGCACAAGTCTTTGTAACTATTTCTATAGCTTCATCCATTCCTATTCCCTTTAATCCTAATAATCTTATTAATTCAGGAATAACCATTGATGGATGTGTATCATTTATTTGAACTACAACATGTTCATTTAACTTGTGTAAGTCATATCCATTTTCTTCTGCTTCTAAAATTATTAATTGAGCAGCATTACTTACCATGAAGTATTGTTGATATATTCTTAAAAGATTTCCTGCTTCATCACTATCATCTGGATATAAGAATAAAGTTAAGTTTTCTTTTATATCAGTCTTGTCAAAGTTAATTCCTTCTTTTACTAAAGATTCATTTAAAGTATCTATATCAAATAATCTTAACTTGTTGCAAGCTTTGTTGTATCCAGTTACATCAATATCATATAAAGTTGATTTTAAGCTAAATCCTCCAAATGGAACTTCAAATGATATATCAGATTTGTTTAACCAGCTTTCGCTTGTTATCCAAGGGTTTTTAACAGCCTTTTGCTTTCTGTCTTCAAATACTTGTTGGAATAATCCAAAGTGGTAGTTTAATCCTACACCATCACCATTTAATCCTAAAGTTGCAATTGAATCTAGGAAACAAGCAGCAAGTCTTCCAAGACCACCATTTCCTAGTGAAGGTTCTAATTCAACTTCTTCAATATCTAATAAAGATTTTCCATTTTCACTTAATACTTTCTTAACTTCTTCATAAAGACCTAAGTTTATTAAGTTGTTTGATAATAATTTACCAATTAAGAATTCTGCTGAAATGTAGTATAATTTTTTCTTTCCTTTATTTGTTCCCTTAGCTTTAATGCTATTTTTTGTAAGTTCTAATAATGCTAAATAAATTTCTTCATTGCTAGCATCTTTTATTGATTTTTGGAATCTTGAGTTTAAAATTTCTTTTAAATTGTTTTCTACCATCAATTTTTCCCACCTTAAAATATATTTTATAATTTTATTTTTTACTTTCTTAAATTAACTGTCCTTTCCTTAAGGACAATTTTATTCTATCACTTTTTTTATATTTTACTTGTATATTTATACTTTTTTTTGTACATTTATTATGTATTTTTTATAAAATAGCAACTTTTTTCTTATTTTTTGTAATTTTTTTCCTTACTTGTATAGGAAGTGTAATGGTTTTCTTATTTTCACCACTTTTTTTCATTCATAAAAATGTATTGTTATATTAAAAAATTATTCATAAAATTCCTAAAAAAAGTTTTTTATATAACTTAAAGCTATAACTACTAAAATAACTACTGGATTTTTACTTATCCATAAATTTTTAGAAAGTTTGTTATAAATTCTTTCATAAAAAAAATCTTCCTTAAAAAATTTATAATATTATTTTTAAATACTATAGCTTCTTAAGGAAGATAATTCTTTATTAAATTTTTAAATAAATATTATTTTAAGTAAGTTCCATCTTCTCCAATTTTACCTGATCCATTAAGAACATAAATTCTCATATTTCCTTTTCCAACAGAATCTGTTGTTAATGTTCCATTACATTGAATTTTATTTCCTGTTATAGCATCTACATAAGTTCCAGCTGGTATTCCTGTAAATGTTGCAGAACCACTTATAGAAACACATACAAAGCTATCTTCTCCATCTGCTGTATAACGTCTCTTAAATGCCATTCCATTTCCTGAAACTCCATCTACTGAGTATTGTCCTTTTCTTAAAGCAGGAATAGCCCTTCTTATTTTATTAAGTCTTTGAATATGTTTTGATAAAGGTGAATTTAAAGTTTGTGCCATTGTACCTGTTGCATTTGAATACTCTGAAAAATCAGTAACATCTACTGAACCTTCTAGATAATCTCCAAAGTATGCTCTTCCACTTGTACTTAATGGAGCACTACTACCATAATCTGCCTTCTTTCCTGCTTGGAATTCTACTTCACTTCCATAATATACACAAGGTATTCCTCTAAAAGTAAACATTAAATCTAAATTTTCAGCCCAAGCATCAGTTCCACCTGCATATCTATTTTCATCATTACCATTTATAGATGGACCATAGTCATGAGAATCTACATAAGTTACATTCCATGTAGAATCATTCATATATTTATCTTCTTCCTTTCCAATATTAAAGGCTTTTTGTGCATATTCAAAGTTAAAGTGCATTGCATAATCTATTACTCCCATTCCAGAATTTTCACTATAATCTGGTGTATGATAGTTGTTTCCATTTAAAAATGCATTGTCACTTGTTCTTTGAGATTCAGCAGATTTTCCTCCATCATCATATGCTTGCTTACATAATTTTAAATTGTCCTTACCATCTACTGAATCATAATTCCAACCATAATCTTTTGTTTCTTTCCAAGTATAATATGGTGGTGATACTTGAGGCACTCCATGGTTAAATACTTCTGATACTCTTGAAGCTACTTCTCCAAACATATAGAAATCATTATTTCCATTTTCAGCAGCCTTCTTCTTAAAGGCATCAAGGAATACACTATTAAAAGTTAATCTTGATATATGTTTTACTGTATCTATTCTAAAAGCATCTACACCCATATCTATATATTTGTCATATGCATCTACTAGATAATTATAAACAGTAGGGTTTTCTGTATTAAGTTCCATACAATCCCCTGCAAATTGACCTGTAGTTACAGTAAAGTCTTCCCATCCAATATCAACATTTTTACGATATACAAAATCTTGAGACTTCATTGCATTGTCTCTTGCATGATATTGGTAATCTGGAGTTAGGGAATCATAATTACTTGGAAGTACTCCATTTACATCATTTTTAACAGTTAGTGAACTATTTCCTGTTACTCCTTCTGTTAATGTATTTTCCTTTGTCATAATTGGGAATAAGTTTTCTTCTCCATTATTTGAAGTATGATTTAATACTATATCTTGAATTACTTTTATTCCTTTTTCATGACAAGCATTTATTAAATCTTGATAAGTAGCCCCTTCAGATTCATAACGAGGATCAACTTTTGAGAAATTAATTGCATGATATCCATGAAAGTCATAAGATGAACCATTTTCAACTACTGGTGTTATCCATATTGCAGTAAACCCCATAGCTTTAATATAATCAAGCTTTTCTATAAGTCCTTTAAAATCTCCTCTCCAAGCTGGGTCTGAATCTGGATTTCCTGCTTTAGCATCATCTATACAGTGAACATTATTTGATGAATCTCCATCATAAAATCTTGAAGTCATAACAAAATATATAGTTTCATCTCTAAAATCTCCACCTAGGGCTTCTCCTCCGCCCCCACTTTCTGAATCATATGGGTTTTTATTATACCATTTGTTGTCTTTATACCACCAAGTTCCTGTTTTTCTTGTTAAATCTGCTGTTTGCACTCCATTTGTGCTAAATAACATATTAATTTTTGTTACATTAGGGAAAGTAGCCTTATACCAATTGCCACCTTTTTGAGATGAATCTAATTCCATTTCTTCCCCTGGGAATTCTACTTCTAAATTCTTAGGATTAGAATTCCAATAATAAATATTAGGTGTTCCTGATTTACATTCATAATAAATTGTTACACCCTTTTGTTCTTGAGCTGCTTTAACTACTGTTTTATTAGAATCAAATTTATATTTTACTCCAAGTCCTGCACTAGTTAAAGAAGTTGCTATTAATATTGATAATAATAGTTTCTTCATTTTTTCCCTCCCCATTTTATTAAATTTATTACCTTTAATTATACAACTTTGGTAATCGTTTAACAAGACAAATTATTTATTTACTATAATTTGATTAAATTTTATATAAGCTTTTTAACTATTTTTGTCTTATATTTTATTTGTCTTTTACATTCAATTCTTTTTCTTCTAATAAGAGTAAATTTTTAAACTTGTTTCTTTTATTAAGCTTTATTATTCTTAGCAATTTATTTACAGTTTTCAAAATATATAATTTTCTATGTAATAAAAAATAATAAAAAATGAAAAGGAAATTAATAGTTTATTACCTTTTCATTTCTTATTATTTATATTAAATTTCTAAAATCTAAAATCACGTTTTCCTTCTTCAATGTTTTTTAAATTTTCTATAACTATATTTCTTACCTTTTCATTAGGTATTTTATTAAGTTGCTCTTTTATTACCATTTCTCCTTCAGCTTTTGTTTTATCTGAAGCATAATCTTCTAAATATTCTTTTAAAGTCATAAGAGCATTAGGTTGACAACAGTTTGCAATTTGACCTGCTTTTACAAGTTGCATAAATCTATCTCCTGTTCTTCCTTCTCTATAACAAGCTGTACAAAAACTTGGAATATGCCCCATTTCTAAAAGCCAGTTTACAATTTCATCTAAAGTTCTATTATCACTTACATCAAATTGTGCAGAATTATCTTCTTTCTTTTCTTTTTCTGCATATCCACCAACACTTGTACTTGAGGCTCCACTTATTTGAGAAACTCCTAAATGAAGAACTCTTTCTCTTGATTTTTGAGATTCTCTTGTTGAAACAATAAGTCCTGTATAAGGAACTGCTATTCTTAAAACTGCAACTATTTTTGCAAAAATATCATCTGAAATAGCATTTGTATATTCCTCTGGATTTATATCATCTGCTGGACATATTCTTGGAACACTTATTGTATGAGGTCCTACTCCAAAAGCTGCTTCTAAATGTTCAGCATGCATTAATATTCCAACAAAGTCATAACGATACATATTTAATCCATATAAAACTCCAAGTCCTACATCATCAATTCCACCTTCCATAGCTCTATCCATAGCTTCTGTATGATATGCATAATCATGTTTTGGCCCTGTTGGGTGAAGATTTTCATAGCTTTCTTTATTATAAGTTTCTTGAAATAGTATATATGTACCTATTCCTGCTTCTTTAAGCTTTCTATAATTTTCAACAGTTGTTGCTGCTATATTTACATTTACCCTTCTTATAGCACCATTTTTATGTTTTATGCTATATATTGTTTTTATTGATTCTAAAATATATTCTATTGGATTATTTAATGGGTCTTCTCCAGCCTCAAGAGCAAGTCTTTTATGACCTAAATCCTGAAGAGCTATAACTTCTTTTTTTATTTCCTCTTGAGAAAGTTTCTTTCTTCTTATATGCTTATTTTTATGATGATATGGACAATACACACATCCATTAACACAATAATTTGATAAATAAAGAGGAGCAAACATTACTATTCTATTTCCATAAAACTTTTCTTTTATTTCTTTAGCTAAAGCATATATTTCTTCATTTTTATCTTCAAGTTCACAATCTAATAAAAGAATTGCTTCTCTATGGGTAAGACCTTTTAAATTTTTAGCCTTATTTATTATACTTTCAATAAGTTCTCTATTATTTTTATTTTCTTTAGCAAACTTTAAACTTTCTAAAATCTCTTCATTGTTTATAAACTCTTCTGCTTTTTTTGACTTTGGATTATACATATTTTGTTATACTTCCTTTCATTTTTATCTTTCTTTGGTTTATTTATTGTTTTTAGAATATATAGTTTTTACACTTATTCCTTTAATCATTCCAAGTTTTCCAGATAAGGAACTTATAACATCATTACTAGCATCTATTACAACACTAATAATACTTACATTCTTTTTTCTGTAAGGTATCCCCATTCTTCCAATAAGATAAGGGGAATATTCATGTAAAATCTCATTTATTTTTCCAGCAGACTCTATATCTTCAACTATTATTCCAATTAACGCAATTCTAGTTTCCATAAAACTCCTCCCTTTTTCTTAAATAAAAAAATCCTTACACCAAAAAGGCATAAGGATAGCATAAAAATTCTATCTTATTGTAATCGCCTTATAACTTGGGACTAACCCTCATAAACTTCAGAACGACTTTTTAAAATTCCCCTTTTTCTTAGGCTTATCCTTTGAAATTGGGCATTATTAAGTTTAACATTTTTAAATAAACTTTTCAAGCCTTAAAATTTTTCTATTATTATATCCTTTATTTTTGAAACATTCCCATAACCTGAACAAATATAACTATCATCATAAGTATTTATAATAATAGCATTTTTTCTTAAATCTATAGAATCTATATCTTTAAATTTAATAGAAAATTCTCTTAGTTTTGTAGAAAAACTTTCATTTGCAATTCCTTTTACTCCAAATTCAGTAACAATTATAAATCTTTTTTCATCTTGTTTTTCCATTACTTTTGAAACTATAACTCCAATTATAGTACCCATAATAAATGAAATTATTAAAATCTTTATAAAATAATCAGTTGATGTTATTTCTTTATCTTCAACAATTACAGGAATTAAATATGCCATTATAAATTGAATAAAAAATTCCAATAAATATATAATAAAGAATATCAATACTTTATTTATTTTCTTTTTTTCTCCTTCAATTAATACTTTCATTTTTGTTTTCTCTCCATTAATTAATATATTTTCCATAAATTAATTATAAATGGATTTTGTTGCAAATGCAATATTTTTGTATTATTAAAATAATTATTGTCGTTTTTTAAATATGATATTATTTTCATAAAAAAAGGCTATGTATAAGCCTATATAAATACAATGTCGTAAAGCCTTTACTGTATTTATATTGATTATACTATAGTCTTTTTATTCCATACTTTTTATATATTCTTTTATTTCTATTAAATTTTTAAAATTCTTATAGCTATATTTTAAAATACTTTCATCAGCTTTTTTTAAATCTTCAATATGAAAGCCCATCATTTTTGCATTAAAAGCTGCCTTTATTCCTGCTTCAGAATCTTCTATTACTATACAATTTTCAGGATTTACACAAACTTTTTCTGCTGCTTTTAAAAATATTTCTGGGTCAGGCTTTGAGTTAGTAATATCTTCAGAACATACTATTGCATCAAAAATATTTTCTATTTTTGCATGACTTACTTGAATCTTTACCCTTTCTCTTTTTGCTGATGTAGCTAATGCTATTTTATATCCATTTTCTTTTAAAAACTCTAGTAGTTCTAATGCTCCTTCTTTTAAAGGCACTTTATTATTTTCAACAGCCTTTTTAAGCATTTTATCTTTTTCTATGTACATTTTATCTATAGGTAAATCTTCACCAAATTTTTCTTTAAAGATTTCCTTAACCTTTTTTCGCCCTCTTCCCATTACTGATATGTATATCTCTTTTTTCATTTTATATCCATACTTTTTGAAAATAGCTTCCCATTCTTTTAGGTATTCTCTTTCTGTATCAAATATTACTCCATCCATATCAAATAATACTGCTTTTATCTTATTCATTTTTTCTCCAGTAATTAATTATTTTTTCTATATTTCTTTTAATTCTTTTAATAATTCTTCCTTTGTTATTTCTTTAGAATCTAAAAGACCTGCAAAAAGTTTTTTAACTGAATTACTAAATACATTTTCTAAATAATACTTTGTTGCAAAATCTAAATAATCTTGTCTTTTTACTAAAGGTGTGTATCTATTCATTCTTAACTCTCTATCTATTTTTAGAAAATTCTTTTTTTCTAGTCTTCCAAGTATTGTTAAAGTGGTTGTTCTCTTCCAATCATTTTTTTCTAAAAAATAATCTGTTAATACTTTTGAAAATACATCACCTTCCTTCTTTCTCTCCCAAATAACTTGCATAACTTCTAATTCTGCATCTGGTATTTTTACTAATTCCATTTAAATCACCTCTATAAATTATAGTACTTTAATTATACAATATATGGATATTATTTTCAATATTTTCTATATTTTAAGTATATATTTATTTTCTATTTTAGTAAATAGATTCTACTAAGAAATTAAAATTTAATGCAAATAAAGAATTTTAAAGAAATTTTTAAATATTCTCTAAAATTCTTTATTTTATATTAATCCTTTTTTATAATTGACTTACTTTGAAAATATGTTGCTATAAAATATCCACCATAAATTATTAATATAAATATAGCTGTCATAATTATTGATGGAAGTAACCCCTCAGTTTGTGAAATGCCTTCTAAAATTATATTTGCAAACTTTATTCCAAATATTGAATGAACTATTGCTAACATTAATGGCATTATAAAAAATATTCCTATTTGCTTAAATAAAGCTTTATTTATTATTTTTTCATCAGTTCCTATTTTTCTTAAAATTTCATACCTTTGAATATTATCAGAGCTTTCAGAAAGTTCCTTTAAAGCAAGTATTGCAGCTGATGATATTAAAAATATTACACCTAAATATATTCCTATAAATGTAACTACTGCTCCAAGCCCTACACTTGCTTCATAAAGAGAAATTTTGCTTCTAGCATTTAAATTATTATCATCTAAATTTAATGCTAAAATTTTATTTTCAATCTTTTGTTTTTCTTCATCATTATTACCTTTATAAATCGCTGTAAAATGATTTGTTTTTCTTAAAAGTCCTTCTACAGCCTCATCTGGAACTAATATAACACCTATATTTGTATGCCCACTTGATATATCTAAAAATCCTTTAACACATTCTTTATATTTAGGAGAATATTCTTTTCCATTTATATTTATTTTAGTTTCCTTTTCTAAAGCTTTATCTCTAAATACTTTCATATTATCATAGTTACATAGCATTATATATTCATTTTCATTTAATGTTAGTTCTTTTTGTTTTAATATTTTTGCAGCCTTATTGTAATCTGAAATTTTTACAATTCCTTCATTTTCATCTACCAGAAGGCTTGGAAATTGCTTTAATACATCATCTATTGTTTTCCCTAAAGTAGTTTTTAGTGTTACATTAGGGGCTGTATATTCTGTAAACTCAACATATTCACTAAAGCTTTCATTGAAATCTAATGATGATTTCTTTAAAGTATCTTCTATGCTCATTTTTGACTCTGTTATTTCTTCTTCTGTACCTTCAGTTAAATTCATAGTTTTAATAATAGAAATATCTGCTGGTGTAACTTCTGTTAAATCATTTTTCATAGATTTATTTAATGCTAATGCTGAAGATAAAATACATATTGTAAAAAATAACATTAAACATATTACAGTCATTGAAAATACTGTTGTATTTATTTTACTATCTATTTGTCTTAAAACAAAGACATTTAAATCTTTTAAGTATATTTTTTTATTAAATTGAATTAATTTTAATAAAAAGCCTGATAAAGACCAAAAGAATAAAAATGTTCCAACTACTCCAAGGGCTATTGCCATTAATAGCTGCTTTCCACTTAATATATTAGCATATGATGTTACTTTATAGTAAGCTAAAGCTAATATCATTATAGATACTAAAAACATAAGAACTGATAATTTTTTATTTTTTAGCTTTACTTTTTCATTTTTCTTTGAAGCTGTTAATAAATCTATTAAATTATAATTTGATATTGTAACTGTATTAAATATCATTACTAAAAGATACATTATTCCAAAATATATTATTGTTTTTACCATAGCAGCTTGTGAAAATACAAATTTATATCCAGTCATATCTGCTTCAAACATTTTTGCTACAACTACTGACATAAGTTGTGAGGCAAAAATACCAATTATTAATCCAACTATTAAAGAAATTATTCCTATAATTAAAGTTTCAATAAAAAGTATTTTTGAAATTTTCCCCTTTCCCATGCCAAGGGTCATATATACTCCAAATTCTTTTTTTCTTCTTTTAATTAAGAAATTATTTGCATATACTATTAAAAATCCTAATATAAATGATACAAAAACAGATACTCCAGCTAAAAGACTTAACATAAGCTTTATTATTTCTCTTGTAGAACTTGAAATATCAAGCATTGCTTGCTGAGAATCCATAGAATTAAACACATAAAATATTGCAACTCCAAGTATAAGAGTTAAAAAATAAATGGCATAATCTTTAAAGCTCTTCTTTATATTTTTTAGTGAAAGCTTAAATAACATCATTTAATTCACCTCCAAGAAGAGTTACTACATCAATAATTTTATCAAAAAATTCTTTTCTTGTTGAATCTCCCTTTGTTAGTTCATTAAATATCTTTCCATCTTTTATAAATAATATTCTTTTACAATAACTTGCTGTAAAAGCATCATGGGTAACCATTACTATGGTAGCATTTAATTTATTATTTAAATACTCAAAGTTTTCTAAAAGCATTCTTGCAGATTTTGAATCTAAAGCACCTGTTGGTTCATCTGCTAAAACTAATTTTGGATTTGTTATTATTGCTCTAGCTGAAGCTACTCTTTGCTTTTGTCCTCCAGATACTTCATAAGGATATTTATTAAGAATTTTCTCTATTCCAAGCTTTTTTGAAATATCCTTTATTCTATCATCTATTTTCCTTGGTTTTACACCTTGTATTGTTAAAGCTAAAGCTATATTTTCATAATTAGTTAAAGTATCTAAAAGATTAAAATCTTGAAATATAAAGCCTAAATCTTCTCTTCTAAACTTATTTAATTTATCTCCTTTTAGCTTAGTAATATCATTATTATTTACAATAATATCTCCTGAAGTTACCTTATCTATTGTTGAAATACAATTTAAAAGAGTTGTTTTACCACTTCCAGATGCACCCATTATTCCAACAAATTCACCTTTAAAAACATTAAAACTTATATTATCTATTGCCTTTGTAAGATTTCCTTTATTACCATAATACTTTTCTATATTTTTTACTTCTAATACCTTTTCCATAAAAATTCTCCTTTTTTTTATTTATCTTATGGCTATATTATAGAAAATTTTTATTACTTCTCACATCGATTTATCTTACAAGAGCCTTACAATTTTGTCACTTTAATTTTTTATTTAATTAAAATTAGTAAAGCTATTTTTAGGGAAATATATTTTTACTGTAGTTTCAGTATTAAGTATTGAATCTATTTCTATGTTTTGTCCAAGCTTATCACATAACTTTTTGCATAAATAAAGACCAATCCCTGTAGATTTATTTAGTTTTCTACCATTTTCTCCAGTAAAACCTTTTTCAAACACTCTAGGTAAATTGTCCTTTTTTATTCCTATTCCATTATCTTTTATGTAAAGAACAATATTATTTTTATATTCTTTTGAAAATATCTCAATTTCAGCTTTATCTTTTTTAGAATACTTTATACTATTTATTATTATTTGATTTAATATAAATACCATCCATTTTGAATCACTATAAACCTTTTTACCTACGTCATGAATATTTACCTTTATTTTTTTTGATATAAAACTTCTTTTATTTTTTAAAATTACAGAATTTATAATTTTTTTAAGGTTCATAGGTTTTATAATATAATCTTTTTCTACATTATTACTTCTTGCATAAAATAATGCCTGCTCAACAAAATATTCAACCTTTTCTATTTCTTCATTTATATTTTCAGTTACTTTACTTTTATTATTTTCTATTATCATTTTACTTACTGCTATAGGGGTTTTTATTTCATGTATCCATAATTCTATATATTCTTTATATTCTTCATTTAAAAATTTATACTCATTAACATGCTCAGCCATTGATTTTTCAGTTTCTTTTAAAGTCTTTGTTAAAATTTTTCCTTCTAAAAAATCTGCTTTATCTGTAATTTCTGGAATTAAATATTTTTTATCTAAATTTTCTAGATTTTTTGTTAAATTATTATAAAAGTTTTTCTTCTTTAAATATTCAATAAAAACTATTAAAAAATAAGAAAAAAATATACTTATAGGAATATATAGCTTTATTAATATATTAATATAATAAGGCATTAAAAATATTTCAATAGTAATTATAAGGAAAATAATTATTATAAAACTTGTTATTTTTTCTTTTAAAAATTCACTAAACTTCATTTTAAAATATATCCTTGCCCTCTTTTAGTTTCTATAATGTCTTTTAAATCTATATCTTGCAGTTTTTTTCTTAATCTATTTATATTTACTGTAAGAGTATTATCATCAACAAACATTTCTCCCTCCCACAAATAGGTCATTATTTCATCTCTTGAAACAATTTTATTTCTTTTAGATACAAGATAATATAATATTTTAAATTCATTTTTTGTAAGTTCAACTTCTTTATTTTCTTTTTCTATTGTACTTTTTGATGTATTTAAAATAAATTCATTACAATTTATTTTTTCATTTCCAGTTTTATTTACTCTCTTTAAAATAGAAGCTATTCTTGCTAAAAGTATTTGCAAATTAAAGGGCTTTGCAACAAAATCATCTGCACCATAATTAATGCTTATAAGCTCATCAAGTTCTGTATCTCTACTAGTTATAATTATTATAGGAATATCTGATGTTTTTCTTATCTCTTTACATATATACTGTCCATCACAGCCTGGAAGGTTAATATCTAAGAGAATTAAATCACATTTAGAGTTTAAAATTTCTGAAATAGTATTATCAAATTTATCCATGTATTTTATACTATAACCATTATTACCTAAAAATATACCTAATTCAGTTCTTAATTTTTCATCATCTTCAACAATTAGAATACTATTCATATCTTCCACCTCAAATCATTTTTTATTTGAAATAAAACCAAAAATTCCTCCACAAAATCCTCCTATTATATGGGTAATATGTGATATGTTATCACTACTTATTGCCCCTTGTACAATTTCACTTCCTATGTAAGCAATTCCAACTAAAATAAGTGTTAAAGGTATTTTTTGTTCTGTCATTTTTGTAATTGAGGAAAGTAATATAAGCATAAATACTATTCCACTAGCTCCTAATAAGCCAGTATTAAAAAATACTACATTAAATACTCCTGTTATAAAAGCTGTAAATAAAATCATTATTAATAATTTTTTACTTCCATATTTTTCTTCAATCATAGGTCCTATTACTAAAATTAAAAGAATATTTCCTGTAAAATGGTCCCAAGAGGCATGTCCAAGTACATGACCAAATAATCTTACATAAAATAATGGAGATAACATTGAACTTCTATATACAGAAAAGAATAACCTATTTGTAACTCCTCCTGTAATATAGTTTAAAACTAAGGCAAAAAAAGATATAAAGACAAAAGTAAGTATTACTGGTGAATTATAACTTATTTTTTTTAAATATTTTCCCATAAAATCCTCCTTAATAACTTTTTTATTATTATAGCATATTAAAAAAATTCCAATAAAGTTTTTACTCTATTGGAATTAAAAAAATTTATATATTTGGTATTTCTACATGACATATATATTCTACAGGACCTGTCATATAAACCATTTTATCTTTTAAAATTTCTATGTCTAAAATGCCTCCTGGCATATGAACTTTAACTTTATTATCAACTAATCCAAGCTCATATGCAGCACAAGAGGCTGCACAACTACTACTTCCAGAGGCTAAAGTATATCCTGCTCCACGCTCATAAATTTCTATCTTAATATTATTTCTATCAATAACTTCTAATAACTGCATATTTATTTTATTTGGAAAATCTTTATAATTTTCAACATAAGGTCCTAACCTTTCAGCTAAATCTTTTGATATATTTTTCATAGGAATAACACAATGGGGATTTCCTATTGAAACACAGGTTCCCTTAAACTCCTTTCCATTAAAATTAAAGGTTTCATTAATAACTTTACGTTTTTCTCCACTTACAGGAATTTCTTCACTTTCAAAAGTTACTTTTCCCATTGCTACCTTTATTTTTTTTCCCATTTTATCTAAGTATTCAACTTTAACATCTCCACCTAATGTGGATAAAATAAAAGTTTTTTCTTTTATATATCCCTTATCTAAAAGGTATTTTGAAAATATTCTAACTCCATTACCACTTTTTTCAGCTTCACTTCCATCTGGATTAAATATTCTAACTTTTATTTTATTATCTTTTAATATTGGTCCATATAATATGCCATCAGAACCTACTCCAAAATTTCTATTACATATTTTCTTTATTTTTTCTTTTGTTAATTCTATTGAATTTAAGTTTGGGTCTAATACAAGATAATCATTACCTAACCCATCATATTTTTCTAAAAAACATTTTCCCATAATAATATTGTCTCCTATTTATTAATATTTTCTTTAATTTTATTATAGTATAATTTTTTGCAATTTATATTGAATATAATGCTTTAAATATTGCAAAAAATGCTTTATACTACTTATAATGAATTTATTTTAAAAAACTTGAAATACTAAATTAAAGAAAGGAATTATTATGAATAATAAAATAGGCTTTTTAAGAGAAAACTTTAGATTATTTCATTTGATAGATAAACGAAATTTAGAATTTAATCTTCACTATCATAATTTTAATAAAATAATTATATTTATTTCAGGAAATGTTACCTACCATATTGAAGGTAAATCTTATATTTTAAAACCTTGGGATATCCTTTTAATAAATAAGGGGGATGTACATAAGCCTATAATTGATTTTTCTTCCACTTATGAAAGAATTATTCTTTGGATTGATACAAATTTTATTGAAAAGCATATATATGATAATTGTAATTTAAATACTTGTTTTGAGCTTTCAAAAGAAAAGAAATTTAGTTTAGTTAGATTAAATGAAGATTTAAAAACTAATCTTATATCTATAATTTCAAATTTAGAAAAAGCTACTAAAGATAATCATTTTGGAAATACAATTTTAAGTAATTCTCTCTTTTTTCAACTTTTAGTATATATAAATAGAATCTATATAGAAAATAAATATTTAACAGAAGAAAACTCCTATAAATATGATTCAACCATTGAAGAAATTATAAATTATATAAATAGAAATTTAAGTAAAGATTTATCAATTGATACTTTATCATCAAAGTATTTTATAAGTAAATATTATCTTATGAGAAAGTTTAAAGAAAATACAGGAATGACTCTTCATAATTATATACTTCAAAAAAGACTTTTGTATGGAAGGGATTTAATACAAAATGGAACCCCTATTACAAAAGCCTCAATTGAATGTGGTTTTAATGATTATTCAAGTTTTTTAAGAGCCTTTAAAAACCATTTTAAATGCTCTCCAAAATATTTTAGCAATTAATTTTCTTTAAATATTTTTCTAAAAATAAATCTTACAAATGGTCCTGCATAAAATATTTGCCAACATAAAGCCATTGGGAAATTTTTAACAGTTATTTCAAACCAGTTTGCTAATAAATTTCCTATTCCAGAATAATTAAATAAGACAGTTGCAAAAAAGCTCATTAATGGACACATGAAACAAACAGTTAAAGAAGAAATTATTATTATCATTAATATTGGTTTAGTTTCTTTTGGATTTACCATATTAAAAGCAATTTTTTTAGTAATATGTCCTATAAGTAAAAATTCTAATAAAAAAGCTATAGCTCCCATAATAGGTAATTCTCCTAGTGCCATAATAAATACCTTATTGCTCATTCCTCCTATATTAATTGATATGTTATAGCAAACCATTGCGTATACCATAACTATTACCATAATAATGGTAAAAATGAAATCTTGAAATTTTGTTTTTGGCATAATTGTACTCCTTCCTTTTTTATGCATAAAAATAACACATATGAAAATATGTGTTGTTCGTTAATCATTATTTTTAAATAATGTGCGTTTCCAATTAGACCTATATACACATATGCATTTTTTCTTATTGTAACACATTTTTTAAATTTTGTTAATACTTTTTTTAATTAATATTCATCTGTTTCTTCTTTAATATCAATTATTTCAGCATCTGTATTTTCTTCTATAAATGATATTATATTTTCCATAGTAGAATCTGCCATAGCATGAGTTCCACATACTCCACTTATTCCTATTACTATAGTTTGATGCATATCTTGTTTTTCTGATTCTATAACTGATATATTAAATTTATTTCTTAACTTTTGAACTATACTTTTTACAACCATTCTTTTTTCCTTTAAAGAATGTACCCAAGAAGCTCTAAGTTTAATTCTCATTATAAAAACTTTCATTTTAAATTCCTCCTTTGTTTTTAAGTTTTCCTTTTACTTCTGGCTCAATTGCACTTTTTATTTTATAGGTTATATACTCTGAATTTGTTTTTGAAACAAGTGTATTCATTATTAAATTTTTTCCTTCTCCACTTAATAATGAACTAACTCCTCCCATAATAAGTTTCATTCCAGGAATTTCACTCCACTTTGTTAAGATTTCATCTTTATAAAAAAATATTTTTAAAAATCTTGTATTTGAAGTTTCAATAAAAGAAATCCTTAATTTTAACACTAAAGTTTCCTCTTCATCTGTTGTAAATTCTCCATCACAACCAACTATATAAAATTCTTCATTTATATTAAGTTCTTTATATTTTGTATTTTCAAATCCTATTGGAATTAAATATTCATTATTTCCTTCTTTTATTAAAATAAAAAACTCATTATCTTCAATAAAAAATCCTATTTCACTTAATCCTTTTGAATAATTATTATGAAGTGCTTGAATAAATAATGGTAAAATACTAACTGCTGAGAACTCCATTTTATAATATTTTTTATTAATTTCTTTAAACATTTCTAAATTCTTATTTTTCTTTATAAAATTCATTACTTTTTCTTTTAATTTTTTATTATTATTTTTCTCTCCTAAAGTATTTTCTATATTTAAAAGACTTTTATAGTCTTTATTATTTTTAGGAAGAATATTTTCTTTTAAAGAAAAATCTTTTACAAAATACTTTTCTATTAAATCTATAAACTTACAATTTGGAAAAAATTCATTATTTCCTGCTGTACTTATAATAACCATATTTATATCTGGATATACTATAACATTTTGCCCAAGCATCCCATTAAATTGGTAAGAATTTTTTCTTCCTGCAATCCATACATGATATCCATATCCATATTTACAGTTTTCTATAGGTGTATCTACTTTTTTACTTGTCATTATTTCAACCCATTTTTTTGAAATAAGCTGTTTTCCTTTCCAATTTCCTTTTTGTAAAAGTAATTGTCCAAGCTTTGCCATATCCTCAGGACATATATATAGTCCCCAGCCACCCTTTTCTATTCCCTTAGTACATTTCTCCCAATAAATTTTATTTATTCCTAAATACTTAAATATTCTTTCTTTTAAAATATCTAAAATTCCTTTTCCTGTTACCTCTTTAACAATAGCTGAAAGCATATATGAATTCATACTATTATAAAAAAACTTTGTTCCTGGTTCAAATTTAACATTAGATTCTAAAAAGGATTTAACCCAATCATTTTCAGTAACTGCACCTGTTTCATTAAAACTAACTCCTGCAGTCATTGATAATAGATGTTTAATTGTAATATCTTTTTGTTTTAAAAATATTATTGGATTTACCTTTTTCTCAAATATTTTTACTAGCTTATCATTTAAACTTAAAACCTTATCATCTATAAGAAGTCCTATTGCTAAAGCTGTAATGCTTTTACACAAAGAATGAGTTACATGCCACATATTTGTTTTATAAGGTTTAAAAGACCCTTCTGAAATAACATTTCCATTTCTTAAAATCATTATTGTATGAACATTTAATTCATCTATATTTTTTAATTCATTATAAAAGTTTTCTAAATACTTAGAGGAAATTCCCTGTTCTTCTGGTGTACTTCTTGGTAATGGCTCAATTGAATCCTCAAAAAGCTTAAAGCTTTCTTTCTCTGGCTTATACTTTACAAAGGATATATTACTATTTTTCTTCTCTATTATGTCATAAATAAATTCTATTGTTTTTTTTTGAGTCATTAAATCCATTTTTTCACACTTCCTTTTATAATTATAGATATCTTAATTATATATTACTTTCTAATAGGTGTAAATTAATTAGTTTAAATTTTCTGAATATAAAATTTTTAAAAAAATCTTAAATTTTTTATACTAATTACAATACTTTAAATAATATAAAAAACTTAAGATTTATAAAACTATTTTTTAAGCTTCTCTTTTAATTTATTATAAGCTTCTTTAGTTATATATACTTTTTCAAAATCAACTTTATTAGGATTAAAAGTAAGTGGATATTCTTCAAGCCACATATTTCCATCTACTATATTATATTTTTCAAATTCATCTTTACCTTCAATTTCATTAACTTCTTCTAATTCTTCATAGGAAGTTAATACAAGAATTCTTCTACAAGGTTCTTCATGCTCTCCATAAATATTATAAAAACTATTATAGTTATTATATTCTTTAGTTGAAACTACCATTTTTAAATATAATCCTAACTCTTTTGCTACATCAATTGCTTTAATTAATTCTTTATCCATAAATACTTTTTTCCTTTCATGCTATTACTTTCAAATTTATTTTAACAAAAAATAAAGAGATATTGTTAACAGATTAAAAATTGTTAGTGCAATATCTCTTTTTTAAATTTAATTTTTCTAGAAAATTATATTATTTTAAAACTGCTCCTGTGCAACCTGAAGTAACACTCTTTGCATATCTTGCTAAGTATCCTGTTGTTATTCTTGGTTCTCTTGGTTGCCATTTGCTTCTACGTTCTGCTAAAACTTCATCTGATACAAGAACATTTATTGTGTTTTTAGGAATATCTATTTCAATAATATCTCCTTCTTCTATTAAAGCAATATTTCCACCTACTGCTGCTTCTGGAGAAACATGTCCTATAGCGGCTCCTCTTGTAGCTCCTGAGAATCTTCCATCAGTAATAAGTGCTACTGAATTTCCTAAACCACTTCCCATAATAGCTGATGTTGGGTTTAACATTTCTCTCATTCCAGGACCTCCCTTTGGTCCTTCATAACGAATAATTACAACTTCTCCTGCATTTATTCTTCCTTCATAAATAGCATTTAAAGCATCTTCTTCGCAATCAAATACTCTTGCCTTTCCTTTATGGCTCATCATCTCTGGTGCTACTGCTGAACGCTTAACAACACAACCTTCTGGTGCTAAGTTTCCTTTTAATACAGCAATTCCACCTTCTTTACTATATGGATTATCAATTGTTCTAATAACTTCTGTATCCTTTATTTCATGTCCTTCAATATTTTCTTTTATAGTCTTTCCTGTACAAGTTAAAAGGTCAGTATGAAGAATTCCAAGCTTATTTATTTCATGCATAACTGCTAAAATTCCACCTGCTTCATTTAAATCTTCTATAAAGTGTCCTCCTGCTGGTGCTAAATGACAAAGGTTAGGAGTTTTTGCAGAAATATTATTTGCAAGTTCTAGATTTAAATCAATTCCACATTCATGTGCAATTGCTGGAAGGTGAAGCATACTATTTGTACTACATCCTAATGCCATATCTATTGTAAGTGCATTTAAGAAAGCATCTTCAACCATAATATCTCTAGGCTTTATATCCTTCTTTACAAGTTCCATAATTTGCATTCCAGCTTCTTTAGCTAATCTTAATCTTTCTGAGTAAACTGCTGGAATTGTACCATTTCCAGGAAGTCCCATACCTAAAACTTCTGTTAAACAGTTCATACTATTTGCTGTAAACATTCCTGAACATGAACCACAAGTTGGACATGCTTTGTTTTCATATTCACATAATTTTTCTTCAGAAATTTTTCCAACTTTAAATTGGCTTACAGCTTCTGATACATTAGAATAACTTAATCTTTCCTTTCCTAATTTACCAGCAAGCATAGCTCCACCACTTACAAAGATTGTTGGAATATTTAATCTAGCTGCTGCCATTAATAATCCTGGAACATTTTTATCACAGTTTGGTATCATTACAAGACCATCAAAAGGATGAGCAGTTGCCATAGCTTCTGTAGAATCTGCAATAAGTTCTCTTGTAACTAATGAATATTTCATTCCTTCATGTCCCATTGCAATTCCATCACATACTGCAATTGCTGGGAATACTATTGGAACTCCTCCTGCTAAAGCAACACCTTGCTTTACAGCTTCTTCTATTTTATCAAGGTTCATATGACCTGGAACTATATCATTTTTAGAGCTTACAATACCAATTAATGGTTTTTCTATTTCCTTATCAGTAAGTCCTAATGCATGTAATAATGTTCTTTGTGGTGCTGCATTAACACCTTTTTTAATTCTATCACTTCTCAATTTTATACCCTCCCTAAAAATTTACTTAGTAGTTGTATTATAATATATAATTTGTCTGACGTCAATAGTGTTGTATTACAAGTTTTTTAATTATTAGCTTTAAAGTTATGGAAATTAAAAAATTAGGCTATTCTATTAGCAGCTTTTAACTACTAATAGAACAGCCATAATTTAAATATTTTATTCAATTTCTAATTCTTTTATTGCATGAAGAATATGTATCTTCATAGCACTTTTAGCTCCCTCTGCATTTCTATTTTTTATAAAATCCATAATCATTCTATGGTCAGTTATAGTATCTTTAACAGCAGTTTCTTTCTTTTCTGATAAGGCAACCCCTTTATCTATTGCTTGATATATAACTGGCATAAGCTTATTCATAAATTCATTATGAGTTGCTTTTGCAATGGATTTATGAAATGCCTGTTCAATTTCTGTTCTATCCTTTCCAAGCTTTATATATTCTTCTATTTCTTCACCTAAGGATAAAATTCTTTTTATTTCTGCATCACTTGCTCTTTCAACTGCTAAATAAGCAGCTTCTGGTTCAAAAATAAGTCTCATTTCATAAAGGTCTTTTGCATTAGCTTTTATTTTTGAAAGAGAAGATATTTCTTCAATATTATCTCCTTTAAAATCTTTTTTTACAAAAGTCCCCTTTCCTCTTTGTATTTCTAAAATTCCATTTGTAGCAAGGATACGTATAGCTTCTCTTAAAGTAGTTCTGCTTATTTTTAACTCTTCTGAAAGTTCATTTTCATTTGGTAGTTTTTCTCCTGGCATAAATTTCTTTTCTATTGTAATCATAGAAAGAATATCATCTGCAACACTATCTGATAACCTTTTTTGTCGAGGCATGTTTTCTATCATTCCTTTTTAATTAATTATTTAGATAAAGCTTGCCAAGTTTTATCTCCTGCTATATAGTCTACTGTAAGACCTTGACTTCTTTGGAAATCTCCTAGGGCTTTATGAGTTTGAATACCATAAACTCCATCTTCAGTTAAATTATATCCAAATTTATTAAGCTTTTGTTGAAGCTCTAAACATCTATTTCCTACATATTTTTTAGCCTTTTCCATAGTAGAGGAAGAAGTTTGTCCATTTATAGCATATTGAATATCTGCTATCATTTTGTCCCAAGTTACTCCATACTCATTTAAAAATCCTATTGGGTCTTCATGGTCTGTTTGTCCATAAGTTTCAGAACAATCCTTATGACTAACTATATCACTTGCATCCCAGCCATATTTTGCACAAAGGCTTGCTACAAGTTCAACAGTATTTGAATAAACCTGATTAAATTCTGTTACATTATACCCTAAAGGTTCACACATTTCCACTCCAATATATCTATTGTTTGCTGATGAACCAGCATGCCATGCCACTTCATTTTCTGGCACAGTTGCAACTGCTTTATTCCAATCTACAAAGTAATGTGCATTAGCATTAACTTGTACCCTATTAAAGTAAGATGCATTATCATCAGCAGTACCACCTTTACTTGCTGTGCTATGAATAACAATTCCCATAGGTGAAAGATATTGATAACTTCTGTTATTTTCCGTATACTTTTTATCTATTTGTAAAGCTAGTGCTGGTACAATACTAGCACAAACAATTCCTGTTGTTAAAATTGCTATTACAAATTTCTTTTTCCTTTTATTCATGATGTTATCCCCACCTCAATATATTTATATATTTTTAGTGTATCACACTTTTCATAACTTTAACAGTATTTATCCCGGAATTCTTCTTATTTATTAACATTTTTTATAAGAAAATATTTTATTAAATTCACAAAATTTTAAAAAATTTCTTCTTTATTAGATTTATTTAAATGTTTATTGACATTTTTCTCATTTGATGATATTCTAATTACCGTTATAGTGTGTAACTGATTAAGCAGGCATTAACTATACATGATTTATTTATGATTGTGTAGTTAATGCTTTTTATCTTTTAGGCGCCAAAAATTTAAAATGATTAACAAAATACATGAATAAATTTTCTTTATATTTTTATACTAATAAAAAAGGAGAGATTTTTTATGAAAGATAAAATTTTTGGTGTATTACAACGTGTTGGTCGTTCTTTTATGCTTCCAATTGCTATTTTACCAGTTGCTGGATTGTTCCTTGGCATAGGTGGTTCTTTTACAAATGCAAATATGATTGAAGCCTATGGCCTTACTAAAATTTTAGGTGAAGGTACACTTTTGCATGCTTTACTTGTAGTTCTTAATAAATGTGGTGATATAGTATTTGCAAACTTACCACTTATTTTTGCTATGGGTGTTGCCATTGGTATGGCTAAAAAAGAAAAGGATGTTGCTGCCTTATCTGGAGCTATAGCTTTTCTTATTATGCATTCAGCAATAGGTGCACTTCTTGATTTAACTGGCAAAGCTACCACTCTTCCAGATGGTTCTGTAACAAGTGTTCTTGGAATTCAATCTTTACAGATGGGTGTTTTTGGTGGTATTTTAGTTGGTCTTGGAGTTGCTGCCCTTCACAATCGTTTTTATAAAATTGAACTTCCACAAGTTCTTTCATTTTTTGGTGGAACTAGATTTGTTCCTATAATATCAGCCATTGTTTATTTATTTGTAGGAATTTTAATGTTCTTTATATGGCCTGTTATTCAAAATGGAATTTTTGCAATTGGTGACCTTGTTAGAAGTTCCGGATATGCTGGAACATTTTTATATGGATTAATGGAAAGAGCTTTAATTCCCTTTGGACTTCATCATGTATTTTATTTACCATTTTGGCAAACAGCAGTTGGTGGTACTGCAATGGTTGGAGGACAATTAGTAGAAGGTGCTCAAAATATATTCTTTGCAGAACTTGCAAATGGAAATATATCTCACTTTAGCGTTGAAGCAACAAGATTTATGTCAGGTAAGTTTCCACTTATGATATTTGGTCTTCCTGGTGCTGCACTTGCTATGTATAAATGTGCAAATCCTAAAAAGAAGAAAATAGTAAGTAGTTTATTACTTTCAGCTGCTTTAACTTCAATGATTACTGGTATTACAGAACCAATTGAATTTACTTTCTTATTTGTTGCTCCAGTTTTATATGCAGTTCATTGTGTATTTGCAGGTTTAGCTTATATGTTTATGCATATATTTAATGTTGGAGTTGGTATGACTTTCTCTGGAGGACTTATTGACTTAACTTTATTTGGTATTATGCAAGGTAATGCTAAAACAAACTGGATATGGGTTGTAATAGTTGGTATAGTTTACTTTATAGTTTATTACTTTTTATTCTCATTCTTAATTAAGAAATTTAACTTTAAAACTCCAGGTCGTGATGAAAATGAAGAAGAAGTTAAATTATATACAAGAAATGATGTTAATGCTAAAAATTCTAAAGAAAATAATGAAGAAAATGGTGCTAATATAGAAGATAAAATTTCAGCTATGATATGTAAAGGTCTTGGAGGAAAGAAAAACATTTCTGATGTTGACTGCTGTGCTACAAGACTAAGATGTACTGTTTATAAATCAGATTTAGTAGATGATGATTTATTAAAAAGTACTGGTGCTTCTGGAGTTATAAGAAAAGGTGAAGGAGTACAAATAATCTATGGACCTAAAGTAACTGTTATAAAATCTAACTTAGAAGATTATCTTGTAACTGCTCCTAACATAGAAGAAACTAAAAATACTCCTATTTCTAATACTGAAGTTAAAGAAAAAGATAATAAAAAAGAAACTAAAGAAAACTCAAACTTTAAAGAAATAGCTAAATTTTCAAGTCCTGTTAAGGGAATAGCTGCTCCAATTGAAGAAACTCCAGATGAAGCTTTTGCTGGGAAAATGATGGGTGATGGTATAATGATTATGCCAGAAGATAGCACAGTATTTGCTCCTTGTGATGGTGAAGTACTATTTGTATTTCCTAGTAAACATGCTGTTGGAATAAAGACTACTGATGGATTTGAAATATTAATTCATATTGGAATAAATACAGTAGAACTTAATGGAGAAGGTTTTGAAGCTTTTGTAGCATCTGGTGATAAAGTAAAAAAAGGTGACAAACTTATAAGTTTTGATATAGAATATATTAAGGACAAAGTTCCTTCTATGGCTACTCCTTTCATATTTACTGCATTAAATGAAAATCAAAGAGTAAAGCTTATTAAAAAAGGAGAAGTAAATGCCCTTGAAGATGTTCTTATAATTGAGGAAAATATATAGGTATAATAACTGGAGGATTTAATAATATGTACAGGGTCATTAAAGTTTTAAATAATAATAGTATATTAGCATTAAGCTCCCCTGAAAATAATGAAGTTATAATTTTAGGAAAAGGAATTGGATTTGGGAAAAAAATTAGTGAATCTATAAAGAATATAGAAAATGCTAAAATTTATACTCTTGAAAAACAATCTGTTCCTGGAGAAGCATTAAAAAGTGCTGCTAGTGTAAAGCCTGAATTTCTTGAAATAGCTAATGATATTATTATTGAAACTGAAAAGGCCTTTGGAAAAGTTGACAATGCAATATTACTTCCTCTAGCAGACCATATTGCTTTTGCTATTGAAAGAATGAAAAAAGGTCTTAATATAAGCAATCCATTAAATAATGATATAAAAGCTTTATTTAATGAAGAATATATTGTTGCTTTAAAAGGAAAAGATATTATAAAAAAAGTTACTGGCTTTACTATAACTGATGATGAAGTAGGATATATAACCCTTCATATTCATTCATCTTTAGATGTTGAAAATGTATCAGAATCAATGCAAGTAGCTATTGCTGTAAGAGATTGTATTACCTCTATTGAAGACAATTTAGATATAAAAATTAATACAACTTCACTATCTTATAGCCGTCTTATGAGCCATATAAAATATATGGTAGCAAGAGCTTTTAAAGGAGAAACAATAAAGCTTGATATGAATGATTACATAAAAACTCAGCTTCCTCATGCCTATGAAATTGCAAGTGATACTTGCAAAAAGCTTTCAAAAAGGCTTAAAAAGGATTTTGATGATGTAGAAATTGGATATCTTGCAATGCACATAGAACGTGTTTTTAAAGATGAACAATCTTAATTAAAATAAAAACTGTGGCCTATAAAAATTAGTGCCACAGTTTTTTCATCTTTTTAGGATAATTTGTTATTATACCATCCACATTCCAGTTTAATAATTCCTTTGCTTTTGAAACATTATTTACAGTATAAACATTAACCTTAATATTGTTTTTATGAGCATTTTCTATATATTCTTTATTTACAATTTTAAAAGAAGGATGAAGAGCATCTGTTTTATACTCTTTTCCATAAGATATTATATTATCTATTGGTTTTGAATATAGTAATCCAGTTTTTATATCCTTACATATTTCTTTGCACTTTAACATAGATTTATGATTAAAACTTGATAATATAACTTTATCTATAAGATTATATTTTTTTATTAAATTTATAACATCCTCTTCAATATTTTTATACTCTATTTTATTATTCTTAATTTCTATATTAAGAAATACCTTTGATTTTTTAACTAAAGATAAAACTTCTTCTAAAGTTGGTATATAGGTTTCTTTATTAAAATAAAATAATAAATTTCTATTTTTTAAACTTTGAAGTTCTTTTAAGGTATAATCTTTTATATATCCATTTCCAAAATAAGTTCTATCTACTTTTTCATCATGAATAACAACAATTTTATTATCCTTTGTTTTATGAACATCTAATTCTATTCCATCACAATTTGATAAGATTCCTTTTTTAAAAGAAAGAATTGTATTTTCAGGATAAAACCAGCTTTCTCCCCTATGAGCAAAAATCATATAACCACCTCAAAATTTTAAATATTATCTATAGTAGTATGCATATAATCATCTGCTAAATTCCAAGGTACTAAATATCCAGAACCCTTAGCACAAAATACTGATGTTGAAGTATTTTCTATATCTGCATCTTTATTATAACCTATTTTTTCTATTACCTCTTCAAAATTATGACACTTATCATATCCATCAAAAATAAAATTTATATTTCCTTTACCCTTTGTAAAAGAAGTAATTTCCATACTATAATTCATAAAAGTTGAAACAGGTCCTCTTCCAGTTATAATAACCTTATTTTCTGTAGTTTCTACAGGGTTAAATTCTCCTGAAAGCTTTTGTATATCAGATATTATCCTTCCCATGTTTTCTAAGGGAGCTGTTATTTTAAATTTATAATAAGGCTCTAAAAGAATATTTTCTGCCTTTTCTAAACCCTGTCTTATTGCTCTATAAGTAGCTTCTCTAAAATCTCCCCCTTCAGTATGTTTTATATGACTTCTTCCTGTTAAAAGAGTTATTTTTATATCTGTTATAGGAGAGTTTGTAAGTATTCCTTTATGTTCTTTTTCAAATACATGAGTTTTAACTAAATTTTGAAGACCATAACTTAAATTATCTGTATGACACTTACTTTCAAAAATTATTCCTTCTCCTCTTTTTAAAGGCTCCATTAAAAGCCTTACCTCTGCATAATGTTTTAAAGGTTCAAAATGCCCAGAGCCTATAACAGTATTTTTTATTGTTTCTTTATAAAGTATTTCACATTCTCCAAAGTCTATATTTAAATTAAATCTTTCTAAAGCAACCTCTTTTAAAACTTCAAGTTGAATTTTTCCCATTATATGAACCTGAATTTCCTGAAGGGCTTCATTCCAAAAAACATTTAAAGAAGGGTCTTCTTCATTTAATATTTTAAAATACTTTAAAGCATCCTTTACATTAATCTTATCTTTAAGTATTATTTTTGTTGCAAGGGTAGGAACCATATTATATTTTATTTTCTTCTTCTCTTCCCCTATATAATCTCCAATTTCTAAAGAATTAAGGCCCATAACTCCAAAAATATCTCCAGCATAAACTTTATCTACTGTTTTAAATTTATTTCCATTATAAATTCTTATGCTATTTATTTTTTCTTTTTCCTTAGAAGGCATTAAAACTTCATCCTTAACAGATAACACTCCCTTTAAAAGCTTTAAAAAAACAATTTTATTTCCATTCTCTTCATGTCTTATTTTATATACTACTCCACTTAATCCATTATCTTTATAATCTGTATATGTAATTTCCTCAAGACTATTTAAAAATTCACTTATTTTTATATTTTGAAGAGCTGAGCCTTTAAAGCAAGGAAATATTTTATTTTCTTTTATAAGCTTTTTTAATAAATCTAAAAATTCTTTATTATTATATTCTCCTAAAAGATACTTTTCTAAAAGTTTGTCATCATAACTACAAAGAGTTTCTATTTCCTCTAAAGAAAGTTCTTCCTTTGATAAATCTTCTTCTATACACAAAATGTCCTTTGTGAAATTCTCTTTTATATCATTAATAGATTTTTCTATGTCTGCTCCTTCTAAATCTATTTTATTTATAAAAAATATTGTAGGAACATTATACTTTCTTAATAAATGCCATAAAGTTTCAGTATGCCCTTGAACACCATCTGAGGCATTTATAAGAAGAATTCCATAATCCATAACAGCTATTGCCCTTTCCATCTCTGGACTAAAATCTACATGTCCTGGAGTATCTACTAAATAATAAGTGCTATCTTTTATATTAAAAATAGCCTGCCCAGAAAATACTGTAATTCCTCTTTCCTTTTCTATATTATGACTATCTAAAAAAGAATCCTTATTATCAACTCTTCCCTTTTTTCTTATTGAATTTGTATAAAATAAAATCTGCTCAGAAAGGGTAGTCTTTCCAGCATCTACATGTGCCAAGATTCCAATAGTTTTTTTCATTTTATCTCCTTAGTTCTAAAAGCTTATTTTTAAGTTGTTCTTCTATACCTTTTAATTCTTTTTCTGCTTCTTTACGTTTTTCACGACCTTGATTTTGTATTGTCATAACTTCATCTAAGGTAGAAATTAATGCTTCATTTGTTGTTTTAAGAGTTTCTATATCAACTATTCCACGTTCAGCAGCCTTTGCTGTTTCTATACTTGACATTTTTAAGGTTTCAGCATTTTTTCTTAAAAGCTCATTTGTCATATTTGTTACTTCATTTTGTGCCTTTATAGCATTTGTTGAATGAGCAACCCCTAAAGCAAGTACTATTTGACTTTTCCAAAGAGGAATTGTATTTACAATTGTTGATTGTATCTTTTCAGACATTATTGAATCATTATTTTGTATAAGTCTTATTTGTGGAGCCATTTGAATAGAAACCATTTTTGTTAACTCTAAATCATGAATTTTCTTTTCAAATCTATCACAAAGACTAGCAAAATCATTTGCCCTTTGAGCATCTTCTGTTCGCCCAGTTGAAATTGCTAAATCACTTAATCTTTTAAGTTCTCCATTTCTTGAACTTTCAAGTTTCTTTTTGCCAGCTAAAATATACATATTTAATTCTTTTAAATAAGCTAAATTTACTTCATACATCTTATCAAGCATTGCAATATCTTTTAAAAGTTGTATTTGATGCTTTTCAAGAGAAGTACATATTTTATTTATATTATCTTCAACCTTTCCATATTTAGCTTTCATATTATCAATTTTTTGTGATTGCTTTTTAAAGAAACTAAATATTCCTTTTTTCTCCTCTCCATTTTCAAAGTCCTTAAGCTGAACTACAACACTTGAAAGCATATCTCCTACTTCCCCTAAGTCTTTGCTTTTAACATTATTTAAGGCAACTCCTGAAAAATCTGCTATCTTTTTTTGAGCACCTGCACCATATTGAAGTACAGAATTAGAATTTGTTAAATCTATTTTTTCAACAAAAGCTTCAACCATTTTTTTCTCTTCTTCACTTAATTCTATTTCCTCTTCTTTAAATACTTCTTTTTTCTCTTCTTTAGCTAAGTTTATCTTTTCATCACTATTTTCTTCTACATCAAAAGATAATGTTGGTGTTAAATCAAAATCTTTAAAATCATCATTCATTTTCTAATCCTCCATTTTTTACACTACTTTTTAAATTCTTCCTCAGTTAATCCATCTTGAGTAAATAAGGTTTTTAATGCTGAAATATCTGTTGAAATATCCATTGCTACTTCTTCAAATAAATCATTTAATAAATTTTCAAAGGCTTTATTTATAAGGTCTATACTCTCTTCTATTTCCTTTTTAGCATTTTTTATATTTTCTCCTTGAATACTTTGCTCACTTAGCTCTATATATGAACTAATTAATTTTATTGTCATAGGAAGATAATGCTCTATAGTCTTTCTTACATAAGAAATATTTTCTGGATTTTCCTTTATATTTTTAAATATTTCTCTTAAAATTTCTTCAAGTTTAGTAAGCTTTAAAGACATATTTTCATCTTTTATATAATTATTATAAGCTTGAATTTGACTAATATATTCTTCTCCACGTTTTATTGTATCATTATGTTTACTTTCTTTAGTATCCTCTTCTTTTTCTATATTTTCTTCTTTTCTCTTTTTGTAAGACTCTTGCATATTAACATAATCATTATAAATTTCATCACTTAAAATAAAATAAGTTTTTTCTTCATCTATATGTCCTTTTTTAAACATATCAAGTTCCATCATTTTATTTAAATCTTTAACAACAAATTTTTCTTTTTTATTAATGACTCCACTTAACTTATCAATTCTACAGTAACCTTTATTTTCTAAACATCTAACATACTTTTTAAATCTTTTTATTCTATCTAATTTACTTGTACCATTTATTGTGATTAATATGTTTATTATTAAAAATATTCCAAACACAATTATTACTGGAATTAAATTCACCTTTGAAAAAGAGAAAATTATAAGAAAAAATATAAAAGAAATGGAAGTAAAACATATTCCAAGGATTCCTAATACAGTTAGAAAAGTCCCTAAAATTTTTCCTGTAGGCTTTTTAGCTATGCATAAACTAATCTTTTCTTTTTTTATTATTTTATTTCTTTTTTTAATTTCTTCTAATTTAGCATTTTCAATCTTTTGCGAAGCAAGTTCAACTCCATTTTTTACTCCTGATAATATATTATTTAAAATATTTTTTGCTTCACTATTATTATACTTATCCTTAGCAAGGTTTATAGAATTTATAGCCTCTTTAACCTTTTTATTAATTAAATCTTCTATTTCAGAAAAATTATCCAAAACTAAAATTCCTCCTTAACTATTTTTTATTTTACATTTATTATAACACAGCTTTATATTAAGTATTAAAATTAAAGATTAATTTTACAAAAATATATTAAAAAACAGACATTTAATAATGCCTGCCTTTTAATATATTTTTATTATTTTATATTATTCTAATGTTTTTAAAGCTTCAACCATATCAACTTTCTTTATCTTTCTTCTTAATGCAAGACTTGAAACAAATGTAAATAAGAATGTTAATATTATAGGAAGAATTATTGTTCGAACACTTATTACTAGAGGATAACTAAAAGCATCTGTTTCAGCAGATAATAAAATAAACTTTAATAATAATAATCCTATAGGTGTTCCTAAGATAACTGCAATAACAGTTATAATCATATTTTCTTTTAAAATTAATCCATTGATTTTATTTCTTCTATTTCCTAATACCTTTAAAGTTGCTATTACTCTTTCTCTTTCCATTATATTAATACTTGAAATATTATATATAACTGCAAATGAAAGAAGAAGTGCAAATACTATTAATAATGCTACTAAAGAATTCATTGCTGCACAATACTCTACTAAATCTGCTTTACTTTCTTTAGTAGATACTACATTATCTACTTTAGATTGATTTTTAAATGAATCTAAAACTTTTTTATATGAATTATTATTAGTTAATTTTACTAATAATGCAGTACTCTTTGTATCAATATTATTTTCTTTTAAAAGATTTTGTGTACAATATATATCTTGAGTCATATATTGAGTTGAAACATTAATTATTTTAGCATTAAATGATGCACCCTTATAATCTGGACCTGTTAATTTAATTTTAATTGTATCTCCTTTTTTAAGGTTAAACTTTTCAGATAGATACTTAGAAATAATAACACCATCATCACTTACATTTATGTCTTTTTCATCTAAGTCTAAAATAGAAATATAATCTTTATTATCATCTATACATACTATACTTCCATTTAATACCTCATTATCATTTTTAACTTCATAAGAAGTTTCCATTACTTCTTTATAGGTTATATTTTCAGGAAGGTCTAATTCTTCAGCACTTACCTTATTATCAGTATAACTAACTTTAAAATCATAATTATAAATTTTATCATATTGAGTATCTAAAACCTTATCCATAGAATCTTTCATTCCAAAAGCTGTTATAATAAGTGATATACTTCCAATAATACCTATAGAACTTAAAATTGCTCTTTTCTTATTTGAAAAAGTGTTTCTCATAACAATCTTATTGCTATATGATAAGCCTGCCCATATTTTTTTGCATCTTTCAATTAATAACTTTTTACCTGCTTTAGGAGCTAAAGGTCTCATAGCTGATGAAGCTGATTCTTTTAATGTCTTTCTACATGAAAAATATGATGCTAAAACTCCAAATATTATAGCTATTACAACTGATAAAAGAATTTTTTCTGGATATAATCTTATTCCAATTCCAGGAAGTGTATATGTACCTTCATACATTAATATCATATATTTAGGAACTAATATTGAACCAATTATTGAACCAAATAATGAACCAACTAATGTAATTATAATTGGATATTCAATATAATGAATCATAATCTTGCTCTTTTTAACTCCTAATGCCTTCATTATACCAATTTGATTTCTTTGATGGTCTACTAATCTTGTCATAGTAATAAATATTATAATAGCAGCTATTCCATAAAATAAAACAGGGAATAAAGCACTTATACTTCCAAATTGCTCTATTTCACCATTAAAGGCTGCATAGCTTATCTGCTTAGATCTATCTATACTATATAAATATGAAGAGTTTTTAGTTTCTTCCTCAATTTTATCTATAATTTTTCCTGTATCTGCCTTATCTGTAGTGTCAACTAAAACATCAGTATATGGCATTTTTTTGCCTGCAATTTCAGTAACAATGTCTTCATTAAAGTATCCAATTCCATACTTAGAATGGTCTGGAATTGAATCATAGGAATTAATTATTTTTTCTACATATTCAACATCTTCAATAAGACCTGTAACAGTTAAATCTATATTCTTTTTATTTTCATAGTTTAAAGTAATTTTATCTCCAACTTTAATATTATGTTTTTGTGCATAATTGTTATCAAGAACAACATCATGTGTAGATTTAGGATAATCACCTTCAACTATATATGGTATATTTATTTTACTATCTTCAGAATAACTATGAAGTCTTATTGTTGTATCTTCATCATCAACCTTATATTTAAAGTCTAATGAATATCTTCCCTCTGCTGAATTAACTCCATCTATATTTTCAATTTTATTTATATCATCACTACTTATTTGATAATAATAAGACCATATATCTGCTAAGTTATATTTTTTATAATAATCATCTATATAATCTTTAAACACACTTGTCATAGTAGAAAAGCCTGTAAAACACAATGCTCCTATAATAATTACTATAGTTATAGCTATAAACTGCCCCTTAGATTCTTTTAAGTCTCTTAATAATTTTTTAAATAGTTTCATAATTACCACTCAAGCTCCGTTACTGATACTTTTTCATTATTAATTTTAACATCTTTTACTAATCCACTTCTGATAGTTATAACTTTATCAGCCATTGGGGCAATTGCTGAATTATGAGTAATTAAAACTATTGTTTTTTTCATTTCTTTATTTAAATTTTGAAGTAATGTTAAAACAGCTTTACTTGTATTATAATCTAAAGCACCTGTTGGTTCATCACATAAAAGTAACAATGGATTTTTAGTTACTGCTCTTGCTATTGCAACTCTTTGTTGTTCTCCACCTGATAAAGTAGCAGGAAATTTAGATAATTTTTCATTTAATCCTACCTTTTCTAAAATTTCCTTTGAGTTTAATGTATTGCTACATCCTTCAGAGCCAAATTCTACATTTTCTTGTACTGTTAAATTAGGAATAAGGTTATAAAATTGAAATACAAATCCTATTTTATTTTTTCTATAATCTGATAATTTATTTTCTTTATACTTTGAAATATCTTCTCCATCAACAATTACAGAACCACTTGTTGGATTGTCCATTCCTCCTAAAATATTTAACACAGTACTCTTTCCTGCTCCACTTGCTCCTAAGATTATAACAAATTCCCCTTCTTCAATTGAAAAATTTACACCTTTAAGAATTGAAACTGGAACTGAGCCTGTATTATAGTCCTTTTTTACATTTTTGAATTCAATTATTTTTTTGCCCATTTTGCTCTCCTCTCATTTAGTACTATTTTTATAATGTTTTATTAAATAAAATTATATATTTTGATAAAATATATATCAATTAACGTATTACCTAGTAAATTTGTATATTTTAAAGGATTTTCAACATAACTTTTCAATATGATAGTTTTTCACAAATGATAATATTTTTCTATTGAAAACAATTTTCTTTCGTTAAATATATTTTACCTTAAAATGTATAGTCTTCTTCATCTATAGATTCATCTATATCTTCATCTAATGAAATATTACTTATTTTAGCTTCATCATTTTCAATTAATCCTTTAATTAACTTTTTATAATTGTCAATAAAATTCACTATTGTTTCTTCATAAAATAAATCTGTATTATACTCTAATATTCCCTTTATAGAATTTTCTTCTTCATATAATGTCATTGTCATTTCAAATTTTGCACTATTATAATCAGTATCTATTGTTTTTATTTTTATATCCTTTAACTGAAATTCATCTTGATTAAAGTTTTGTAAAGTAAATGAATACTGATTAAGTGGATTATAAGCTGCATCTCTTTTAAATGACACATTATTTATTACCTCTTCAAAAGGAATATCAAGATTAGAAAATACACTAGAAATTACTTTCTTATTTTTATTTATATAAGAATTAAAGCTTTCATCTAAATCCATTTTATTTCTTATAATTACTGTATTTGCAAAAAATCCTATTATATTTTTTAAATCATCATCTTTTCTATTAGCAACTGGAACGCCTATACATATATCAGAATCTCCTGAATATCTAAATAATTCTAACGCATATACACTTTCTAAAAGCATAAATAATGATATATTATTTTTATTTATATAACCTTTAATATTTGATGTAATCTCTTTATCTATTTCAAAATTTAAAGACTTTCCATTAAAGGTTTGTAAAGTTGGTCTTTTCTTATCTATAGGAAAATCTAAAATTCCTTTTACACCCTTTAACTCTTCTTTCCAGAACTGAAGTTGTCTCTTACTTTCTTCACTTTCTAAAAATTCTTTTTCATAATAAGCATAATCAGAATATTGAATATCTATATCTTTAAGACTTTTAGTATCATCTGAATACAACTTACTTAATTCATTACTAAATACTCCCATAGACCATCCATCAGCTGCAATATGATGAATATTTATATACCATAAGTATTTGTTATCTCCTTTTTTGGCAATGAATGTTCTTATTGGTATTTCATTTTCTAAATTAAATCCTCTATTTCTTTCTTCTTTAATTAGCTCTAAAATATTTTCATATTTACATTCATCAATATATAACACATCAAAATCATAGTCAGATAAAATTCTTTGATAATAACTTCCATCTATTTTTTTATACACTGTATGAAGTATTTCATGTCTTTTAACTATTTCTTTTATACAATTTTTAAATTTTTCTAAATCTAAATTACCTGAAATTTCAAATACTATAGGCATATTATAAACAGCCTTATTACTACTCTCATCTACTAAATATAATATTCTTCTTTGGTTATATGACACATCCATTAAATCAGTTTTTTCTACTTTTTTTATTTTTAATGTACTTTCTTTTTTATCTGTTTTTTCCAAAGCTTCTTCAATATAATCTTTAAGAAGAGATATAGTACTGTAATCGTAGAATATATCAAAGTCTAATTTTAATCCTGTCTTCTTTTCTATTTTATCTAAGATATCTATAGACATTAATGAATTAGCTCCTAGTTCAAAGAAATCATCATCTAATTGAATTTCATCTACTTCTAATTCCTCACACCATATATTTTTTAAAAATTCTTCTAAAGATTCTTCATAAACTTTATCTTCTTTAATGTTTTCTTTATTATCTTCTTTATTATTTTCACTTGCTTTTTTTATATTTTTAGGCCATACTATACTTTTTGCAAAAGGATATGTTGGAAGATGAAGTTTTTTTCCTTCTTCATTTTTATAAAATACATTCCAATTAATATCTGCACCTATGTTATATAATTTTGAAACTGTATTTAATAATGATTTATCTCCATCTACTATTGCAAATAAAGTATTTACTTTTATACAAGCATCAATAATAGCATTTGATAATTTACTAGCTTTTCCTACTTCAAGAAAAACTATATTATTATTTTCACTAACTAATCCATTAACATAATTTACAAATCCATTTTTATTAAATTCAGTCTCTTTATAAGATTTAGCCTGATTAATTCCTTCTTCTAAGGATATTTTTTCAGAAACAACATCAATTACAATATTTCCAAATCCAGTTCCTATCATTTTGCTTTCTGTAATTCCAAATGCTTTTAATTGTTTATAAATGGCAATATAGAAAGCTAACTTTAATTCACTTTCATTCTCATTTATTAAACCTAATATACTTTCATATTCCTTTTTAAATATTTTATATTTCTTTAAATATTCACCTATAATATTAAAATCTACATCATCACTACATGAAAATAATAAAATTATTTCTTTATTTTCAGTTTCATAAAGATTATCATTATCATCTAAAAAATTAAGCATTTCCTCAAGGTTACACACCTTAGCTGATGACCTATAGTTATAATCATCTCTTCCTAAATTTAATGTATAACATATATCCTCTAATGAATAATTCCTATTTTCTCTTAAATAGTTATTTAATTCTTTCTTATAATCTATAAGAGAATCCCTATTTTTAGCACTTACAGAAACTATATATTCATTATTTATATCTTTTTTATAATCTTTAGCTTCACAAATGTCCTCTTCAAGAACTAAATGAACATTTGTACCACTTATTCCAAATGCACTTGTTGCAAAAATCTTCTTTTTACCTTCTTGCCATTTTTCAATATTGGTAATTGGATAAACAGCAGACTTTTCAAAGTCAATAAGAGAATTTACCTTTTCTAATTTTCTTAAAGGATATAATTTATTATTATTAATTGATAAAATTCCTTTTAATACACTAATTATTCCTGCTGATGCTCCTAAATGGGAATAATTAGTTTTTAAACTTCCTATAGGACAAAAAGATTTTTTATCAGTAAATTTATTAAAAGCTTCTGTAACTCCTTGTATTTCTATAGGGTCTCCTATTTTTGTACCAGTTCCATGAGCTTCTAAATAACCTATATCCTCTGGATTAATATTCCCCTTTTCCCAAGTTTTAATTAATACCTCTGCTTGAGCTTTTGAACTTGGAGATGCCATATTATTTGATCTTCCTCCATCTTGGTTAGCTCCACAACTAGTAATTACAGCAAGAATATTATCCTTATCTCTTTTAGCATCTTCATATCTTTTTAAAAGGACAAAACCTCCTCCTTCTCCTCCATTTATTCCATCTGCACTTTCATCAAAAGTTTTGCATCTACAATCTTTTGCACTTAATCCTAAAGGATCATTGTCTAAATAACTTTTTTTCTTTGTTTTAAAGTCTAATGCAATTCCACCTGCTAGTGCTGCATCTATTTCATAGGCATTTAACTTAATGCAAGAATCATAAATTGCATATAATGATGATGAACATGCAGTTTCTATAACTGCAGCTAGTCCATGTAAATCTAAATGATAAGAAATTCTCCCTGCAAATGTATCTTTTAAACTTCCTATTAAGGCAGAGGCTGTACCACCTTCAAATAAATCATAATAACCACTATTTTGTCCTGCCATTATAACTGCTGTATTACTTTCTTTAAATGATTTTAAGCTATATCCTGCATTTTCTATTGCTTCACATGCTAACTCTAGGGCAATCCTTTGTTGTGGGTCTAAAGAAATTGCCTCATGTTTTGATATATTAAAAAACTCATAATCAAAATAATCAACATCATTTAAATATGCTGCTTCACAATATTCTGTTTTATCATCTAAACCTAATAAAGTTTTTCTTTTTTCACTAATTTTTTCAATACAATCTATTTTATTTTCAAAAATATTATCTAAGTCTTTAGCATGTTCTGCTTTAGGAAATCTTCCACTCATACCGATAATTGCTATTTTTTTAAAAGCCATTTTTTCTTCCCCCTAAAATTTTAATACCTCAACTTCTTCTTTGTTATTAATGTTTAAATATTCTTTATTAAGATGTTCTGCTTGCTCACTTATACTATTACATTCAAAAAGCTTTGCAATATTAATTTCTACATTAAATTCTTCATTTATTTTCTTTAAAAGTCTTAGAGATTTTAAAGAATTTCCACCTACTTCATAAAACTTATCATAAATAGTAAAGTTATTATTTCCTAATATTTCACTCCAAATAATATATAATTTTTCCTCAGTACTATCTTTTTGCTTTTTTCCATAGGAAAATAATTTATCTTTATCAACTTTTGAAAAATCTATAATATTATCCTCTCTTATGAACTTATCAATAAATTTTATATTAATATTTTCATTTTTTATTTTCTTTTCTATATCAATAACCTTATCTTTACTTAATGGCTTTTTGTTTTTAGTAGATATTACTATATCAAAAGAAACTTCACATTCATTTTGAATTATAATAAACTCCTCTATATCCTTTTCTAAGCTTAATTCTTTTTCAGATTTTAATAATCCATTTAATAAATTTTCGCATTTTAATGATTTATAATTTTCTGTTTTATATACAATTAAATTTTTAAATCTATTTAATGAATTAAAAATTTCTGCATTTACCATAGAACTTCCATCATAAAATACCACTAATGAATCATATTCTTTATAAAAATTTAATTTACAATATTTTAAATTAAATTTTTCTTTTAATTCATTTTCAATACTTAATTTATTAATTATTTCATTATTAACTTGTACTATTTTTGACTTTTCTTCATTTATAATAAGATTTCCATCTTCATCTATACAGCCTGATTCCCCTGTGTCAAACCAAGTATCATTAAAGCAATAATATATATCTCCAAAGAATCCAGATGGTATATTTTCTAACCTTTCATCTAAAACAGCTACCTTGCCTTTAGTAGTTTTTATTGAAATTATATCTTTTGAAATATTAAAAGTATTTAACTTTATTTTAGGTTCATAATTTAATATCTTATCTTTATATATTTTTTCTAATTCATCTTTATTAACTAATGAATATTCATTTATTTTTTTATTTTCATTTTCAACTACCTGAGAAGATAAATAAACATATGAATTTAATAAAGAATCTATTCTCTTATCAGTAAATAAACTTTCTAAATAATCACATTCAAGCTCTATTTCTCCATTTGTAGCTTCTGTTGCTATCATTGATAAATCAAATTGAAAATCATTAACCTCTTTACTTTCAAGATTAGTTACAATTACACTTGTATCTCCATATTTTATTTCTTCATTAATACTTCCTAGTAACTTTTTACTATGTACGGAAAAAGTAGTTTGAAATAATGGATTTATTCCCTCTCTTCTTTCTATATTTATTGAATTTAATACTTCTTGTAAAGGTATGTTTTGATATTCTAACCCTTCATAAAGTGTTTCACGTATTTCATCTAATGCTTCTGAAAAAGTCATATCTTCACTACAACAAAGTGGTAAGACAATGGTAGTTGCAAAGAAACCTACAGTATCTTTAAAGTCTATATTTTCTCTATTTGCAAGAGGAGTACCTACATTTATTTCTTTTTTGTCTGCATACTTATTTAATAATATATAATATATACTAAGTAAAACTGCATGAATTGAACATTTATGCTTTTTAGCCTCTTCTCTTAATTTATTAGCCATTTCAGAAGGAATTACAATGCTTTTACATTTTCCTTTATTTTCACTGTATATATCCCTTTTAAAAACTGTAGGCATATCTAAAAATTGATTTGAATTTCCTAATTTTTTCTTCCAAAATTCTAAACCTTTTTCAAAGAATTCTTTATTATTTTTTTGCTCTATTATATAATCACCATATTCACTATGATTTGTTTTAGCCTCAATTCCAAAATAATAATTTATAAAGCTCTTTGTAATTATGCCAACAGACCAACCATCACTTATTATATGATGTATAGATATAAGTACACTTATTCTATTTTCATTAATCTTAATTACTTTAAATCTTATTGGATTATCTGTTTCTAAAATAAATGGTTTATTTTTAAAAGAAGTTTCATTTTCTAATATTAATGAATTTAAATCATTAATATTAGAGGAGGATAAATCTACTTCTTCAATATCTATTTTGCTTTCTTTGTCTACATATTGATAAGTTTTTCCTTGAATTTCAATAAACTTATATTTAAAGACTTCTTGAGAATTAAATAATTCATTAATTGAAGTTATAACCTTTTTATAATCAACATAATTCTTTAATTCAATTTTAAAGCATATATTATAATAAGGATTATTTTTTCCCTCATCTAATTTATATGAGCAATACAAACCTTCTTCTTCTTTAGATAATGGGTAAACTCCAAAGTCCTCTCCCTTTTTTTCTATTAAACTAATAAAGCTTTTTAATTTATCCTTTGATAAACTATTTACTTTTTCTAAAAAATTCATATAAATTTCACCTACATTCTTCTTCTATTTCTTCTTATCCTTCTTACTTCATTAATTTTAGATTTATCCTTTTTATTGCTAACTTCATTAGAGCTATCTTTATTACATATATGATATGATAAATCTTCAATATTAGGATTCATCAATAGGTCTATTGGTTTTAAATTTATATTCATTTTTTCCTTTACATTAGATACTATTTTATATATAATTAATGAATTTCCCCCAAGGTCAAAAATATTATCTTTTAAACCAATTTCACTACATTTTAAATTCTCTTTCCATATGTTTATAAGTTCATTTCTTATATTTATTAATTCTTCAGTTTGTAACATACTATTTTTCTTAATTATGTTCCACTTTATATTTTTACTTACCTTAGGAGTATATTCTTTTAAAATATTTTTAATTTTATCTTTATTATCTTCTTCAGAAATTGATAACTTTAAATTAAACTTATAATCATCAGTTACTAAGTATCTTATTTTTAATGATTTTTTATTTATTCCCACATAGGAATTTCTTATTTCATTATTTAAAATATAATCTAAATAAAAAATACCATCTTCAACACTAATTTCATTAAAACCATGACTTTTTGAAGCTTCTGCTCCCATTTCGTCACCTTTATTAAGTCCTATATCTTTCCATCTACTCCAATTAACACAATATACATTTTTACCTTTGTTAATTAAATATCTACAATAAAATTCTTGAGATGAACTAGCTCCTGAATAAGCTCCTAAAGATGTTCCTCCAAAATATCCTGTAACTGAACTAAATACTATTAAAGGTATATTATTTCTTTCTTTAGCTATTTTTACTAAGTTCCTTGTTCCTATAAGTTTAGTATTAATTACATCTTCAAAATTATCATAAGTTTCATTTTTTATTGTATGTAATGAAATATCATTATAATATGAAATATCATTATTTTTAGAAGATATTTTTCCTGCTAAATTAAAAATACAAGTTGCTTTAGTATTATATACTTTTTCACAATCTTTAATAGATTTTTCTACTTCATCATAGTTATTTACATCTGTTTGAACATAAATTATATTTTCACTTATATTCTTTAACTCTTCATAACTCTCTTTTCTCTTTTCTATAGAAGAGTTTCCTAAAATAAGAAGTTTAGAATTATATTTTTTTAGAAGCCATTTACATATGTTAATTCCAACTCCTCCAAGTCCACCTACTACAACTACTAAGCTATCTTTTTTTATAACTTCATTATAGCCTCCATTTTTTCTAGATGTTTTAAAGCCAGATACATATCTTATTTCATTTCTATATACAACTGTCTTATCTTTTGATGGATTATACATTTCCTTAATAAGAAGTTTGTAATTTATCTTATCAAAGTCAACTATTTTTATATCTAAGTTTGTTTTTTCTTGACATAATGATGCAATAATTCCTTGAATCATAGAAATATTGTTAAATTGATTATCATTTTCAGTAATAATTGAATAATTTAATGGAATTATAATTTTTATATCTGATTCTATATAACATAATTCTTTTATATTTTTTAATATTTCTTTTAAAGATAAATCCTTCTTAAAAAATCTTAAATCTACTAAAAGGTTAATATTTTTTGTATCACTTAAAGTTTCTATATTTAAATATTTTATATTTTTTTTCTCTAATTCTTCTTCAAATTCTTTATTATTATTAATTATAAAAGCTTCTTTATTTATTAAAATATTATTTAAAATTTCTTTTTTATACCATGTTCTCTCTAAAATATATTTGCTATTATTACCATCATCTTCTGATAATCTACTTAGTATTTCATTATACATTCCACTTTTAAATTCATCCTTATACTTACTTCTTTGCTTCTTTCCTATTTCTGTTCTTACTGATTTTTCAGCTTTCATAGGAATAACATACTCTGGATTTAATAGTGATTTTTCTCTTATTTGTTTTTTTACTTTTTCAACAAGAGATTTTAGTTTTTCTGTGTTTTCATTTTCAAGAAGGGTCTCATCCTTTGGACTAAAAAATACTAATATTTCTTCAACTCCATTTTTATTTGTTACTGAGGTTGCAACTGTATAAGATGAATTTACCTCTTCTAAATCATCTACAACTGATTCTATATCCTGTACATAATAATTTAACCCGTTAATTATAATAATATCTTTTTCTCTTCCTGTTAGTGTTAGATAATTATTTTCAATAAATCCCAAATCACCAGTTATAAAATATCCTTTATCAGTAAATGAAGATTTATTTGCTTTTTCATTATTAATATATCCATTTGTTATAGTTTTTCCTTTTAAAACAATACGACCAATTTCACCTTCTGAAAGAATATTATCATTTTTATCTAAAATCATAACCTCAATTCCAGGCATAGGCTCTCCAACAGGAATAAACTTATCCTCATCTGAAGTATCTTCTAAATTAAATTTATTATTATAAGTAATACAAGAAGATGTTTCAGTCATTCCAAAGGTTGGTCTTATTGCATCAGATTGTAAGTTGTATTTTTTTAATCTCTTTAAAAAGTTTCTTAGATTTTTACTTACATTTGCTTCTCCACCTGCAAAAATATATTTTAATTTTGATAAATCCCATTTATAGTCTTTACTATCATCTAAGAAATTATTAACTAATGCATAAGCAAAATTAGGAGCCCATGTTATAGAAACCTTATATTCACTCATTAACTCAATCCATAAAAGAGGATTTTTTAATACAACTTCTGAATTTACATGTATATCTAATATGTTAAGATACATATCCCTTATATGACACCATATAAGTCCTGCTGCATGTGTAAGTGTCATCCAATTTAATGAAACATTATTTTCATCTAAATTATAAAGCTTTATTTCACCTAATGACCTTGATAGCATATTTTTTTGACTTAATGTTACTCCCTTTGGAATTCCTGTACTTCCAGATGTAAATAAAATAAGACTACACTCATCCTTATCCCAATTATATGGATTATTAAACTCTTTATCTATTTTTAAGTTACCAGTACTTATAACCTTGATTTCTTCTCCTTCAAGCCTATTATTTATTTTTTCAAGTTCAACTTTAGTTTCATCATCTGAAACTATATATGGTTTGTCTAACATATTCCATATATTATATAGCTTATCTGTGTTTACATTTTTTGCACAATAATCATCTAAAACTGCCATAGGAGCTGGTATTACACCTATCATCATACATGCCCAAAAACATTCAATAAAGCTTTTATTATATGGGAATTGGAATATTAATATATCCCCTTCTTTTAATCCATGTTCTCTTAATCCAAGGGCTAATTTTTCAGCTTCTCTATATAACTGTTTATAGCTTTGAGTTTCTTTACTACCCTTTTCAATATATACAATATTTTCTTCACTATTTTTTCTGTTGTTTATAAGCTCTAATAAATTTTTATATTTAAATTCTGTTTCTTCAATATCTCCATTTAAAGCAATTGCTTTTTTCTGACTTTTAATGTTTTTCACTACATTTTCTTCTTTTTTAAATGCTTCCTTTATATTACTTTCATTATTAATATATTCAATTGATATTTCACTATCTATTCCATTACTTTTTAAGCTATTTTCTAATAAATCTAATGTATCTGAAGCTATATATCCTATATTTTCTAACTTTTCTATACTAAAATCTCCACTTTTATCTATTGGAATGAAAGGAAGTTGTATATACTTATATTTATCTACATTACAATCATATTTTTTTATATCCTTATAAAGATTATTATATGTAATATTTCTGTCTGTTGAAAAATATACTTTATCCTTAGTTACATAAAAATCTTTTATATAATTTAAATCACTAAATATTTCTTCTATATTCAAAATATACACCTCTATTCTTCTCTTTCTAACTCATCAAATAAATCATCTAAGCTTTTAGTTTCTCTTTTTGTTTCTTTCTCCTTAACAATTAAATCTTTATGTTTTTTAGATAAAAAGTCTGATATCTCGGCAATGTTTTTTAAATCATACATTTCTTTTACTGGAAGTCTTTTTCCTAATGTTGTTTCTATCTTTGAACATATTAAAACAGCTGATAAAGAATCAAATCCAATTTCATAAATATCTTCATATATATCAACTTCATCTAATCCTAAAACTTCAATAAAAATTTCTGAAACTATTTTATCTGTATCATTTCTATATTTATTTGTTTCATTTTCTATTGTTTCAAAATTATCTATATCATTAGATGGTTTTTGAGAAATTAACTCAGCTTCATTAAAACCATTATTTATTCTTTTAGAATATTTCCAATAAGCTTTTCTATCAAAAGCATATGTTGGAAGTGAAACTCTATATGGAGTACTTTCATATAATCCATTCCAATCTATTTTTAAGCCATTACTATATCCTTTTCCTAATGCTAATAAAAATCCTCTTCTAGAGTTAATTTCGTTTCCTTCCTTAAATGAAGAAATTGCACTTGAATTATTATTTCTTTTTATTATTTTACTAATTAAAGATGTCATTTGCTTTGAAGCACCAATTTCTATAAAAATCACATTATCATCTTTACTTAATTCTTTTATTGAAGGATAAAATTTTACTGTGCTTTTCATTTGATTTATCCAATATTCTGAATTACTCATTCCATCCTCTTTTAATAAGGATGCTGTATAAGTTGAAAAGATTGGTATATTGCTATTATTATAATTAACCTTATCTAAAATTTCTTTATACTCTTTACTTATATTATCAACACTATAACAATGACCTGCTCTGTTAACTGGAAGATATGTATACTTAATATTTTTTTGGTCTAATTTTTCTACAAACTTATCCATATATTCCTTTTCTCCAGAAATCATTGTTCTTTTTTCTCCATTTATAGCACCTATTTCAACTTTTTCAGTAAGAATTTCTTCTACTTCTTCTTGTGAAAGAGGAACATTAATCATTTGTCCTTCTGGAATCTTTTCAAATAATTTAGATCTTTTTGTTATCAATTCTACAGCTTCTTCAATTGTAAATACTCCTGCAATACATGCTCCTATATATTCTCCTAAGCTATGTCCTGTAATTAAATCTGGTTTAACACCTAAAGACATCCACATTTTTGCAATTGAATACCCAATAGAGAATGTAATTATCATTCCTAAGGAAGTATCCTTTTTTAATTCTTCCTTATATTTTTCATAATTAATATACTTTTCTTTTAAATCTATTTTTAATGTTTTTTCTACTATAGAAAAACATCTATCCATTTCTTCTTTAAATGTGGTATTTGTGTCATAACATTCTCTTCCTATAGTATCTACAATGCTTCCAGAGCCTGAGAATACAAATACAACTTTTTTTGTAACATCATTTTTTGAAGGTTTAATCTTTTTGTCACATACATTTTTTAATTCAGCTATTAATGATTTTTTATCCTGTGAAGCTGTAAAGAATTTATACTCAAAGTCACCTCTTCCTTCTTGAAGGGTATATGCTAAATCTTGAATATTAACATTATTTTTTTCTAAATAATCTGCAAGATTTAAGCAATTATTTTTTAATGCCTTTTCTGATTTTCCACTTACAATAATAAGCTCATCTCTATTAATTTCTTTATGCTCTTTATTTTTATATTCTTCAAGAAAAGCTATTGCATTTGCTCCTCCCATTCCAAAAGCACTTACACCAACAATTCTCTTTTTATTACTTTCCCAATTTCTTAAGTTTTGATTTAAAACTATTTTGCATCCATCTTCTAAAAGTTCATCATTTAACTTATTACAATTTATACTAGGTGGTAAAATTTTATCTCTTAAAATTAATGTTGCCTTAATTACATTTGATATTCCAGCTGCTGCATTAGTATGTCCTATATTAGGCTTAATTGAGCCTATATATAAAGGTTCTTCTATATCATTAAATACATCTTTTAATGCTCTTATTTCTACAGCATCTCCTAAAACAGTTCCTGTTCCATGAGTTTCAATATACCCTACATCCTCTGGTTCAATTCCAGAAACAAATAGTGCATCTAATATAGCCTCTTCTTGGCCTTTAATACTTGGAGCTGGAAAACCTACCTTTCTTCTTCCATCATTATTTACACTAGTTCCTTTAATAACTGCTATTATATTATCATGGTCTTTTATAGCATCTTCTAGTCTTTTTATAACCACAAGCCCTAATGCAGACCCTCCTACAAATCCATCTGCTTCTGCATCAAAGGATTTTGTATAACCACTTCTTGACACTGTCCCTTCTATAGTAAAGAATCCTTCTTGCTCTGGCTCTATACTAACTCCACCAGCTACTGCCATATCACATTCATAATTTAATAAGCTTTGACAAGCAAGATGTAAAGAAGCTAGTGAAGAGGCACATGCATATTTTGATAATATGCATGGTCCTTCAAAATTAAGTCTATATGCAATTTGATTTGCAAATGTTCCATCTAAGTTAAATTTTGATAATTGATAGTTTGTATACCAATCTCCTTTTGCATTCATAATATAATTCCAAACATATAAATGCTCATCACAAGTAGTATAAAGACCTATTTTTCCATTGTATTTTTCACTATTATATCCAGCATCCTCAAGTGCAGAATAAACACTTTCAATTAAAAATCTAAATTGTGGGTCTGAATCTAATGCTTCTTTTTTAGAAAATCCAAAAAAATCAGCATCAAAATATTCAATATTGTCAAGCTTTCCATATGCAGCTACATAATTATCCTTAGTTTTTTCTGGATTTCTTGTAATGCAATCTTTACCATCTTTTATATTTTGCCACATTTTTTCTATAGTATCTGCCATAGGAAATCTTCCATTCATTCCTATTATTGCTATATCTAAATTATCCATTTATTTATATATTTCTCCTTCCACTAAGATTTCTTTTTCTTCTTCTTGTTAAGCCTTCTTCTTCTTTTTTAGAATTATTATTATTATTATTTAAATAGTCATATAACATTTCAATATTTGGATACATCATTATATCTATTGGCTTTATATTTAAATTAAGCTCTTTTTTTATCTCCTCACTTAATTTATAAATAAGTAAAGAATTTCCTCCTAAATCAAAAATATTATCTTTTACATTTACCTCATCTTTTTCTAATACCTTTTTAAATATTCTTATTAAATCTTCCTTCAAACTTATACACCTCTTTTTTACTTAAAGAAATCTTCTTTCTTAAAATAATCATATGTCTTTAAGAATAGCTCATAATCTGCCTTCTTTTCATTAAAATTAATTGAATCAAGAAGTTTATATGTTGCCTCAGAACTTACATTTTGTTTTATATCTTTATATTTAAATCCTGCAAATTCCTTTACAATAATATCTTCTTTTTTAGCTACTCTTTCTACATTTGCATCTATGCTTTTTGGGAATATTCCAAGAGTTGCAATTAAAGCCTCATCTTGATTTTCTTGACCATATTTTATTATTTCATCAACCCAGTCTTCATATCTTATTACTTCTAATTTCATATTAAACTTCTCTATCCAATCAATCATATCTGGAATTGTAGTATCTTCATAAACTAAATGATATATATTATTTTCTTTATCATATTTAGTCTTTGAAATTTCAACAATCATCTTAGCTAAAGTATCAACTGGCATAAGTTTAAATGACATTCCAACAGCTGGTATTTTTTTAATTTTCATAACATCATTTACTAATAACCAGAAAAAGTCTTTGTTTTGACACATTCCATTTCTAGTATCACCTGCTACAGTTCCTATTCTATGAATTCTACAAGGAATACCTTCTTTTACTGCTAATTGCATAATATTATCTGCAACCCATTTTGTTTTAATATACCCATTTCCTGCTGGTGTAATATTTATTGGTGTTCTTTCATTTATTTCTCCTGGAATTGTTTCATAAACTGCATAACTAGATATATAATTTATTTCTTTTATTTTCTTTGTAGCTGCAAATTTAATTACTTTTCTTGTTCCCTCAACATTTGAAGGTGCAATAACATCATATCTATAAATAAAGTTAACCTCTGCAGCTGCATGATAAATAACATCTATTTTTTCTGATAAAATATTATATTCCCTTTCTGAAAGACCAAGGTTAACCTGAGAAACATCTCCCTTTAAAAATACTATTCTTTCTAAATCAATATCATTTAATAAATCATACTTTTTAAGATTATTTATTATCCTTTCTTCTGCTTTTTCATTACTATCTGCCCTTGCAATTGCATAAACAGTGTAATCTGTATTTTTAATTAAAGAATATAAAATATATACACCTAAAAATCCTGTAGAACCTGTAATTAAAGCATTTTTCTTATTATCACAATAAGTTAAATTTTTAATATAATCCTTTATAGGATATTTTAAATTAATATCATCAATAAGCATTTTTTCATCATTTATTAAAATTTCTTCTTCAGAATGTTTTATTTTATTTATTCTTTTTACTAGCTTATTTATGGTGCTACAAGTTAATATATCCTTAAATGATATTTCTACTTTAAATACTTCATTTATTCTAAAAATCATTCTAGAAATACTTATTGAATTTCCTCCATATTCAAAGAAATCACCATTTACATCAATATTAGATACCCCTAATATTTCTTTCCATATATTTATCATTTTTATATGCTCTTCACTTAATTCATCTTTATTAAAAGCTACATCTAAAATGTTTTTATTACTTATAAGTGAGTTTATATCTATATCTTCACCATTATCTGATAATAGCAAAATACTATTTACTTTTTTATATGTTACATAAATATTATCTAAATTTTCTTCCTGAATTACCTTTTTTATCTCCTGAAGATTTCCATCTGAATAATATACTTCTAAAACTTCATTATAATCATCATCTATTATTGGAATATTCTTTTTAACATTTCTATCTATTCCAACTATTGAGTTATTAATATTTTTATTTAAGATATATTCTAAATAAAATATATTCTCTTCAAAAGAAATAGATTTAAATCCATTATTTATAGACATCTTTTTAATTGCTTCTGGCATTTCATTATTTATTCCTATATCACTCCACATACTCCATGAAATACAATATGTATTTTCATACTTTCTTTTTAATGCCTTACAATACTCATCTTGGAAACTATTTGCTGCACTATAGCTAGCTAGTGAAATTCCTCCAAAATAAGCGTTGTTTGAAGAAAATAATATTAAGGAAGCTTCTTTTCTTTTTTCTCTTAACTTTTGTAAAGTTATAGTTGATAATGCTTTTGACTTTAATACCTCTTCAAAACTATAGTGAGTTTCATTCTCAATATTATGAAGGGTTATATCATCAAAATGTTTCTTTTTAGACTTATCTGCTGATACTTTTCCTGCTAGATTAAATATTACTCCTAATTTTCTTTTATATTTATCTTCATATTTTGAAACAAGTTCTTCAATTTCATTGTAATTAGTAATATCTACTTGTTCATAGGAAACATTATTGTTTATTTTTTGCATTTTTTCTATTAAATTATTTTTCTCTTCATTTAAAGGACTAGCTCCTAATATAAGAAGATTAACATTATATTTTTTCAATAAATATTCGCTAAGCTTTCTTCCTACACCACCTAAGCCCCCAGCTATAACTATAAAATCATTATTTTTTATTACCTTTGAATTTTTTATTAATGTATCTTTATAGCTCTTTAATTTAGATACATATCTTTTACCATTTCTATAACATACTATTTCTATATTATTTTTAGATACAACTTCTTTAAATAATAAATTTATATTAAAATTATCAAAATCAACTTCTTTACATCTTATATTTGTATTTTCAAGATTAAATGTTTTTATAAAACCTCTTATTATTCCATTTTCACTATTATTTTCACAATCTTCTTTTAAAGCAATAGACTGTTTTGTAGGAATAACTATCTTTATATTTCTTCCTTTTATTTTTTCTAGTTTTTTAGCTTCTTCTAATAATTTATATGATAAGTTAATTAATGAATCATTATCTACATCTTTTATTTCATTATTGTAGAAATTAAAATCAATTAAATATTTTATTTCATTATTTATAACATAATCAAAGTTTGTTATTTCATAATTAAATGTAGTATTTTTTAAAATATTTTCAGCTTTTTCTTTATTATCTGATATTACATAAACTTTTTCTTTATTGTATTTTTCATTAATTAAAGGATTTATTTCAAATACCTCTTTAAGAAGATATTTTTCATTATTTTTTCCATTTTCTAATTTACTTATAATTTCATTATAAGCACCCTTTTTAAAATTATCCCTATATTTGCTTCTTTGCTTTTTACCTATTTCTGTTCTTACTGATTTTTCTGCTAATGTAGGTATAATATATTTAGGATTAACAGAACTTTTATTAAATACTTCAGTTCTTATTTTTTTAACAAGTTCTTTAAGAGCTTCTATATTATTATCCTCTAATAATTTTTCATCATTTGGTGCAAAAAATACCAAAACCTCTTCATTACCATCATTATTTTTTACTGAAGTAGCTACAGTATAAGAAGCATTTACTTCCTCTATTTCATCTACAACACTTTCTATATCTTGAACATAATAATTTAATCCATTAATTATTATTATATCCTTAGCTCTTCCTGTTATTGTAAGTGTATTATCTTCTATATATCCTAAATCCCCTGTTATTAAATAGCCATCATCTGTAAATGATTCTTTATTAGCTTCTTCATTATTATAATAACCTTTAGTAACAGTATCACCCTTTAAAACAATACTTCCAACTTCCCCTTCATTAAGAATATTATTATTTTCATCTAAAATTTTAATTTCTATTCCAGGCATTGGTATTCCAACAGGAATAAATTTATCATCATCAGTACTATTTTCTAATGTAAATGTATTATTATATGTAATACATGATGAAGTTTCAGTCATTCCAAAGGTAGGTTTTATAGCATTATCTGGGAGATTATATTTTTTTAAATTTTTAATACATCTTCTTAGTGTTCTACTTACATTAGCTTCTCCACCTGAATATGCATATTTTAAATTACTTAAATCCCAACCATAATCTTTTTCATTATCTATAAAATTATTAACTAATGCAAAAGCAAAGTTTGGTGCCCAAGTTAATGATACTTTATATTTATTCATAAACTCTAACCACTTTAATGGTTTCTTTAATATAACCTGTGAATTAACATGAATATCTAATATATTTAAGTATAAATCACGTATATGACACCATATAAGACCTGCTGCATGTGTAAGAGACATCCAGTTTAAAGATACCTCATTTTCTTTAAGGTTATAAAGCTTAATTTCCCCAAGTGTTCTTCCAAAAATATTTTTTTGATTTAATCTTACACCCTTTGGAACTCCTGTACTTCCTGATGTAAATAATATAAGGCTAGTTTCATCTAAATTCCAATTATAATATTCTTTAATTTCCTCTGTGCTTTTAATATTATCTATATTTAATAAATTTAACCTCTCACCATTTAAAACATTATCCTCCATCTTTTTTAAGGACTTTTCAATTTCAGTAGAAGTTAAAATAACAGCTTTTCCAAGCATATTCCATATATTATTTAACTTATCTGTATTTAAATTTTTCACTCCATAATCATCTAAAACTGCAATTGGAGCTGGTATAGCACCAAGTATCATACATGCCCAATAGGCTTCAAGGAAATCTCTATTGTCAGGAATTTGGAAAATAACCTTATCTCCATTATTTACTCCTGATTCTTTTAATCCTTTAGCTATTTTTTTAGCTTCACTAAATAATTGTTTATAAGTTAGTTTAGTTTCTGATTCTTCTTCTATAAATAAAATCTCTTGATTACTTTTTTCTCTCTCTTCCATTAGTTCAATAAGATTTTTATATTTATATTCTTCTTTTTTTATTATTCCACCATTTGCAATAGCTTTTTTATTTTTAATAGTTTTTCTTTCTATATTATTTTCATTATTATTTGTATTTTCTAATGTTATTTCCCCTTCTGCATTTTTAAAGCTAACTATTAAGGAATTGTTTATATTCTTATCTCTTATTTTTTTACTTATACTTTTTATTTCTTTAGAGCCTAGTGTATATCTTTCTAAAAATAATGAATCTATATTTCCATTTTCATCTCTTTTAAAATTAGGTACTTCAATAAAATCAAATTCACATTTATCATCTGGTATATATTTATAAATTTCTTTCTTTATTCTATATATTGATACATAGTCATTTAATGAGTAGTATATTTTATTTTTATCTATATAAAAATCATTAATACTTTCTATATTCTTTAAAACATATTCTAATTCATTTTTATTATAATAATATCCTTCTTTAACAAAGCTTACATCATTTTGTCCTAATGATATTAAAACCTTACTTTCAATCATAATACCCTTATAATTTACAAACTCTTTATTATTTTCTAATATATTTCCTACTGTTCTTTTAGGTTGTTTCTGCTTCATTTGATTTACTATTGAAAGTGTTATATTTTTTATAGGCTTTATTTGATGATACATTCCCTCTTTTCCGTTTATAACAAAATTCTTTACTGCAGATATATAAGTAACATATGGGAAGCCATAATAATTTACCCAATTTATATTTAAATCATTCATTATTTCTTTTCTTTCAGAATAACTAATTAATTCTTCACCATATGTAATTAATTTTAAATTTTTAATATTTTTATTACTTAATAACTTATCAGTTAATCTTAATGGCATAATCACTGTTTCAAAATCATTAAAATCAATGTTTGTGCTATTAGATAAATATAATTCCTTTTTATTTATTATAGGAAGTAACCATATATATGAATATAAATCTTTATTATTTTCATAAACAAATACTGCCTTATTTCCATCAAATTTTAAAATATTTTTATTAAATTCAATCCAATTTAATATTTTTTCTTTTGAAATAAGTTTTGTATTTACTATATCTGAAATAATTATATCTGATACACTTAAATTTTCTTCATAGCAAAAAGTATCTTCTTTAATATCCTTATTATATATAATATTTTTAAATATTATTTCATCTTTATTTCTATCTGTTATTAATAAATCTATATTATTATTATCAATAATAGCTTGATTTCTTAATAATGAATCTGTAATATCTAAAGCTAGAACTTTGCACTTATTTAAAAATGCTGCTAATACACATGATATAAATTCTTCATTATCTTCTAATTCTATTGCTATTATCTTATCTTCTAAATTAATAGCTTTTCTATACTTAGCTATTGATTTAGATAAAATATCTTTATTAAGTAACTTAATATTTTTTTCCATACTAACCTCCATTACAAATCATAACAAGCAAATTTCTTCTCAGGATTTTTTACAATTTCATTAATAATATTCTTAAATAACAATTCAAATTCAGCCATTTCATAATCTGAGAATAATTCCTCTTTATATGTAAAACTTAAATTGTGCACTCCATTATTTGATTGAATAAATAAACAAAAATCTGCTGGTGCAATTAACTTAGAATAATTAAATGAACTAAATATTCCATATTCACCTTTATCCTCATTTTCTATATAATCTATTAAAATTTTATATGGAAGGGTAAAATACTGTCTGTCTAAATTTATCTCCTTTATTACTTTTTCATAAGGTAGTGATTGATATCTATAAGCTTCATCTACAGTTTTCTTTACATCCTTTGCTATAGATGAGAATCCTTTATTTTCATCTATATTGCATCTTAATAATAATGCTCCTGCAAAATTTCCTATAGTCTTTTCTATCTCACTTCTTCCTCTTCCTGAAACCCCACATCCAATTGAAATATCAGATTCATATGTTAAGTAATTTATAAACATATATAAGACAGTTGTAAATCCTGCAAATAATGTCATACCATTATCTTTACATATTTCTTTAAATCTTTTAATTACATCCTCATCTATATTAACCTTTCTTACATTACCTTTAAAACTTCCAAAGGTAATGTTTTTCTCTGATAAGTCTATAATATTTAAGTTTCCCTTTAGCTTATCTTTCCAATAATTTAACTCATCATCATATTTTCCCTTTTCAAATTCTTCATTTTGCCATATTAAATAATCTATATAATTTATATCATCTTTATTTTTTTCTATATTTTCATTCCCTTGAAGTAATTTATAGTATTCTTGTATTTTTTCTAAAATTATATTTATAGAATAAGCATCAGCTATAATGTGGTGTATATTTATTACCAATAAATTTTTATCTTCACAACTTTCTAATATTCTTATATTAAATAATGGAAATGTACTTATATCAAAATGTCTTTTTGCTTCTTGAGCTTCTACTATTTTTCTTATTTCTTTATTAGGTAAATAATCATACTTTCTTTCAATTTCTACTTCATACTTTCCATTAAAGTCTATTGTTTGATAAGGCCTATAATCTTTTTCTCTAATAACTGTTTTTAAAGAAATATTATTTTCTATTACTAATTCTATAGACTTTTTTAATAAATCTAAATTAACATTATTATTAATTTCAAATGTACTTATAATGTTATATCTTTGGTCTTCATTTTCATCTATTCCTTTATTTATAAACCATATACCTTCTTGAGATATTGATAATGGAGCTGTATTTTTGTTTGTCTTTTTTATATAATTATCAGTTTCATTTAAATTTTTCTCAATTAATATACTAAGTTTATAAATTGAAGGACATTTGAAAATATCAGTTAAATTTAAACTTACTTTATATTTTTGTGATACTTTACGTAAAAGTTTTATTGCCTTTAATGAATCTCCTCCTAAAGTAAAGAAATTATCATTTATTTCAGCACTATCTATATTAATTATTTCCTTATAAATTTCTAATATATCTTTTTGAATAGATGTAAGCTTTTCTTCATCATATTTTACATTAACTTTATTTTTTATCTCTGGAAGCTTGTCTTTATTTATCTTTCCATTTAATGTTAGAGGTATTTCTTCAATCCTCATATAATTTTTAGGTATCATATAATCTGGAATTTTTTTCTCTAAAAACTTTCTTAAAGTATTATTATCAATTTCTATTGTGGATTTATAATATAAATTTATTACTTTTTTATCCTCACTACTTATTTTTGCAATAGCACTTTCAATGCCTTCAAATAAATCAGCATAATACTCTATTTCTCCTAATTCTATTCTCTTTCCATTTATTTTAACTTGGAAATCTTTTCTTCCAATAAAATCAATACTTCCGTCTTGAAGGTATAATCCTAAATCACCAGTATTATACATAACATTTCCTGTATATGGATTAGTAATAAATACTTGAGAAGTCTTTTCTTTATTATTTATATATCCCTTTGATACTCCATCGCCTTCTACAAACATTGTACCTATTACACCTTTAGGACATATTTCTAAGTTTTCATTAAGAATAAAATACTTTGTATTCCAAATAGGTTTTCCATAAGGTATTCTTGTTTTTCCTTCATCCTCTATTGTAGCTTCATGGTTTATATTCCATATAGTTGTTTCAGATGGACCTCCTACATTCATTATCTTTGCATTTTTAATTCTCTCCCTTAGTTTTTTAACCATTGCTGGTTTTAAAACATCTCCTCCAAATATTGTAACTCTTATACTACTAATATCCCCTTCATTTTTCATATCCATTATTTCAAGCATCATTTCCATCATTGCTGGAACTGTGTTCCATAATGTAACACCATGCTTTTCAATTAATTCTAACCAATGTTCAGGGTCTTTTACTCTTTCAGCTTCTGGAAGTACAATTTCTCCTCCTGCAGATAAAATTCCTAAAATATCATATACAGACATATCATGACTGTAATTTGTAAGAGATAACATTTTATCTTTTTTATTTACATTAAAGGTTTCATTTGTATATTTTATACAATTTATTAATCCCTTTTGTGTTACCATTACTCCTTTTGGCATTCCTGTAGAACCTGAAGTATAAATAATAACCATATTATCTTCTAAATCTGCTCCTATAGGTTTAAAGAAGCTATAATCTTTATCAAATTTATAATCATCAATATTTATTATTTTGCACTTTATATCATCTATATCAAAAAGTTTAGAAGTATTATTATCTACAATTAATAATTTACTTTCTGTCTCACTTATACAATGTTTTAATCTTTCTTTTGAAGCATCTGTAGTTATAGGTATATATGTAGCTCCACAATATATAACTCCTAAAATACTTGCAATTTGCTCCATTCTTTTATCCATTAAAATAGAAACATTATCATTTTTCTTTATGCCACATTCACTTAATAAATTTGCTATACCTTTTACTGTATTAAATAATTCCTCATATGTATAAGATTTATTTATAGTTGAAATTGCTGTTTTCTTTTCATTAACCATTCTGCTATTTTCTAATAAATCTACAAATTTTTCATATTTAATACTATGCTTTGTATTATTTGCCTCTTCTATAACTTTTTTATATTCTTCTTTAATATATAACTCAATTTTTCTTGTCCAAGATTCTTCATTATTTATTAATTCTTTTAATGTAATAATAAATGTATCTAGCATAGAATCTAGTAATTCACCTTCAAAAATATCAAGTACACAGTCCCAATTAAACTGCACCTCATTATTACATTGCATAACTACTGAGTCTATCCAAATTTGGCTTGTATGAGTTTGTACATATTTCTTTTTAAATTTCTTTAAACTATATTCATTACGAACATCCATAAGACTTGTAAATACAATAGGGACATAATTATTTTCAATTGAACCTGAAACTTTTGCAATTTCTTTTAATACATCAGCTCCTGAAAATAATTTATTTTCATGAAGTTCCCATAATGTTTTTTCATTATCTCTTGCACTTTCTAAAAATGATTTATTTCCTCTATTATCTATTTCAAATAATAGAAATGATGAACATTCTCCAACTAAATTATTTACTCCTTCTTCAACATCATATCTATTAAACTCTGGTACATTTATTAAAAATCTTTGTTTATTACAATATCTTGCAATAGTCTTACCAAATACAGTTAATAAAGTTATAAATACTGTTATTCCATTTTTTTGTGATATTTTTTCTAATTTATTATAATCTTCAATAGATAAGGCTCTACTAAACTTTCTTACTTCTGGTAACTTATTTGAAGAATTGTTATTTTGTTTTGTAGGAAGGTCTGGAATAGGTGGTAAATCCTTTATTCTGTTTTGCCAATACTTTTTGCACTTTTCATATTCATTACTTTTTTTAAGTTCTTTTAAGTAATTAATATAATCTCTAAATAACACTTTTTCATCTGGTAATTTATAATCTTTATCAGAATATAATTTATCTGTTTGACTAAATAATATTTCTTGACTCCAACCATCAACTACTAACCCATCATAATAAAAATGAATTATTGCTTTCTTTTCTCCAATTTTAGTAACTCTAAGTTGTACTAAATTTTCTTTTGTATAATCTATTATTTTAGTAGTCATTTCTTCCTTTACTTTATTTAAAAAGGCTTTTTGTTCTTCTTTTGAAAAGTTTGAAATATCATTATATTCTATATCCTTTAATTCATAGTTTTCATCTATATATTGATATCCATCATCTGAAAATCTACATCTTAACATATCATGATTATAAAAAACTTTTCTTATAACCTCTTTAAATCTTTCATGGTCATAATCATCACATTCAAATTCTGTATAACAATGAGTTGCTAAATTTCCTAATTCAAATTCTGATTTTCTTCCTAAAAGATAAGCTTGTTGCAAATCATTTAATTCAAAAGGCTTAAATCTTTCCTTTTCATTATGTTTAAAGACTATATTTTCATCATCTTTTTTATAATTTTTTATTTGCTTATTTATAATTTCTTCTAAATTTTTTATATTAGGTTCTTTTAAAAAATCTATCATTGATAAATTAATATTATACTTTTCATTAATATCTTTTATAAGTTTTATAGCTAAAATAGAATGTCCTCCACACTCTATAAAATTATCATCTATACTTATATCTTCTAAGTTTATAGAAAGCATCTTTGACCACATTTCTTTTAAAACTTCTTCTATATTATTATCTTTCTTATCAATATCTATTTTTTCTTTTTTATCCTTAATTAAAGCTAAAAGTGATTTTTTATCAACCTTAAAATTATTATTAAGAGGAATTTTATTAACCTTTATAAATTTATTAGGAATCATATACTCTGGTATATTTTTTAATAAAAATTCTTTTATATCTTTATTATTTATTTCTTTATCACTACAATAAAAACAAGCAATATACTTATTTTCAACTTCATCATTATAAATTATGGCTACATCTTTTATTTCTTTATACTCCATAACCTTCTTTTTTATTTCATTTAATTCAATTCTAAAGCCTCTATGTTTTATTTGCTCATCTTTTCTTCCCACAAATTCAATTTCGTAATTTTCATTCCATTTTGCTATATCACCAGTTTTATACATTATTCTATTTTTATCTAAAATAGAAGGAACAAATCTTTTTTTAGTTTCTTTTTCATTATCTAAATATCCAATAGATAATCCTATTCCTTCAACACATAACTCACCTGGCTCTTTTAATGGATTAAGGTTTCCTTCTTCATCAATAATTAATATTTTCATATTATCTACTGAAGTTCCAATTGGAATATTTTCATATTCTTTATCTAATACTTCATACATTGTACAAGCAACTGTAGTTTCAGTTGGTCCATATATATTAATTAATTTGTAATTATTTTTAGAAACCTTATTTAGCTTTTCACCACCTGTAAATACAATTCTTAAAGAATTATTATCTAATCCATCAAAAAGCTCATACATTGAAGTAGTCATAAACATAAGTGTGATTTTTTTACTTTCTAAATATTTGTTAATATTATTTATATCCATTCTTATATCATCTTCAATTATATGAATAGTACCACCTACAAATAATATTGGAAATGTATCTAAAACAGAAGCATCAAAAGCAAAACTTGATAAAGCTAATATACTATCTTCTTCTTTTATTTCATATTTATCAATTACATATTTAGAAAAGTTAATAACTGATTTATCTCTTATTTTTACCCCTTTAGGTTCACCAGTAGAACCTGAAGTGAAAATTATATAACAATTTCTATTTCCATCTATATTTATTTTTTCTTTTCCATATTTTAAATTTTGTATTTCCTCTTTAGATAAGAAGAATATATTTTCTTTTTCAATAATATTATCATCAATTAATCTATCATTAATGTTTTTAAAACTTTTTTCTGATAATACTACTTTGCATTCTGCCTTTTTTATAATTCCTTCAATTCTTGAAATTGGAGCTTTATACTCAATAGGCACATATGTACATCCTAATTTTAATACAGCAAATAAGTTTATAAATCTTTCAAAGGAGTTTCCTCCAATTATTGCTATATTCTCATTTTCTTTTATATTATATTTTTCTCTTAAATAAAGTGAAACTTTATCAGATAATATATCCATATCTTTATATGTTAATTTTTCATTTCCCTTTACTAATGCAATATTATCTGGATTTCTTAAAACTGATTCATTAAATAATTCATTTATTGTTAAATTATCATAAATTTCTAAATTAGAATTTTTATTATAGTATTCTTTAAACTTCTCAATTTCTTCTAAAGACAGTTTATTATAAATATCCTGATTCATCTTGTTCTGCTACTTAAAATGTAATCAAATATAAACATTTTAAGAATTTTATTGTTTCAACGTATCTGCTTTGGCAATGAATAAATTCAAAGCTACTTACATTTGGTATAATACTTCACAGTCGTAAATTCCCCACTAGCCATGGGTACATACTTACAATAGCTTTTATTGTGCTATTTTATAAGTTAAACAATCTCTTAAATTAAGACTTGCATTATAATCTTATCTTTAATATATCCACAATTATATTTATAAATTCTATCTTTTAATGAAATTGTTTTGTTAACATAATCATTTCTTATATTGTCTAATTTATGATGAAGTTTTTGTACCTTAACTATTTGTTTCTTTATATTTGATTTAGTAGCATTTCCTCCTTTCTTTTTTAAGCTTTCTTTTAAAGATATAACCTTTTATTATAAATTTAAGCTTTCTATAATATCTCTACATATTTCCTCTTTGTGGTTATTTATAAAGAAATGATTTCCTTCATACAACTTATACTTAAATTCATAATTTGAAAAATTTGCCCAACTATTTAACATATCCTCTTTTATAAAATTATCCTCTGTGCCATAATAAGCTTTTATAGGAATATTTAATTTTATATCTCCTTTAGGAATATATCCTTCTACTAATTGAAAGTCATTCCTTAATATATTTACAAAAAACTCCCTAAATTCAGGATAGACTAATATTTGCTCATCTAACCCACCATATTCTCTTACAGCATCAATAAATTCATCATTTTCTAAATGACTTATATATCTCTTTTCCTCTTTCTTTTGAATAGAAGAACCTGATACAAATAAATATTTTGCCTTTATGTTATGTTCTTTCTCTAGCTCTTTTGCTAATTCATATCCAATAATTCCACCCATACTATGTCCAAAAATTGAAAAGTCATTTTCTTTAACTAATGGAAGTATTTCTTTAATTATTCCACTAACAACCTCTCTACAGTCAGTTAAACATTTCTCTCCCATTCTATTTTCTCTACCTGGAAGTTGAATTGGCAAAACTTCTATTTTATTTTCAAATTCTTTTTGCCAACCTATAAACTTACTTGCTCCACCACCAGCATAGGGAATACATATTAATCTATGTTTAGGATTTTCAATGTTTTTCCTATATCTTATCCACATTTTTTTAATACTACCTCCTATAAACCAGATGCTCCAATAAGCACTGCTAAATTTCCAGATGATGCTTTATTTTCATATATATCTTGGTTTAAAGTTGCAATTTCTTCAAATTTAAATATGTTAGTTTTTCTCATTCTAATATCATTTTCATCTAAAATATTTATGTATTCCTCTGCTTCTTCCAGTAAAGCAGCATGGGCACCTTGAAGTCTTTTTACTCCAAGCCATAAATATCTTAAATCAAGACTTCCTATATATCCTGAAGTGGCACCACATAAAACTACCATACCTTTTTTATCACATACAAAAATTGATGTAGGTAATGAATCTTGTCCTGGATGCTCTATTACAATTTTAGGATCTTTTTTCTCTCCAACTATATCCCATATCTCTTTTCTAAATTTCATTACACTTCTTAGCCATCTTTTATATAGTTTTGGATCTTGATGAAGTTCTTCTGTAATCATTCCCCAATGACTATAGTTTTTTCTATTTATACATCCCTTTGCTCCTAGGCTTATACAATATTCCTTTCTTTCTTCACTTGAAACTATTGCAACTGGGATTCCTCCTAATGCCTTAACTAAAGGAATTGCACTGCTTCCTAAGCCTCCTGCGCCTCCCCATATTAATACTACATCACCTTTTTTAATCTCGTTTCCTTTCCAGTGAGTAAGCATACTATATACAGTAGCTCCTGTTGCTGTACAACATGCTGATTCTGCCCAAGATAATTTTTTAGGTTTTCTTATACATTGTGTTTCTTGTACCTTAGAAAATTGAGCATAGGACCCAAAGTTACCTTCATAGCCCCATATTCTAAAGGATGGACTTACTCTTGGATCTTTCTCTTTTTTAAATATAGGACATTCTTTATCATATTGAATCCCTGTACATATAACTTCATCTCCAACTTTAAAATTAGTAACCTTTTCTCCTACTGCATAAACAATTCCACTAGATTCGCTACCACAAATAAGAAAATCTTTTTCCTCTTCAAATTTTCTATGTGCATTAATAACATTTCTTGGTTTACCTAAAGCTGCCCATACCCCATTAAAATTAACTCCAGATGCCATATTAAAAACTAAAACTTCATCCTCTTTTATAGAAGGTGTATCAACAAGTTCTATTTTAAATGCATCTTTAGGCTCTCCAAGTCTTTCATTTCTTAATGTCCATGCATACATTTTTTTTGGTATTTCCCCAAGCTTAGGTATTTCTCCTACCTCATATATTCTGTTAACATAATTCAAAATTTATCCCTTCTTTCATTTATATTTTAAAATCAATAATAAAATAATAATTATTATGTTCTTTTGATAATGATTATCATTATAATACTACTTTTTTCAAGTTTTTTCAATATTATTTACATTATTTTAAAATATACTTAAAATCATTTGCAAATTATCTTTTATTTTCTTTTGTAGAATTTATTTTATTAATAAATTTTATAAAAGAAATTTATTAATAAAAAATAGAGCTTTTATATTAATAACATTTTACAATTATTAACATAAAAGCTCATTTCTTAAATTGATTATATTGTAAATTTTAATAAGATTTTATATAACTTTATTTATAAAAAAATCATTTATTTTTTCTAATGAAATATAATTTATTTTTAAATCCAAATTAGGATTTTCAGAACATACACTCATTTTATATTCTTTATCTATTTCTACCCTTTTTAAGGAATATTTATTTTTATTTTCACTATATTCTAATATTAAATTATTTTTTTCATTTGGATAAATAGAAAAACTATCTAAAGGCATATAAAGTCCTGTTCCTACACATTTTATAAAACTTTCTTTTAAAGTCCAAATTTCATAAAATCTTTTAATTTTTTCTTCTAATTTATCTTCTTTTAAAATATAATTTTGCTCTTTAAAGGTAAAAGAATTTTTTGCTATACCTTCAGCATCTATTGGTTGAATTTCCTCTATATCTATTCCAATTAAATTATAATCTAAAGAACATACAACATATTTACCTGAATGGGATATATTAAAAAATAAATTTTTAAAACCTTGTAAATAAGGCTTTCCATATTTAGAAGTTTTAAAAACTATATCTTTATTTTTAATATTAAGTTTTTCTATAATCATCTTTCTTAATAATAATTCTCCATATAGTCCTCTTACTTTATCTTCTATTTTATAAAATTTATTAATTTTTTCTCTTTTTTCTTTTGATATATAATTTTCTAATTTATCTATATTAATGTTTTTAAAATCTTCTATTTTTAAAATATTTATATCCATTTTCTTTATCCTTTAAATTTTATAGTTTTTAAAACTATTAATTCCTTATTTAGAAATTTTAAAATTATTCTTTTACATATACTGAAATAGATTTTGCATTAACTTTAAATAGTCCATATCCTTTTTCGTCAATAATTACCTTTTCATTAACATTTCCTAAATAGTCATAGAATACACTACCTTTAAATTTTTCTCCAACATACATTTCCTTTTCACCTTCATTATCACAATTAGTAAATATTGTGGCTAAGGCTGAATTTGCATGTTCTTCATCTCCTTCTCTAGTAAAGCCTACTACATCTTCATTATCAAAATATGAATTTTCTTTACCATAAGCATAATCTCTTCTTAGGGCAATTAGCTTTTCTATTGAAGAAACCTTTTTTATATTTTGACACTCTATTCCATATAAATCTCCATAGAATACACAAGGATATCCTTTTTCTCTTAAAAGTATTATTCCATAGGCTATAGGCTTAAACCATTCTCTTACCCAACTTTCTAAAGATTGTCCATATTGACTATCATGATTATCTACAAAAGTTACTGCAAGATTTGGCTTGTCCTCAACTAAAGTATCCTTTAAAAGTTCTCTTAAATCATATCTACTATCACTTATAGATGCATTATAAAAATTAAAATGAAGAGGAACATCAAATAAAGATGCTGAATTATTTATAGCTTCAAGATAATTATTAAGCTTTTTTAAATCATTGCTCCAATATTCTCCTACTGAAAATAATTCTTTTTTTGTTTCTTCTCTTAATTTTTTAAGCCAATTTTTATAAAAAGAAAAACTTATATGTTTTACTGCATCTAATCTAAATCCATCTACTTTAGTTGTTTTAACATACCACTTTCCCCAGTAGTCTAATTCATTTATTACTTCTTCATCACTAAAGTCTACATCAGAGCCTAATAGATAATCATAATTTCCTAATTCATCATCAACATCTTTGTCCCATTCTTTTCCTATAAATCTAAATATTCCACTTTCTCTATTTAAAACATCATAATCAGTTCCATGGAAATTTGTCCAGTTCCATTTAAAATTAGAATATCTTCCATTACGTCCCCAAAAGTCAAATTTTGTCCATACTTCAACTTTACGAAGTCCTTCTATAGTTTTTGTTCTATCATTATTATCATCTTTTACAGCATAGGTTTTTTCAATTTCATCTGCCCCTGTTCTATGATTAAGAACTATATCTGCTAAAACTTCTACATTATTTTTGTGAAGTTCATCTATAGCTTCAATATATTCATCTTTTGAACCATATTTTGTTTCAACAGTTCCTTTTTGACTAAATTCTCCAAGGTCAAATAAATCATATACAGAATATCCCACATCAGTTACTCCTCCTGCTCCCTTATAAGCTGGTGGAAGCCATACTGAAGTTATTCCTAAATCTGATAAGTTTTTTGCTTCATTTTTTACCTTTCTCCATAATGACTTATCACAAGGAAGATACCATTCAAAGTATTGAATCATAGTTTTATTATTCATAATAAAAAACCCCTTTATACAAATTTACAATTACTATTTAATTATAACATCTTTCTATAATAGTGCAATTTTTAACTTCTTAAAGCAAGTTTTTCATTCTTAACACAACATATATAAGCTACAGTTAACATAAGAACATGACCTAAAGTTTCAAAAGCCCCAGTTATATTGCATAATACAGGTATCATATCAATTATTGTTGAAATTAAAAGAGTAAACAATGGGCAACAAAGTATAGCTATTTTAGAAACATTAAATTGTTTCTTTATAACAAAATAAATATAAGCAATAGATAAACCACCATCACTTATTAAAAAGTAAATAAAAAATGGTACATAAATATATTCTGCAATAGTATTTACTAAATCTTTTACAACATTAAAGTCTGGTAAAACTTGAAAAGCACATTTAAATATTATAGGAAATAAACAACACATAATATGAATAAATACCCAAGATATAACCCCAGCCATTGCTCCTACTGAAAATACTTTTATCATTATTTTATTTGTTTTAGAAAAAGTATTACTATTTTCTTTTATCATATTAATAACTTCTTTAATAGCTACATAATAAAAAGGTACAATTAAAGAACCAATTAAAATAGATACTTGAAATCTCCACATAGACATATTAATCCAATTAGACTCTACTATACCATAGGTTACATTTCCACTTCCTTTAACATCTAAAAGCCAATCACCTACCATACATAAAATCATTGCTAAAATACCTAAAATTAAATTTCTTTTTCTTTTTTTCATATAAAATCCTCTCCTAATTAATAATGATTTTCACTATATATTTATAATATCATATATTTAAAAAGAAATTTTTCTATTTATTTAAAAACATTTGTAAAATTTCTTATATATTCTTAAACTTATTTCTTTTACTAAGCTTTATTATTAACTTGGCAAGTTATCCATAGTTTTCAAAATATATAATTTCCTATGGAATAAAAAAAGCCTAAGCTTTTTAATTAAACTTAGACTTTTTTATAACTTATTTTAAATTTTCTCTAACTATCTTAGTAGCCTCTACCATATTTCTTAAGCTTGCATTTGTTTCTTTTTCCCCTCTTGTTTTTAATCCACAATCTGGATTAACCCATAGGTTTTCTTTTGGTATTTTCTTAAGGATTTTATTTAATGCCTCTACTATTTCTTCTACTGAAGGAACTCTTGGAGAGTGAATATCATAAACTCCTGGTCCTACTTCTGTTTCAAAGTTATTTTTATTAAGGGCATCTATTATTGATAAATTAGACCTTGAAGCTTCAAAAGAAATTACATCTGCATCCATATTATCTATATCTTTTACTATATTTTCAAATTCGCTGTAGCACATATGAGTATGAATTTGTGTTGTTTCTTTTACTCCTGAATGTACTAAATTAAAGGCTTTTATTGCCCAATCTAAATATTCTTTATACCAATCTTCTTTTCTTAAAGGAAGCTTTTCTTTTAAAGCTGCTTCATCAATTTGAATAACATTTATTCCAAAGCTTTCTAAATCTAAAACTTCTTCACGAATTGCAAGGGCTATTTCATATGCCATTTCTTCTAAAGACACATCTTCTCTTGGGAAGGACCAATTTAAAATTGTTACAGGTCCTGTAAGCATTCCCTTTACTGGCTTCTTTGTAAGGCTTTGTGCAAAGCTACTATATTCTACTGTAATAGGATTTTTTCTTGTTATTGTACTCCATATAACTGGTGGTTTTACACATCTTGTTCCATAAGATTGAACCCAAGCTTTTTCTGTAAATAAATATCCATCTAAATTTTCTCCAAAGTATTCAACCATGTCATTTCTTTCATATTCTCCATGAACAAGTACATCTATTCCTATTTCTTCTTGAAGCTTTATAACTTCTTTAATTTTTTCTTTAATTTTATTTTTATATTCTTCCTCTGATATTTCATTATTTCTATAATATTTTCTTAAAAGCTTTATTTCCTTAGTTTGAGGGAATGAACCTATTGTTGTTGTTGGAAGAATTGGAAGATTTAAAAATTCTTTTTGAATATTTTTTCTTATTTTTCTTTCTGGAAGACGAGTAAATAACTTTTCATCTATTTTATTTAAAACATTAGATTTTTCACCTAATCTTTCTTCAAATAATTTTATATTATTTTCTAATAGGTCTTTACCCTTTCCTTCTGTAATTTTTTTAAGTTCATTTAATTCATTAAGCTTTTCCTTTGCAAAAGAGAAATGTTTTTTATAATTTTCATCAAGTTTAGTTTCATTTTCTAAAGTATATGGCACATGAAGAAGAGAACAACTTGTATTTATAACTATATTTTCTGGCTCTATTAAAGCTTTTAATTCTTCTAATATATTTAAAGTCTTCTTATAATCATTTCTCCATATATTTTTACCATTAACTACTCCTGCAAAAAGTAATTTTCCCTTTGGAAAACCATTTTCCTTAACTAATTTAAGAGTTTCTTTACCTTCTAAAAAGTCAAGACCTATTCCATCAAAGTCTAAAGAAGTTATCTTTTCATAACCATCTCTTACATCTCCAAAATATGTTTGTAGTAAAATTTTTAAATTCTTTTTATTCTTTAAAAGTTCTTCATAAATTGAAACAAAAAGATTTATTTCATTTTCTTCTAAATCTGTTACAAGAGAAGGTTCATCAAATTGAATCCATTTAGCATTTATTTCATTAAACTTTTCTAAAATGTCTTTATATACTTTTATAATATCTTCTTTAAAATCAAAAATATTTTTTTCTCCATTATATTTTGCAAGTTTTAAGAAAGTAAAAGGTCCTACAAGAGATGGTTTTGTTTTAATTCCTAAAGCTAAAGCTTCATTAAATTCATTAAAGATTTTATCATCATTAAGCTTTAAAATGGTATTATCATCTAAAACTGGAACCATGTAATGATAATTTGTATTAAACCATTTTCTCATAGATAAGGCTTTAACATCACCTTCTTCTCCTTGATAACCTCTTGCTGCTGCAAAATATGTATCTATTTTACTTAAATTTAAATTTTTATATTCATGAGAAACTGCATTTATTAAAAACGCTGTATCTAAAACCCCATCATAAAAAGAAAAATCATTTGAAGAAATAAAATCTATTTCATTTTCCTTTTGAAGTTTCCATTGTTTTTCTCTTATTTCTTTTGCAGTTTTTTGAAGTTCTTCTAAAGAAACTTCCTTTCTAAAATATTTTTCAGTTACAAATTTTAACTCTCTTAATTCGCCAACTCTAGGATACCCTATTACCCCTGTTTTCATAGTTAATCTCTCCTTTAAAATATGTTCTAAATTTCTTAATGAAAATATATCATATTCAAGAGCTTATAGGGTAACTCTTAAATACTATAGCTTGTTATAGCTTTTTCTTATACCAAATTTATTTAACATCTTCAATTTTCTTAACTTCATATCCAAGTTTTTCAATAATCTTTTTTACTTCGCCTTCATTAATTGTTTTATTTCCAGTAACTATTGCTAAGTTTTCTTTAAGATTTACTTCACAAGCTAAATAGCTAACATCATTTATAGCATTTTCTATTTTATTAGCACAATTTTTGCAATGCATTCCACTTATAAATACCTTCTTTTTATCTGCAATATAATTAAGAGTTTTTTCACTTTTTTCTACGCCTGTGCCTCCACAGCATCCTCCTTCTCCTTTAAAGTGTTTTTTTGAATTTATTATTGCAAATACACAAATTCCAATTAATATAATTAAAATTATAGCTGTTGACATAACTTCCCCTCCTATAAATAAAAAAGAGCAGCTTATTTATGCTGCTCTTTTTTAGGGTCTTTAACAAGTAATAGTTTTGAGTTATCACATAATGAAATACCATGTGAACATGCACCACAGGCTCCACAATTTCCACCACATGATGACTTTCCACTTTTCTTATCTTTTATCATAGACCTAATGCTTAATGTTACAATACCAATTAAAACAATTAATATTATAAATGTTGATAAATTCATTATGTTCATCTCCTTTTATTATCTAACTGAATATTGAACCTCTACTTTATCTGATACTTTTGGTTTTCTAACTAGTAAGTAAATTAATGCTATAATTAATATTATTGCTACAACTGTTCCAAATCCAAATGTACCATTAACTATTAAGTTACCCATTTGGTTAATAATTAAGGCAATAACATAAGCAAATACACATTGATAAGTAATTGCAAAAGCAGTCCATTTACCATTATTCATTTCTCTCTTTATTGCACCTATTGCTGCAAAACAAGGAGCACATAATAAGTTAAATGCTAAGAATGAGTAAGCAGATATTGTTGTAAAGCTTGAAGCTAATGTACCCCAAATTTCTGAACCATCTTCAGCTACTTCAGCAAATCCATATAATTGTCCAAATGTTGCAACAACATTTTCTTTAGCTACTAAGCCTGTAATACTTGCAACAGCTGCTTTCCATTGTCCCCATCCAAGAGGAGTAAATATCCATGCAATTGCTCTTCCTATTGTTGATAATAAACTATCATTAATATCATCTACCATACCTAAGCTTCCTGCTTCAACACCAAATGATTGTAAGAACCAAATAATAATTGTTGAAAGTAATATAATTGTTCCAGCTTTTTTAATAAAGCTAAATCCTCTTTCCCACATACTTCTTAAAACATTCACAACTCTAGGTGCATGATATGCTGGCATTTCCATAACAAATGGAGCTGGGTCACCAATAAATAATTTTGTTTTCTTTAATATAATACCTGAAATAACAATTGCAAAAACACCTAAGAAATAAGCACTTGGAGCTACCCATGAAGCACCATCAAATAAAGCACCAGCAATAAGGGCAATAATTGGAAGTTTAGCTCCACAAGGAATGAATGTTGTTGTCATAATTGTCATCTTACGGTCACGGTCACTTTCAATTGTACGGCTTGCCATAATTCCTGGAACACCACATCCACTACCAATTAACATTGGTATAAATGACTTTCCTGATAATCCAAACTTTCTAAAGATACGATCCATAATAAATGCTACACGGGCCATATATCCACAATCTTCTAGTATAGCTAAGAATGCAAATAATACAAGCATTTGTGGTACAAATCCAAGTACTGCTCCAACCCCTGCTACAATACCATCAAGAATTAAACTTTGTAACCATCCTGCACAATTAACTGCTTCTAAAAAACTTTCAATTGCTGGTGGAATTATATCACCAAATAATACATCATTTGTCCAGTCTGTAACTATTGTTCCAACTGTTGTAACTGATACATAATAAACTATAAACATAACTAGTGCAAATATTGGAAGTGCTAATATACGATTTGTTACAATCTTATCAATTTTATCTGAAGTTGTTAAACTTTCACGATTTGCTTTCTTATAACAATCTTTAATTATTGTTGCAATATATGAATATCTTGCATCTGTAATAATACTTTCGCTATCATCATCTAATTCCTTTTCTAAGTTTGCAATTATTGATTCATCCTCAATTTTAATATTTAGTGATTCAATTATTTTATCATCACGTTCAAATAATTTTACACTATAAAATAACTTTTTGCTTGAATCAATATTTGATGGAAGAAATTCTTGTAATTCATTTAAAACATCACCTATTTGTCTGTTATAAATGCTCTTTACTGTATATGAAGAATTAGCAGCACTTTTTACCTTCTTCATAAGTTCATCAATTCCTTGATTTCTTAAAGCTGATATTGGAACTACATCACATCTTAATTCCTTTGAAAGACGCTTATAATCTATTTTATCTCCACGTTTTTCAATTACATCAAGCATATTTACAGCAACTACAACTGGAATTCCAAGTTCTAATAATTGAGTTGTTAAATATAAGTTACGCTCTAAGTTTGAACCATCAATAATATTTAAAATAACATCTACCTTTTCATCTAATAAATATTTACGTGATACAACTTCTTCAAGTGTATATGGAGATAAAGAATAAATTCCTGGTAAATCTGTAATTTTGATTTCCTTATCTTCCTTATATTTTCCTTCTTTCTTTTCTACTGTTACCCCTGGCCAGTTTCCAACAAACTGATTAGAACCAGTTAAAACATTAAATAATGTAGTTTTTCCACTGTTTGGGTTACCTGCTAACGCAATATTAATTGCCATATTTATCCTCCTTTTTATTAGCCTAAGCTAACTCTTATATAAATTTAAAAGTTTTTTATTCAACTTCAATCATAGCAGCATCTGCTTTTCTAAGAGATAATTCATATCCTCTTACTGTAACTTCTACTGGGTCACCAAGTGGTGCAACTTTTCTTACATATACTTCTACCCCCTTAGTAATACCCATATCCATTATTCTTCTTTTGGTAGCACCTTGACCGGTTAACTTTACAACCTTAACAGTGTCTCCAACTTTTACTTCTTTTAAATTCATGAAAAAATCCCCCTTCTAAATCATAATTTTTTGTGCAAGTTCTTCAGAAATAGCAATTCTTGTATCTTTAATATTAACAATAACATTTTGATTCATTTTATTAACGATACTAACTTTGCTTCCTGGCACAAAGCCTAAATTTTCTAGATGACGTTTTGTTTCATTTGCGCCACCAATTCTCTTGATGACATTTTCTTCACCAATATTTGCGTATGTTAATGGCATCATAATGTCCTCCTTTGATTATCCTTTGCTAACCAAATTAGTTTTAGCTAACTTTATTAGCAAAAGCTAACCTAATTAGCTGTAACTAATTTGATTAGTCATGACTAACCTAATTAGTCTAAGCTAACCTTTCTTTAAAAATTTAAGTTAGACACCTCTAACTTCAAGTTAAATATACTCCAATTTGCCATATATGTCAATATTCTTTCTAATATTTTATAAATCATAAAAAACAAAAAATATAAATAATATAAAGTAAATTTATTTTATTTGCAAAGCATTTGTGCTATATGATAGAATGATATGAGGAAGTGATAACATGATTTTACAAGAATCTGGAGAGATGTATTTAGAAACTATTTATATTTTATCAAAAACTAATAGTGATGTACGTTCAATAGATATTGCCAGAAAGCTAAATTTCTCTAAACCAAGTGTATCTCGTGCAATTAATTTATTAAAAGAGGATGGCTATATAAACGTTGACAGTAAAGGCTATATTGCTTTAAGTGATAAAGGATATGAAGTAGCTTCTACCATTTATGACCGTCACACCATATTATCTGACTTCTTTAAAAGTATAGGTGTATCTGAAGAAACAGCAACTAAAGATGCATGTCGAATTGAACATGTTATTAGTGATGAAACAATGGATAAAATTAAAGCATTAAAAAAGAAGGATTAAACCTTCTTTTTTTATTTTCTAATAAATTATATTCACTTTCTATTTTTATATAACTAAAAGCAAAAATTTTTTAATGCTTTTTTATAACTTAAAAATAATATTAGCTTAAATTTATATTTATTTTTAAAAGTTCTACATATCTCTTTGCTATAGGGCTTAAGTTTACACTTTTATGACATATCCATCCAACCCTTATAACCTCTTCTACCTTTAATGGAATAGACACAATATCATTTCCATTTAAATCAGAGCTTAAAATTCCAGTAGATATTGTGTATCCATTAAGACCTATTAGCAAATTAAAAAGAGTTGCTCTATCACTTACTTGTATACTTTTTTTATGTGTTAGAGTACTTAAAATTTCTTCTGAAAAATGAAAAGAATTATACTCTCCTTGTTCAAAAGATAAATAAGGGTAATTTTCTAAATCTTCTAATGTAACATATTTTTTCTTAGCTAAAGGATTTTTATAACTTACAAAAATATAAGGATTAGCTTTAAAAAGTTCTGTAAACTTAAGATTATTTTCTTTAAAAAGCTTATTTAAAACCTTAAAATTAAAATCATTTAAATAAAGAATTCCCACTTCACTTTTTAAATTTTTAACATCTTCTATTATTTCATAGGTTCTTGTTTCTCTTAAAGTAAATTCATATTCTGGTAAATTCTTTTCTTTTAGCAAATCAACAAAGGCATTTACTGCAAAGGCATAATGCTGAGTAGAAACTGAGAAAAGCTTTCTTGAAGGCTTTTTATTTAAATATCTTGTTTCTAAAAGTTCTGCCTGTTCTATAACCTGTCTTGCATAACTTAAAAACTCTACCCCTTCTTGAGATAAATTTATTCCTTTATTAGTTCTTTGAAAAATTTCTATATTAAATTCTTTTTCAATATCCTTTATTGCATTTGAAAGACTAGGTTGGGTTATAAAAAGCTTTTTTGCTGCCTCATTAATTGAACCTTGATTTGCAACTTCTATTATATATCTTAGCTGTTGTAAAGTCATTTTTTTATTCTTCTCCTAACTTATTATCCTAAAGCTACATCTAATATCATCATAATAACAAAACCAATACTAACTCCTATTGTTCCAATATTAGAATGTTCTCCTGCTTGTGACTCTGGAATTAACTCCTCTACCACTACATAAATCATAGCACCTGCTGCAAAAGATAACAAATAGGGTAATACCTCAATTATTGAATTAGTAAGTAATATAGTAATAGCTGCTCCTATTGGCTCTACTATTCCAGATAATACTCCATATATAAAAGCCTTTATTTTTGATACCCCTTCTCCTTTTAATGGCATTGATATAATAGCTCCTTCTGGGAAATTTTGAATGGCTATTCCAAGAGCTAAAGTAAAAGCTCCTGCCATTGTAATTTTAGAATTTCCAATTAAAGCCCCTGCAAAGGTAACACCAACTGCCATTCCTTCTGGTATATTATGAAGTGTTACTGCAAATACAAGCATTGTTGTTTTCTTTAACTTAGTTTTTATTCCCTCTGGTTTATCACTTTCTAAATGTAAATGAGGAATTAAACTATCTAAAACAAGTAAAAATAAAATTCCTAACAAAAAGCCTATAGAAGCTGGCATCCAAGCTATTTTTCCTTGTTCTTCAGACATTTCAATAGCTGGTATAAGTAGTGACCAAATTGATGCTGCTATCATTACACCAGATGCAAAACCTAAAAGCAACTTTTCAAGGCTTTTATTCATTTTATTCTTCATTAAAAACACCATAGAAGCCCCTAAAGCTGTTCCTAGAAAAGGTATCATTAATCCTATAAATACTTTCATTTCTCCCACCCTTTTATATTTATTTTTTATTATAATTTAACTAAATCTACCTCCCTTCATTTTATATAAAATATCTGTAATGTTCATAGTTGATTTTCTATGAGATACTAAAACTACTGTTTTATCTTTACATTCTTCTTTTAATGATTTTAAAATAATTCCTTCATTTAAACTGTCTAAATTACTTGTAGGTTCATCTAATAATATTAAAGGTCCATTATGAAGAAAGGCTCTAGCTATTCCTATTCTTTGTTTTTCTCCACCTGAGAGGCTATCTCCAAGTTCCCCTACATTTGTTTCATAACCCTTTGGAAGCTTTTCTATAAATTCATGTAAAGATGCCTTTTTAGAAGCTTCTATAATTTCTTCCATAGTAGCATTTTCTTTAGCTATTTTTATATTATTTTTAATTGTATCATTAAATAAATATGTACTTTGTGTTACATAGCTTTCCATATCTCTTAAGGAACTTGTGTTTATATTTTTTATATTTTCATTTGAAATTTTTATTTCTCCACCATTAACATCCCAAAATCTCATAAGAAGCTTTAATAAGGTAGATTTTCCTGAACCACTTTTTCCTTGTATTCCTACTATTTTGTTTTTAGGAATATTTAAAGAAATTTCCTTTAATATTTCTTCTTTATCATAAGAGAAATTAACATTTTCACATTTTAAACTTTCAAAGGATATATCTTTTTTATTTGTAATTTCGTAAACTACAGGTTCTTCTTCTAAAATATCTAAAACTCTATTTCCACTAGCTAATGTATGGAATAAATTATTAGCTAAGTTACTTAAAGCTGTAACAGGCCCAAAGGAACTCATCATTGAAATTGTAGAAATTAATACACCTTCAAAATTTATAATGTTTTTAGAGTTTAAATATATTGATACAAAAAGCATTAATAATGAAAAAGTTAAAATAGCTCCATCTGTAACTGCCTTTATATTTCCTTCATAATCTTTTAATTTCTTTTGCTTTTCATCTAATTTTTCTGTTAAATTATTTATATCTTCTAAGCGTTTTTTTGTAGCATTATATTGAATACTTTCTCTAATTCCTCTAAGGCTATCTAAAAAGAAACTATTCATTTCTCCAAAGTTATTACGATAATCCTTTCCTACATCTTCCCCTTTTTTATATGAAACTATAGGAATAATAACTCCTACTGTTATATAACCTAAAAGGGCTATAACTCCTAAAACTATATTATATTTTCCAATGAAAATTACCATTATTAATGAAGTTAAAAAGGCTATTATTATTGGAGATATTGTATGTGCATAAAAAACTTCTAAAAGTTCAATATCACTTGTAATTATTGAAATAAGATTTCCTTTATCCTTTCCTTCAAGCTTAGCTGGTGCTAATTTTCTTAAAGAAGTAAATACTTTATTTCTAATAAGAGCAAGTATTTTAAAGGCTATATAGTGATTACTTGCTTGTTCTAAATATCTTAAAATACCTCTTAATACTGCAAAAATTGTAACTACTAAGAAAATTGTTTTTAAAGACAAAGAAGTATTTATTCCTAAAATATTAACTAATCCAAATCCACCTAATATGGTTATAAATATAGAACATAAAAATCCTAAAACTCCCATAAAGATTGCTAAAATCATTATATGTAAAAGTGGTTTAACAAGTCCTATAAGTTTTCCCATAACCTTAATTCCACTTCTATTCATAGCTTTTTTTCCTCCTATCTATAGAATAATTTTCAAGTTTCATTTGGCTGTTATAAAGTTTTGTATAAAACTTATTATTTTTTATAAGCTCACTATGATTACCACTTTCCACAATTTTTCCTTCTTTTAATACATAAATATTATCAGAAGGAACTACATTTGCTAATCTATGAGAAATTAATATTACTGTCTTTTCCTTTCTAAGGTTATGAATTACTTTCATTATGTCATTTTCACTTTCCATATCTATATTTGAAGTTGCTTCATCAAAAATATATACTGGTGTGTTATGAAGTAATGCTCTTGCTAAAGCCAACCTTTGACATTGTCCTCCTGAAAGGTTTGAAGCTTTTTCTAAAAGTTTTGTTTTTAAGCCTTTTTCATTTTGAAGGAAATTATATAAATTAACCTTTTTAAGAACTTCATTCATTTCCTCTTCTGTGGCATTATTTTTAGCCATTTTAAGATTTTCTTCTACAGTTCCCTTAAATAAATAGCTATTATGATTTACAAGAGTTATATTTTTCATTATACTTTCTTCTGATATGTTAGAAAGTTCTTTATTATTAATTTTTATACTTCCTTCATAACATTTATTGTTTTTAGTAATAATAGAGGCTATTGTACTTTTTCCACAGCCACTTTCCCCTACTATTGATATAAAGCTTCTATTCTTTATATCCATTGAAACTCCCTTTAAAATTTCTCTAGATTTTTCATAAGAGAATTTAACATCCTTAAAAGCTATATTTATATTATTCTCTTTAATTTCTTCATTTTTACACTCATCTTCTTCTAAATCTAATATTTTAAAGATTTTATCACTTGCTGCCATTCCATTCATAGCTATGTGGAAAAATGAACCTAAAAGTCTTAAAGGTATAAAAAATTCACTACTTAACATTATAATTGCAAAAGTTCCTTGAAGATTTATATTTCCTCTCTTAAATTCACTTATACTTATTATTATTCCAAGGGCAGCTCCTCCAAAGGCAATTAAATCCATCACACTTATTGAATTTAATTGCATAGTTAAAACCCTCATAGTAACTTTTCTAAAATTTTCTGCTTCTTCATCCATTTTTTTAGACTTTTCTTCATCAGCTTTATATATTTTTAAAGTGGTAAGCCCTTGAAGATTTTCTAAAAAGCTATCTCCAAGATTTGTATAAATTCCCCAATACTTATTTAAAAGCTTTTTAGCAAACTTTTGTACTGCTATAATTGAAACTGGAATTAATGGAACACAAATTAAAAGAACTAATGCTGATTTAAAATTTACAAAAGATAAAATTATAAATAAAGTAAGAGGTGCTAAAAGGCTATAAAATAGTTGTGGTAGATACTTACTAAAATAAATATCTAATTGTTCTATTCCTTCTACTGAAACTTGAACTACCTCTGAGGTTGATACTTTTTCTATATATGAAGATCCAAGTTTTGTAAGTTTATTATATATTTTTTCTCTTAAAACCTTTTTTACATTTACAGAAGAATAATAGGACATTTTTGAAGCAAAAATATTACATATTACTCTTATAATTATAGCAATTATTGTTACTAAACCAGTTATTATTAAGTCTTTCATTATAAAATTTTTATTATAAACTTTTTCTAATAAGTTTCCAATAAAAAATATTGAAATTATATTTAAAATTAGTGAAATCCAATTAAATATAACAGTGTATTTTATGTACTTTTTAGAATCATTTACTAAGCCTAATAATCTTTTATTTATCATCATTTTTCCTTCCTCCTTTTTCTTTTATACTTTCTTTAACATGCTTTATTGCTAAAATAGGATGATAAAAAAGCATTCTTTTACCTGAATACTTCATAACTTCTTTTATTTTTTCCCTCATATCAGGCTTGTAGCAATGAACTTTACAATTACTACAAAATGTTTTATTTTCCATAAAAGGACATAGATTTGTTCTAAGTTCTGCATATTCAATTAGCTTTTTACATTCACTACAAGGAATTTCTCTTCCATGATTATGCCCTTTGCAGTAAATTTTAATCATTAAATTAACAACTTTTTTTTCATTTTCTCTTTTTATTGAAATATCTTCTTTCATTACTTTTACTTTTCCTTTTTAAAAACTTGTCTTTTTTACCTTTATTATTTTTATGCATTTATTGTTTTTATTTTAAAGGTAAAATAATAATACTTAAATATCATAGCCACTAAAATAAATATTCTAGCATGTACACTTTTTGTTATAATAAAAGCTAAAATAAGCATTAATGAAGCTATAGTAAGAATTGAAATCTTAGTTTTCATTGTCATGGCTCTAGATTTAACAAAGCTATCTAAATGATTTTTATATAACTTAGTAGATAAAAACCAATGCTGAAACCTTTTTGAACCCTTTCCAAAAAAATAAGATGCAAGTAATAAAAATGGGGTTGTTGGAAGTATGGGAAGAACAACTCCAATTGCACCTATTGCTAAAAATAAAAATGCTAAACTTAAATAAATATACTTCATGTTTCCTCCTTTGTTATAAATGATATTCATTATCATAAAGTCTTTATAATTTTAATTTCTATTTTCTATTTTGTCAATATTAATTTTCATAAGAAAATAATTATCAATTATCTTGTTTAAAAAAATAAAAAAGCCACACTAAAGAAAACTTTAATGTAGCTTTTTTATTATTTTAAGTATCTTGTATAACTTTTAGTATGAAGTAATTCATTGGCATTATCTATTCTTTCCTTTGAAGGAGGCTTTATTCCTTCTTCTTCAAGGTGATTTTCAATTCCAAGTTCCTGCCACTTATATACTCCTAATGTGTGATATGGAAGAACTTCAACTCTATAAACATTATCTAATTCCTTAATAAACTTATCTAATTCTATTAAATAATTATCAAAGTCATTTCTTTTTGGAACTAATACATGTCTAATCCAAACTGGTTTTTTAATCTCTGAAAGATATTTTGCTAAGTCTAAAATATTTTTATTAGTTCTACCTGTAAGTTTTATATGTTCTTCATCATTTATATGCTTTATATCAAGAAGTACTAAGTCTGTATATTCCATAAGTTCATTAAACTTAGTGAAAAAAGGCTCTTCTCTAGTAAAGGGATTTCCACTTGTATCTAATGTAGTATTTATGCCCTGTGCTTTAGCTTTTTTAAATAAATCAATTAAAAAATCAATTTGCATTAAGGCTTCTCCACCACTTACAGTAATTCCACCCTTATCTCCCCAGTAAGATTTATATCTTATAGCTTTTTCAAGCAATTCATCTGAGGTAAATTCTTGACCTTTTTGCATATTCCAAGTATCTGGGTTGTGGCAAAATTCACACCTCATGCCACAACCTTGTACAAATATAACAAATCTTATTCCTGGCCCATCTACAGAACCAAAACTCTCTAATGAATGAATATAGCCTTTCATAAAAACCCTATTACATTCTTTCGTGACAAGTTCTTGAAATAACATCAAGTTGTTGTTCACGAGTTAAGTCAATAAACTTAACAGCATATCCAGATACACGGATTGTAAAGTTTGCATATTCTTCTTTTTCTGGATGTTCCATAGCATCTTTTAATTTTTCAATACCAAATACATTTACATTAAGGTGATGAGCTCCTTGATCAAAGTATCCATCTAAAACTTGAACTAAGTTCTTAACACGTTCAGTATCATCATGTCCTAATGCACTTGGGTTTATAGTTTGAGTATTAGAAATACCATCTAATGCATCTTCATATGGAAGTTTTGCAACTGAGTTTAATGATGCTAATAAACCATTTTGTTCTGCACCATAACTTGGGTTAGCTCCTGGAGATAATGGTTCTCCTGCCTTACGTCCATCAGGAAGAGCTCCTGTTGCCTTACCATAAACTACGTTTGAAGTTATTGTAAGGATTGAAGTTGTTGGTTCTGAGTTACGATAAGTGTAGCATTTCTTTAACTTATCTAAGAATGTCTTTAATAACCATTCTCCTATTTCATCTGCACGGTCATCATCATTTCCGTATCTTGGGAAGTCACCAGTTGTTTCAAAATCTACAACTATTCCATCTTCATCACGGATAGTCTTAACCTTTGCATATTTAATAGCTGATAATGAATCTATTACATGAGAGAATCCTGCTATTCCTGTTGCAAATGTACGTCTTACATCTGTATCTATAAGTGCCATTTCAGCAGCTTCATAGTAGTACTTATCATGCATGTATTGAATCATATTTAAAGCATTTACATATAATCCAGCAAGCCATTCCATCATAGTATCATATTTTTCCATTACTTCATCATAATCAAGATATTCAGAAGTTATAGGCTTGTAAGCTGGTCCTACTTGATCCTTTGTCTTACAATCTACTCCACCATTTATAGCGTATAATAAACATTTAGCAAGGTTTGCTCTAGCTCCGAAGAATTGCATTTCCTTACCAGTTTCAGTAGCTGATACACAGCAGCAAATTGAATAGTCATCTCCCCATACAGGTCTCATAACATCATCATTTTCATATTGTATAGAGCTTGTCTTAACTGAAATGTAAGCTGCATACTTTTTAAATGTTTCTGGTAATCTTGAAGAATATAATACAGTTAAGTTTGGTTCTGGAGCAGGTCCCATGTTTTCTAATGTATGTAAGAAACGGTAATCTGTCTTTGTAACCATTGAACGACCGTCCATACCTAAACCAGCTACTTCAAGTGTTGCCCATACTGGGTCTCCTGAGAATAATTGATTGTATGAAGGTATTCTTGCAAACTTAACCATTCTGCACTTCATAACAAGATGGTCAATTAATTCTTGAGCTTCTTCTTCTGTTATTGTTCCATTTTCTAAATCTCTTTGAATGTATATATCTAAGAAAGTTGATACACGTCCAACACTCATTGCTGCTCCATTTTGAGTCTTTATTGCAGCTAAGTATCCAAAGTATAACCATTGAACAGCTTCTTTTGCATTGCTAGCTGGCTTTGATATATCATATCCATAGCTTTCTGCCATTACTTTCATTTCTTTTAATGCTTTTATTTGTTCTGCTATTTCTTCACGTAAACGGAAATTGTCATCTCTCATTACGTCTCTTCCACATTCAGCAAAATCTTCTTGTTTCTTTTCTATTAAGAAATCTATTCCATAAAGAGCTACTCTACGGTAATCCCCCACTATACGTCCACGTCCATAAGTATCTGGAAGACCTGTAACTATCTTATTGTGACGAGCCTTTTTTATTTCTGGAGTGTAAATATCAAAAACTGCTTGGTTATGAGTTTTGTGGTATTTTGTGAATATTTCATGTAGTTTTGGATCTGGTGTATATCCATATGTTGTACAAGCTTGTTCTGCCATTTTTATACCACCATAAGGCATGAAAGCTCTCTTTAAAGGCTTATCAGTTTGAAGTCCTACAATCTTTTCTAAGTCCTTTAATTCTTCACTTATATATCCTGGCTTATGTGATGTAATAGATGATACAATTTCTGTATCCATATCTAATACTCCACCCTTTGCACGTTCTTCCTTTTGTAATTCTTGTAATTTTCCCCATAGCTTATTAGTGGCCTCTGTTGGTCCTTCTAAGAATGATTCATCACCATCATATTGTGTGTAGTTATTTTGTATGAAATCTCTTGTACTGATTCTCTTTTTCCAAAGCTTGCCTTTAAAGCCTTTCCATTGTTCAAATTGTTCCATAAAAATTTGACCCTCCTAATAATTCAAATTTGATATAAATATTTGCTTATATATAAAAGATAAATCATTTAATAATTATCATCAAGTAATTTTTATAAAAAAATAATAAATTTTTAAATAAATTTTACTTAATTTATATAAAACAAATATTATATCTTTGTTATTTACATTATAAACTATATTACATTAAGACTTAAATATCTATATGAATATTGTTCTACTTTTTTTAAAATTTTATAGTTTTTTTTATAAAATTTTCTATATAAATAAAAAATCCCTATGTTTTTTTCTTTAGTTTATTTATAAGTTCTTCTATTTCTAAATCTGAAAGACTTCCTGATTTTATAAGAGACTTTAAAAAATTATTTACTGAGCCTTTGTAAATTTTATTTATATACTCATTAAAAGAGGTATTTATAAATTTTTCTTTAGTAATTTCTACTTTATATTCTGTAACTCTCCCTATTTTTTTTGAAGTTATATATCCCTTTTTTTCAAGCCTTTTAAGAAAAGTCATTGTAGTTGCTTTTGTAGTTTTATATTTCTTTTCAAAGGTAGTTGTAATATCTTTTGAATTAAGCTCTACATCATTATTCCATATTAAATTCATAACCTTCAATTCTGAACTAGATAAACTTTCCATAATCCTTTCCCCTTTTTTAATATTTTAAGCTTCTTTTATTAACATATTTTCTATTTATATCTATTTTTTGTTAATTTTTTAACAAATTTTATCAAAATGTTAATTATTAAAATAAAAGAAAAATAATTATTTTTCTTTTATTTTAATTATAAGACTAGAATCTATATATTCAGATTTTGAAAATCCTTTTTTAAAATATCTTATTTGCTTATATTTTTTACCTTCCATTTCAAAATCTAAAATATCTATTCTATCTCCTTTAAAAACTAAAGGCTCTCTTTTTCCTTTAATAGTTATGCTTACTTCCATACTATTTTCCTTTCTTTTAAAATAAACTTTTCTTATCTAAAAAATACTAAGAACATAATAATAATAATATATTCTTAGTATTTTATCAATAATATAAACATAAGGCTTAATTTCCTGTTGGAATAAATGGTCTTATTGAATTTGCCACTGAGCTTATTGGCATTGTTTGAAGATATATCTTTCCAGGTCCTGTTATTTTAGTGTTAAAAAGGCCTTCCCCACCTAAGAATTTATTTTTAATACCTGGTACAGACTGTATTTCTATACTACAACTTCCAGACATTCCAGCTAGATAGCCTGTATCTATTATCATTGTTTCTCCTTTTTCCAATTCATAAGTTTCAATATGTCCATCAAATTCTACAAAAGCTATACCATTACCTGATAACTTTTGCATTATAAATCCTTCTCCTCCAAAAAGTCCTGCACTAAACTTTTTTTGAAAAAATACAGAAAGATTAACACCCTCTTCAGAAGCTAAAAACCCTGACTTTTGTACTATCATTTCATTTTCTGGTGAAATTTCAAAAGCTAATATATCCCCTGGAAAACTTGATGCAAAAGCTATCATCCCTTCTTTACCTTTAGCTGTATATCTGTTTTGAAACATTGCCTCTCCAGAAAACATTCTTCCAAATGCTTTTCCTATTCCTCCATTTGTTGTTGTTTCCATTTTCATATTTTCACTCATCCAACACATAGAACCTTTTTCTGTAATTAATGTTTCATTTTCTTCTACTTCACATATAACCACAGGAAGAGGTGCACCTTTAATTTCATATTTCATATTATCATCTCCATATAAGTACTTCTTTTTTATAAATTACCATATTTGCAATGTATAATCAATTAGTTTCTTCTATTTTTAGAAATTTTAATATCTTTTCTTTTATGTTATTTATTTTTCTTATATTCTTCTATTTTTTTTGCTAAATTTTCTAAATACTCATATCTTTCATATTTATATAAAAGTTCCTCTTCAGTTTTTTCTTTTTCTTCTATAAGTTCTTGAAGTTTTCCATAACTTGATGAATTTTTAACCATTTCCTCTTCAAGTTCTGATATTTTTTCTTCAAGTTTTGATATATCTTCTTCTATTGTTTCATATTCCTTAGCTTCCTTAAAAGAAAATTTAGGTCTTGTATCTTTATTTTTAACCCTTTGTACTTCAGGCTTTTTTTCCTTTTTCTTTTCATCCTTTTCTACTTCTTCAACTACTTTAGAAATTTGATAATCACTAAAGTTTCCATAATAAGGCTTTATAAGTCCATTTCCTTCATATGAAAAAATCTTATTACATATTCTATCTAGAAAATATCTATCATGAGATACAACTAAAACAACACCTAAAAAACTATCTAAAAAGTCTTCTAAAATAGTTAATGTATTAATATCTAAGTCATTTGTAGGCTCATCTAATAAAAGTACATTAGGAGATTCCATTAATACTCTTAAAAGATGAAGTCTTCTTCTTTCTCCCCCTGAAAGCTTTTCTATTTTAGAATATTGAAGAGTTCCATCAAAAAGAAATCTTTCACATAAAGTAGAGGCTGTTATTTTACTTCCATCAGCTACAGGAATAACTTCTCCACCTTCTTTTATATAATCTATAGCCTTCATATTAGGGTCCATACTAGTATTATCTTGAGCAAAACATCCTATTTTAACTGTTTCCCCTACTTCTATTGAACCTGAATCTGGCATAAGTTTTCCTCTTAACATATTTATAAGAGTAGTTTTTCCTGCTCCATTTTCTCCTACAACACCAATTCTATCTGTTTTAGTAAAAATATAACTAAAATCCTTTATAAGGGTTTTATCTCCAAAAGCCTTTGATATATTATCTATTTCTATTATTTTCTTTCCAAGTCTTGTTCCTATAAAAGATATTTCTAAATTTTCCTGTGGTTTTACATATTCTCTATTTACTAATTCATCAAATCTTTGAAGTCTTGCCTTTTGCTTTGTAGTTCTAGCCTTTGCACCTCTTCTTACCCATTTAAGTTCATTTCTTATTAAGGATTGTCTTTTATCTTCTAAAGTTTGCTCTAGCTTTAATCTTTCCATTTTCTTCTCTAAAAAGCTAGTATAATTTCCTTCATAAGAATACATTACTCCTCTATCTAGTTCTAAAATTTTATTTGTAACTCTATCTAAAAAATATCTATCATGGGTAATCATTAAAAGAGCACCCTTTCTAGAATTTAAATACTCCTCAAGCCACTCTATTGACTCTGAATCAAGATGATTTGTAGGCTCATCTAATATTAATAATTCACAAGGAGAAATAAGAGCTGAGGCAAGAGCTACTCTTTTTTTCTGTCCTCCTGAAAGATTTTTTATTTTTTCATCATAATTTTTTATTCCAAGTTTATTTAAAATACTTTTAGCTTCACTTTCTAAAGCCCATAAATTTAAATCATCTATTTCCTGTTGAAGTTTTAAAAGCCTTTCATTTAATTCTTCATTTTTGCCTAAAGATATTTTTTCAACTAAATCCTCATACTCTTTTAGGATTTTCATTTCTCTAGTTTCCCCTCTAAATATCTGCTCTAAAATAGTTGCATCCTCTTTAAAATTTTGATTTTGAGAAAGATATTCTATCCTAACATTTTTCCCCTTAACAACAGTTCCCTGAAAAAATTCATCAAATCCTGCAACAATTTTTAAAAAAGTAGATTTACCTGCACCATTTACACCAATAAGACCAACCTTATCTCCTTCATTTATTCCTAAAGAAACATCCTTTAAAAGATTTTTCTCACTATAACTTTTACTTATATGTTCTAATGTAATTAAATTCATAATAATCCTCTCTTTATTTTACTTTAACTTATTTTATTAAAACATTTTTTTAATAAATCTACAAGAATTCTCTTTATTATATCCATCCATAAGTTCTAAGGCAACACAAAATAATAAATATTAATAAAATAAAAAAATGGGCTGTCCTAGAAAGAAATATTAATACAATGTAATTGCTATAAAATTTCTTTGTTAGACAGTCCAATTTTTTATAAACTTAAAATTCTTTCTATTTTTTTAAATGCTATTTCTTTTTTAAGAATACACTTTTCTTTATCAATTTCTATTTTATAAATATTAGGGCATCCTTCTTCTCTCCATTTTTTCATATACTTTGCATTAACTTCAGTTTTATAGTAATATCTTTCATCATATTCATCAGAAAATTCAAAGTATTTAACAATAGATTTTTTATCAAGATTTATTTCTTCTAATTTTAAATTTTTAAAAATAGGTTCAAAAAATCTTATTGGAACTTCATAATTATATCTTCCTCTTATAGCTTTTCCTTCTAATAATGCTCTTTTTAAAAATCTATAGTTATCTATTTCCTCTTCTTTTATGTTAAGCTTAAATACTGGCTCATTTTTTTGGTTTTTTTCTAGCTTTATTTTTACCATTTTTACCATTCTCCATAAATAATGAATCTAACCCTAAAAATATAAATGCAATAAAAGCACATATAACAACTACTTTTATCATTTTTTCATTTTCTATCTTAGCTTTAAAAGATAGAGAAACCATTATGTACGCTACTGCTGCTGTTACTCCAGTTCCAAATAGGTGAACTATTATACTAACATTTTTTTTAGGTATAGACTTTTTTAAATTTAATAATTCTTGTAAAAATAATATTACCAAAGCTATGTTTAATATTATTGTGACTATTGACATCTATTTTGTTCCTCCTGCTACTTTAATATAAGTTCTACTGGGCAATGGTCTGAACCCATAATATCACTTAAAATGTTAGCACTCTTTAGTTTATCCTTTAAAGCTTCAGATACTAAAAAATAGTCAATTCTCCATCCTGCATTCTTTTCTCTAGCACTAAATCTATAAGACCACCAAGAATATTTTCCTTCTTCATTTGGATAAAAATATCTAAATGTGTCTATAAAACCATCATTTAAAAGTTCTGTGAATTTTTTTCTCTCTTCATCTGTAAAGCCTGCATTTTTTCTATTTGTTTTAGGATTTTTTAAATCTATTTCTTTATGAGCCACATTTAAATCCCCACATATAACAACTGGTTTCTTTTTTTCAAGTTCTTTTATGTAAGCTTTAAAATCCTTTTCCCATTTCATTCTATAATCTAATCTTTTAAGTTCTGTTTGAGAATTTGGGGTATATACTGTAACTAAATAATAATCTTCAAATTCTAAAGTTATTACTCTTCCTTCTTTATCATGTTCTTCTATTCCTATTCCTTTAGTTACTAAAATAGGTTTAATCTTTGTAAATATAGCTGTTCCTGAATATCCTTTTTTCTCTGCATAATTCCAATACATTTCATACCCTGGAAAACTTAAATCTATTTGTCCTTCTTGAAGTTTAGTTTCTTGAATACAAAATATATCTGCATTAATTTCATTAAAAATATCTACAAATCCCTTTTTATAAATAGCTCTTAAACCATTTACATTCCATGAAATCATTTTTGTCATAAGTTTTTTCCTCCATACTTATAATATAAAGAATTATATCATACCTTATATTACAGTTCAAAAATAAATAAATTACAATTTAGTAATAATTAATTTTTTACAAGGAAACCTTTTTATTTTTTAAATAAGAAAGGACTGAAAATAATGATTATTAATCATAATTAACAGTCCTTTTTATGTATTAACTAGTTTTTAAAGGAATGTATTGGAGCTGGAATTCTTCCACCTCTTGCAATAAATTTTTCTGATGAATTTTCATTTACTTTCATTACAGGGGCTCTTCCTAAAAGTCCTCCAAATTCAACCATATCTCCAACCTTACATCCTGGAGCTGGAATAATTCTAACTGCTGTAGTTTTATTGTTAATAACTCCAATTGCTGCTTCATCTGCTATCATAGCTGATAAAGTAGAAGCTGGTGTATCTCCTGGAACTGCAATCATATCAAGACCTACTGAACATACACATGTCATAGCTTCAAGCTTTTCTAGGTTTAATGAATGATTTAAAACAGCATCTATCATTCCTGCATCTTCTGAAACTGGAATGAAAGCACCACTTAGTCCTCCAACATGACTACATGCCATAACTCCACCCTTTTTAACAGCATCATTTAACATTGCAAGAGCTGCTGTAGTACCATGTGTTCCAACTGTTTCAAGACCCATTTCTTCTAAAATGTGAGCTACAGAATCTCCTATTGCTGGTGTTGGTGCTAAAGATAAATCAATTATTCCAAATGGAACATTTAATCTCTTTGAAGCTTCTTGAGCAACTAATTCTCCCATTCTTGTTACCTTAAAGGCTGTCTTCTTTATAGTTTCTGCTAAAACGTCAAAGGATTCTCCTCTAACCTTTTCTATTGCTCTTTCTACAACTCCAGGTCCACTAACTCCAACATTTATAACAACATCAGCTTCTCCAACACCATGGAAAGCACCTGCCATAAATGGGTTATCTTCTACTGCATTTGCAAATACAACAAGTTTTGCACATCCAAATCCTTTTTGTTCCTTTGTAAGTTCTGCAGTTTCCTTCATTATAACTCCAAGGTCTCTTACAGCATTCATATTTATACCTGACTTAGAAGAACCTACATTTACAGAAGAACATACTTTTTTAGTTTTTGCTAAAGCTTCTGGAATAGATTTTATAAGTATTTTATCTCCCTTAGTACATCCTTTTTGTACTAAAGCTGAAAATCCTCCAATAAAGTCAATTCCAAGTTCTTCTGCTGCTTTATCTAAAGTTTCTGCAAACTTTACATAATTATCTTCATCAGTAGCTCCACCTATTATTGAAATTGGTGTAACTGATACTCTTTTATTAACTATTGGAATACCAAATTCATTTTCAATTTCCTTTGCAACTTTAACTAAATCCTTAGCACAAGTCATTATTTTATTATATATTTTTTCTCTTGCCTTATCTCCATCTGGGTCTATACAATCTAATAAAGAAATTCCCATAGTTATTGTTCTAATATCTAACTTTTCTTCCTCTATCATCTTTATAGTTTCAAGAACATTTTGGGCATTTATGTTATAACTCATTAAAAATTCCTCCTAAAAAATTATAGTGAATGCATAGATTTAAAGATATCTTCTCTTTGAATCTTAATGTCAACACCTAATTCTTTACCCTTTGCTGAAAGAGCAGCCTTTATAGCATCAAAATTTTCATTTGCATCTTTAATGTCAGTCATCATCATCATTGTAAAGTAATTATCCATAATTGTTTGTGAAACATTTAAGATATTTACATTAAACTTTTGAAGTTCTGCACTTACTCCTGCTATAATTCCTACTTTGTCTTCCCCTATTACTGTCAATATTGCTTTCATAAAATCAACTCCTAAAAATATTATATAAACAAAAAGACTCATACCAAACAAAGGGACGAAAAATATTCCGCGGTTCCACCCTTCTTGACATAAGTCCATCTTTCAAAATTATGCTCTAGGACTCCTTTCCCTATACCATTACTTAGTTTCTTCCACCAAACGAAACCTCTCTTAAAGAATAAATATAAGTACTCTTTCCTTTCAACGCAATTTATTACATTACTAGTTCATTTTATACATTTTTACCTACTTTGTCAATTTACTTTAGAAATTTTTTTATTAGCTTAAAATTATATCCAACCAAAATGTCTTAAAGCATATTCAATTCCATTATCATCACAATTTTTTGTTATAAAATCTGCTTTTTCCTTTAGCTCCTTTGTGGCATTACCCATAGCAATACTTGTCCACTCATCAAGAAACATTTTTAAATCATTTGACTCATCTCCAAAGACTACCACATCTTTATAAGGAGCATTAAAATAATCCATAACCTTTTTAATTCCTATAGATTTATCATCATTTTCTATAAAAAGACACCTTTCATGAAATCTTGTAGAACTTAAATATTTTAAAGACTTTATATCCTTTTCCATTTCTTTTGTGCAACTTATATATATTTTTCTTATAGTTTTTATTTTATGAAAATCTAAATCTTTCTTTAGCTTAGTTTTTGTATAGCCATCTTCTATTTCTTTCATAAATTGTTCTCTATTACAATAACGTACACATTCATCATTATAATTTATGCTCCAAGCAATACCTTTTTCATCTAATTCCTCTAAAAGATTTATACATAAATTATAATCTAAAGGCTCTACTCCTATAAGCTTTCCATTTATAGTAACTCCACTACCTCCATCACTTACTAAATTATTTATTCCTAAATCTTTGCAATAATTTATAGCATTTATATACAGTCTACCTGTTGCAATTGCTACAAAGTGACCATTTTTTTGAAGAAGCTTTACTGCTCTTTTTGTATTTTTAGGTATTATTCCTGTGTTTCCTACAGCTAATGTTCCATCTATATCAAAAAAGAAATATTTCATAATATTCATCCCCTTATAAACCACAATTTACACTAAAAATCTCTTTCATTATATCATATATAAAAAAGTTTTAATTATTATGTACCCCTACATTTTTAATAATTTGCTTTTTTTTATTGGTTATTTTATAATTTTTATTTAGGTAGATTTTTTATTTTATTAAAATTTATATTACTTAAAAACTGAGGATTTTTTAATGTTCCTTAGTTTTTTCCTAAGGATGTGAGATTTTGAGTACAATTAGGCAAAAAAAAATTGCTATAGTTAATGATGTTACTGGATTTGGAAGATGCTCCGTTTCTGTTGCCCTTCCTATTATTTCTGCTTTAAAGGTTCAAGGCTGTATACTTCCAACAGCTATATTTTCAAGTCATACTGGATTTGAACATTTCTTTTTTGAAGATTATACTTCTAAAATGAATGCTTATATAAATAAATGGGAACAATTAAATTTAAGCTTTGATGGTATCTATACAGGTTTTTTAGGTTCTAAAGAACAAATTGAAATAGTATGTAACTTTTTAAAAAAATTTAAAACTAAAGATACTATTGCAATTATAGACCCTGTTATGGGGGATTATGGGAAAATATATCCTACCTATACAAAAGAAATGTGTGAAGAAATGAAACGTTTAGTAAAATTTGCAGATGTAATGACTCCAAACCTTACAGAGGTTTGTAATTTACTAGATATAAATTATCCAAAGGAAATGTTAAGCTATGAAGAGCTTGAAAAGTTAGCCCATAGCCTTGCTATTCAAGGTCCAAAAAAAATAGTTATAACAGGCCTTCAAAGAAATGATGGCTATATAGAAAACTTTGTTTATGAAGAAGGAAAACCTTATTCTATAGTACGTGCAAAAAAAATAGGCATTGACCGTTCTGGAACTGGTGATGTTTTCTGCTCCATTATTGCAGCAGATGCTGTTAATGGTATAAATTTTGTAGATTCAGTTAAAAAGGCTTCTAATTTTATAAGTAAATGCCTTGAATTTACTACTAAATTAAATATGCCTTCTAATTATGGAGTATGTTTTGAAGAGTTCTTAACAGAACTAAAATAAAAACTAAAAAAATTTTAATTTTGTAAAGGGTGATTTTTTATGGTAATTTTATATACTTATAAAGATGGTGTTTATTATAACCTTAATAATATTTCTTTAGAAGAAATGAATAAACAAGGAATAAAAAATAATATTTATGTTAATTTAACAAATCGTTGTCCATGTTCTTGTACATTTTGCTTAAGACAAACAAAGGAAATGACTGAACAAAATTGTTTATGGCTAAAAAAAGAACCTACTGTTGAAGAAGTTCTAGCTGAATTTGAAAAGCTTGACCTTTCTAAGTATAATGAAGTAATATTCTGTGGTTTTGGAGAACCTACAGAAAGACTTGATGACCTTCTTTTAGTTGCAAAATATTTAAAAAATAGAAGAAAAGAAATTCTTATACGTATAAATTCTAATGGGCTTTCAGATTTAGTAAATGAAAAAGAAACTGCTCCTCTTTTTAAAGGATTAGTTGATACAATGTCTATAAGTCTTAATGCTTCAACTGCTGAAGAATATTATCGTCTTACAAGAAGTAAATTTGGTATTAAATCCTATGAAGAAATACAAAAATTTGCAATAGCTTGTAAAAAATATATTCCTCATGTAGTTTTTACAGTAGTTGATTGTATTGGTGAAGAGGAAATAAAGGCTTGCCAAAAGGTTTGTGATAACTTAAATATTCCTCTTAGAGTAAGAGCTTTTGAGGCTAACTAGTAAATAGCTTTTCTTTAAAATATAGTGGTTTTACATAAAAATTTATAAAGTATAAAAAAATCTTAGGTTCATTATTTTTTAAGTAGTAACTTAAATTATATAATGAATCTAAGATTTTAATAATATTATTTCCTTATTAAACTTAAAAAAGTATATTTTCAAGTTCTTCTTTATTAATAATTTTAATAGTTTTTCTATTAAAGTCTATTATTTCTAAAGTTTTAAGCTTCATTAATTCTCTTGAAAAAGATGGTCTTGGTATTCCAAGCTTTGCTGCTATATCTTCTTTACTTTCATTAAGATTTATTATATTAGTATTTTGCAACATACTTTCTTCTAAAATATAATTTGCCACCTTTTCTTTTACACTTTTAAAAGAAATATTTTTAATTTTTTTATTAAGCATAAGAACCTTATCACTTAAAATTCTCATAAAATTTTCTAAAATCTTTTTATTTTCAAAGCATAATTTTAAAACATCTTCTTTTTTTATATACATAATTAAACAATCTTTAACTGCTAGAACTGTAGCTGGATATAAAGCTTTTTCACTAAAAACTAATGCTTCTCCAAAGGCCTCTCCTTTAGATAGCTTTTTTAAAACAATATATTTTCCATTACAATATATTCTTTGCATTTCTATTGTTCCTTCAAGAATTATTCCTAAGGAAGTACAAATTTCTCCTTCATGAGAAAGTATTTGTCCTTTTTTATATTTTATTTTAGTTGAAAAACTATTTTCTAAAATTTCTTCTACTTCTTTCTCTGTTAAATTTTTAAATAAATCACTATTTTTTAAATCCATTTTTTATATTTCTTATTATATCTATCCTAATATTTTATAAACATATGCTTATTGGAAGTATAACAAGAGAAACTCCTTCACATTTAAGCCTTGGTATATTTGGCATATTTATTCCATTTGATTTTAACATACTACAATGTTCATTACAATTTTTAAGTAAATGCTCATAATAGTCTTGTTGGGCTGTTTTTCTTAAAAGGGATATGCATTGTCCATTTGAAGCAACATTTATAACTTTTCCAAATACAGTACAGGGGCAATTTACTATATTGTATATATATGATGTTTGATTCATAAAAAAATTACTATTTACATTAAGTATAATAGGAGTATCCCCACAATTTAAAATCATATCATGAGTATTATTTTTATTTAATATTTCATTTAAATGAGAAATTATATGATTAAACTTTTTAAAATTAAATACTCCTATTTCTGATTTTTTTACTAAAGAATCTAAACTATCACAACCAAAGGAATTAAATATTGTTAAAAGAGAATCTAAATATGAATCTACTGACTCTGAAGTTAATTTTCCATGAATTTTAACATAATCTCCAGCTTTTACTTCTTCTTCATATATTGTTTTATTATCAAATTCTTTTATTAAATTTTTAGTATTTAATTCAGTTACAAGTTCATGATGAAGGGTAAAGGTTGTATAAACTCTCTTTAATTCCTCTTCCCTTCTTATAAATTCTCTATTTTCAAGACCAACATCATTTCTATTAGTATTTTCTTTATGTTCAGATTTAGAGCAATTTGAGCCTTTATATCCTTCTCTTTCATCTTCTCCACATCTATCTTCATCACAGTAATGTTCTCTATATTCAGTTCCTGCCCTACCACTTAAAGTTCTATCCTGAATTATTTTAGTAGTTCTTATTTCAATATATCCACTTAAAACCATTGAAGACAAATTTTTTACAAGGCCTTCATCAAGATACATAAGAAGGTCTAGCATAGAATCTCCCATAAAACCACTTCCTAAAAATTTAGCGTTTCATATTATACTTACTAAATTTTATAGGAAATTATTACTATTATTTCTTTGATACATACGGGTTATCTTCATAGTAGAATCTATATAAATAATCCTTTGCTTCTTCTGCATAATCTATTCCTATTCTTTTTGCTTCTATAATTTTTCCTGTTTTTTCTTTCTTATTTTCAATAAGTTTTTCAAGTTCTTTATCATAATCAGCTATAAATAAAGAATTATCCCAAAGAAGCTTATCATTTTGATTTTTATTTAAATTTAAAGCTAAACATAACTTTGAAGGTCCTGATGTAAGATTAAGTCTTTCTTTTTTATTAAGTTCTATGTATTTTTTATTACACCTTTTTTCTGATATATAATCTAAACCTATTAAAGGCTCTATAGCCCTTATTAAAACTCCTTCAGGCTCTCCTTCTTTTACTGTAATTGCATTTAAACAATAATACATTCCATAAATGCTATAAATATAAGCATTTCCTGGTTTTTTATACATAGGCATAACTCTAGGAGTTTTTTTTCCACCATAAACATGGGCTGCTTTATCAGTAACTCCTAAATAGCCTTCTGTTTCAACTATTTTTCCACCTACAAGCTTTCCATCTATATTATGTATTAAATACTTTCCAAGAAGCTCTTTTGCTACAATTAATGTTTCTCTGCCATAAAAATCTTCTTTTAATATAATCATACTGCTTATAATTTTTCCCTTCATTTATATTTTTGCATCTTACTATTTACTTAAACTCTTATAATTAAAACTTTAAAATTTTCAAAAAGTACTTTAAAAAATTAATATAAATAAGTTTTTAAGTTTTTTTCATTTTAATTATATTATGCTTTTAATATATATAAAAGTAGTTTATTTTTTAATTAAAATAGACTATGCAAAAATCATAAAAACAAAAGTAAATCTTACTTGTTTTGAAAGCTTTCACATTTAGTTTCTGTATAAATTTCTGGGTTATTTCCTGAAACCTGTATACTATCTAAATTACATAAACAATTTTCATTATGCTTACAGCTTTCTACATTACATACAAGACAATCACAGCTTCCTGAAGATGAACTACAATTTGTTAAATTTCCATATAAAAGAGAGTTTAAATATGAACCACAACAAGTTCCTTCCTCAGACTTTGCAGAAATTCCTCCTATATTTACTCTATCTGCATAACAACAACCACTTTCATTATGTGAACATTTTTCTACATTACATTCTATTCTAGCCATTTTTTGTTTCTCCTTTTATTATTTTAGTTAATTAAAGTATCTTTCTAAAAGCCCTTTAAAGGCTCTTCCATGTCTTGCTTCATCTTTGCACATTTCATGAACTGTATCATGTATAGCATCTAAATTCTTTTCTTTTGCCTCTGTTGCAAGTTTTTTCTTACCTTCACAGGCTCCATATTCAGCTTCCACTCTAGCCTTTAAATTTGCTTTTGTATCTGCTACAAGAACTTCACCTAAAATTTCTGCAAACTTTGCTGCATGTTCTGCCTCTTCAAAAGCAATTCTTTTATAAGCTTCTCCTACTTCTGGATAACCTTCACGGTCTGCTTGCCTTGACATGGCAATATACATACCAACTTCTGTACATTCTCCCATAAAGTTAGCTCGTAGTTGCTCTATAATTTCAGAATCTAAGCCTTTTCCTATTCCTATATTATGCTCATCTGCCCAAGACAACTCTTCCTTTACCTCTTTAAATTGTGATTTATCAGCTTTACAAAGAGGACATATTTTAGGAGGCTCTTCCCCCTCATGAACATACCCACATATTGTGCATATAAATTTTTTCATTTAACCATAACTTCCTTTCCTTTATTAACTTTCTCTTTTAACTTTCCCTTTTAATAAAAAATTATTCAAAAAAATAAAAACTATCTTACAAAAAATATAGCTTAATATAAAGTTTTTTTATATTAAGTCTATACTTTAAGTAAAATAGTTTTATATAAACAATTTTTATTAACTTTTTCTAAAAATTATCTAGCTTATAAAAACCTATTTAATTGCTAAATATTTTAATTGTCCACTTTCATCTTCCCATGTTATTATTTGACATGGAGTTGTTGCTGCTTTACATCTAATACCAACTATTTGAGTTGAAGTTAATGTATCTAAAATATCTACGCTTTTAGTTCCTTCTAAGCAGTCTTTTACATAAGTATCAAAATTTCCATCTACACTTTTTAATTTTTCTTCATCAACATCATATAATTTAATATTTTTATTATCTTTTTCAGAGAATAAAACTACTAAAGTATCTCCATCTGCTTGGTTTTCATTTTTTAATAAAATCTCTCTATTAGTAACTCCTGATTCTCCTACTAAATCAAATAATGAAGCTTGTAATTCATCAATACTTATTTTAGTATCTAATTTTCCAGTTAAATAATTCATATTATCTACAGCATTATCTTTTGCAAGATTTTCTGGAACATCTACCTTATCAAATTTTAATTCCTCATCACTATTTGCAGTTATAACTTTTCCATCTTCAGATTGTTCTTTATCTTTTGAATCATTTTCTTTTGAATCATTTTCTTTTGAATCATCTTTTTTAGAATCCTCTTTTGAATTATTTGATGTAGCTGTATCAGTTGAAGTTACTGTATTAGTTGAATTAGCAGTCTTACTTTCATCATTTTCAGACTTTCCACATGAAACTATTAATGTTGATAAAACAGCTACTGTTGCAATAACTGTAATTATTTTTTTATTTTTCATTTATATGTCTCCTTACTTGTATAACTTCTTAAGTTTTACTTTTCTAATATTATAGCATATATTTTTTAATAGTTGAATAAATTCTAATATTACATATTTATTACTTTTTTTAAATATTTATTTCATTTTTTAAATTAATATAAACTTAATACCATGATACTTTTATTTTCTATGTAATAATGAAAAATATCACACTTAATCCTCTAAAGTAAAAAGTGTGATGTGCTTTAAATATTAAATAACATATAGATATATTAAAAAGCTTTAACAAAATATATTACTCTCTATTCTTCGCCAAGCTCCTGGAATGCTCTACAGCCAGAGGTGACACCTACCCCTTCTCCTTGCTATGTTTACGCAAGTTTCTTTTTATTTATATATCCACTTAAGTTTATTATTTTTGGTATAGTCAATAAACTTTTAATATCTTCTTTTTTAAATAATGTATTATCAAATTTTCTAAGTATATTATAACTACCATTTACATCAGCATTTATAATAATATTTTTTGTTTTATATAAACCTCTACTTATTCTTTTCCCAGAAAACTTATATTTTTCTCCTTCTTTAAAAGTAGGAATATCATCTAAATCTAAGAAACTAGATTTAGAGGTATAAGACTCTTCTATTATATTGACATTTATATTGAAACTTTCAGCTTTATAAGTAATCATGTTGATAATCTTATTAAAGGGAATAGATACAAAATTTTGATTATTTTTTGCACCAATACTTATTTCATTTTTCCAGTTCTCATTTTTACCTATAACAATATTTCCTATTAAGTTTTCTATACAATAGTTAACTATAAAAGCTGATGCTTTATGCATATAATCATCTATCTTAGCATTCCTTTTCCTAGTTAATGAATCCATTTTCTTTGAATATGAACATTGTCGTCTTTCATTGATATAGATATTATTTTTCTTATCATATCTAACAAAAGTATATAGAGGCATATTTTCTTGCATTAAAGACTTTTTCTTATTATAGTATTGATTTATTGATTTTAATGGTTTGCCGTTAATAATAATAGGTTTTAGACCTATATTATTTGTAATGGTTGCAAGATTGGATAAACCTAAATCAATACCTATAAAAGCTTTTTCGTTTAATTTAACATTATTTTTAAATTCCTTATCTAGAACCAATTCAATTTTATATACACTACTCATTGGAATTATTCTAACTTCCTTTAGTTTTGAATTGGAAACATCAATGCCAACTTCAAGAGTTAATTTGGTTTTAGGTAAAGTTAATTTACCATTTTTTATTTTACAGCTTTGATTGGTCATAGAAAGTTTAACTCTACCATTTTTATCTTTATATTTAGGTAGTTTTGGTCTACCTTTATATTTAGATTTATTTTTATTGTAATCTTTAATTGACACAAAAAAACTCTTCCAATCTTTAAATAAATTTCTTAAAATTTGTTGAGATGTTTGAATTGCTAACATTTTATAAGGATTATCTTCACTTTTTAAATAGTTAGAGAAATAAAAATCTAAAAAATCATAACTAATTAAAGCATTTTCCAAATTAATATATTTATGAGGTCTATATTCACTTTTTATTAGTTTTTTTAAAGATTCTTTTTTCTTTTCTAATTCATTTTTATAGTTTTTAGAGTTAAACTTGCTTTTTATAAAATCATTTAACTCTAATTTAGCTTTCTCTATTTTTTCAGGTTTCTTTTCATAAAATAGAGCCTTCTTTTTGTCATTAAATTTAGCTATTGCATTATTAATATCTTTTAAATAAAGAACTTGGTCTTTATTCAATTCTTCTTTTGAAGATAATATAAAACATTGTCGTATATGATAATTTGCTAAATTTCTAAGATTTTTAGCCTTAAAACTTTCATTATCACAGTATTCAAATAATTCATGACTGTTTTTAATTTGGTATTTAGAAACTCTTTTTAAAATAGTTGTACTCACATTCTCACCTCCTTCAATATTCATTAAATAAACACCTAACTATTCTTTATTTTCAAAGCATATACTGACTCATCATCATAATCATATTGACCATTAGGAAGCAAAGTAGCTTTAACAGTTCCATTTTTAACATATTTAGTTAGTGTAGGCCTAGTTACTCTCAATAACACTAACACTTCTTTTGATTTCAAAAAAAAATCACCTCCTACAACTAGATTAACTTAAGTGAGGTGATTTGTAAATAAAATATATTAAACTTATTTAATATATTTTATTTCTTTTAATTTATTTGCTTATTATATATTTTTTATAAGCTAAAACTTATTAAATAAGTCTATACAAATTATCCTTCTATTTTATAGTTCTTTTCATCATTATTGTCCCAATAATCATAACCATTTACTCCATAGTATAAAACAAATTCAAAGTTTTTCTTTTCATTATCTTCTATAGAAAGATACTTGTCCCATACTTGAAGTCTATCTTCATTTAATTGCTCTGTATCATAACCTGATGAACAATAATACATACCTTCTTCTTTGTAAGTATTCCATCCATCAAAAGTATACTTTATCTTTACATCTTTTTCATAAGCAAAGTCTTTAAGTAAAGCAGTTATTTTATATTCTGTTCCATTTTTATTTATAGAATATAATTTTATAGCCTTATCTCCTATAATGTTTATATATCTTACTGGCTCTTTTTCTTCATCTATAACTTCATTTACTTCATTTATGACTTCTTTTGCTTCTTCTATAATTTCCTTTGCTTCTTCTTTTATCTCTTTTTCTTCTAATTTAGTTTCAGCATCTTTTTTATTAGTTAATTCTTCTTTAACTTCAGTTTTAGGCTTTAAAACTTCTTCTTTAACATTATTATCACTATTTGCTTCTTTTACTTTAACAGTTTCCTCTAAAGTAGTAACCTCTTTAATTTTTTCATTTTCTAAATCACTATTAACAGTTACTGCTACTTCCTTTTTTATATCTTCAGCCTTTATTGATTCTTTTCTTGGTTGAGATCTTCTTCTAGCTACATTACTTGTTCTTCTTGATTTTCTACTCATTATTAAACACCTCTCATTAATCGAAATAAAATCTGTTTTTAGCCTATATAAATTTTAACATTTTTGGATTTAAACCTCAAGCCAGTTATAATTAAATTCATTTTTTTATAAATTCTTCTAAAATAAATCTACCATCTTTTTATAAATTCTTGAGTTCCATATAAATATCCTGAAGAGTTTACATATATCCCAAAACCTATTGCTTCAAAATTTTCACTAAGCATGTTAGCATTATGTCCAGATGAGTTTTTCCAACTTTCAAATAATCTATTAGCTATTGCTTTACATTCTTCCTTTGTATACAATTTATTAGGATTTATATAAGACTTTATTATATTTTCTCCTATAGCACATGCATTTTCATATTTTTCTGGATATATATTCCACCAATATTTGCCTTCATAACTATGAGAAAAATAATTATTGTCTGACATATGTTTTGATTTTCCATAAGCACACTCTTCCATAACACTATCAACTGCTAATGACTTTAACCCATTATTATTTCTATGTTCATTTACTAATCTATACATTTCATCATAAACAACTTTATTAAACTCACTTGTATTAACACTATAATTAACTTCTTTTATTGTATAGCTTAAAGATTTTCTAGTGACTTGTCCATTTTCATTCTTTACATCTACATATAAAGTTTTATCTCCTATAGCTTTTGTTTTCCAAGTATATGTGTTTGATTTTCCATAATCTCTTAATTTTGCCCAATTGCCTGTTTTATTATCTTTTATTATAAATTTATATTGTAATGTGCCACTTCCTGTTGCTTCTACTGAAAGCTTTATTGATGCTCCACTTATCTGTGGTGACTTTTTATCTGATACAAAACTCTTTATTACTGGTGCTTTAAATACTTTTTCTTTTATTGTATAGCTTAAAGATTTTCTTATAACTTGTCCCTTTTCATCCTTTACATCTACATATAAGGTTTTATCCCCTGTAGCCTTTGTTTTCCAAATGTATGTGTTATCTGTTCCATAATCTCTTAATTTTGCCCAATTTCCTGTTTTATTATCCTTTATTATAAATTTATACTGTAATGTGCCTTTTCCTGTTGCCCCTACTGAAAGCTTTATTGCTGTACCACTTATTTGTGGTGATTTTTTATCTGCTGTAAAATTATTTATAGCTGTAATTATTTCAGGTTCTTGAATTTCTTCAACTTCAATTTCTTTAAATGAAATTGAATTTTCTTTTGCATAAGTTTCTGCATAAGAATCTTTATATCCATTAATAGTTAATTTATCACAATAAAGAAAGGCATATTCCTCTATACTTGTTACTGAATTTGGTATTATTATACTTGTTAATTCACTACATCCTTCAAATGTAAATTCTCTTATACTTGTTATTGAATTTGGTAATGTTATCTCTTTTAAATTATTACATTCTGTAAATGTACCTTCTTCTATAGTTGTTATTGAATTTAATATTTCTATACTATTTAACATACTACAATAATTAAATGAATAAGGAGCTAAAATTTTTACTGAACTTGGTACTTTATATGATTCTTCTGTTTTTCCTGAAGGATATTGTATTAATGTACTCTTATCTTTACTAAATAATATTCCATCTTCATCAATATAATTTATATTGTTTTTATCTACATTTATCTTTATTAAATCAGTATCTCCAGCAAATGCAGCACTTTCTACAGTTGCTACAGAAGATGGTATATCTACACTATTTAATTCACTACAAAAACTAAATGCACAAGAAGCTATAGTTTTTACGAAATTTTGTACTTTATATGATTTTTCTTTTTTTCCTGAAGGATAACTTAACAATTTACTTTTATCTTTGTTAAACAATACTCCATCTTCATTAGAATAAGCTTTGTTATTTTCAGGTACATTTATATTTTTTAAATTTAAACAATAAAAAAATGCCTTTTCTCCTATTTCTTCTACAGAACTTGATATATCTACATTCACTAAATTTATACAATAATAAAAAGCACTTTCTCCTATATTTAATACTGAATTTGGTATATTTATATAAGTTAAACTAGTACACCACGCAAATGCAAATTTTCCTATTTCAGTTACTGAATTTGGTATAGTTACATCTTTTAAATTTTTGCAACTACTAAAAGCATATTCACCTATACTTATTACTGAATTTGGTATAGTTATATTAGTTAAATTTTCACATTGCATAAAAGCATAATCTCCTATACTTGTTACTGAACTTGGTATATCTACTTCTGTTAAAGCCATACATGAAATAAATGTAGAATTTTCTATTCTAACTATTGAATTAGGAATTTTTATACTTGTTAAATTTATGCAAATTGCAAAAGCTTCACTACCTATACTTTGTACTGAATTAGGTAGCTCTATATTTTTTAATTTAGCACAAAACTTAAAAGCTTTATCCTCTATAATAATTACAGAATTAGGAATACTTATCTTTGTAAAATTAGTACAACGATAGAATGCTTCTTTTCCTATTTTAGTTACAGTCTTTCCATTAATTTCACTTGGAATTTCTAATTCTGTATCTTCTCCAGAATAATCTGTAATAGTTATTTCATCATTATCTACAACATAATTTAAGTAACCCTTATCAGTTTCAAACTTAAAAACTTCATCAGCTAAAGTATTAGTAACCTTTATACCTGAAAACAGAATTACTCCCATTATTATTGTCATTAAGTAAGACAATAATCTTTTAAAATTTTTCATCTTAAATACCCCCTATTTGAAAAAACTTATTAAGTTAACATTATTATACAATAGTATAAACTATCATTCTATATATTTCATTATTTTCAATAAAATTTATTACACTATCTATAAAAGAATATTAATAAAAAATCAATGCATAAGAAAACTACCCTACATTGATTTTTCATTTTATAATCATTCTTAAATTCTTTTATTTAACAATATAATTCATTGACTTTCTTGTTACTTGTCCATTTGAATCTTTTACATCTACATATAGCATCTTATTTCCTGTTTTACTAGCTTTCCATACTGCTATATTTGATGATGAGTAATCTTGAATTACAAACCAGTTTCCTGTTGCATCTTTTACTAAAAACTTATATTGTAATTCTCCTTCTCCTGTTGCCTTTGCTGTTAATGTTACTTTTGTTCCAATTGCTTGTGGTGATTTCTTATCTGCTTTAAAGCTACTTATTGTTGGTACTGGTGAAGTTATTATGTAACTCATTGACTTTCTTGTTACTTGTCCATTTGAGTCTTTTACATCTACATATAGCATCTTATTTCCTGTTTTACTAGTTTTCCATACTACTATATTTGATGATGAATAATCTTGAATTACAAACCAGTTTCCTGTTGCATCTTTTACTAAGAACTTGTATTGTAATGTTCCTGTTCCTTTTGCTTTTACACTTAATTTTACTGTTGTTCCACTTACCTGTGGTGAGGCTTTATCTGCTATAAAACTACTTATTTCTGGAGCTAATATTTTTTCTTTTACTATATAATTCATTGACTTTCTTACAACTTGTCTATTTTCATCTTTTACATCTACATATAATGTTTTATCCCCTATTGCCCCTGTAGTCCAATTATAGGTATTTGAGGTTCCATAATCTCTTAAAAGATACCAATTTCCTTTTGAATCTTTTATTATAAACTTATATTTTAGTATTCCATTTCCTTTTGCTTTTACACTTAATTTTACTGTTGTTCCACTTATTTGTGGTGAAGCTTTATCTGCTATAAAACTTTCTATTTCTATTTTATCAATCCATTTAGCATATACAGTAATATCATCATTTATTATTGTTTTTTCATCAAATTCATTTCCATCTGTGCAATTAACATCTTTATACCATCCTGCAAATTGTTTTCCATTCTTTATTGGCGCATCTGGAAACGAAGTTAATGCTGTTGAATCCATACAATCTGTAACATAATATTCTTTGTCATCATTAACAAATGTAATCTTGTGCTTATAATAAACATATTCCTCATCAGAATTATTTGAATCATAATATTCTTCTTTATCTGATGAAACACTTACCTTTACTACCCCTTTTTTGTTATCATTAAAATATTCTTCTCCAAGCTCTATATAATATAATTTGGTTTCTCCTGCCTTTAACTCATCTATCTTTTTTGTTGCAACTGGAGTTTCTGAACTTCCTGTTCCATATATATTCAAAGTACCAGATGTATTTACATAGCTTTCATTTTTTACTTCTGCTAATATGCAATCTTTATTTCCTTTTTTAACTTGGCTTGTACTTATTGATAAATCAGTATAACCTATATTAAAGTTAAAAGAATTGTCTTCAATATTATTATCCTCTTTGCCTTTTTCATATATTGTAATAGTATAATCATTATCTTTTATTTCACTTGGGACTAAAAAATCAACTTCTAATTTTTCAGTTTCACTTGATAAAATAGTTTTATTTATTTCTTTACTTTGCAATATATTATTATTTTCATCTTTAATTTCTACTATCAAATTGTTTACTGTATTTTCGCCCTTATTTTCTACTTCACAATAAATTTTCATATTTCTATTAGGAATAATATCACTAAATTCATAATACACATCATTTAATGAAATATCATCTATTTGATTTATTATGCTATAACATAAATTATTATTTTCATCAATTCTGTTTTCTGTTATAGCCACATCACTTTGTATAAATGTAGCCAATAATTTATTATCAATTTCTACTACACTTATATCCTTAATCAATTTATCTTGATTTGTAATTCTAATTGAATTACTCCAATTCTTACTTGTATTATTATATCTTAACATATAAATATTAGAATTATTATCTTTATCTGAATTGCAATAAACAATTTTATTTCCTAATATAATAAAGTCATCAGTTAGCTTATTAATTCCATCCTCACGTAATGCCCTTATATCAATTAAATTACTACTAACCTTTATATTTCCATTTTCATACCATACTAAACTATCCAAATTTGTATCTGACATAACTGTAAATATTGGATTTGAAACTAATCCTTTAGATAAATTTTTAGTACTTCCATTCTTGTCAACTACATTTAGAATTCTATCATTAATAGTAGTTAAATTATTATCAATTTCCATACAATATGCTACATAAAACTTATTATTTATTGCTCCAACATTAATATCAGTTATACAATTTAGATTCTTAGCCAAAGTTTTTGGAGTTGTCCAATTTCCATTTTTAAATTCACTATATACAATATTATTAGTATTATTGATGCCAAAATAATCTCCATTAATATTACTTATCCATACTGCTGTTGGTACTCCTTTTATTATTGATATCTTTGGCTGTGAATTGTAATTTGAAGTTGTAGTTAAAGTTGAAATATTTTCAAATTTCTTAGTATTTGTATTAAACTTAGCCACTGTTATTCCAAGAGATTTAGTATATTCATCAAAATTATCTTTAATTGTATTAGTAAATATTTTTTTTGCATCTTGATAAATAAGATAAATATCATTTCCATCACTATATAAATATGGAGAACTGTCTGAAGTATTATTAGAATCTACTTGAATTGGCTTACTCCATGTATCTGTATTTTTATCATAATTAGAATATACTAGCTTTCCAACATTATATTGGTCTCTTGTTTTATCATCATCAATAAAGACCATCACTATATCATTTTTACTACTTATTATTTTGGGTGATGAATTACCAAAAGTATTTTTAAAAAGTGACTTTATATTTGAACTATTTTCTATACTTGTACCCTTTAATGATGATTCAAATTTAGTTAATTTATTATTACCCAACCAATTAGACTTTTCATCTAAATAACTTCTATCAATTAATGAATAGTTTGACATATCATATAAACTGCTTGATGAACTATTAGACTTAATTGAGCCTATACTTTTTTCATTTTTAGGATATATTTTATACTCATCATTTAGCCATGATTTACTATATTCTAAAGAGCCAATATATGCCTTTATCCCTAATTCTCCTTTTAAAACTGACTCTTTAATTTTACATTTTAAACCTATTTGTATAGTATTTTCTAACTCTGCCTTTCCAAAAACTCCAACTGCTGCTACCTTTGATATTCCAATACCAACAAAAGGTTCAAGTGATGCAGCTAAATTTAAATCTGTTTCAGAACTAAGTGTGGAATTATTAAAATCATAACTTATAGTACCTACAGCTTCTACGCTAGAATTTACAGATAATTTTATTGTTATTGGAATAACATATATAAATGTCTGCCATCCTATTTCAGCACTAGATTCTACTTTTATACAAAGTTCTCCTGATATATTTGATAGACCTTTATTAGTCAATTGACCTTCTGCATAACCAACCACATTAAATTCTAAACTTGATTCTATCCCAGCTATTCCTTTTAATGGTTTTATAGCATTTTTAAAATTTTGATTTCTAAATTTACTATTATCTTGAGAAAAAGCTTTTACATTATTTTTAAATTTTACCCATGCTTTTTCAACGTCATAATCATTTTCATATTCTTTATTCAATTCATCACAATCAGCAAAATTTATAGCAATTTTAACTTTTCCATCCGAATCACTTATTATTTCAAATGGCAATGATTTCGGCAATTCTACATTAATTTCTCCTCCTCCTATATATGGTATTTCCTCTGGAATGCCAATAGACTCTCCTTCTCCTCCAAAAGAAAATTTCAAATTTGGCATATCTTCTTCACTAATTTTTTCTAAATTTAAATGTGTTGTTACAACTTCTCCTGATTTAGAATATACTTTCACAGAAATATCTTTATTAGCTTCAAATAAAGATGAAGTTAAGTTTAAAAAAATTCCATTTGAACTGCTAGTTATTTTCTTATTATTTTGCCATATTTCATATTTACTAACCTCACTAATATTACTTATAACTTGACAACTCAAATTAAATAAGTCATTACTAGACAACTTAACTTTTTCATTTAATATATTAGTTAATTTACCATTTTTACTACACTTAGCAAATTTAAGTTTATATGGTGAATTATCTTGTGAATATAAAGTTATATTTTCATAATTTTTATACTTATTTATACTAAAATCTTCATCTTTATATGTATAATATCCATTACATTCTATTTTCAAGATATGACTATCATTGTTGAACTCATTTTTAAACTCTGCAACTCCTTTACTATTTGTTTTAACTAATTTATCATCTATAGTTACTGTTGCACCAATTATATTAATTCCATTTTCATCTTTTACTATTACCCCATATTTATTGTTAAGTATATTAAAATTATTATTAAAGTTTTCTTTATCAATATAAAAATCATCTACTGACTTAAAAGTAATATTTCTACTATTGGCATAGCTTTCTGCATAAGAGCCTTTATTGCCATATATGGTTATATTTGTATTTGCAAATGCATCATTTGCAATATAATTTACAGAATCATGAATAAGAATTCCTTTTATATTTTCTAAATACCTAAAAGAATAACGTCCTATTTTAATTATACTTTCTGGAAGAATATAATATGAATCCTTTGCTCCTGGAAATGCTATTAATGAATTTTTGTTCTTATTTACTAAAACACCCTCAATATCTGAAAAATTTTTATTATTTTCATTAACCTCTATTTTTTTTAAATTATTACAACCATAAAATTGAGAAATATTTCCTGTGAATTCATTTACACTTGCTGGAATTTTCACATATTCTAAATTTTCACATTCAGAAAATGACCATTCTCCTATAACTTTTAATTTTTCTGGGAAAATAATATTAATCAAACTACTACATCTAGTAAATGCTCCACTCTTTATCTCTTTTAATTCAGATGGAAAATTTATATTTTTCAAATTATTGCACCCATAAAATGCTTCGCTCTCAATAAATTCTAATGTTTTTGGTAATTCTACTTTTTCTAACTTATAACAATTATCAAATGATGACTTAGATATATTTTTTACTCCCTCTGGAATTTTTATTTCTATTAAACTTTCACAACTTCTAAATCCATATGGTGCTATATAACTTACAGTAGGTGGTAAATTTATACTTTGTAAACTCCTACATCCATCAAATGCTTGCCAACCTATTATTTCTAAATCAGTAGGAAGATTTATCTCTTTTAATTTTTCACATGCTCTAAATGCACAATATGGTATTTCTTTTAAATTATTAGGTAATTTTGCATATGTCAAATCATAGCATTGACTAAAACATAAATTTCCTATATCTGTTACACTATCAGGAATAGTAATACTCTTTAAAGAATAACAACATTCAAATGCACATGGCTCAAAATATTTTACTCCATCAGCAATAATTACTTTGGTAATATATGTATCATGATAAAAGGCACTATTCCCTATACTAGTTACCTCTATTCCATTAATTGTATTAGGAATATATAGTGTTGTGTTATTTCCAATATATCCTAATATTTCTATAGTACCATCATCTTTGACTTTATATTCAAACTCTCCATTAGTTTCAGCTTTTGCACTAATAACTTTAAATTCAAACAATAAAGTAGTGTTAATAATTAATATTAATAAATAAACAATCATCTTTTTTAACTTTTTCATTATAATCCCCATTCCATTAATTTAATTTTTTCATGAACTATTTCAATATTATTAATACTATCTTTTTAATTTTTCAATTTGTTTCCCCCTTTTGTCATATAGATTTTGTTAAGTTAATATTTTATTCTACTCGTAGAGTATAAACTAAATTTCTATATATTTCAATATTTTTGTAAATTTTATTATATGTACCTACTTTTACATATAAACTCTTTGTTAAATAAAAAAAGAAGCTTATCTTAAAAGTTAATTAAATTTATGATAAACTTCTTTTTACTTTTGTATTTAATTTTATTTATGTCATATTTACTTGTAGAAATTTAAAAAACTTCTATGTCCTTATTACTTTTCTTCTATTGTATAATCTAAAGATTTTTTTATTATGTTTCCTAATTCATCTTTTACATATACATATAATGTTTTGTTTCCAGTTGCATTAGTATACCATGTACATGTATTTGATTTTTCAAAGTCTCTTATTGTATACCAATTTCCTGTTTCATTATTTTTAACTAAAAACTTATATTGTAAAACCCCAGTTTCTGTTGCTTCTACATTTAATTTTATTGTTTATTTACTTTTTTGTGGAGATTGTTTGTCTGTTGTAAAACTTTCTATATTTATTTCTGGTTCTTCTATTGTATAATCTAAAGATTTTTTTATTACATTTCCTAGTTCATCTTTGACTTCTACATATAATGTTTTGTTTCCTATACCATTTGTATACCACATGCATGTATTTGATTCTTTAAAATCTCTTATTGTATACCAATTTCCTGTTTCATTATTTTTAACCATAAATTTATATTGTAAAGTTCCTATTCCACTTGCTTCTGCATTTAATTTTATTACTTCTCTATTTACTTGTGGAGATTGTTTATCAGTTGTAAAACCGTTAATTGTAAAAATATTTTCAATATTTCTACATATGATACCTTTTTTCTTATCTTTTTTAATAAAAAAAGTTTATCACAAGCTAATTAAAGCTATAATAAACTTCTTTTAATTTTTATTTAGTTTGTAACACTTTGGTTTTTAGGTTGTACTGCTTCTTTTGGCTTTGGAAGTTCTATAATTTTTTCTTCATCATTTAGCTTTTTAAATGCTACTGATAGCATTAGCTTTATTCTGTTTAATTGGTTTACTTCTGAAGCTCCTGGGTCATAGTCTACTGCTACTATATTTGCTTTAGGGTATTTTTCTTTTAATGGCTTCATCATACCTTTTCCTGTTACATGGTTTGGAAGGCAAGCAAATGGTTGCATACATATTATATTGTCTGTTCCACTTTCTATAAGTTCAACCATTTCTGCTGTTAAGAACCATCCTTCTCCACATTGGTTTCCTATTGAAAGTATTGGTTCTGCCATTTTTGCTAATTCTTTAATATGTTTTGGTGCATGGAAGTGTTTTGACTTTTCAAGTTCTTTCTTCATTGTCTTTCTAAACATCTCCATAAGACTTATTGCAAACATATTTATGTCTCTATTCTTTTTACTAGCTTCACCTAAATATCTATATTTAAATTCTGAATCATAACATGAATAGAAGAAAAAGTCCATTAAATCTGGCATAACTGCCTCTCCACCTTCTCTTTCAATAATTTTTACAACATCATTATTTGCTGTTGGGTGGAATTTAACTAATATTTCTCCAACTAGTCCAACCTTTGGTTTTACAACATCTTTTCTTTCTAATTCATCAAATTCTTTTATTATTCCTTTTATATTCTTTTTAAATTCGTTAAGCTTTCCATTTTTAAAATTTTCTTTAGCTTTTTTATTCCATTTTTCATATAATGCATCAGCCGAACCTTCTACTTTTTCATATGGTCTTGTTGCATATAAAACTCTCATAAATAAGTCTCCATAAACAAGAGCCATAAGTGCTTTCTTTAATAATCCTACACTTAACTTAAAACCTGGTTGTTTTTCAAGTCCTACTGCATTTAATGATATTATTGGAATTTTTGAAAGTCCTGCTTCTTTAAATGCCTTTTTTAAGAATGCAACATAGTTTGTAGCTCTACAGCCTCCACCTGTTTGAGTTATTATAACTGAGGTATTATCTAAATCATATTTTCCTGATTTTAATCCATGTATAATTTGTCCTACAACTATTATTGATGGATAACAAGCATCATTATTTACATACTTTAATCCCTCTTCAACAGCTTCCATATCTATAGATGGAAGAACCTCCATATCATATCCACAAGATTTTACTGCCTCTTCTATAATTTCAAAATGTATTGGTGACATTTGAGGAGCTAATATTTTATGTTTCTTTCTCATTTCCTTTGTAAAGGTAGCATTTTTATATTCTATATTTTCTCCCTTAGGAATATATCCATTTCTTTCTCTTTCATCTATAGCAGCTTTTAATGACCTTATTCTTATTTTTGCTGCACCTAAGTTATTTCCTTCATCTATCTTTAAGCAAGTATATATTTTACCTTTTGATGCCATTATTTCTGCCACTTGGTCAGTAGTAACTGCATCTAGTCCACATCCAAAGGAATTAAGTTGGATAAGCTCTAAATTATCACTTTCTGCTACATAATAAGCTGCTCTATATAACCTTGAATGATACATCCATTGGTCTACAACTCTTAAAGGTGTTTCTAACTTTCCTAAGTGAGCTATACTATCCTCTGTTAAAACTGCCATATCAAAAGAATTTATAATATCTGGTATACCATGATTTATTTCAGGGTCTATATGATATGGTCTTCCAGCAAGGACAATTCCCTTCTTTCCAGTTTTCTTTAAATAATCTAAAACTTCTTGTCCTTTATCTCTTAAATCTTTATCAAAGGCTTCCCTTTCTTTATAAGCTTTTTCTACTGCAATTTTAGCTTCTTCAAGACTTATATTAAAATCTTTAAATTCAGTAACTATTCTTGAAGGAAGTCCTTCTCTATCATTTAATGAGAAGAATGGTTCTATAAGTTTAATACTCTTATCTTTAAACACATCCATATTAGTTCTTATAACCTCTGGATAAGAAGTTACCATAGGACAATTATAATGGTTTCCTGCATCTTTAAATTCTATTCTTTCATAAGATATACAAGGATAGAAAATTGTTTTAATTCCTTTATTTATAAGTGACATTATATGTCCATGAGCAATTTTAGCAGGATAACAAGCAGATTCTGATGGAATTGTTTCTATTCCAAGTTCATAAACCTTTTTACTTGATACAGGAGACAATTCAACTCTAAATCCTAACTCTGTAAGTAATGTAAACCAAAATGGATAATTTTCATACATATTTAAAACTCTAGGAATACCTATTGTTCCTCTTTTAGCCTTATCCTTATCTAATGGCTTATAAGAAAATAGTCTTTTAAATTTATACTTATAAAGATTTGGAACATCATCTCTCTTCTTTTCAATTCCAAGACCTCTTTCACATCTGTTACCTGAAATAAATTCCTCATCTGTTGAGAATTTATTTATTGTTAAAAGACAGTTATTTCCACATCTTCCACATCTTCTAAAGTCTGTTGACATTTCAAAGCTATCTATCTTATCCTTTGGAAGCATTGAAGATTCTTCTCCTTCTACATATCTTTCCTTTGAGATAAGGGCAGCTCCAAAAGCACCCATAAGACCTGCAATATCTGGTCTTACAGCTTGTCTACCTGAAATATTTTCAAAGCTTCTTAAAACTGCATCATTATAAAAAGTTCCACCTTGAACAATTATCTTTTCTCCCATTGCCTTTGGGTCTCTTATTTTTATAACCTTAAATAAAGCATTTTTTATTACAGAATAAGAAAGTCCAGCAGAAATATCAGAAACTTCAGCACCTTCTTTTTGTGCTTGTTTAACCTTTGAGTTCATAAATACTGTACATCTTGAACCTAAGTCAACTGGTGATTTTGATTTTAAAGCTTCTTTTGCAAAATCTTTAACTTCCATATTTAAAGATTTTGCAAAACTTTCTATAAAAGAACCACAACCTGATGAACAAGCTTCATTTAAAAGAATAGAATCTATAACTCCATTTTTTATTCTAAGACATTTCATATCTTGTCCACCAATATCTAATATAAAATCTACTCCAGGAAGGAAATATTCTGAAGCTTTATAGTGGGCTATAGTTTCAATTTCTCCTAAATCTACATGAAGAGCTGCTTTTATTAAGGCTTCTCCATATCCAGTAACAGTAGATTTTGCTATTTTAACTCCTTCTGGAAGTTTTGAATAAAGGTCTTTTAATATTTCTATAACTTTTTTTAATGGATTTCCTTTATTACTTCCATAATAATCATAAACAATTTCTCTATTTTCATTTACAGCAACTACCTTAGTTGTAGTTGAACCTGCATCTATTCCTAAAAATATATTTCCTTTATATCCTTCTAAAGAACCTCTTTTAGCCTTTGCCTTTTCATGTCTTTCTCTAAAAGTTTTAAGTTCTTCTTCATTTTCAAATAAAGGTTTAAGTCTTTCTACTTCATCATCTTTTATATTTACTATATTTTTAACTTTCTCTGCCAAATCTTTTAGACTTACTGCTTTAAAATCCCTTGATAAAAGAGCCGCACCCATTGCAACAAATAATTGAGGGTCCTTTGGAAAAATTATTTCTTCTTCAGTAAGATTAAGTGTTTCTATAAATCTATTTCTAAGTTCTGATAAGAAATATAAAGGACCTCCTAAAAATGCAACATTTCCTCTTATTGGCTTACCACAAGCAAGTCCACTTATTGTTTGATTAACAACAGCTTGGAAAATTGAAGCTGCTATATCTTCTGTTTTTGCACCTTCATTTATTAAGGGCTGAACATCAGTTTTAGCAAAAACTCCACATCTTGAAGCTATAGGGTAAATAACCTTATGCTTTTTAGCTAGTTCATTTAATCCCATAGCATCAGTATTTAAAAGTGTTGCCATCTGGTCTATAAACGCCCCAGTACCTCCAGCACAAGACCCATTCATTCTTTGCTCAATTCCGCCTTTAAAATATGTTATCTTAGCATCTTCCCCTCCAAGTTCTATAGCTACATCTGTTCTTGGAATTACTTCCTCAACAGTTTTAGTACAAGCTATAACCTCTTGAACAAAATCAACATTTAACCACTTAGAAACAGAAAGACCACCAGAACCTGTAACAGCTATTGTAAGCTCTACATCTCCCATAGTCTCATAAGTTTCCTTTATTAATTGAATAATTGTACTTCTAATATCTGAAAAATGTCTTCTATATTCAGAATAAACTTTGTTATCTTGGTCATCAATTACTACTACCTTTACAGTAGTTGAACCAACATCCAACCCCATATTATACTTTTTCATCTTCACACCTACTCAATAAAAATTCAAGTTATGTAATTATAACATATAATTAAAATAAATCCTAGTAATAACAATTATTATTAGAAAATAAATTTTCTATACTAATATTATTATAGGAATTTATACAAATTAATCCTTAACAAATTATACCTCATATATGTATAAAAAATCAAATTCTTGTTAATAATCTAAATAAGAGTTAAAAAAATATAAAAAAAGAAGAGTGATTTAATATGAGTTATTTTAGTGAAGCAAATAAATATTACAATTCAAAAGAATATAAAAAAGCAATATCCTACTATAGAAAATCTATTGCTGATAAAGAAAATGAAGCTTGTTCCTACTACAATGCAGGAGTTTGCTTTATTAAGCTAAAAGATTATAACAATGCAATTTGCATGCTTAAAGTTGCTATAAGCTATCAAAGAGAAAGTAAATATTATTTTAACTTAGCCTATTGTTATGCAATGCTAAAGGAAAATAAAAAAGCCCTACTAAATTTTAACTTAGCTTGGGCCATAAATAATAATGATGAAGACTGCAAAAAAGCAATGAATCTTATCTTAAAAAAAGCTACAGCAGAAAACTAACTTCTCTGCTATAGCAATTTTTACTTTCTAGCTTTTTCTACTTTTAGCTTTTTGCCCTTTATTGTCATGTTTTTTAAAGCATTTAAAGCTAAAGCTCCCTTTCCATTTAAAATTTCCACATAAGAGCCTAAATCTTGTATTTCAATTATTCCTATATCCTCTGAAACTATTCCTTCTATATTAGATATTGCTCCAACAAAATCTACTGCTCTAAGCTTTTTCTTTTTTCCACCATTAAAATATAATTTTGTTATTTCCTTATTTATCTTTAAAGCCTTATCTTTTTTTCTTTTAGGTGCCTTTTTTAATATTTCATCTGAAATACCCTCTATTTTATTAAGGCTATTTATATTTCCTTCAGGAATTTTAAAACCTGTATAACTTTCTATTTCTTCTAAATATTTATCTTCATAAAAGGTTACAAAAGAAATAGCCTTTCCTTTTTCTTTATTCCTTCCTGTTCTTCCTATTCTATGAACATAAGCTTCCTTTTCTACTGGTATATCTAAATTTATTACATGGGTTATACCTTCTACATCAATTCCCCTTGAAGCAACATCTGTAGCTACTAAAATTCTAAATTCTCCCCTTTTAAAACTCTCCATAGTAAAAGTTCTATCTTTTTGAAGCATTCCACCATGAATTTTATTAACAGAATAGCCTTCCTTTTTTAATCTTTCAAAGGCTAAATCTACATTCTCCTTTGTTCTGCAAAAAACTACTGCTGTTTCTGGAAGCTCTTTTTTTAAAAGCTTAACAAGATAATCAAGCTTTTCTTCTCCCTTAACTTTATAAAATAAATGCTCTATTCTATCTGTAATAAGATTTTCCTTTTCTATTTCTATATTTACAGGTCTTTTCATATATTTTGAACATAAATTTCTTATTTCAATTGGAAGAGTAGCAGAAAATACACTAGTGATTCTTTTTTTAGGAATTCTTCTAAAAACCCCTTCAACTTGCCCAATAAACCCCATATTAAGCATTTCATCTGCTTCATCTATAACTAAATATTTAAGATTTTTTGTATTAAAAGTCCCCCTATCTATATGGTCTAAAACCCTTCCTGGAGTTCCTATAACAATATGAGTTTTTCCTTTAAGAGATTTTTCCTGCTCCTTAAAAGGTGCCTTTCCATAAATACATACACCTTTAATCCTTTTAAACCTACCTATATTTTTAACATCTTCACCAATTTGCATAGCAAGTTCCCTAGTTGGAGTTAAAATAAGTACTTGAGGGTCATTTTCTTCCCATTTTACTCTTTCACATAAAGGAATAACAAAAGCAGCTGTTTTTCCAGTTCCAGTTTGAGCCTTTGCTATAATGTCTTTATTTAAAAGCATTTCAGGAATAACCCTTTCTTGAACCTTAGTTGCATTTATATAATCTAAATCTTTAAGTGACTTTAAAATATCCTCACTTAAGTTAAATTTATTAAACTTCATTGACTTTTTTCTCCCAACAATTTATTTTCATTGGTATTTTAACACAACAATATAATAATGCAATATATTTAAACTTTGATTACGTTTTCAAATAAAAAAACGTCCTTTCAGACGCCCCTAACTTCCATAAATTATACAATTTTTAATGCTAAAACTAATTCTATAATTCTTTTTTGTAATACTACTAAAATTTTAGGTTTCATAAAAATCTTTTTAAAACTATCTAACTCTAACCCCAGCTTCTTCATCTGAAACAGGTATTAAAATAGTTGATAAAAGACCATGCTTCTTTAATGCATAAAAATAAATATCATTTCCAACCTTACAATTAAGGTTCTTATTTTTTTCTATTTTATACTTATTTCCATTGTAATCTTGTCCTATAAAATAATTTCCCCATTCTCTTTTTATTATACATCTATAAGTGTTAATCATAAAAATCCTCCCTTATATCAGTTAACATTATTTTCTATATGTCTTGTAGACTTTCTCTTGACATATATATTTTAACATTTTTCAATAATTTTTCAAGGGATTTTTATGAAAATTTTAACCTTATGAACTTATTCTTAATTATTTGAAAATTTCAATTAATTGTTTATTTAATATTATTATATAACTTTAAAATAGTCTTAATAAAAGCATTTAAAGTTTTTTAATTTATTAATCATTTCTTTCATATATATCTTCAATATATCTTTATATTTTAATAAAAAATAATGATTTATTAAATGATTTTCTTTATCATTATAATTACAATATTTTTTTATAATGTACTCAAAATTATAATTCCTATAATCATTCCAGAAATCATAATATTCTCTAGGACGTTTTGTAGGATGTTGTAAATTAGGTTGAATACAATCTTTTAATGATGTTTCTATATATAGAATATCATTTTTTATATATTGAAAAATTTTTTTCCCTTTTTCATTATTTAATATAACTAATGAAATTCCTTTATTATCATCAAAATTAGGATGTATCTTTTCTATTCCCCAATAGTCTCCAATTGTAATATCTGATACTCTATTTGTTGAAGCATATGGACAATTATAACATTCATTTCTTAAACATAAATGGCTATAAAAAATATTAACATAGTTTTCAGATGATACAATACTTATTCTTTTTTTTAATTTTATAGTTTCTATATGGGAATGCCATCCAAATAATTTATCTCTAAAATTAAATTTTTGTATCTGAGATTTATATTCTTTTTCTTGAAATTTAATGTAATTCTTAAATATTTGGGGACTAGGAGTTCCATGACATACTATATCACATGTATATAAATTATCTACACTCACATTGTTTATTTTTAAATATTTTAATAATCCATCTATATGGCATGGAGTACCACTGAAAAATACAATTTTATTTTGCTGTAAATTTTTCAAAACATCTTTATATACATCATTAATTTGTGCTTGTACATATTTTGAGCCCTTTAACTTATGTAAATCTTTAACAGAATCTATACCTATATACTCTGCATTAAAATCCTCTTTTAATGTAACACCATATACTAATGAGGATTTTTTTAAAAACTTCTCTGCTATTATAGAAAATGCACCACCAGATTGACTTTGTTTTCTCTTTTTCTCATCTTTAACCTTTATAGCATACACTTGTTGATTATTAAGTTTTATTAATATTTTATTATTAAAAGCACATGTTTTTTCACAAAGTCCACAATTTATGCACTTATTTTTATCTATAACAGGTCTTTTAAAACCCTTTTCATCAATATTCATAGATATTGCATTTGTAGGACATATTGAGTAGCAAGCTGAACATGCACAACATTTATTATTTTCAATTTTATCCATAAATTATCTCCATCTTCCCAAAATTTTTATTTTAGTGATTTTTTCAAAAAATCAATTGAGTTTTTTCTACATTTATTAAGTTCAAGATATACTTTATTATAATCAATATCATCACTTAAGTTAATGTTTTCTAGTGAATATATATGCCTTGAATTTAAGTTTAGCATATTTAATAAATTATCCTTTCTTGAATCTCTACTATATATACTATAGAAATTTTTTTTATATAATATTGAAAAAACAGTTCCATGAAATGAATTTGTTAACACAAATTCAGAATTTTTTATATATGTTAAAAATTCTGAAGGCCCAATATCTGCAATTTGATTATGACCTTTTAATCTTTTTTGTAGATAATAATGAAGTTCTATTACTTCTAAGTTCATTTTTTTTCCTATTTTATCAGCAATCTCTAAAACCTTATCGTCTTCACTAACTAAATAAACAAAAATATATTTTTTATTAAATACAGTTTTTAATTCTATTTTCTCATAATCTTCAGAATCAAGTAACAATGATGGGTCTAAAGTTACCTCTATACTTCGTTTGCATATCTTTGATAGTTTTTTAGCTAACTCTTCTTCACGTACAGATACATAATCAAACTTAGAAATATTATCTTTTAAATATTTAGTTTCACTTTTATCTTTATTCACTAGTTCACATGGCATACTAGCAGCATAAGAAATTTTTTTTGCATTTGTTTTAAAATCTAAAAAATATACCTTATCTAATCCATTAGTAATCCATGTATTCCATATTTGGTCACTTCCACATATTAAATAATCAAAAGTTTCTTTCTCTAGATCCGTTTGGGTAACTTCTAAGGTATCTCCATCTAATAAAATATTGTTTATAAATTTGCTAAAAGCTAAATATTGCTTACTCCATTCGTCTTGTGCAAATTTATTCTGCATTTTTTGTTTAATTAAATTTTTCCATCTTGTAGGAAATATCAAATCTCTTTTTGCTATATTCATCTTTAGCTTTGGAGAATATACTTTCTTTAAAGCTTCATTTCTATAATTAATTATTTTTACATCATATCCCATATCTTTAATTAAAGTTTTTAATGCATATGCTTGTAATACTGCCCCATAATTATGTGCATTATGAAATGTTAAAATTCCTATTTTCATTACTTTTACCCCACTTTAATGATACCTTTGTGATATTTTATAAATTCTTTCTGAAAAAATTTTATTAGAACTTTTTGTAAATCTTGCTTTTAATTTATTAAATATTTTTTTATAAATACTATATTTTCTTTCTACCACATGCTCTTTTTCTTTTATTGTTAAGTGCTCTCCTCCATATTCTTTTAATGGCATAAACCAGTCACTTATATGTAATTCAAATAGTTCAGGATTATATTTATATGTCATCAATAATAATTGTTGGTCATCATCTATACATTCTAGTTTCAATAAGGCTTCCATTGCACTTAATACTTCATTCCACAAGTCTTTACACTTTTCCTTTGGAACTATTACTGGAGAGCCCATTATAGAATCTGATAAATATTGTAGTGTCATAATTGGTGATATATTATCTACTGGTTTTAAAGAGAATAATTGAATTTTTCTATTAAAATTGTAATTCCACTCAAAATTAAAATCTTCTGCATTAGTATAACACTTTCCCCCATGATTAAATCCAAAATCCATCCATGCTAACATATCATCAGCTAATCCTCTTTCCACAGAATCATTCATACACCAATACTTTAAAAGCATCACATAATCATAAGATGCTCTATTAGACATAGCATTTTCATAATATCTAAACATTTTGAATTCTTCACTTTGAGATACTTTACACATTTTCTCATAGATGTTTGGTAGTATAGAATATATATTGTTAATTTCAATAATTGTTGTTTTGTCTTTTAACCCAAAACTATTTCTTATATCTCTTACATATTTTGAGCTATTAGAATCTGTATAAACAACTAAATCATTTTTCATTCTTGCCCAAAATTTAAAATATTCAAAATATTTTTCATTTGTACGAGTATACTCTGTATTAGTAAAATTTGCTCTTCCAATATCAAAAAAGGCACTTATAAGTGTAATCTTCAATTTATATTTTCCTCCTAAAAAACTTTCTTTTTATAATATTAAATAAATATAATCTTTCATTACTATCTAATAATATAAAATAATTAATCGTAATGCTAATTATACAAGATATAATTCCATCAACAAATAGCCATATCCATTTTACCGGGAAATTTGTTATTTTATTAAAAATATATACTATAAACAGAATTAATATTGTTGTTGTTGTATATCTCAAAATTTGTCCATAGAATGTATTCCATTTTACTTTTAAACAATGACAAGCATATAATGGCACAAATATGAGATTAGCTATTATCCCTACAAATGTACTTACTCCTGCTACTGCATATACTCCTAAATTAGTAAATTTAAGAAGAAATGCAACTAGACCAACATCAATAAAACTTATTATTATCCAAAATATTGAATTTACCTTTAAATTATTTGTTATAACAAAGACATTATTAAGTGCTGTTATTGCACCTGAAACTATAACCGCTTGTACACTAAGTATAGTTAATACATGCAAAACATGAGAATTTTGTGAGGGAACCCATAATTCAAAAAATATCCCACTATAAACCATAACGAAACAAAATGGAATATTAGAAAAAAATGATGATATTTTCATACTTAATTTTAATTCCTTAACTAAACTATTTATATCTCCCTTAGCATAATATTTTGTAAGCTGTGGAGAAAATAATGATATTATATTAGAAATTAACATTGACATATAGCTTGAAACAATTTTTGCTAATGAAAGTTGTCCCATTGCATAGGTACTTACCCATAGATTTGTTACTAATAAATCTAATCCATCTGACAATACCTGAGCTATTTTTGTGATTGAATTCCAAATTCCAGAACTAACAAGTTCTACTATTTTCTTTACATTAAAGAATTTCTTATTAATTTTTATATTTGGTATGAGCTTCAAAGTAAGATAAATATTAAAAATAATTGCTACAATTGAAGATACAAATGAAGAAACTCCAAAAAATATTATATTCGTAGATATATATTTAAATGAAAGATACAATATAGCTATTCTAACTAAAGAACATATAACATTAATTATATTACTCAAATATAATTTATTAGTTATAAAGGTTGCCACTGTAAAAACTGTACCTAATATGCTTATTATAAAATTAAATAGTACTAAAAAAAACAAAATTTTTGTACTTTTTACCAAATAAACTGGTATATTAATAATTTTATCTAAAAACATTATTATTGGTACTCCAAAAGTAATTAATATTAATGAAATTATAATATTAGCAACTAAGACTGATGTAAAATACTCATTGGCCTCTTTTATTTTATTTTGATGAATTTTTATTGTAATAAATCTTCCTGCTACTGAATTAAGTGCTATTGTGAAAATTGTTATATAATTAATCATAGAATTTGATAAACTTACAAATCCATATGCTTCTCCTCCAGCTTTATTTACTACAATTGGTGTAAAACAAAACCCAATTATTAAATTTATAGCCAACGTAGCAAGGCTAGCTATCATGTTTACTAATAACTGCTTATTTTTTTTCATCCTCTTCTCCTAAAAATATATTTAATATATCTTCATAATATTTATTCATTTTAAAATAATTACTTCTTTTGAGTCCCGCTAGTTTCATATTATTATACATATTTTTATCATTATATAATTTTTCAATTGCTTCTTTAATATGAACTACTAAATTTTTTTCCTTAGATATTTTAATTGAACACTCATCTGAAACATATTCATTTAGCCCTCCAGACTTTGTAACTATCAATGGAAGACCTGAGAGCATTCCTTCAATTGAAACAAGACCTGCTGCTTCTTCACATATAGATGGTATCACTTGTACATCTGCTGTTTGATAGTATTTAAAAACTTCTTCATTTGCTATATATCCAGTAAATTTTATTTTATTATCAGATTTTTTTACAAAAGATTCAATGCTTCTTAAATATTCATCTGTACATTCAAGTGCAAAATTAATACTTCCAACTATTAATAATTTTATTTTTTTATTTTCTATTAAATTAACTGCTTGTACTAATTCTTTTACCCCTTTTTCTTTTATTATCCTTCCACAATAAATAACAATAAAATCATCCTTTTCAAATCCTAACTTTTCTCTAATAGTTCTTCTTTCATTATTAGATATTTTTTTATTAAAGTAATTTTCATTAACACAATTATATACTACATATTTATGTAAATTTTTATTTGAAGAGTTTCTTTCCCATTCTTTATTAACAAAGTTACTTGTTCCAATAATATTATCAAATATTGCATCTAACTCAATATTTGGAATTAATTGATGATGTATATGAAGATAAATATTCTTTTTTCCAAAATAGTCCACTATTTTTTTTAACTCTAAGTAATCTCCACCTTCAACAACAATGTAATCATAATTGTATTTTTTTAAAATTCTATATGATTTCAAATAATATAAAGAGGAGAAATTTAGCTTTTTTTTAAATACTTTTCTTATAAGCCTATACAATAAATTATATAATTTTATTTCAAGTTTTGAACTTTTTATATATTTAATTGAAGTATTTTTATAACTTTTACTTATTTTATATGCACCATTTTCATATGAAGATATTATTGTTATATTTGCTTTATTATAATATTCATTTTCAGTAATAATATTAGTTAACAATGTTTCTATTGCTCCTCCTAAAGTATTTGGAACTGGTAATATTCCTGGGGATATAAAACAAATTTTTTTCATTATATTTTGTCATTCCTTTGCAAACATTTTTTATAATTCATCTTTTAGCCTTCTCTTTTTCTCACTTATTTTCTCTATAATTCTAAATATTTTAGGATTAATAACAAAGCTTCCAAATATTATCTTTTGCTTTATTGTCCATTGAAATGAATTTTTATTCTCCTTAAATATTTTTAAAGCTTTCTTTTTTAATGTTTTTAATGTTCTTTTGTCATTACTATAAAACTTTTCATATTTAAAATACATTACTATTATAAGTTCATAGTATTCTTTAAGTGTTTTTTTATATAAAGATTCATTCTTAACTATATATTTCATATATTTTACTCTTTCATCAAATGCTTCTAAACAATCTAATCTCTTTTTATTAAATGATGATGTTATACTATTTTCTCTTTGCCTGTAGTAATACATTTTTTGTTTTGTATATGATATTTTTTCTGCTTTATACAATAATTTATAAGTAGTAAATTCATCCTCATGAATTTTTCCATAAGGGTATCTTATATCATCTTTAAACAAATTTCTTTTATAGAGTTTGTTCCATGCAACTATCATACACACTCCTAAATCTTTGTCATATATTTTTTTCAAAGCTTCAATATTAGATAAATTAATAATTTCAATATCTTCTTTTTGAGTCTGTATTTCTTCATTATAAGCTAAAAAGTAATCACAAATTGAAATATCTGAATTATTTTTTTTTATAATATTATACAGTATTTCAATCATTTTTTCATCTATCCAATCATCACTATCAATAAATACTATATATTCACCCTTTGCTTTATCTATTCCTACATTTCTTGCATCAGATAGTCCTCCATTTTCTTTATGAATAACTTTTATTCTTTTATCCTTTAATATATAACTATCACACATTATACCTGAGCTATCTTTTGAACCATCATCTACCAATATTATTTCTAAATTAGAATAACTTTGATTTATTATACTCTCTATACATTTGTTTAAATATTTTTCTACATTATATACTGGAACTACTATACTTATTAGTTCATTCATATGAATTCTCCTTAATTACTTTGCGATTTTGTTAAATTAATATTATATAAACAATTGCTTCAATCAAAATTTACAATAAAATTATAAAAAAACTATATTTTTTCTTTAAAAGAGCCTATGCATATTTATAAATTTTATCTATATTAATTTTCATATTAACTTACCAAATTCTTCTTTGCTCATCAATCTTCTATTCACAAGTACTTTTTTCATATATTCCATTACCTCTTATGAAATATAACTTATATTATGTTTCTTTATGTATTCTTTTTCTTAAACTTAAATATTTCATATATAAATTAGGAATATATCTCATTATTAAATAAATTACTTTTTCCTTTTTTGAAAAGTATTTGCTCTTCATATAATTATTTTTGTTAAGTTTTATCTCTTTTTTTAAATTGTTTTTCAAAAATTTATTTTTATTTATCTCTTTATAAAAATATACATATATGTATATTAATAAAATTCCCTTATAATCATCTATTATATCATTAAATTCATTGTTCAAATCTTCTTTTAATTTATTTAATACCTCAAGTTCTTTTAACTTATTTTCATTTGAAACCATACTCTTTATATCATTAGTTGCACTGTCTTCTCTCATAACATAATTATAAAGACACTCTGATGTATATGATATATCATTAACTTCATAAATTAGATTACAAACAATATATAAATCTTCACATATATCCATATTTTCATCAAGTCTTTTATATAAAAAAAGAGTTCTATCAAAAAGTTTATTACATAAAAAACCTTGAATTGTATTTCCATAAAAAATTTCTTCTATGGCCTCTTCACAATTTAATTTTTTATCAATATTTTTAGTTCTATTTATTATTGATTTTTTTAATACTACATTATAACCACAAACTACTATTTTAGAATCTTCTTCTTTTATTTTTTTTAATAACACTTCATACATATTTGGTTCTATAAAATCATCACTATCAACAAAACCTATATATTGTCCATTTGCATTATCTAAACCTATATTTCTAGCATGAGATACTCCTTTATTTGTTGTATGAAAAACTTTTATTCTCTTATCTAATTCAGCATATTTATTACATATTTTTCCAGACATATCACTTGAGCCATCATTTACTAAAATCAATTCGAAATTTTTATATGTTTGGCATATAATACTTTTTATACACTTTTCTAAATATTTTTCCACATTATATACTGGCACTATAATAGTAATTAATTCCATAACCTAACTTTTTCCTATTCAATATTTTATACTTAATCTTTTTATTATTGCTTTAAAACTTCTTTTAATGCCTACATTTTTTATTTTATACTTAATATAATAAAAATCATATACCAATATTCCTACTCCTTTTCCAAAAATTTTAGTATATTTTTTTTTCTTTTCTTGAATTCTTTTCTGTTCATCTGACTGCCATGAACCTGAAAAATGATGTATTGTATATGTATTTTTTGTAATATTTATTTTTTCTGTTTCATAATCCTTAGGACAAAAAAACTCGCTTGGAAATAATGCAACCTCTTCACTTAAAATCTGAAATGAATTATCTAATTTTAAATTATACTTTTCTTTTGTCATATTTGTTATTGTTACGACATTAGTAGTTGTATCTAAAGTTCCATCTTCATTTATAAAACTTTTATTATCATAATAAGATAAAAGATATTTTATCCATCTGCTATTTTTTTCTCCGCCCATTATACCTGTAGGAATATACTTAGTACTTTCAAAGCCAGAAAATGATTCATATTTTAAAAATTTATCTAAATTTTTCACCACCTCTACATCTGTATCCATATATATGCCACCATATTTGTATATTACATATAATCTAACATAATCAGATACAAATGCCCACTTTTTTGCTTTATAAGCTTCTTGTACATATCTATTACAGCTAAAATCAAAATTTTTATCATTCCATTCTATAATTTCATATTCAGGGCAATATTTTTTCCAACTATCTATACATTTTTTTCCAAGATCATTTAACTCATTGCCACCAACCCAACAATAATGAATTTTTTTAGGTATACTTATTTTAATCATCTCCTTTAAAATCTTTCAATCAAAATCATTTTAATATATAATTTTACATAATCTTTCTAAATATATCTTTCCATTTATCAATTATGATTTCAAGACTAAACTTTTTTGTATCATCTAATGAATGTTTTGAAAAGCTTTCTCTTAAACTTTCATCTTCCATAAGATTAGAAAGTTTTTTTTCCATTTCTTTTAAATCAAAGGCTTTGATTAAATATCCATTTCTATTATTAATTATACATTCTTTTGGACCTGTTTTTATATTAAAGCTTACCATTGGCATTTGATAAGCTTTACCTTCTAACAAAGTCATTGGTAAACCTTCAAATCTTGAAGTAAGAACTAAAATACTACTTTTTTTATAGTATTCATCAATCTCCTTTACATTTCCTTTAAATATAAGTCTATTTTGCAAATTTAATTCTTTTACTCTATTTTCTAAAGTTTCTCTTTCTTCTCCTTCTCCAAGAACAATCCATTTCCAATCTAAATAATTATTTAAAACTACATATGCTATATCTATAAGCATGTCAAATCCTTTTTGTTTTGTTAATCTTCCAACACTTAATATAGTTTTAGAGTTTAAATCACAACATTTAATGCTATTAAGTCCAAGTATTGGATTATTTATAGCCTCTATATGACCTTTTATTTTTATATTGCTTTTATAATATTCTTTATCTTGCTCAGTTAATGTTATAATAACATCTGAAAATCTTCCTGAGAGCATTCTTATATATTTTCTGTATGGTATTTTAGAATAGTGATAAAAATTATAATGTTCCCAAGAAATAACCTTTATTTTAGTAAAAACTTTTACTATTAATGAAAATACATCTAATATTCCATCTATATCTACAATAATATCTATATTTTCATCTTTAATAAAATTCAATAATTTATAAGAAATTGGAATTATGTTTGTCATAGCTCTTATTGGTTTTTCATAAAGTTTAAATCTTTTTATTGATTTATTTATTTCATAAGAAGGAGTTAAATTTTTTTCATATATACTTAAAAAAATTATATTATATTTTTCATTTTTAGCTAATTCTGAAGCTATAATTGTGGATACTCTTTCTGTTCCACCTTTTCCTGTAACATCAGCTATAAAAAAACATATATTTTTCATTTTTTACATCTATACTCCTCTAATTATATGTTCTATTTTAAGTGCTAGTGCACCTATAGAATAATTAAAATCAAACATTTTTTTCATTATTCGTCTATTTATTTTAAGCATACTAAGATATCTTTTACAATATATATTATCTTTTATGTTGATTTTCTTACTCTTCCATGTTTCATACACTTTTTTATGATATTTATCTATACTAATCATAGAATTAACAACATGATACATATAACAATGCCTAAACCACAATGCATCCATTTCTTCTTTGTATTTTTCATAAATATTATTCTTTTTTAAAAGTTCTTCAATATATTCTAATGTTTTTATTATTTCTAATAATTTTTCAGATGATTTATTTGTTGTACTTGTATCTCTCTGATAATAATAATAATACACTTCATTTGTTATAATAGCACTAGGTTTTTTAATTCCTAAAGCAATATTTGTAACTAAATCTTCTCCCATACTTACATTACATATATCATAAAAAGAAGATTTTTCTATAAAGGTTCTTTTTATAAATTTAATAACTAGATTATGTTTTATTTCTTGTCTTAATATTAATTCTAAATATCTATTTCCAAATATATCTTTATATATTTTATCTTTTTGATATAAGACTTTTCCATTATCATATACCAAGCAATACTCGTAACAAACAATATCTGATTCTGTTTTTTTTGCTAAAGAGTATAATTTTTCTGCTAAATTTTTATCAATCCAATCATCTCCATCTATAAATACTACATATTCTCCAGTTGCATTTTTAAGCCCAGTTTTTCTAGCTTCAACAATTCCTTTGTTTTCCTGTGAAATATATTTTATTCTACAATCTAATTTAGTTTGCTTTTTAACTACCTCTAATGTTAAATCTTTAGACCCATCATCTACTACTATTATTTCAATTTCTTTCAAGCTTTGATTCATAATACTTTTTAAACATTTTTCTATATAATCTTCTATGTTATAAGCAGCTATTAAAAAACTTACCTTAACCATATTTCCTCCTATAGTAATTTATATAATTATAAAAATTTCTTTTTCCAATATCTATAAAGTACATATCCAAAGGGCAGTTCAAGAGTCAATAAGGATTTTTCTACTGCCCCCTTATAGATTTCTTTAATACTTTTTTCTGCAAAAAATGAATAAGCAGAATAAAGTAGATTGTTTTTTATTCTTAGCTTTAGACACATATCCTTTTGCATAAGAACTTGAGCTCCTTTTATTCCTCCTAATGGGTTTTCTATTCTAAGTTTCCTTCCTGCCATTGTAAGACCATCTTCTAAATACTCTGCTATATAAAGGACCTTATTTATATATACTAAATCATATTTTCTTGATACTTCTATCCATAAAACATGTTCTCCTACATATTTTTCATTTTCATATTTAGGAAACTTATTTTTTCTAAATATTTCTGTCCTTAAAATTTTCAGTTTTTCTCCCCATACACCACCTTTATTATATTCTTTTACATGATTAGATATAAATTCATCCTTTTCAAATTTTCTTCCCATAAGATTACCATTTTCCCATGCTTTAAGGTATACAAGTCCTGCTATACCTGTATTGTTTCTATATTTTTTCCAATCTCTTTTCACTTCTTCTATGGCTTCCTTAGGAATATAATCATCTGAGTCTACAATGAAAAATAACTCTCCTTCTGCCATATCACATCCAACATTTATTGCAATATGTTTTCCTTCATTTTCTTTTTTTAAATATTTTATAGGAATACTTTTTTCTTTTATAAAACCTTGAACTACTTCCTCTGTATTATCTTTTGAGCCATCATCTACTATAATCCATTCAAAATCTTTATCACTTTGCTCTTTTAAACTTTCATATAGTCTTTTTAAAAGTCTAGCCCTATTATAGGTAGGAGTAAAAACCGTTGCCAGATATTTATAGTTCATTGTAAATTTCCTCCATAATAGTATTTACTTTTTTTCTATCAAAATCCTTTATTTTCTCTAAATTAAAGTTTCCCATTTCTTCTCTTAAAACTTTGTTTTCTATAAGTTCTTGTATTTTAATTGAATATTCATCCATATCATAAAATTTTAAAAGATATCCACCCTTTTTGTCTTCTATTAAATCCTTATTTCCTCTAATATCAGAACATATTACAGGAAGTCCTGAAGCCATTGCTTCCATTAACGCTACAGGTAAGCCTTCTTGTTTAGATGGAAAACAAAATATATCTGAAGCTTTTAATATTTCTTTAACATCTTGCCTATATCCTAAAAATTCTACCTTTTCTTGAAGATTTAATTCCTTTGAAAGTTTTATAAGTTCTTCCTTTTTTGCACCTTGTCCACATATTATATACTTAAAATTGCCTTTAACTTTTTCTAAAGCTTTTAAAATAACCTTATGATTTTTTCTATTACTAAGTTCCCCTACAGATACTAAAACCACTTCATCTTTTATATTAAATTCATTTAAAATTTTTCTATTTTTCTTTATATCCTTTATTTTTTTTGTGTCTATACCTATACCTGGAACATACTTAACTTCCTTTGCTTTAAAATTTTTAGCTCTTTTATAATCTTCTTTATTTATTGTAATAAGACAATCTGTATACCTTGAACAAAATTTCTCTATTGGATAAAATATAATCCAATTTTTTATTGGTGCTCCTTTAAAAAAGTGAAATCCATGGGCAGTGTATATAAGTTTTCCTCCTTTTTTTCTAAAGTCTTTAAAAGCAAATCTTGCAAGTACCCCACCTATTGGGGAATGACAGTGAAGAATATCATAATTATTTTCACTACATACTTTTTTTATTTTTTTATATGAAGAAATCATTTCTTTTATAGCTGTTATTTTTCTTGGAATTGGAACATTATACACCTTTATACCCATATTTTCTAATTCTTCTTTAAATTCTTTTGTTCTTTCATCTGATGTAGTATTTCCAAAAGAAAAGTTTGCAAGTACATGAACTTCATATCCTAAATTTTTAAGTATTTTTATATTTTCCATATTAAACTGGTCTATCATAGATGCTACTGAGCTTAGCATTAATGCTTTTTTCATTTAGTTCTCCTTATTTTACCCCTTAAAATTAAATACTTTCTACTCTTTATCTTTTATAGTATATATTAAATCTACTTTTTTATTTATTTCATCACTTGGATAAATATTGTCTGACAAAAGTTTTATGGAGTTTTCTTCTATAAATAAATTTTTAAATGTTATTTTATTTATTTCATATAAAGCTTTCATTAAAAATCTAGGAATAATTATAACTCTTTTTTTATTTCTTTCAATTAAAAGTTCTCTATAAGTATAAGGTTTTTTATCACTTATGTTGTAGGTATTTTTTCCATCTTCATTTTTTAATAAATAATCTATAACAAGGTATATATTTTTTATATTACATAAGCTTACTTTTTTAAATCCATTTCCTACTGTATAGCCTAAGCCTTTAATTTCTGTTCTTTTTCTTATATTTCTATCAAAATCTTTAGAATATACTGAAGCTAGTCTTAAAATGCTATAGTCTCCCTTTAAATTTTCTCTTATATAGCTTTCTGAAAGCTTTTTAGATACTGCATAAGGAGTTTTAGGACTAATAGTTTCATATTCTCTATATTCACTAATACTAAAGCGTTCTCCATAAACAGAAATTGTACTTAAAAATATAAAGGATTTCAATTTTAAAAATTTATTGCACATATCTACTAAATTTTTTGTACCATCATAATTAATTTTTATAAATCTTTCTCTTGAAAGGTCATCCCCTTTATTATGGGCTAAGGCTGCACAATGTATAACTACTTCTATATCAGAATTTTCCTTAAAAACTTTTTCCATACTTTCCATATTTATAATATCACAATAATAATACTTATTACAGCCATTATAACTTTCTTTTTTACCAATTCCTACAATAAAAAAGCCTTCATTTCTTAATTTTTCACATAAATATGAACCTATTATTCCATATACACCTGTTATTAAAATTTTCATAAATTAACTTACCCCTTCTTTTATTCCCTCTTTTTTTATTACTTTAAAAAATGTAAGCCATAATATTTTTATATCAAACCAAAAGCTTTGTTTTTCTAAATATTCCTTATCAAGCCTTACCTTTTCTTCTAAAGAAATTTCATCTCTTCCATTAATTTGTGCCCAGCCTGTAAGTCCTGGAACTAAAATATTTATTCCTTCTTTATTTCTCATTTCCTTTAAATCATATTGATTATAAAGAGCTGGTCTTGGTCCTACAAGGCTCATTTCCCCTTTTAATATATTAAAAAGTTGTGGAAGTTCATCTAAACTTGTCTTTCTTAAAAATTTTCCTATAGGAGTTATGTACTTTTCTGGATTTTTTAATAAATGAGTTGCAACATCTGGAGTATCTGTTCTCATTGTTCTAAACTTATAAATATAAAATTCCTTATTAAGTCTTCCTATTCTTTTTTGTTTAAAAAATACATTTCCCTTTGAAGTAAGCTTTATTATAATTGAAATAATTAATATTAAAGGTGATAAGATAATAAGAAATATACCACTAACTAAAATATCAAAAATCCTTTTCATTTTCTCTCCCTCTTTTTAAATCTTAAAAAATCAAATAAGCATAGCTTATCTACTATGCTTATAATACCATATTTTTCATTAAACTTTGTTACTATTATATTAAAATATACTAATAAAAAACATAATTTCTTAATTATTTTGCTCTTTTTATTCCTTATCATATGCTACTTCTGTTAAAGCTTCTTTTTCTGATATTTCCTTATTGAAAACTTTATTTTTATCTTTATTAGAATAAATATCTCCAATATAAGTAGGTACAACTTCCTTTAACTTTTCTTTAGTTTTTACTATATCTCCTGTAGAAGACACTTTTATAAGTTCTTTAATATTTTCTTTAACTTCATTAAGATTAAAACTTCCTGGTCTTGCTACAAATATTTTATTATGGGCTGTTTTTGTTAAACCTTCTTCATTCATAAGAAGTTCTTCATAAAGCTTTTCTCCTGGTCTTAATCCTGTTATTTTTATTTTTATGTCTTTATCTGGAACAAGGCCTGAAAGTTTTATTAAGTTTACTGCTAAGTCATAAATTTTTACAGGTTTACCCATATCTAAAATAAATATTTCTCCACCTTTTGCATAAGCACCAGCTTGTAAAACAAGTTGAGCAGCTTCTGGAATAGTCATAAAATATCTTGTTATTTCTTTATGAGTTAAAGTTATTGGTCCTCCTTTTTTAATTTGTTTTTTAAATAAAGGTACAACTGAACCATTAGAGCCTAAAACATTTCCAAACCTTACTGCAACAAATTCTGTTTTACTTTCCTTATCTATTGATTGAATTATCATTTCACATATTCTTTTTGAAGCACCCATAATATTTGTTGGATTTACAGCCTTATCTGTAGATATAAGAACAAATCTTTCAACATTAAATTCACTTGAAACTTCTGCAGTATTTAATGTTCCTAAATTATTATTTTTAAAAGCTTCACAAGGACTTTCCTCCATTAATGGTACATGTTTATGAGCTGCTGCATGAAAAACAACATTAGGTTTATATTTACTAAATATTTCTCTAAGTCTTTCTCTATCTCTTACAGAGGCTATTAATGTTATAAGATTTAAATCTTTATAATTACTTAAAAGTTCATTTTGAATATCATAAGCATTATTTTCATATATATCTACTATTATTAAGGTTTTAGGATTAAACTTAACAATTTGTCTGCAAAGTTCTGAGCCAATAGAGCCTCCTCCTCCAGTTACTAATACAACCTTTTCTTTTATGTATTCTGAAATTCCTTCATAATCTAACTTTATTGATTCTCTTCCTAAAAGGTCTTCAACTTTAACATCTCTTATTTGCCTTATTATACCTGTAGTATCTTCAAGTTTAGATACATTTGGCATAACCTTTACCTTTGCACCACTTTCTTTACATATATCTATTATATTTCTAAAATCATCACTATCAATATTTGAAATTGCAATTATTATTTCTTTAATTCCTCTTTCTTCTACAATCTTAGGAATATCATTTCTATTTCCTAATACCTTTACTCCACTTATATTTAACCCAATCTTTTTTTTATTATCATCTACAAAGGCAACTACTCTTTTATCATATTTACTATCTTTTCTAAATTCTCTTTCTATAAAAGCACCTGTTTCTCCAGCCCCTACAACAAGTACCTTTTTATATGTATTAATAGGTGAATTTAAATAAATTAAAGTTCTTCTTATTTCCCTCCAACCTATTCTTATTCCATTACAAAAAAGTATTATAAGTATACAAGCCATTATTGTAACCATAAGAGGTACTCTAGGACTTTGAGGAATTGAAATAAAAAAGGTAACTATTCCAACTAATAAAGTTCCTTTAAGACCATTCATAAATTCCTCTACACTATCCATAATCCAAAGGCTTTTATATTGTTTTAAAATAAAAAACACCATTAAATATAAAAAGGTGAAAAATGTTATTTTATCAAGATAGCTAATAAATACATCTATCATTTCCTTCATAGAAATATTTCTAAATTTAAATCTAAATATAATTGCTATAAAATAAGAGGTTAAAATTAAAATTCCATCTATAATGAACATTATTAACCCTTTTAACTTTTCATTTTTAATCATAAATATCTCTCTTTCACCCTATTATATAAATTTAAACTTTTCCAGTAAATCTTTTCTTTAAAAATTTAAAAGCAAATTTAGGGTCTGTTAAAAAGCCTTTCATTAATATAGGTAATGCATAAAGTTTTTTATTATGAATTGAACATACATAAGCCATATTATCAAAAATTCTAACCTTTGCATATTTATTTTCATCATAATATTTCTTATATTTACCATAAAGCATTTTATATCCTGTAAGACTCTTATTAAAATTCTTTGATATTTGTTCATCCTTATGTATGTAGTGGTTAAATAAATAATCATCAACTCCAAAGGCATCATAATCTTTAGTTATTCTAATACACATTTCATAATCTTGTCTTGCTGGAAATTTTTCATCAAAATTTCCCACCTTATCAAAACACTCTTTTTTTATAAGAAATTGTGTTGTTGTTCCTATATAATCTTCTTCAAGCATATCTTTAAAGGTAACATTTTGTTTAAATATTTTATTATATATAGTTTTCTTTGGAGGTTCATAATTTTCATCTACAATATATCCATTACAAAATACAATTCCTATGTTATCTTTAAAACATTTAATTTGTTTTTCTATTTTTTCCTTTTCCCATGTATCATCATCATCTAAAAATGCTATAAATTCACCTTTAGCATTAGCAATACCATTATTTCTAGAAATTTGAGCTCCTTTATTTCCATGATTTTTTATATATCTTACATTTGAATAAGCTTCTGTAATTTTTTTAATTTCATTGCTAAATTCCCCAACAGTTGGATTGTCATCAATTATAATTATTTCTATATTTTTATAACTTTGATTTAATACACTCTTAATAGCTCTATGAACTATATCAGGCTCTCTCTTATAGGTAGTTATAACTGTACTTACTAATTTTTCTGCCATTAATAAACTTCCTCTCTTAATAATATTTATTTTCTTCCTATAGCTTTTTTCATCACTGATTTTATTTTTATCTTTGCTCTTATTTTAAAACTTGGTCTAGTTAATTTTTCTATAACAGAAATCATTTCCTTCTTATCTATTTTTTCAAAAAACTTTTCTCTTTTATCTGTTTTAAAAGTAGGTTGTATAATACATTTATTTCTGCTTATAGCAAAATCTAAATCTGTTTCTTTATATTTTATCTTATTTGATATTTCTTCTAACACAGCTTTTCCTTTTTTACTATTTATTAACAATAAAGAAGAACCTTTATCATCAAAAAAATCTGGATGTTTATCATAAACTCCCCAATAATCTGCTAATGAAATATCTGCTCCATTTGAGAAATTCTTAGACTTACATTCATAGCAAGAAGGTCTTAAATATAAATTTTTCAAAAATCCTTTTAAATATGGGTCTTCTTTTAAATCCTTTGTATAAAACTCATTATTATCAAAGTTTGCTGTAAAACTAAACTTTCTCCATCCTATTCTTTTATCTCTAAAACTAATATTATTTATATTTGAATTGTATTTATTTTTTAATATTTCTTTATATTTTTCAAATACCATAGGACTTGGTACTCCATGGCATATAATATCAACTGCTAAAAGATTTTCATATTTCTTATTTAAAAATAAATTTAATCCTTTTATTTGACATTGAGTTCCACTAAATAATACAATTCTTCCTTCTTCTAAAAATTTTTTAGCTTGTTTATATGTATCTCCTATTTGGCTTTGTACATATTTTGAGCCTTTAAACTTTTTACATCCTTCTAAAGTTTCTGCATAGGAATGTTTTACAATAAAGTTTTCATCAAAACTAGCTCCAAAAACAACACCCTTTTTATTAATTACCTCTTCACACAATAAAATAAATATTCCTCCAGAGGAACTGCTTTTACGTGCTTCTTCATTTGTATTATAACACACATAACCTTCATAATTATATTTTTCTAAATTAAGATTTTTAAATGTAGGACAAGCTTTCTCGCAAAGCCCACAATTTACACACTTTTCTTTATCAACTACAGGATAAGCAAAACCTTCATTATCATATTTCATTGAAATACACTTTTTAGGACATATATTTACACATCCATAACAACCACAGCATTTATTTTTTTCTAATATTTCTATCATTTCTTAAACCTCAAATTTTTATTATAAAATCACTTTTATTATAATATCAATATTTTATTATTAATTCAATATTTTACTATACTTTTACATAAAATTGTTTTTTTGCTAAAAAGGCTTCTTATAATATTAAAATCATTATAAGAAACCTTTTTATCTTATAGGAAATTATATATTTTGAAAATTGTAGATAACTTGCCAAGTTAATAATAAAGCTTAATAAAAGAAACAAATTTAAGAATTTCCTTTCCTTTAGTTAGAGCATAGTGAATATATTATTTTGTCCTGACTTAGAACCTGTCGACAGAAGAGCAAAATAATATACTCACTATGCTCTTTTTTATTATCTTATTTTATATTCCATACCTTTTCTTACTACATTGCCATAAGAATCTTTTACATCTACATATAAAATTTTATTTCCTGTTAATCCTGTTTTCCACTCACAAGTATTTGAATCAGAATAGTCTTTTATAAGATACCAATTTCCATCTTCTGATTTTAATAAAAATTTATACTTAAGGCTTCCTGTACCTTTTGCATTTGCAGTTAATTTAACTACTGTTGAAGATATTTGTGGTGAAGCTTTATCTGATGTAAAACTTGTTATTTCTGGCTTAGAGGCTTCATTTATTTTATAGTTCATACCCTTTCTTACTACATTACCATAAGAATCTTTTACATCTACATATAATTCATAATTTCCTTTTTTAGCTGGAGTCCATACATAACTATTTGTACTTGCATAATTTCTTATCATAGACCAATTTCCATTTTCATCTTTAAGTATAAACTTATATTCAAGATTACCTATACCACCACTAGCTGAAGCTTTTAATTCTATATCAGTTCCAACTTGTTGTGGTGATGATAATCCTGTTGTAAAACTATTTACACTTAAATTACTACTCATATTAACATACTTTTTACCATCTACAGCATAAGCAATAGCCTTTGCTATTTTATTTTGATAGCTATTATTAGTTGTTTTTAAAGCATCAGAATCATTAGTTATAAAACCACATTCAATTAATATAGATGGCATTTTAGTATTTCTTAAAACTGTAAGATTACCATCTTTTATTCCTCTATTATACGTTCCAATTGCAGAAACTATATTATCACAAGTAATCTTTGCAATTTCTTTTGATTTTGAAAGTTTATTACTACTTTGGCTTGGAAAACCTGAATCAGGTTTTGAAGTTGTATAATATACCTCTGTTCCATTAGCTGTAGAATTTGTAAATGAGTTTTGATGAATACTTATAAATAAATCTGCATTTAGATTATTTGCAAAGTTTGCTCTATCTTTTAAAGATATTGTTTTATCACTTGCCCTTACCATTTTTACTAAGTATCCTCTATTTTTTAATTCTGTCTCTGTTTTTAGTGCAATATTTAAATTAAGAGTTTTTTCTATACGTGAGCCTGAAACTGCCCCAGGGTCTGTTCCTCCATGTCCTGCATCAATAACTACTACCTTCTTTTTTTCATGATTAAATGTAGTACTATTTTTTAAAGTTTCCCCATTTAAACCAATAGATTCTACTACCAAGGTTCTTTTTCCATAACTTATTTTATTAGAATCTAAAATTACACTATATCCACTTTTACTTGCATTTGTGTAATTTGGATATACCTTTGCTACATCCGGTCTTGATATTCCTAAGGTAGCACTTTTTATATATTGTCCATCAATATAAATTTTTACTTCTTTAATTCCTGAATTACACAAAGACCATCCTTCTACTTTAATTGAAGAATTATTTATTGTAATTCCATTTGAAGGATAATCTATATTACCAATAGAAGGTAAGCTATTCTCATTATTGTTATTATTGTTATTATTGTTATTATTGTTATTATTGTTATTTTCATTTTTTACTATCTTTAATGTTCCTTCTGAAGAAATACTGTTTCCTTTACTTCCTTCATAAACAACTTTAATTTTATAAGTTCCATTAGATAAATTTGATGTATTAAAATTTAATGAATATCCACTCTTTTCAGCATTAGGATAGCTTGGATATGCATTTTTTACATCTGGTCTTGATATTCCTAAGGTAGCATTTCCTATAAGCTTATCATTAATATATACTTTTATAGCTGAAATATTACTTTTACTTATAGCCCATCCTTTAATAGTTATATCTTTATCACTACTTGTTATATCTTTTGTTTCTAAATTTTCTAAAATTCTTACTTCATTAGAAACTGCCACTAAAGAATTATATAAATTCATTATAGTATTTCCATAGTTTGAATTACTTGCCCAGGCTTCACTTAGAGCTTGTACTGTTTTTGCTTTACCAAAAATATAAGAAAAATGTCTTGGGTCTGTTGTATTTTCTCTTGGATATCCACTAGCCCCTGCATATAATGCTAAATGGTCAAGATGTGCATTTACTCCATCATCCCAAGTTTTAAATCTTTCATGAGCATTAGGGTCTGTGTTACTTCCTCCTTTGCTTGTTTTCATTCCACAAGGATTTTTATAACTTTCATCAATAACTCCACCAAACTTTCCATAACCTGTTTCTACGGCAGCTTGTACATATGCCATTGTAGGATTAATATTTCCATGCTCTTTAGAATACTTCCAATATAAATCTGCTAATGCTATAAATGTATCTGTAGCATTTTTTCTTTTTGCCCATATTTTTGCTTCCTCTGCTGTTACTTTTGTTGTAGATATTATATTTATATCATTAAGAGCTTGCACCTTTATACTTGATAAAAACCCTATACTTAACAAAAATATCAAAGAAAAACAAAATATTTTCTTTAAAGTTTTCATTTTTTCCCTCCATTTTAATTAGTATCATCTAACCTTTTCTATTATATATTGTTTCTACATACATCTCTACTTTTTTTATAAAAAACACAAGGAATTGTCATATTAAAAATATTTATTAAATACTTCTTTTTATGACAATTCCTTATTTATTTTCATTTTCTTTTTCTAGAAGTTGCACATAAAGTTATAAGTGAAGACATCATAACAAAAATTGTTTTCATAATAGATTTATTATCCCCTGTTTTTATAGATTTTTCAAAATTTGAACTTGAAGAAGAAGTTTTTTTAACTGATTTAGTTTTTATTGAAATATTTGTTTCATTCTCATTTTTTTTAGTATCTTCTTTCTTGTGGCTATTTATCTCATTGCTATTTTCATTTTTTTCTTCTGCTTTATTTTCTATTTCCTTTACTTCTAATTGTTTTTCTTCTTCATTTAATAGCACTTCTTCATTATCTTCTTCTTTTGAAGTACTATTTAAGTTACTAAAAGGAATAAATTTTATATTCATTTCTTTACAATATTTAGCTATATATGAATCTTGTTCTCCAAATACAACTAAATTATCTAATCCATCAAAAGCTGCTTGAATTTGCATTACTGATTTTGGAACTACTATTGTATTTAAAGATGTACAATTTTCAAAAGCTCCTACAGATATTTTTTCAACACCTTTAGGTATTTCTAAACTTTCAAGGGATACACATTGTTCAAAAGAAGCTGGTTCTATTTCCTTTAATTCTAAAGAAAGATTAACATTTTTTAAATTAGTGCAATTATAAAAAGCAGAATATCCTAAATACTCTACAGTATTTGGAATTGAAATATCAGTTAAGTTAGTACAACTTGAAAATCCATTATTTCCTATAGATTTAACCCCTTCAGGAATAAGAATTTTTTCTATATTTTTGCATCCATTAAAAGCATAATCATATATAGTTGTTGTATCATTATTAATTTGGACTTCCTTTTCTTTTAATCCTGCAGGACAACACATTAATATACTTTTATACTTACTATATAAAATTTTATTTTCACTTGAATAATTTTCATTATTTTCACTAACATTTATTTCTTCTAAATTTTCACACCAATTAAAGGCAGATTCCCCTATTTCCACTACAGAATCTGGAATATTAATACTTTTAATAGATGAACATTCTGAAAAAGCAAACTCATCTATTTCTTTTAATGTATTTGGCAAGTCTAAATTTTCTAATAGCTTGCAAGATGAAAAAGCTAAGCTTTCTATACTTAAAAGCCCTTTAGAAAATTCTACTGTTTTTAAAGAGGTACATCCATTAAAAGCAGATTTTTTTATAGTTGTAACACTATTTGGAATAACTACTTTTTCTATATTCTTATTTTCTTTAAAAGCTTCTTCTCCTATTTCTGTTACTGGAATTTCATTTATTTTTTCAGGAATAGTAACTTCACTGTCTTTTCCTGTATATTTTTTTATAACTACAAACTTATCATAAACCTTTACTTCAAAATCATCATAATTTTCTACTGTATATCCTATTTCATCATTATTTGAATGTGATTCTTCTTTAACAACTGTTTCTGCTGCTTTTACTATTTTTGCATCTTCAATTGCCCCTAAAAATCCTGTTGTTACTGCACACATAGCAATTAAAGCAGCTGCTCTTTTCTTTATAGACATATTTTTACCCCCTTAAAAATATTTTCCCTATTTTTATTTTACTCTTATTTGTAAACTTTTTCAATCATAGTAATATTTTTTTAATATTTATCTAAATAAATATATAATAAAAAGTCATCAAAAATTAATCTAGATGACTTTTACTTTATTAAAATATTATCTTCAAATCCCTTTAAATCTATATTTCCATCTTTGAGAATTTCTTTTATTGTATTTTCAGTTGAAGTAGATATATTATTATCTTTAATAGATACTACATTATCTTTAATGTTTACTAAAACATTCTTTTTGTATAATCTTTCATCTTTTTCATTTATAATATAATTTATATTTATAATTCCATTTTGTCTATAAATAATATTTTCTAAAGTAATTGATTTATTCTCAGGAAATTTTCTTTTTATTTCTTTTTTTATTTCATCAAGAACACTTTGTCCATTTTCATACTTTATAAACTCTTCATTAGATATTTCCCTGCCTTCAAATTCTTTATAGCCATTTTCCCAATATAAATAATAAGTATTTAAAGCATTTCCACTCCACACAACTGGTTCTTGCATGTTAGCTATTACTTCATGATTTGGTAATATAAAACTTAAATCCCCATCTTTATCTTGAGAAATATATCCAGATTTACTTTCTAAAACTTCCTCTGGTTTATCATTTTTTACTTCCCATAAAGTAGTACTTACTTCATTATTATCACTAAAAGTAGGGAACTGAAAGTGAATATTATATTCATTTTTTATTACTGAAGGAGAATATTTTTTAGTTGATTTATCAGAAACTTTTTCTACAATATTATCATTTGCAAACCATATAGACCCTTCAAAAGCTTCTCCACTGATTTTACCAACAACTGCAAAAGCTTCATAATCATTGTCATTTTCGTAATCTCCAAAGAAAATATCAAAAACAGAATCATTTTCACTTTTAAAATTTACAGCTTTAGAGATTTTCTCTTTAATATTACTCTTTTTCTTTTCAACAATTATATCATTATTCTTTTTATATATATCATTTATAGCTTCCCTTGCAGCACTAAATTTTTTTTCATTTATTAATTTTTCAACTTCTGAAATACTGCTATCTAAAAAAGATAATTTTAAATCTTTTAGCTTTTGAAGACTATTAGTTAATTCTTCAGTATATTCAGTTGAAATTTCATTTATAAAGCTTTCAAATTCTTTTTCTAAAGAATTAAAAGATGAATATTCTTTATTTTTAATAGCTTCTTCTGCTTTTAGTAAAAGTTTATCATATTCATCATTTTTCTCTGAAAAATAATTATCATAAATTCCTTTGCAGTCTTTTACAAAATTCTTAAATTCATCTATCTTTTTTGTTTTTGCATTATAATTTCCTGCTACAGCTGCAATGGATAAAACTATAATAAGGCCTATTATAGTAAATACAATATCCTTTATTTTCATCAGTTTTCCTCCATGAATAATAAAATGCACATTAATACTAATTTATATTATTATAAAACTCAATATAATTCTTTTTAAATATGCTATAACTAAATTTGTTTACATAAGTTTCATAGGCATTTTTGCTATATTCTTCTATTAAATTATTATTTTCAATTAATTTTAACATAGCTTCTGATAACTCTAAAGTATTTTTTGCCTCTACTAATAATCCATTAAATTTATTTCTTACTATTTCTGGAGTTCCATCAACTTTAGTTGCTACTACTGGTTTTTTAACAGAAAATGCTTCTAAAGGTATTAATGGAAGGCCTTCCCAAAGAGAACTTAAGACTATAAAATCCAACTGTTTCATTACATTTTGTACATCTTGTCTTTGACCTAAAAGTATTATGTCCTTTTCTCTTTTTAAGCTCTTTATTTGACTATTTAAATTATCTTTTTCTGGTCCATCTCCAACAATAAAGAATTTAGCTTTTTTTCCTTTACTTAAAATTTTATCTGCTGCTTCAATATAATAATTCATTCCCTTTTGAGGACGTAAACGACCAATATTACCAACTAATACATATCCCTCATTCTTATATTTTTCAAGTTTAGGAATTACATTAAAATTGCCATCAAATTCTTCAACAGAATTATAAATTACAGTTACTTGTGATTCTTTTAATCCATAAAAATCTGTAAGATTTTTTTTAACCATTTCTCCAACTGCTATAACTTTTGCTTTTTTTAGAGAAAATCTTGTTAAAAATTTTTTATCTTCAAAAGTATTATGGGCAGTATTTATAAAAGTAAACTTTTTAAAAAAGCTTAAAATTCTAGTATAAAAAGCAGCCATTCTGTGATGAGTATGTACTATGTTAATATTTTCATCCTTTATTATTTTAGAAACCATCTTTAATGTTTTTATTATTGTAACTGGATCTTTTCTTTCTATATCTGGTATTTCATAATGTTTTATACCCATTTTTTCTAAGCGTTCAACATTTGCACCACCTAAAGTACAAACTACAATTTTATCTACAGAGTCTTTCATTGTATCACATAATTGTAATATAACTTTCTCTGTTCCCCCTAATTTCATAGTACGATTAAAATATAAAATATTTTTCATTATTAATCTCCTTGCTATTGTTTATCAAAATAATTATCTTTCCTTATAGCTATTAAGCACATCATTTATATATTTATCTGATTTTCCTCTTTCAATTGAAAGTAAATTATGTACTTTATCATAATCAATACCTTTATCTGCTAAATTTACATTATCAAAGCTACTTATTCCTCTTTCTTCTAAATTAACTAATTCTAATAAACTTGAAATACGACTACTAGCTAATTCTGGATATATAGATATAAATTGTTTCCTAAATATAATAGAAAAAACTGTTGCATGGAAAGAATCTGTTACAACATATTGAGCATATTTAATTAAGCCTAAATAGTTTTCTACTGTAGGACACCATACTAAATGTCCACTTCTATAAATATCATGCCAATTATAACTTATGTTATAAACAGGTAAATTATATTTTTTAGATAACTCCTTAGCATATACATCAATCTTTTTGTCATGATGAAGATTATAAGTTAATATATATTTCTTATTTTTATACTTATCATCGACATACTTATTCCACTCATTATCTACTAATAAAAGTGTTGGGTCTAATACTTGAGGACAATTTTTAAAACCTAAATCTTCAAGAATTTTAACACCTGCATTTTCTCTTACAGAAATATAATCATATGCTTCTAAAAGTTCTTTAGTTTCTTCTTTTTCATCATCTTCTAATTCACTTTTTCCAAAACTTGCTGCATAAGAAAACTTAAACTTATCTTTAGGCACAAATTTCAAAAATAAAGAATAATCTATTCCTTCATTCCAGTAACTATTCCAAACCTGATCACTACCTGTACAATAAATATCTGCCTTTGGAACATCTTTTTCAAATTCTTCATATGTTCTATATGATTTACTTGTAAGTTTTAAATTTCTCTTTAAAAAGTCATCAAACACAACCATTTTCTTTATATATGATATAAAGATTATACATCTGCATGCAAATAATGCTACAAAATTCTTTTCAAATCTTTTACTTTTCCCCTTTAACCTTTTTAATAAACCTACATTATGATATCTGTCTGGATAATAGTCAAGAATTTCTACATCCACACCTTTATCCTTTATTTTTTCTTGCAATGCTAATGTTTGTAAAACTGATCCATAATTTCTTGCTCTATGCAAAGTAATAATTCCTATCTTCATCTAAATACTCCCTTATAAGCTATCTTAATAGTAATTCTCCTAATCACATGTTTTTATGATAATATATATTAATTTAAAAATCAATCCAAATTTCCATTATATGTATATTGTATAATTCCTATTTTTTATATTCTAAATTTAACTCTCATATTTTTATTTATACTTAAACATTAACTTAAATATTTTAACATCATCAACTATATATCTCTTAAACATTCTTTTAGGTTCTTTACTTAATCTATAAAGCCACTCTAATCCATTATCAGACATCCATTTTGGAGCCCTTTTTATATTTCCTGCTTCAAAATCTAGGCTTGCCCCTAATCCTAATGAAATTGGAACATTAAGTTCTTTTCTATATTTATGTATAAATTTTTCTTGTTTTGGACATCCTAACCCTACAATTAATATCTGAGTATTAGCCTTATTTACCATATTTATTATTTTTTCTATTTCTTTCTTATCTTTTTCAAAGCCAAAAGGTGGTGAATATGTTCCAACTATATTAAGCTTTGGAAATTTATTAGTTAAATTTTGTGCTGCTTTATTTGCTACTCCCTCTCCTGCCCCTAAAAAGAACATATTGTATCCCTTTTCTGCTGCCATTTCACATAATAATGGAAATAAATCCGAACCAGATATTTTTTCTTTTATTGGTGTTTTATAAAATTTAGAAATCCATATAAGAGGTTTTCCATCAGTTAAAATTAAATCTGCATCTTTATAAACTTCTTGTAATTCTTTATCTGTTTCAAGCTTTACAATATGGTCTACATTCGGAGTTACAACATATGCATTTTTATCTTTTTTTATTAACTTATCTATTTCATCTATAGTTTCTTTCATAGTTAAATTATCAATTTCTGTATTCATAAATTTCATTCTTGACATTTAATATTCCTACTTTCAAAAATTGTTTTTATATAATTCTTTATAATTAAATTCAAAATCTACCATAAATTTTATCATACTAAATTTTGTTTTGCAATTATCTTACTACTCTTTATATCAATTAATTATATTTACAAATCTATTACAATATTTTAAAATAGATTTTCTATGAGTAATAATAAAACAAGTAGGTCTATTTTCAAGGTTAATTATATTTTTTATAACTTCTAATTCTGTATCCATATCTAAAGCTGAGGTTGCTTCATCTAAAATCATAAACTGTGCATTTTTAATTAAAGCTCTTGCAATAGCTATTCTTTGAGCTTGGCCTTCTGATAAGCCATAACCACCTTCTCCTATTTTTGTATTTATTCCATCTCTTAAAGAATTAACAAACTTTAATGCACAAGCATTTTTTAAAGCTTTTTCAATTTCTTCATAAGTTGCATTTTCCTTTCCTACTTTTAAATTTTCTAATATACTTCCACTAAATAATGTATTTCCTTGAGGAATATATGAAATTATATTTCTTGTAGTTTTAGAAACCTTTACTTTATTTTTATATTCATCAAAAAATTCTATTGTTCCATTATCTTGTTTTAAAAAAGATAAAATAAGATGTATTAATGTTGTTTTTCCAATTCCAGACTCACCCATAATAGCTACCATTTCTCCTGGATTAACAGTAAAATTAAAATTATTTAGTATTTTCTTTTCTCCATAGGAAAAATCTAAATCTTTTATTTTTAATCCTACTGCTCCTTTTAAAGCTAAGGATAAAGTTTCTTCTTCTTTTTCTAAATTATCAATTTCTATAATTCTTTTTGAAGATGCTAATATTGAAATTGTTTTAGGAATAATACTTGCAAGAGATACAATAGGTCTTTGAACTTGAGATACAAGGGAAAGAAAAGCTGTCATTGTGCCATAGGTTATACTATTTTGAGATAATTTTATTGCTCCTAAAATAAAGGCAAATAAATATCCAAAAGAAAAGGCAAAACCCATAAAAAAGTTTGCTATAACAGCTATTTTATTTTTTTTCATAATTAAAAAAAGACGTTCTTCTCTAAGTTTTGTAAGCTTTTTCTTACTTTCTTCTTCATAAGAAAAAGCTTTTACTACATTTATTCTTGATATATTTTCTTGAAGAAAGCTTCTATATTTTGATTCTGATTTTTGCACTTTTTCTTGAAGGTTTTTAAGTTTTTTTCCAAATAATATACTTATAATTCCTGTAAAAGGTCCTAAAACTATAGCAAAAATAGCTAAAGAACTATCATAATGCATAAGAAGAATAAAGGCTGATATAAATTGTACAATTAAAGAAATAATAAAAGCTGATATGGAAAAAATTCCATCACTTACATTATTAATATCACTTGTAAGTCTAGTTAAAAGGTCTTCACTATGATATTTTTTTACTAAATCCCATCTTGAAGACATAACACATTCATATATATTAGTTCTAAATCCAAAGGAAAACTTTTCTGTTAAGTAACTAGTAAAAATTGAAGATACTGCTGAAAAAATTAAGGATAAAACACTTAATATTATTACAAGACTTATACTTAAATACATATTACTTGAAAAAGAAGATGCCATATCTACTACATATTTATTAGCTGAAGAGGAAAATACTCCTATAAGAGTTATAAATATATTTAAAAATATTATAAAGAAAATTTCCTTTTTATAAGGTGCACACTTGTTTATAAGAAATTTAAAGTATTTTCTATTGTTTTTTCTATTTTTATATAACTTTTTTATTTTGTTAATCATAAAATTTTATCTCCTTAAAGCCCTAATTAAACTTAAGCTTTCTTTTTATATGATGCATTTTATAGCGATATGGTCTTAGTTTCATCCATATAAAAATTATAAATTTATAAATAATATTACTACATTTTATTTCAATTCCTTTTCTTTCTATCTTTTTTACATAAGCAATTACCTGGTCTTTTCTTACAACCTCAGTCCATCCTTGAGCATCCCCATTCATAATAAAACCTTTATTTTCAATTATTTTATAAACTCTATGAAGAACATATTCACCTGTATCTCTTCTTATAAAAACAATATCTCCCCTTTTTAAAGTATGCTTTTCTATACTTTTAAGATAAACATAATCCCTTTTATCTTTAAGAACAGGGGACATACTATTTCCACTAACTAAAAGCTTAAACTCTCCATCATTTTTTATAGCTTCCTTAATAATTGGAACTAAATCTAATCCTTTAAATTCTTTTACTTTCATGTAAAAATCCCCTTTCTTTAATATCTTTTAAAATAAAAGCCTACCCTTTTAGGCAGGCATTATTATATTTATAAAATATAATAAATTCTAATTTATACACAATTAAAATAATGTATTTTTTACAACCTCTACAGCTTCTTTGTCTATTTTACATGTTAATAAGTATATAGGAAGCTTTTTTAAAACTACATTCAAAGTTTCCATAACTAAATTAACAAGATTTTTATCCCAATAAGGATAATAAACATGAGTATTAAAAAGTGAAAATTTTTCTAAACCCTCTAATTTTCTTATTTTATTTTCCTTTCCTTGCTTTAAAATAACAATTCCCTTTAAAGGTACTTTCTTATTTTTTATAATATTTGAAGAACCACTCCAAGGAGAACCATAAACCATTATGTTTTCCTTAAAATCTCTTATAAAAGCCTTATCTCCATTTATAATTTCTGCCTTTTCATACTCTTTCCAAAGCTGTGCTTGAGTAGATTTTCCTACTCCACTTGAAGCTGTAAAAATAATTCCTTGATTTTTATACTCAATAACTGAACCATGCAAAATAAACCCATTGTTTTTTGATAAAATTCCCTGAAGTAAATTTAATAAATAACTTTCTTCAATGTGAAAATGCATATTCCTAGTTGCACAGATGGTGGCTTTGCACCAATCTGTACTACTTGAAATAAGTGCAGTTTTACAATAATCTGCCCAGATATAATTTTTTTCTTTACCTAGCACATAATTAAAATTAGATACACTTATAGGAACAGATTCTTTAGGAAATTCTATTTTCTTTACCTTATCTACATTTATTTCCATATCATAAGCTTTATCCTCTTTTACAAAGGGTAAAAGTCTTTCCTTAATACTAGAATCCATTCCATTTAAAGTATAGTGAATTAAAATATCACATATACTTAAGTTATAACTTTTTTTCATATTAGCTATTTCCAGGGTTTTCTGCTAATTCCCAACATGGTGGTTCCTTTCCACCATTTAATGGAGTATCATCACATGGGAAAGCTCCATTAGTATAAACCCACTTGTTGCATACTGCAATACTTTCTTCTACTTTAATGTCAAAGAGTTTAGCCATTGGTTTTGAGTAATTTTTCATATTTGTTTCCTCCTTCTTCTAAATACTGAATTGAATATTTTTTATATAAAGCTTTCGCTTTATTGCATATATAATCACAGGTTTCTTCTGGTGAACCTGTTTCAGCTTCAAGAGAGCCTGGACATGTTCTACAAAAAGCTGCATACTTACAGTTTTTACATTTCTCTGGTTTTTTTATCTTGTCCATTTTTTCTTGAAGTTTTGTCCAAGCTTCCATAAAGGAAGTTTCAAATGGATTTGTATAAATTTTATTCATAAATCCACACATAGTCATTTTTCCACTCCAAGAAATCCAGCAAGAACGATTATGACATCTACAAACATCTGTTGGTTTTTCATATATATCAATTAACTTATAAACTCTCTTTACTTCTCTATCTCCATACATATTTTCTGCAACATCTTCACTTGTTAATCTTGTATGCTCTGCATCTGTTGAAGCTCCTCTAACAGACTTTGAAACAAAACCTGTTACATCAATTCTTAAATTTTCTTTTTTGGCAAATTCCCTTACTAAAGGCTCATCTTTAAAATTATCTTTAATACAAGTCATTGCTAAAGTTAATGGTAATTTATATTTTTTTAATAAACTTATAGAATTTAAAACTTTATCATATCCATTTTTTATACCAGTTACTCTTTCATAAGTTTCATTAGAAGCTCCATACATTGTTATTCTTATTCTCATAGGAGGCTTTTTACTTAACCATTTTGCAAAATCCTCTGTTACTAAATACCCATTTGTATATATAGTTAGTAAAAATCCCATCTTAGAAAGTTCTTCATATATTTCTCTAAAATCTTTTCTTGTAAGAACCTCTCCTCCTGTTAATAATATAAATAATGTTCCTTTTTCTTTAAGTTCTTTAGCAAGGCTTATCCACTCTTCTTTTGTTCTAAGACGCCCTTGAAGCTTCATTTCTTCAGGTTTTAAATGAACATAACACATTTTACAATTAAAATTACATAAAGGAGTAAGCTCAAAGGTTGCTGTATCTGGCAAAATATTTTTTTTTGCTTTTTCTTGAATAAACTCTCTATAATCATCCCAAGTTTTTATATTATCTAAATCATTAGTCATGAAGCCACCCCTTTTCTCTTAAATAGTAAAGGTACTCTTTTATATCCTCCTTTGCTATTTCCTCTGAAAGGTTATATTCTTTTATTATTGAAGCTATAAGTTCCTGCTCTGAAGTATCTTTTTCTAATAGCTTCCATAAAAAAGCTCCTGTTTCATTTAATCCTATAACTCCATGTACTTCTTTAGTTCTTTCCCCTACTGGAACTGCCATATAAGAATCTAACATTTCCCTTAATATAAACCCTTCTTTTACTTTCAAATTAATCCCTCCTTAGTTATCTTTTTCTTAATTTTAACTTTATTTACTTTTATTGTCAATAAAAATATAAAAAAATTTATAATCCCATTTTTCTATAAATATAATAAACCCCTTCTGCTTCCTGTTTTATTTTTGATTTATTATTTATTTTATATAAAGTTTCCTTCCTTCTTTTTGTACAAAGTCTAAAAAGTCTATTAATCCAAGCTATTGGATATAAAAAGCTATAATTTTCTAAATAATAAAACTCATTAGCTAAAACCTTTGTATCTGGAAAAATCATGGAAAAATTAGTGCTTTTCCTTTTAGGATTTTCTTTTTCTCTTCTATAACGATTTAACATATCGTTTTCAATAGTTTTTCCAAATGTACCACTATTTAATACATATCTAGTTATATTTTCAAAAAACTCCTCTTCTAAAGGCAATTCTTCTTCATTAATTTTTACATTAAACCAACAAGAGCATAAAGAAAAAGTGTTTTTAGTAAACTTTTCAAGGTCTAACTTTTTAATTTCATTCCAAAAATAATTAAAGTTAAGCTTATTTTTATAATGCTTTAAATAAAAAGCTATATCTAAAAACATTCTTACTCCACAGCCCTCATTATAAAAATGCTTTGCCATATGAGCAATTAAAAATATAAGATGATATTCTATGTTAAATTCATAAGTAAAATTTCCTTCTTTTAAAATAACATTATTAAAGGCATTATTAAAATATTTTTCATAATCTACTTTATTTGATATTTCATCATAAAAAATACTTGTATGAACCTCTAAATTAATACCTATTTTCCCATAATTTCTAACAGCTCTAACAGTTTTTAAATGCTCATAGCCAAGAGATATAAGAACTTTATGAACCTTATCTAAATCTTCTTCTTTAACTAAAAAATCAATATCTCCCATACTTCTTAGTTCTGGATTTTTATATAAATTTTTAATTATATATCCCTTCATAAGAACATGAGGAATTTCTTTTAATGATAACTCCTCTATAACCTTTTTCATTTCATAGTCTCTATTAACAGACTTTTGAAGCTCTGTCCAATAATTTACCTGCTCCTTTGCCATTAAAGACTTTGAAATATTTAATATTTTGTCTTGTTTTTGAAACATTGTATAAATAATTCCATTTAAAGAATTTTTCTCTGCTATATTAAATACAATATTCCAATCTACTTCATTATTATACTCTGGAGGTTGTCCATGAATATAATTTGATAAAAGATTTAAAAAATATTTTTCATTTTTATCCATATATTTCACCACACATTTCTTTTATATAAATAGTATAGCATTTTAAATTTAATTGTAAATATATGGAATTTAATTTTCGTATTTGTTTTTTATACAAATTTTTTAATATGTTCCCCTATAGTATAAAAAATACATGCTAAAATTCCTCCAAAAAAGTCTATAAATACATCTGAAACTTTTGAACCTCTTCCTGAAATAAAAGATTGATAATATTCATCTGTTAATCCTAATAATATACATACAAGAAGAGCTATTAAAATTCTATATCCTCTTTCTACCTTAAAACTTTTAAGTGTAAATAAAACTATTAGTGTAAATACCATATATTCTGTAATATGGGCACATTTTCTTATAACTTTATTTAACTTATATTCAGTTTTTGGATTTTTTATATTAAGCTTATATACAATACTATAACTTTTTGAATTAGACTCTTTATAATTTTCACTTGAATTAGAAAATATACCTATTGCACAAAAAACAACTATACAAATTAGAATTATTTTTATAAATTTCTTCATTTATTATTCTCCTTGTTAAAATATATTAATTTATTAAATACAATAAATAAAAGCTGATAGTTTGTATTTATTATACTACTTTTCAGCCTTTAAATTTCTTTAACAATATAAACTTCATTTAATTTTAATTTATTTTTTTAAAATTCTAAGTTTTCTAAGTAACTTATAAATTCATCTCTAAGTTTTTTATTTCTTAAGGCAAATTCTACTGTTGCCTTTAAATATCCTAGCTTTCCACCTACTCCATATCTTTTTCCTTCAAATTTATATGCATACATAGCTTCTTTAGAAACTAATTTACGTAAAGCTTCTGTAAGATGTATTTCATTTTCATTACCTAATTTTTCATTATTTAATATTTTAAATATTTCTGGAGTAATAATATACCTTCCCATCATAGCTATATTAGATGGTGAAGCTTCTGCTATAGGTTTTTCTATCATTCCCTTAACTTTAATTACTTTATTATCTACATTAATTCCACTTATCATTCCATAATTTATTGTTTCTTCTTTAGAAACTTCTTGAACTCCTAAAATTGTAGTTCTATATTCATCATAACAATCCATAAGTTGTTTCATTACTGGAGTTTTTTTATTATACATAATAACATCACTTAAAAGTAAGGCAAAAGGTTCATTTTGTGCAAAACATTCTGCACATCTTACAGCATCTCCTAAACCTCTTGGCTCTTTTTGTCTTATAAAATAAATTTCTGCCATATTAGAAATTTCCCTTACCATTTTAAGCATTTCTTCTTTATGAGCCTTTTCAAGTTCCATTTCAAGTTCTATAGATTTATCAAAATGGTCTTCTATACATTTTTTATTTCTTCCTGTAACTATAAGAATTTCTTCTATTCCAGATGCTACAGCCTCTTCAATAATATATTGTATAGTAGGTTTATCAACTATTGGAAGCATTTCTTTAGGTTGAGCTTTAGTTGCTGGTAAAAATCTTGTTCCTAATCCACCTGCTGGTATAACTGCTTTTCTTATTTTGTTTTTCATATTTCCACCTCATTTAATGTAAAATCTATCTTTAATATAAATTTTACATTAAGAAGTAATAATTTTAAATACATTAATGTGCATTTTTATCTCCAAATAGCACAAAAAAAGTTTTAATAACAAGCTTCATATCCAAAAATAAATTTCTTTCCCTTACATATTTTATATCAAGTTTCATCCAATCTTCAAAATCTATATTATTTCTTCCCATAACTTGCCAATAACATGTTAAACCTGGCTTTACAGCAAGTCTTTCATACATCCAAGGCTCAAATTCTGCTACTTCCTTAGGAAGGCTTGGCCTAGGTCCAACTAAACTCATATCCCCCTTTATTATGTTAATTAATTGAGGAATTTCATCTATTGAAGTTTTTCTTATAAACTTTCCTACCTTTGTTATTCTAGGGTCATCCTTCATTTTAAACATAGGTCCTGACATTTCATTTTGTTTTAATAATTTTTCCTTAAGTTCTTCTGCATTTGAAACCATTGAACGCATTTTATACATTTTAAATGTTTTCCCATCTTTTCCAACCCTATCTTGTGAGAACAAAACTGGCCCTTCAGATTCTAACTTTATAGCTATTGCTACTATAATAAGAGCTGGACTAAGACAAATAAGCCCTAATAAAGACAACGTAATATCAAAAAATCTTTTAAAAAATAAGTAAACCTTTCCCCCATTAGCCTTAAACTCACATTCCTCTTCTTTTTTTAATTGCATAAAACCCCCCCCATTTACTCTTTTGTAATTTTTTAATTAATAAAATATATTCATTATAATTCCATAATAACAAACCTTTCCCTAAATGTCACTATATTTTTTAACTCTTAAAAGCACTGTTACATTAACAAATATTAAATTTATTTGTAAAACCTTAACTTTAATTATTAATTTTAATCATATATAAAATTATGAAATGCATTAATATTTTCTTCAACATTCCATTTTAAATTATATACTCCATTAGTATTACTATCTACTGTTGTACCATCTATTGGTATTCTAAATTGTTTTATATTACTTGAATCTACAGAAACTGTAAATTTCCCCATACTTAGCATGTCCATAGTTTCTATATTAGTTGTAACATTAGAGGACACGTCTGATATTATTTTAGGATACTTTGTAACAGGTTCTTCTTTTATTTTTTCAAATACACCCATTAAAACATTTCTCATTCTTTGGGTTCTTACAAAATCACTATCTATAATTCTAACTCTTGAATATGCTAATGCTTGATGACCATTTAAAAGAATATCCCCACTTTTAGTTAATTTATCTTCATCATAAACTCCATCAATAGCTAACTTTTCATTTATAATAGAACGTTCTGCTTCAGTTATATTAAGCTCTAATCCTCCAAGATAATCTATTATATTTACAAAACCATTAAAATCAATTTTAATATATTTTTGTATGTCTAAATTAAAAAGTTTATTTAATGTAGAAATTGTATATTCCACTCCTCCAATATTATATGCATAATTTATTTTATCAGCATCTCCTGGAAGGTCTACATATAAATCTCTCATAATAGATGTAAGTTTTAAAGAATTTGTACCCTTATCAATAGATAATACCATTATAGCATCTGATGCATTTTCTTTATTATCTATACCTAATATTAATATATTTTCAAGATTGTGTTCTTTACTTTTCTTTTCTGTTTCCTCTGATACATTAAGTTCTTCTTTTATTTCTTTTTCTGTTGTAGCTGTACCTAAATTTAATGGAACTACTTTTACTCTATTCATATACTTATATCCAACAGTTACTACTGTTGCAGAACAAATTAAAATTAAGCATATTATTATAAGAAATATTTTAGTTCCCTTTTTTAATTTTTTCATAACCTCACCTGCCTACAAAATATTATAACATATTTTCTTAATATATTTTTAAAAATATAATTACAAATTAGTATTTTATTTACTAATTAACTTTTATTTACAATGCCATATAAATTTATAAATACAAATTTACTTTTTATTTCATTTTTGGTATAATGTCTTTATGTATAGGGAGGTGAATATTATGAAAAATTTAAAAAAGATTATTGTTAGCTTTATTACACTTACAATGTTAATGTGTTCTATTGCTTCAGCTGCTACAGCAAATGATATAACACAAGCTGTAAAAGATGCTGGTTTTGGTTCTTATTCTGCAAATGTTTCAAGCTATTTACAAGCTCATGAAATTACAGAATCTCAAGGTGATTCAGTTATAAAGGAAATTAAAGAAGTTAAGGCTATACTTAATGGAAGAGCTTTTTCTGAATTAACTTTAGATGAAAAAACTTCTTTAAAAAATCATGCAGAAGCTGCTGCTAGCATAGTGGGATTAACTGTAAAAGTTAATGCAGGAAATGTAACTGTTGTAGATGCAAAGGGAAATGTTATTCAAGAAATAACAACTTCTGAATTAGCAGCTTTAGTAAATGCTCTTAACTTTGATAAGTTAGAGAAATTACTAAGTGTAGTTATTGACTATCATAAAAATCCTGATAAAAATTTTACTCCATCAGGTGGAACTATGCAAAAAACAGCTACAAGTTATGGAAACTACATGGTTTTAGGTGCTGGGCTAGTATTAGTAGCAGGTGCTATTTTTGCTATAGGTAAAAAGAAAAATTTAGCTTAAACTATATATAAATACTATAGAGGTTTTTAATATGAATAAAGAAAATAAAAAAGATTTTACTCATAAACACAAAAACTCTAGTATTGCAAAAAAGGTAGGGATTATGTTTATAATCCCTATTTCTTTGGCTGTATGTGGAGTTTTAATAATACTAACTGCTGGTTGGAAGTATATAACTACTGGCCTTGATTTAAGTTCATTTTTATTTGCTTCTACTCCTATTCAGTTAGCAAAAACAGAATTTAATATAAATAATCAAGAAATTGTAAGACCTGAACTTGGAGAAAACTTTGCAACACTTAAAATTCCTTCACTTAATCTTGAAAAGCCTATTTTTCATGGGGATGGAAAAGCTCAACTTTCTCAAGGAGTAGGACACTTTGCAGGAAGTACAATTCCAGGAGAAGGTGGAAATGTTGTTTTATCTGCTCATAGAGATACTGCCTTTAGTGCTTTAGAAAATATTAAAGAAGGAGACGAAGTAATTGTTTCTACCTATTATGGAGATTTTACTTATAAAGTTTCAAATATAAGAATAACAAATCCTGAGGATACAACAGTATGTGAACCAACTGATAAGGAACAACTTACTTTATATACTTGTTATCCTTTTAACTTTATAGGAAGTGCACCTGAAAGATATATTGTTGTATGTGATTATGTAAAATAGGAGAAGAAAATATGAAAAGACTAAAAAATGTAGCTTCATTTATAATATCTTTACTCCTTACCTTTGTATTTTTAGCAAATATATTTTTAGTATTTTTTAAAAATACAATTTTGGACATAGGATTATATACTGAAGCTCTTGAAAATAATAAAGGTGTTGAAAGTATTTATGAAAGTATAAATGATAATATTAATTATTTAATGTTATCTAATAATATACCTCAAAACACTATGAAAGATATTATAACCACAAAAGAAATTGAAGACGAATTAAATTCTACTATGATAACAATGGTACGTTTTATTTTAGGAATGGACTCAAAAGAAAGCTCTTTAAATACTGAGCCTTATTTAGAAAAATTTGATGAAAAAATGGATAATTTTATATCAGAAAATTCTATTATAATGACTGAAGATTTAAAAAATGATATAAAAAGTATTAGAGCTTCTGTAAATACTATTTTAACCTCTGAACTTCAAATAGTAGATTTAAATAAATTTATAAATTCCTCTGCAGGAAATAAAATTAAAAATGTGCTTACTATTTTAAATGGTAAAACTTTTTCTATAGCCTTATTTTCAGTAGATATTATTTTAATAGCTTTAATTGCTCTTATTTGGGGAAAGAGAAGAATTTATAGAACATTTGCATGGGTTGGCTATTCTGCTATAGCTTCTGGACTTATAGTATTTTTAGTTTCTCTTAGTGGATATATTTCTAAGTTTTATGATTCTTTAATAATAGGAATACCTTACTTAAAAAACTTTATAATAGCTATAATAAAACACTATTTAAAAAATTTATGTGTAAATTCTTTATTCTTTATCCTTTTTGGAATAATATTTATTACAGTATACTTTATCCATTACACAAAACACTTAAAAAAATATGAATAAAAATGGACTGTTGTATCAAGAAATATTAATACAATATAAAGTGCTTTATAAGTACATATTACAATGTATATTGCTATAAAATTTCTTGTGCAACAGTCCTTTAAGCTTTACATTGATAATTATATAAGCTTTTATTATAATATAATAAATAATATTAATTTAAAGGATAAATAAGGAGAAATGAAAACAAAATTTAATGTAAATAAAGAACTTTTGCCATCAATAATAATTTTAATAACAACAATAATTATACTTTCTTTAATATTTTTTATAAGTTATACTAACAGAAATAAAAAACAAACTGTAGATAAAGTAGAAAATACCCCTGAAACAACTATTTCGAAAATGTATGATGCCTTTACAAAAAAGGATTATGGTGAAATTTTTGATTACTTTTATTTAGATGAAAACATAAACTACTCTAAAGAAGATTTTATAGAAGATATGACAGAACTTGAAAATACAGGTCTTGCTAATGAAAGACTTATATCCTCCTTTAACATAGTTATTCCAGAACATGAAGATGAAGAAGGAAATATTTCTACAGACCCTACTCCTATAAACTTAGATGATTTAACTAAAATATTAGATATAGTTGTTATGAATATTGGAGATGAAAATACAATTTCAAATAAAACTACATGTAATGTGTTAATAAAGGTAAAACTATTTAAAATATTATCACTTTCTGGTCAAGTTAAAGCAATTAAAATTAATACTGAATGGAAAATAGCATCAGAAAGTATTGGTTCCTTTGTTTCAAGAATGCTTCCCTCATAAAAGAAAATATTATTAATTTAAGAAAAATATATAAAATGAATGAATTTGTTTTTTTTAATAGGGCTTTGTCTTATTAGCTATTAAAAATAGCTAATAAGACAACCCCTTTTGTTTTATATAATATATTAATTAAGACATATAATTTTACCCTAAAGTCTTTGAATAATTAATAAAACTTTTTTAATAAAGGAATTTTACCCTTTGTCATTTTATCAAAAAGCTGCATACTTTCTTTAAACTCTTCTCTTTTACGATAAACAATGAAATATAAAACATTAGGTATAATACAACATATAATTGCTCTTACAATTAAAATAGTCCATTTTGATTTAAATGGTAAGTACATACATATAATATATGTTATCACACATCCAACAAAAACTATTACTACATAAAAAGATAATTTATTTAAATATCTTTTTAATTGTTTCTTTTCAAATAATACAGTAAACAAATTGTGTAATAACCAAGGCATTCCTATAAATAATGTAGATAATACTGTAGATAATATTACTCCATATACTCCTAAAAATTGAACCATAATTAAGTTCATTATTAAATTTCCAATGGCAGTTACAAGAGGTCTAAATCTATCTTCATGCCATATTCCTGCAGAATCTTTATAAGTACATAATAATTGATTTATTTCATATACAAAATAATATATACAAAAACAAATAACTGCACTAAAACCAAGCTTTAAACTTTCTTTTTTAACCCACACATCCATAAAAGGCTGAAATAAACATAAAAAACAAGTTGCACAAAAACCTGATATCCATGAAATTATAAAAGTAAATTTATTTAAGTCCTTAAAATTCTTTTCTTTTGTTTCAACTATAATACTATTACCTATTCCTGCAGTACATGCTTTAAAAACAATAGTAACAAATCCTATAACTGAAGTTAATATAAAATAATAATTTTGATATATTGCAAGTACTGTTAATCCTAAAAATGCAGATATTACAATAGTATCAACAGAATTAACTATAACTCCACCTAATTTAGATGTAAATAAATCTCTAATACGCTGATTAATATCTTTTATTAAACTCTTATCTAAATCTCCCTGTGGATTATATCCTGGATATAGTTTTGTAACTACTATAGCAGTAACAATATTAGTTAAAGCTTGTGTAAATAAAGCAATAATTAAAAATAAATAATAATTTTTAATAAATATTATTACTATTAATTGCAGTGCATATTGAATAGTATTTGTACATAAAGTTACTTTACTTGTAATATCACTACGTTGATGAGCTTGCAATAAACTATTTTTATAAGCAAACAACCAATAAGATAATACTGTAGCTGCTAAATTTAATAAATATAAAATATATATATTCATTCCACTTGGTAAATCACTATGAATTAACTTAGGTATAAATGGAAGTAATACTAAACCTATAATAGCTATTGCTAAACCTATAAAACGATAATATATCTTATACAATTTCATTAAAGCACAAATAGTAACTTTATCATCATCTACAATAGGCTTGTACATACTAAATACCATTGCACTACCTACTCCAAGTTCAGCTAAATTAAGAACTTGAAGAATTGATGTAAATAAACTATTTAATCCAAGATACTGCATTCCCATAAAATAAATCATTGCAGTTCTCATTAAAAATGGAATAGCAATTTGATATACTTTTAAAATAATACCAAACACTATATTTCTTGTAGCATTTTTAGTTCTATCAATTTTCATATACTTATATATTAGAAGATACTTTCTTCCAACGCCTCCTTGATTTTATAATATTTCTGAATTATGTCATAACATTTTTTATTATATCATAAAAATCACCTTATATGTACTTAATGTTTTATATAATTAGCTTTACCTAATATAAATGGTAACTTTTTATTGATTATTTCAGATACAAAATATAATATACCACATGCTAATATTGTATATATAATTCCAAGAAAAACTTTTTCTATATCACTTATTCCAAATAAGTTTTGTGGAATAATAAATTCTATTAATTTAAAAATACTTTTCCAAGTCATTTATTGAATTCATTTATAATTTTCTCAAAATAATTCTTTTCAAAACAAAAAGCTATACTCTTTCGAATATAGCTTATCTCTTGCTTTCTACTTATAATTTTCTTTGCCATTAGGATTCTAAACAAATACTTCAAAAATTTCTTTTTCTTCAACAATTAATTCTTCTTTTTTATATTCTTTATTTTTATTGAAATTAAACACTAATAAATATCCTCTATCTTGATTATTAATATCAAGATAATTAGCTAGTTGCTTTAGACCTTTTTCATGGTATTCTTCTCCATGCCATACTTTTAGCTCTATTATATATTTATTGTTATTATAAGTTATTACTACATCTAATCTTTTTTCCTCTGAAATTTGAACTTCTTTAAAATCAAATCCTACTCCATTTATTATTGGCTTTATAAATGCTAGAAAAAGTAATCTACCTTCTCTTTCTAAAAATATTGCATCTTTTTTACTATATTGCTCTTTCATAAATTGTTGAAATCTTAATAATATCTTTTCTATATTTAATCCATTTCCTTCAATAAAATCACTTTTAAAATTATACTTTTCTAAAACATTATTTGATACTTCTATTTTAGATGATAGATAATCATAAATATATTGCTCATATATCCTATTACTTATTGATACCTTATTATCTCTCTCAGATAAAATTCCAAACATTGTGCCTAAATTTATTAGAGGATTACCTAAATTAAAGCTTATAATTTTGCCGTTAATTACTATACTTTCAATAAGATTTTGAAGTTCCTTATTATTTTCCATATTTTTTACTAAGTCATCAAATAAAGTATTATTCTCTAATAAAAGCAATTTTACGGCTCTTACCATTGTTTCTTCATTCCAAGAAGCTTTTAAATCTTCATCTATTATTTGACATAATCTACTTACTAAAAAAGGATATCCATTTGTATAAAAATAAATAAACTCTGCTGCTTTTGATGTATCAAAAGCTAAATTTTTATCTAAAGCATATTCATTTAGCATATTCTCTATTCCCTCTTTATGAAGACTCATATCAACATTAAAAGGTACTGCTATATTCCATGATGAATTATATTTTCTTTCCTCATCTGGTCTTAGCTTTAATTTTAAATTCTTTATATCATAAACTCCAGCTAAAATTACAGATTTAAATGTAACTGCTCTACCTTTTTCCCTATCTAAATATTTATTTCTAAGCATTCCTAAAAAATTTAAAAATATTTGATTATTAGAACTTTTATCTACCTCATCTATTATAAGAATTACTTCTTTATCTAAGTTTTTTATGAATTTAGATATTAACCTAGATAAATTAGACAATGTAGAAACCTCTAAACTCAGTTTTCTAAATATCTCCCTTAAATTTTCATCTACACAATCAAGCATATCATCAATTAAATTTATAAATTCTGTTACAAATTTTTCTTCCTTACTAAAAACAATATCTCCAATTCCTTCAAAGCTTATATCTATAACTAAATATTTCTCATTTAAACTCTTTTCTAAAGCTGTTAATGTTGTAGTTTTTCCATATTGTCTTGGTCTATTTATTACAAAGTATTCTTCATTCTCTATTAATACCTTTATTTTTTCTAACTTATCACTTATATCAACCATATAATGCTTCTTTGGATTACAAAGACCAGTTGTATTAAATCTTTTCATATACTTAAATACTCCTAATTTTATTATATTATCAATCAACATTATAATTATATAGTATTCTCTTAT
>ERZ827126.72-NODE-72-length-165840-cov-5.231830_pt1 | contig 165840 bp, 155 predicted proteins | sample MGYA00519780_ERZ827126 | MGnify/ENA primary metagenome ERZ827126 (study PRJEB31778, sample SAMEA3449262) | human gut metagenome | biome: human gut; feature: human-associated habitat; material: faeces | place: United Kingdom | collected 2010/2012 ...
TGAGTCCGGTCACTTCGATCTCCCCGCCGCTGTTGCAACCTATTCGGTCGATCAGGGCGACGAGTTCGTCTTTGGTATAGATTTTCTGTCGTTCCATGTCGATTTGTCGATTTTGTTGTAGTAATTACTTTTCTCCGGTTCTTTTATCGTAGGTCAGCGCCTTCCAGCAATCTATTTTCTGCTCGTCACTCAAAGCGTTCCAATAGGCGGCAACGGCCGCATCGTACGCCTCAGCGGAGGGATAGTTCCTCTCGCACAGACCCGTGATAACCTCTGGATCGTCCGGCTGCAACTCGTATGAAAACCAGTAGTCGATATCCTCCATGAACTCGCGGTGCGGCTTGATAACGTGATGGCCCTCGCAGTATTCGCACCAGCAGTCGTTCTCATCAGGTTCCACCTCCCACGCATCATTAATATACTCGTGGGCATTGTTGGAGCTTACCCATGCCTTGTGCTGTACATGAAGGGAGCCGCAGTTGGTACATCGGTACGGCTCTACTGGTATGATCTCTTCCTGCTCGAAAACAGGTCCGGTCCACTCGCCGCATTGGCGGCAGTAGCAGGGTTCGGACTCTTCGAGCGTGTTTCCGTCATAATATATGGCGAAGGCATTGCCCAGATTGGGGCTGACCCATGCCCGGATCTCCACTTCGCGGGAGCCGCACTTGCCACATCGGACGACCGTGCGAGTCGGTTTGTCTTGTGTTTCGTTCATGTCTGAATTTTGAAGATTGTTATTATGCGGCATATCTCCAGATCGAATAGAGATAGTCGCTGCCGCAGCGGTAAGCGATGGCACGTTCTGCGGCGTCGAACGTTTTCCGGTCGCACGGTAACACCCTGGCTATTCCTCCGTGCGGTCGTGTACGGGCACCGGATAACGGATACCTGCGATGTCCTTGAACCGCGAATCCGAGGTCTTCAGGAAATTGCCTCCGAACATGTACCATTTGCCTCTGTCGACGATAGGCTCGGCATGGATGTAGTCGAGATTCTCCCGATAGACCAGTTTCACGACGCTATTCACGTCGATGCCGTTTTCGAGGCAGTAGTTCGCCACTTGTGCGAACGAGAGGTGCGGAGCGAAGAGTTCGAGGGTGTTCGAGCGACTCGAAACGCCTCCGTTGGTGCAGTCGCCCAGCGCATCGTGCAGTACATAAGTCGTCAGATAATCCCTGTACCGTACGATCTGGTAGGGTTCGGGAAACTCTCCGGTCATGTAGAACACCTGTCCGAGGCGGTCGGCCCGCTCGCCGAGCCCTTTGGCAAGTACCGCCTCGCAGACTTTACGGGCTGCCGAGGCGTAATATCCCAACAGCGGAGCGTCGGGCAGGCGTTTGGTACGCCACACCTCTTTGGCGGTGTCGAGCATCTCCGTTTCGATGCCCAGATGGTCGGCGGTAAGCAAGATGACCGCTTCGACGATGTAGTTGGCTGTTTTTTCTTCGTTTTGCATGATGACTTCGTTTTAATCGTCCAGTTCGAATTCGTCTTCCCAGACCTCGATCTCTTTACCGCTCTCGCAGATGCGGGCAATCCACATGTACCCGTTCTGTTCTATGAGCTCGATACGGCGGCTGCCGAGGTAGGGTTTGTGCAGCGTGGCGATGTCGCCCGCCTGCGGTTCTCGTGTGTCCATGATTTTGGGATTTAGTCGTGATAGCCCAACGCGCGACGCTCCGCGGTGTTCGCGCTGCGGCAGTAATAGAGTGCCGAGCCGGCGTCGTTCTTCCTCTCGACCTGAATCAGTAGGCCGAGACGACGCAGCGAGTCGTACACCTCCCGAACATACCGATTGCAGGGAGAATCGAAGCGAGTTCCCGTCGGGCAGCGGACAGTATGTACCATATAGCGTCGGACGAGCAGCTCGAGGATTTCATTGCGGTACTTGTAGTGATCCCTTCTCCGGGTGTGGAAAGCGTCGAGAAATACCCGCTCGACAGTTGCGTCGTTCGTCCGGCGGTAGTATTCCAGCTCCTCTTCGGGTGTGAAGTCGTAGAGCCGTTCGTACTTGTCGGTGCATTCGTATCGGAACGACACACCCTTTCGAAGTGTTTCCTCCACCAGCGCGATGTGCCGCTCTTCCGTAGGGCCGGAGAGGGATTCGGGATGGCAGTAGAGCCGCGTCCTGCCCAGAATAAGATCCGGACACCCGACATCCCTGTCCTCGATACGGAAGCCTGTCTCTGTGAACAGCCGGCGGATCTCCGTGTAGAAGGGCTCGTGCTGCTCCCGGCTCATACAGCCCCCGTTATAGCCGGCCTCGATGCGGAAATAGATGTTGTAGATCGAATGGTTGTCTTGCATCTGTCATTTTATATTCAGTCAAACATGTGCTTAGCGCCGCCACGCCTGATGGCGTTTCACGGTACGCAGTCGGTCGATGATGTTCTGAAACAGCTCCCGCGAGTAAATACGGTAATGAAAGGCTGCGAAGTACTCGCAGACGTTGCCGTGAAAATCCACGTAGCCGTGCTCCGAATGGAAATCGAACAGTCTGCCGTGAACTTCGAGGGTGTATCCTTTCTGGCGGAGCCCGTCGAGGAACCGGACGGGATCGTTTTCAATTCCATAGAGAGCGACATAGCGGAACCCATTGCAGCGTAATTGCCGCAACAGGCTGGCCAGGGCCTTCCGCTGGGGATGGTCCTGGATTTTGGAACCCGATACGGGCGCAAGGTTCTGAATGAAATAATGACGCTCCGGCATCCCGAAACTATACGGGATATAGACTATGGTCTCTCCCGACCTGCCGGATGGTCCGGCAAACGGCTTTCCTTTGATGATGGAAGGATAGTAGTGCATCGTTACAGCTTTTGAAGGTTCAATACCTGGCGAGCAGCATGTACGGCGTTTTCGGTAAGTTGTCGCTGCCATGCCTGAAACCTCGGAGACCATTTGAATGCCCGCATTTTGAGTTTGCTTCGCATCTCTTCCGACGGCATCGCATCGAAGAGGATTTGCAGGCGGTCCGCCTCATAGTTCCACACCACCTTGCCGCCCTCGAAGGCTACCTCGCGGTTTTCGCGGCCCGCCGTCTCTTCGGCCTTCTGACGGACGCTGCGGGCTACCTCGGGCAGTTTGAAGAGCGAGTGCCGCTCGGTGACGATCGGTTTGCTGCACCTGGCGTTCCACTCCCGGATGCGTGCTACGGCACGATCCACGATCTCGACGTTGCCGTTCTTGGCCTGCGTGGCGATACGTCCGAAAAGGTTGGAAACGAACAGCGCACGGCTATACCCGCGCTCCCTGCCCGTGTCGAGGCCATGGATTGTCTCGGCCGTACTGTCGATGTCGGCCTCGACCTTCCGCCACAGCTCCTCGGCGCGCTGCTCGTCCGTCTTCAGGGACTCCCTGTATCGCTCGACGGCTTTGAGTGCCCGTTCGCGCCACTGGCGAAATACCTCGTACTTGTTGCGGTAGGCGTTGTTCGCCTTCTCGTTGCGCCGGTAGTTGAATCCCGCAGGGCCGGTGACGAAGGCGCTGGCCACGCGGCTTGCCGAGGCCCAGACGCCGGAGAGGTGGCTTTTGTAGTTCGAGAGGTACTGCTCGCGTTGCTCTTCGGGCATGGTCTGAAGGTCCGCGTGCAGTTCCCGCTCGTATTGGGTAAGCTCGTCTTCGCCGCGGATGTCGGGATGTTGGGAACTCCATGAGTGAGCTCCGTAGGCGGCATCCCAAAGTGATTCGAGGTAGCCCGGATGGCTCACCTCGACCACTTCCCACTCCCCGAATTCGTGGGGTTTGATGATGCGTGCTTTGTCCCCCTCGCCGATGAGGTGGTCGAAATTGCCGATGCCGAAGCGGCGCTCGCCGCGCCAGCGGAACGGTACGGGTGTGCTTGCGGGATCGTCCTTGCGGCGCACCATTGTGGCGCGGTGCGCGTTCTGTTTGGTCAACATGATTGCTTCCATGATCTGATGTGTCTTTTATCGGTTGTTATTCGGTTTGTTTTTGACTGGAGAGAATCTGGCGGCACTCCTCCCGCTCGCGTTCGGGCAGCAGCGAGAGGATCAGTTCGTCGGTGACCAGCGCCGTAGCGTCGGCAAGGGCGTTCATCAGGCGTTTGGACGAAGGATGGTCGTTGAAAGAATGGAAGCCTCCGAAGCCGAGGCTGATCCAGCAGGGCGAGGCTTCGCTTTTATGCCACACGGCGCAATGAAGCTCCGGGGCGACGTTGCCGGTGTATTCGCGGATCGTACATCCATACTGATTCGTGCGGTATATGGCTTCATCCCGCCACCAAAGCGTCAGTTTGACGAGTTTCTCGTTTTCCCGGATCGTAATGAATCGGCAAAGTTGCTTTTCGCCGCGCTCCACAAAACGCTGCAGGTCGAAACGGAACTCGTTCCGGCAGCGGGCGTCGATGCTTTCTACCGATTTTTTGCTGATTGTTTTTGCCATAAGTTTTAATTGTTATTGGATTGCCAATGCGAATTCCGGGAACGGCAGTTCCGGCCCGAAGATGCGTAAATGTTCCTCGTGTTCCCGCTGCTCTTTCTCCGAGATCAGGTGATCGATCATATCCCGGCACTCGTCTTTGAGCTGGTCGAGGCCGTCTTTCCCGAAATATCCCCAGCAGCTTTCGAGCACATTGTCCTTATCGCCTGCCGGGGTAATTTGAAAGCCGTACACCTCGCCCCGCAGATAGCTGTCGTAGGTGTCGATCTCGCCTTGGAGATACTGCTCGATCTCGCGGCGGCGGGCTCGGGTCAGTACCTTCCAGCCGTACTCCTTCTTGACCTTTTCGACGCTGACGGCCACGATGCCGAACCATCCGCTGTCCCACGGGCAGGAGAACGACCCCGAAGAGATCGTCTGTCCGCTGTGGTCGTAGAGATAAAGGTTCAGGGCGACATACTTTTTGAGGAACGACTCGCGCAGGCTGCCCGGCCGCTCGTCGCAGACCTCATCGAAGTCGAAATGCTCGTCGAACTCCTTTTCGGGGCGGTAATAGCGGTGGGCGGTATAGAATGTGCCGAGGTTGTCCCACTCGCGGGGACTCTCGGGAATAGTGTCATAGTAAATGTTAATGTCGTGTCCCCGGTGGCAGAGGGTTTCGTAAAGGTGCTGTTCCATAATCGCTGTGTCAGAATGAATAGGCGCTTTGCAGTTCCGCCTCGTAGCTTTCGAAGGCCAGGAGGTTCTCCTCGTCGGAAACGTCCCGGTCCCAGAACAGCTCCACGAAGCGTTCGATGACCTCCCGCATGGCGCGGGTATGGCGGCAGAGATAGGCTACGGCCTTCTCACGCCAGGTTGTAGGTTCCTGCTGCATAGTGTGATGTTTTTAAGATTGTTAAATGTCATTTCATAGTTGCATCATTTGAGCGACCTCGCGGACCGTATCGTCCTCGAAATATCCCAGCGGAATCAGCGCACAGGGTTGATCGTCCTTGTCGAGTACGATATTCAGGATATAGAGTTCGCTCCCGGCGTCGAATACGGTAGGATCGCCGCAGTCGTTCGTAAGGTCCCACGGTTTCCCGTCGTTACGTTTGAGTTTGTCTGCAATGTCGAGCAGCACTTCTGAAATCTCTTTGTCTTCTTCCATTTGGGCCGGTTTATTCTTGTTTGAGTCCGCCGCTTACGCCCCAGTATTCGGTTAGTTCGCAGGTGATGATTTTCGTCTCTTCTTTGTTCGGAAGGTCTGGTGTAGCCATAATCGGCGAGTAGCGATCGGCTGATGATGACGTCCCGACCTCGCCGTCGGGATTTAACTTTCGTTCCCGCTCGATGCGGCGCAGCCCGCGCATCAGCGGAATCCGGCGCGTGTTGAGCATCTCGAAGCGGTAGAAGTCTTCGTCGCAGGCATGGCACTGGAAAGCGTAGCCCGGTGTTCGGGACCGCACGACGGAACGGCCGCAGTGTGGACAGAATTTTCGTGTTTTCATAGCGATAGTTATGGTTGGAAACAGGTATAAAGCATGCCGCCCGGAGCCAATCGGCTCCGGGCGGCATACAGTCGTATATGGATAGGATTATCCGAGTTTGCTGCGGATCAGGGCGAGATAATGCTCCTGCATCTCCGTATCCAGGAAAGACGCGCGGATCGTCTCCTCCCACTTCGGGAAAGATCTTGCGAATTTCGAGAAGATATTGCCGGCCGCTTTCGAATCCACGCCCGAAGTGATCATGGCGTTCTCGAAGTCCCGGCGAGTGATCCGCGCTTTTTTCCCGTTCAGAGTCAGGGCCAGTTCCTCTTTATCTTCGGGCATGACCAGGGCCGTGGAGAGCATATCGTAAGCCGGGGTCAACATATACCGGCCCGGTTCGGGACTATAAAGCGAGAAGTTTTTCAGGTGCATGTCGGCATTGCCCGTAAGCCAGCAGAAATAGACCTGCTCCCAGAAATTCACCAGGTCCAGTTTCGGGACCGAGGAGAACTTCACGATCGCTTTGGCGATCTGCTCGTACGATCCTTTGTACTTGTACTCGGTCAGGCGCTCTGTAAGCTGGCACATATCCTCCATCGGCAACTTGCCGCCTTCGTCCGTGCGGTCAATGCGCCGGGTGATGTAGCACAGCTCGCCGTCCGCAAAGCGGATCAGGCTGTGCGGCACGGTACGGATCTTGGCTATCTCCGCCAGGTGCATGGTCAGGTCTTCCAGTTCGGGAAGATTGGGGAAAAGCTCCGTCTGCGGCTTGAGGATATAACGTCCCCACAGACCTACGATCGTAAAGCGGGCCGTATGTGCGGTCGTCTTCTCGAGATCGAGCGAGAGCTTGGGCTGAACGCCCGTTACAGCGGACTGGCTACGGATTACCTGTTCGGCAAGTTCGGCGATATTTGCGCGAGTATAAGGCAATGTAGGAGGCGTAGTGGCTCCGAACATCTTGCGCGAACAGGTCGGATGAAAGTCGACCTGTCCCTCTTTCAGTTCCTTATAGCAATAGAGGCATCTATTCATGACTTTCCGTGTTTTCGAGGGGTACGATACTGACCGCGCCTATACAGTCGCGGCAACAGGCCAGCAGCAGGGACATCCGGTCCCGCAGGTCGATCTTCCAGCTTCTTTCGGCAATGTCGAGTAGCCATCCCTCCGGGATCAGCCCGTCGAAGAACGGAAACAGCACCTTATCCCGGTACGGATCGGTACGAAGGGGCATCGTCAGGCTGACCGGTTCGGCATCCGTCCGGTCGAGATACCCCGTATCATATTCGAACAGATACCCGTTCTCATCCTCCGTGAGCACACCGGCCAACGCGTTTTTCATGTATACTGCCGCTCGTTTCATCGTTCATGCTGGTTTCGTACGACCTGAACGGGCGCGAGTTCGGCCCCGAAGAGGCTCAATACCTGATTGACCTTATCCATGCGGAGCGTTTGCTTATCCTGCTCCAGTTCCCGGACGAAGCGAAGGCCCACGCCGGCCTTTTCCGCGAGGTCGGTTTGTGTCAGCGCATATTGTCTGCGCATTTGCTTTACGTATTCCGATAGTGTCATAGCATTTTACTTATACCCTTACGGGTGTAAATATAGCAAATTAATTTGATTATGTACCCGAAAAGGTATAATTCATTCAAATACACGAATATCTACACCTTATCGGGTATAAACATGAATCGGTTCATGGTATTGCCGACCTCGTAGCCGTAGAAGCATACATAACTGGAGGAGCGATCCTCATCGGCCCAGTCGGCGAAATACTTGCGCCATGTAAGGCCGCACTCGGTATGGCGTTCGGTGATGCGGACGATCTGCATTCCGTCGCCGCAGAAGCCGAAGCGGGAAAGTATCTCGTGTCTGACGGTCTGACGATTGTTGTCGCGCCAGTTGTCCTGCTCCCATGAGGGAAGCCCTTGCGGAAGGTGGGGCGCAAACCATCGCCAGAAGTCGGGAAGATCGAGCAGACAGGCCGGCTTTTGGGAGGAGTCGTTCCACGCCTTGTGACAGGTTTCCTCCAAGGTCGGGAAACCTACGAGGAAGCGATTGCGGTCGTTGCCTGTGCGCAGGTGCTCCTCCCATTTGTGGTTACACAGGATAAGCGTAACCTCCTCGGACACCTCGAAGCCCGGCTCGAAGAACTCGCTGCTGGCGATGCGCCACGACCCGCCGGGGCCCGAAGTGTCACGCAGGATGAAGCAGGGCTGCTTCTGCATGTCCTCGGGAAATATCTCCCAGAACTCCTGACAGTAGCCCGTATGGATGTGGTGGAATCTGATCTTTATCTCTTTCAGTTTCATTGCTTACGGTTTTTGTGGATTTGCTCGTCGAACTGCGCCTGATGCTCCGGGCACAGCTTCACGAAATACTTTCTTTCGGCCTGCCGCCGCTCGTAGTTCTCGGCCGTTTCATCGGCCATACGCGGCGAACGCCCGCAGGCGAAGTGCTCTACGAGTACGCATCCGCAGGCGTGAGTGATCTCGATCGACGTGCTGAGGGATTGGATGTCCGTGCCCTCCTTGGGCACGGCGTCGCTCTCGATGAAGCGTACTTTGTCCAGTGTGTCTATTTCGTTTTCCGGTTATAGTTTGTCAAGAATTTTCCGCAGCGGGAGATCCGCGGTCCAGAACTCTTCGTCCGTATGCTTGCCGTAGGCGGTATATTTGGCGTCCCCGTTCTTATATAATACCATTTTATAACAGTCCAGAGAGCTCTCGGGCGGAGTCAGATCGTTTTGTTCCTTCTGGGGCAACTCCACGAATGCCCACTCGTTATCTCCCAGTAACTCGCCGATGTCCGGGAGCCCGTCGCTTCCGGACTGATAGAAATCTGCCGCACCGTCGAAAAAGTGCATGGATAAAAAGGACCGGTCGTTCGCAAACGGTTTGATGGCTTCGAGCCGCTCAAGTTGCGTCTTTCGCCAGTCTTCCGAAATGGAGATGATAGCGAAATCGCACGAGTCCCATTCGCTGTCGGTTCTTGCTTTGACCAATATATGGTCGGTAGGTTTATCGGATAGTTGCATGGTTTTGAATTTTAGCTAAATAATGTTGAGAATGTTAATCCCGCCCAAACGACCTGATTCCCGCGAAGCAATCGTTCGCGGTTCACGTCGTTGAATCGGTGGGAACTGTAATGTCGGTTGTATAAAAGGCACAAAAAAACACGACCGGAATCGGTCGTGCTCGGTCAGTTCTTACCCTATGGCCGTATCAGGTATGCGTCTGCCAAAGGTCTTTATGGTTGAACGTTACGGCGCAGGAGAGATCGGGATTACCGTGATATAGCAGTCCGCCGTTCATAATGAGTTGCCCGTCCGAGGCAAAGAGGTTGAAGCTGAAGCTGTAAGGCGCGAAATCACTGTACAGATGCAGCGTGCGCCCGTCGTGTTCCCAGCTTTCGAGCCTGTCGAGGCACTCTTGCAGGGATTTGTCGCCGAGTGATTCAGCGTATTCTCGTGCTTTGCAGAGTCTTTCTTCGCAATGGATTGTCATAATTGCATCGTTTTAATGAGTTAGATATTGAAGTTGTTGAAAGCAGAATACCCGTGAACCATACGGTCCACGGGTATCGATCGTAGAAGTACAATGCGCGTCAAGGCATACTTATCCGGTATATTGTATCATCGACATAAATAAAATTCGGGATTTTTCGTTTTGTCGAAGTGTTGCCCGAAAATCAGGCGCTTACGCGCGCCATCAGCTCGCCCGAGAGTTCGTGCAGTTCGCGGCTGCGGCGGGGCTCCAGCTCCCGGGCATGCGCCGTGATGGCCTGCGTGAGCTTCCAGAGCGTGGAGCCGCCCTGAACTCCGTCGTCCGGGTTGTTGTTCATCAGCAGTTTCTGCACGCCTTCGCTTTCGGTCTTGAGCAGCTTGCTGTTCTTGACCAGCTTCTTCAGTTCCCGGTCGAAATCGACCTCCACTTCACTGGCCGCCTGTATTTCCACGGCTTTCTCCACGATGTTCTCCCGGCTGTAAAGGTTCTTCGTGAAATCCTTGATCGCGGACATCGTGGTCTGCGTATCGAGCCGGTAGGTCCGCTCGGAGAGTTGCAGGTTGTCGGGAAGCCTCGTCCCGAGATGAACCTGCTTCATAACGCTCTCGCGCACCATGCCGTTCAGGCACGCGCCGTTAAGCAGGAAAGCGCGCATGTCGACGGCCCCGTCGCCGTAATCGGATGTCGAAAACCGTGCACCCATATAGATGACTACCTCGCCGTTCATCCGCGTGGGGATACAGATCGGTTCGGGCAGGATCGTCTCGACGAACACTTTGGTATCGCTCATCAGCGCATCGCAGGCCACGGCCCCCTGTCCGATGGCTTCGGAGAGAAAAGCCGTAAGGATCTGTTCGCTGTCCAGCCGGCGGTAACTGTCTGAAAGGATTCCGCGCACCTGACCTCCCACGGCACGGACGAGTACCCGTGTACGGGCGCACCATCCAGAGTGCTCGTTCAGGATATTGGCCGCCAGAGCCCGTTGCCAGGGCGCCCCGTCGGAGAGCTCGCGCAGGTATTTCGCCGGAACGCCCACCTTCTCGGCCAGTTGTCCCACGGCATGGTTGTGCAGGGTGAACTCTCCGGCCTGCATCTGCATCGTGAGCGACTCTCCGGCCGTGAATGTGACGACCGGCCGTTCCCCGCTCCGTCGCCGTTCCACTCCGATCGGAGTGATGTAATCCTGTGCGATGCTGCGCTCCTGTATCAGCCGTGCGACGGTCTGCTCCACGACGGGCCGCCGGCTCTCGATCATCCGCTGCACTTTGGCGGTGACAACGTTGTTCAGTCCTTTTTGCAATTCGATTTTATCCATAGGTCTATTGTATTTTTCTGCCGAAGCAGAGTGGGTAAACTTTTATTTGGTTGCTGCCGTTTTCGGCAGAATGATATAGGTCCCTCTCCGCAAATATCCGCGCGAGTAACGCTTCTTCTTTTCCTGAGCCTGTTCTTCCGGACCCTTGGCGAAAGGGATGTAGTTGCACCGTCCGCTGAGGCCATAGCTCCTTTCGGGATTCTGCTCCAAATCGAATGCGGCATGGTCGCGGAACCGTTCTTTCCGTGTTTTGTAAGTCTCTTCCTCATAAACGGGAACCTGTTCGCGAACCTCTTCGTTATACTCCTCGTCACGGAAGGTGGATGTGTAATCGACTGCGTAGCTCATGGTTGATGAGGTTTTAGTGTAACAATATGTAGATGACGAAAATGAATAACAGAAGGGAGGAAAACAGGCGTAGAAGCCGTACGATGAACTTTACGATCCAATAGGTCAGCAACAGCCAGGCTATCAGATGCAGCAGCGGTTTATAGTATAGGATCGTCACGATGGCAAGCAGTGACAATCCTATTATTTTGATGAATCTCAATCTATTCATAACTATTTTATTTTTAATTATTTAATTTATTTTTTGTTTATGCCCGGTTCGTCCGAGCCCGGATCCACCGGTTTCCGTACACAAAGGTAATGGGTGGGGACAAGAGCAACAAGGCAAGGCTTCGGGCATAAAAAAACCGCACCTTCAGCGTGCGGTTTTTTTTGCCCGAATTCATACAGCCTTGCCGGTTGCGGCCCACCCATTACCTTTGTGTACGGAAACCGGTGGATTGGTCGAATATTATATTTTTATTCTCAAACCATCCATCATTGTCGGGTCGTACAAGCTATAATCATCAAAACATACATCTCGAAACATATCGGATATATTTGAGCTAATTATTGTTGCAAAATTAGCGAATTTGTTATCTTTATGACAAAAAGATCAGAGATTCTTAATTGGAAGCAAGGGAATACCTCTCAGTGTCAACTTTTTAATGAGCTACAAATCATATAACTACGATCAATGACAGCATAGAACCGACGAAATCCGGTCTGTTCGCCGTGGCCGTGAAGACCGGGTCGATAAGGCGGAAACAGATCGGATTTTCGAAAGATACGGAAAAGACGCTTTGAAGAGGTAAGATCCGGTTAGTGCGGTTTCAGAGATTTGCTCTTCTGCTGTGTATCCGGTGTCATGTCCGGAATGTGCAGTTGCATCTCTTCGGCCTGCTGGCCGATACCGTGGCGGATGTCGGGGAAGTCGGTCCGGAGGATACGTTCTGCCAGCAGGCGCACCTGGTTTTCGCTCGACGGCCACTGCTCCGGAACGAGGCGGTAAAGGTCTTCGAAACGTTTGGCGTAGGTGAACGAGTAGACGTCGTGTTCCATCTCCGCCGGCAGTATATATCCTCTTTCGGCATAGCGGAGCAGGCAGGAGATGTCGTAATTGCGCTGGCTGACATGGAGGCCCGACCGCTGCGGGGGCATCGTGAGCCGGTCAAAATTTTCCCAGGTGGGCGACATGTCGTAGTGCAGCAGCTCCACACCGTCCTTGAGCACCGCTTTAGGTGCGAAAGCCTCCGGCGGCACGATGCGTTCCGGATCGCTCTGTTTCAGGAAGGGCATGCCGTTCGGGAACTTCGGGCAACAATCGGCGTAGCCGGATAACTTAGGGTCGAAGGCGGGAATCTGATGGATATTGACCTCGTCATGCGGCATCGACGGATCGAAGAAAGTGTCGGCCAAGTGCTGCATGTAACCCTCCAGACGCCGGCTGCCGTCGAGCGTCGGAGAGAACAGCAGCACACCCTGCTTTGTTTCTACGGCGGTATAGGCCCGGAAAGGAGGCAGTGCCAGGTCGAGGGTATGTCCTGCCGGAAGCAGCGACGCCAACGGAACGAGCGGCACTTCGCGGCAGGAGTCGAAAAAGGATCGGTCCGCGAATTCGAGCATAATGGCTGTGTTCAGCGGCAGGATCTTTTCCGGAACAACGCCTTCGCGCCGCAATGCGGGCAGCAGTTTTTTGAAATAGGCGCGGCATTTGACCCCTTCCAGTTCGGGCAGTCGTCCGAGCTGCCGCGGCGTGAACCGGTAGTAGAACATCCAGTTGTCGGGCACCATCGGTTCATCCAGAAAAGGATCGGCATTCTTGCCGACGAACCTCCGGAAGCCCGGCAGGCCGTCGGCGGAGCGTTTGATATGCAGGCTCTCGTGCGAGGGATTGAGCGTCAGGTAGAGGTCCGGATATTGTGGTCGATCGGGAATCTGGCTCATGGTTATGACAGTTTTAAGCGGTTATTGTCTGTGGGAAGTTCCGGGATATGGTATATCTCCTGCTCTACGGTTTCGGCCTCTGTGGGCAAGAGCGCCTTGCGGCGCTCCGGGAAGCAGTCGTCGAGCAGCCGGGCCGCCCTTGCGCGGGCCTCGTCCTGAAGTCCGTCCATCTGCTGCGAGTCCCGACAGGAGACGATCCTTCCGGCCAGGTCGTCGAACTGCGAGGAGAGCGGACACACCCGGACCCATTCGGGCGTAAGTTCCCATGTGGGATACCCATGACGGGCGACATGGTCAAGAACCGCGATGCTGAAGGTATGGTGCGTGTTGTAGAGCAGCACATTCTCTTCGGATACGAAACGGGAATAGTTTTCCGCGAGCGGCCGCATGTCGTAGCTCCCCACGGCCACTCCTTCCTGCAGGATTTCCTGTCCGAGCAGAGGCATTTCGTGCAGATCCCGCATCGTGAAGCCGTGGCCACGGTGGCGGAAGTCGAAGTTGAGCGCTGCGAGCCTCTCTTCCAGCGGCGAGAAGTCGAAGCAGCGGTGCAGGTCGTAAAGCCGCATGCGCTCTATATCCATACCGGGATCGAAAAAACGGTCGGCGCAGTGCTGCATGAACGCACGATAGGCCTCCCGGCCCGCCGGATGTTCCAGGTCGTAGAGCAGCACGCCCCGGCCGGTATCCACGGCCCGGCAGGTGGGGAACTCTCCCGGTGAGGAGTCCCCGGAACGGCGTATCGTTCCGGGATCGAACGCGAGCGGGTCCAGACCCTCCCGCTGGTAATAGCGGGCATCGCGCAGCCTGACCACCCGTGCAGGACGTATTCCCGCCTGCGATGCCATACGGCATACCGTCCGCAACGACCGGTCGCCGGCCGGGTTCATCGCATATTGCATCAAGGGTGTGCTGTCCGGAAAGTCATACCGGAAAAACCAGGTGTCGGGCACTCGGTCCATGTCGGCGGTTTCTGAAAGACATCCGCCAATGAAGCGGCGGAAGATATCGTCATCGCCCGGTGAAGTCGATATCTGCCGGAGACCGATCGTGGAATCGGGCGTTACGGAGATAAGCAGGGTTGCCGGTTGTCGTTCCATGATTATACTTTGATTTTTACTTTATAGGTCATTTCCTGTTCGGTGTCGCCGCGCATGTCGGCTTCAACGCATTCGGACTTTCCCGGTTTCGGGCCCGGACGGGCGTTTGTGAAGTGGCGCCACAGTTCCCTGAATGTCATATCAGAGAATGTTTTGTGGGAGGCCGCGGGTTCGTTTCTTCGACGGAACAGTTCGTAATTTTCGGCACTGTGATCCATGTCGAACGTTTTCATGCAGCGGCCCTGTTCGAGAATGGACGGGGCGACGCAAGCCTCGGCGAATCCCTCCTGCGAGGTTGCGTTAAGCTTATCCACATGTGCCTGCATCGCAAAGGGATCGGCTATCACCTCGTAATAGCTGATGCGGCCTCCGGGCTGTGCCGGGTTGAAGAAGTTGTTTTCGATGTACTGCTCGAGAGCCTTCATCTGGCGCTCTCCCTCCGGGGTGTGGGAAAAGAGCATCACACCCGACTTGGTTTCAATGGCGGTGTAGGAACTGTATTCGGGAATGACGGCGCCGGGCTGCGGCATGTTTTTGCCGTATTCGGCCACGGGCTGGTAATCTTCGAGCAAGGCTAGGCGGCTGCGCTGCGAGGCAGGCGTCAGGGGTACGATGTTCTGGGTCATGCAGAAGAACAGGTCGGACATGCTCGCAGTGTGCAGGCACTGGCCGCCGTGCAGCTCTGCGGCCCGCACAACGGCCGTACGGTATTCCCGGATGTTCCCTTCGGTCATCGGGGGTGCATACCGGCCGTCGGGAAACCGGTAATGGGACAGCCACAGGTTGGGGTCGAGCCCCTGCCGGCGCACGACGGTCATGTCCTCACGGATATATCGCAAGAATCCGTCGGTGCCGTCGGCGCCGGTCCGTGCATGCAGAAGCCGTCCCATGCTGTCGTAGGTCATGTAAATGTCCCTGGGGACGATTTTCGACTCTTTCATCTTCGTTCGTTTTAATGTCCGGCCTCGGGGTATTCGGGTTCCGGCTCCGGCGTCCAGGGTTCCGGTTCGACGGTCTGGTCGGCATGCGGCGCCTTCGCTATCTCCGTATCGGTGTCCTCCCACAACGTGCAGCCGGTCAGAGCCAGAGAGGTGAGGCACACGAGACAAAGTCTTTCTATTTTCTGTTTCATGGTCTGGAAATTTTAATGGTTTCAAGTCGTTATACGGTACGGCCGCGGCACGGCGAGGAGCAAATGTCCGTATCTATATGGATCTCCTGTGCCACGGAACACTCCGTGAGTGTCCGGTAGACATCCCGATAGAGCTTTTCGTCAGGCAGATGCCGCCGGGCATTGGCGGGATGCAATGGGTTGCGTCCGTTCCGAAGGCAGTAGAGGGCGTCTATGAACGGGATGCGGTCCAGCGGCTCAATCCCGCGCTCGCCGGTTGTTTTGCGCAGGCGTTCCCACATCTCCTGTTTCGTCAAACCGCCGGGAGGCATGAGCGACTGTTCGTCCAGCCGGTAGCGGAAGAACGCGCAGTCGTCGGCGAACTCGCCGACACGCTCCTTCTGTGAGAAGACATGCCGGGCGAGGTAATCGTAAAATCCGGTGTCGCCCCGCAGGTTGCATCTGACGTCGACCGCTTCGTCCGAACCCTTGACCAGGGCATAGATTTCGCTGCCGGGCATCTCCAGCGGCAGGCCGCAGCGTTCGTGCATGATCGGCGCGACTTCGGGGTATTTGCCGGCGAGAATACGGCCCGCCGCGGCCCTGATGCTCCTGAACGCATCGGCAATATCTCTCTCGTCGCAGGAAGGGTTGCCGTAAGTCACGAAATCGAGCCGGTCGAAGTACGGCTTCAGCAGGTGATGGGACGGTACGCGCGCGGGCGTGTGGAATTCCCGGTCTATGCCCGTGGACATGAGCAGCCCCAGGGTGAGGATATCCTGCTGTTCCCTTGTGGAGAACCCGCGTTCCGTCGTCCCGAAAACGAACGACCAGTCGTCGTACCGTTGTTCATGGGGAAGGTCGGTCAGCAGCATCTCCTGACAGTGCCATCGTTTTTCCTCTTCGGCCGAATAAAATGCGGCATAGCCGGGCGAGGTTTTCAGGGACTGCACATCGTCCGGCGTCAGTTGCAGTTTCCGGGAAATGCAATAGGCCGCCAGACGAAGGGGAATGTCTTGAAAGACGGCGACGTCTTTTCGCTCTGCGTTCTCTTTCATCCATAAGGAGATATCCAGATAATCGTTTTCGAGGACGCTGTCCGACAAGGGACAGCGCAGGACGAGTATCCTGTTGTCCGGGATAAAGGGTGCCTTATCATAATAACCGACCAAGCTGCGGACGAGGTCATCGGCTGTACGCATCTCCGCCGGCCACATCTTCCGGGCGGTTACGATATTACCGGAGAGCTCGATACTGACGTCTACATTTTGTTCTTTCTGGTCCATAACTGGTCAAGTGTTTAGTTTACCAGTTCGTTCAGTTCGGGATCGAGGCCGGCCCGGAATTCCAGGTTCGGGTCAATGGCGCATGCGCGGGCAAAGGCTTCGAGGGCCTCCTCCCGCCTCCCCAGCCGTGCGAGCGCGATGGCTTGCAGATAGAGCGTGCGGTCGTTCTCGGGCAGAGCGTACAGCACGCCGAGCGCCCGCTCGTCCTCGCCCAGCGAGAGCAGGGCGATGGCCGTATTGCGGTCGGCATAAGGGCGTAGCACTTCGAGCGCCGCGCGGTACTTGCGATCCCGAAGCAGCTCCCGGCCTCGCAGGTAAAGGGTATCGGGCTCGGTCGTGTGGACCGTGTCCTGGGTCATACCGACCCGTTGCAGGTAGTAGCGCAGCTCCACGGCCCGCAGTCGCGGGTAGTGTTCTTCGCGTATCCGGGTGTAATCCTCCCCGTAGCGCTCGCGGATCAGCCGTTCCCGCCGGTCGGGATCGCGTTCCCTTTCGATCAGGGCGAGGATCGCGGCCCCGTGTGCGATACTCTCGTCCTTCCCAATCAGTCCGGACAGTCCTCTCCAATCCTCTCCGGCAGAACGTACCGATAGCAGTGTATCGAGCCCCGCTTGGGGAAAGCGTGCTTCGAGGAAGCCGCCCAGAGCCTGCGCCCGCCTGCGGGACAATTCGCGGTTCATATCCGCGCTGCCCTCCGGAGAGGCGAAAGCCGTGACCGAGATGCTGTCCACTGTGAACTCCCGCTGGCCGAAAAGCTGTTCCAGCACCACGCCCGTTTTCATCAGTTGGGCGGCGTTGCTCGAAAGCGTATCGACGATATCCGCACTGCCGACGGGAAAGGTCAGCAGGACACGGTCGTCGAGGCGGGCGTGGCGTTCGATGATGCGCGTCACATAGCGGGTCGTGGTATCGACGAAGTTGAGCATCGAGGAGATGGTATATTCCAGCGTATCGGAGGGCGGCAGGCGGTAATAGCTGCCGTCGAGTCCTTCGACGCGTCCCTCGAGCGTTACGGCGAGCCGACCTCCTGCATCGGCCGTGGGAACGGTCTGCGTGTAGTAGTAGGATATGTCGCTGCGGGTGGCGCGCACCGAGTCGCAGCGCACGTCCTGCAGATACGGGAAGCGCACGAAGCGGTCGAAGGCCTCCTGTGCCCGAAAGCTATCGGGACGATACAGGTCGACATAGCGCCCGTACTGCCAGTAGTCGCGCTGCTGCACCTTGTCGAACAGAGCACCCCGGATGGATATATCCTCCAGCGGCGTCCGCTCACCCCGGTTGTGCAGCACGGGCGTCACGACGATATTGCGGCAGGAGCCCTGCAACATCTTGGGCAGCGTGATCACGAAGTCGATATCGACCTTGCCCATACGTTCGGGCAGGCTCCGGGAACGGGCGGTGACGACCACCTCGTCGAGCGTGAGACTCATCACCTGCTCGCCATTCTCAAGCGTCACACTCGGCACGAAGAACTCGGCCGGACGGCCGTCGGCATGTTTTACCTCGATGTACTGCTGCGGAGCCTGCTCATGCGGTGTTTCGTTGCGTGCGACTTTCGGGGTATGGACGAGTGTCGCTCCGGCCTGCCGCCGCTGGAGGGAGCCCGTCACGGAGCATCCCGCCAGCAGCAGGGAACAACACAAGAGGGTTACAAAACAGGTTTTCATAAAGGTGGATTTTCAAGATTAATTAGCGATCTCGTACACGTACAGCCCGTCTTCGGATGCCTTCCTCGAGAGCGATCTGACCTCGAAAGTCCGAACGATTAAATCATGCAGGTTTGCTTTGGGAACAAAGACCGCTTCGGTATCCCCTTTACGGATTGTCGAGTTGTCTGATATACCACACGAAGTGACGACCTGTCCGTCCGCATTCAGTTTGACTAAGTCGGCGAAAAAATAGACTCGAAGATCTTCTCCGACAGGACACGATGCATGTACCGAAAACCGGATCGGTTCCCCGCCTCCACCTTCGTATGACGGCCGGATTTGTACATGAGCCGTAAGGCCGACTGTTTGCGCAAGGATCTGTGCACTGCGTCCGTTTTCATCCGTCAAGGTGAGACGGATCGGGGCAAAGCCGGTCCGTATGGGCGTAAAGAAGATAGAGTGGTCTCCGTTTCCCGGCAGGGTGAACTCCTGAAGCGGCCCTTGTGAGCCGTAATGGATATCGACCTCTCCGTCGGAGCGGACCGTGTAGCTTCCCGTATAGCCGGGCTGTTCGACATGTACGTTCAAGACTCCGAACTCATATGCGTAAAGAGAATCCCCCTGTTGTGTAAAAGTCACGTTCGGTCCCTCTTTCACAAAAATCGTGGAGAGCTCCCGGTCGAGGCGCTGGCCGTAGCGGTCGGTGAGAGTCAGGCGCAGGGCGGCATCGCCCTCGCCGGCCTGCGTATAGGCCACTTCCGCCGTGCGGTTGCCGCCTCCGTCCAGCAGGCGCAGCGAAGTGCCCGGCATCAACACCTGTCCGTCGACCAGTACGGTGCCGCTGCCGGCAAGTAACTCGCAGCTCAGATCGAAACAGTTGTCGGGATTGTTCACGCACGAGAGCGCAAGCAGGCCACGGATCGTATCGCCTATAAGGTAGTATTCGTCCCACGCCGGTAATTCCGCTTCGACAGTCGATACGCGCATATCGACGGTATTGCTCCCGGTGATGACGGCTTCGAGCCGGTAACGGCGGTTGCGATGCACGTTGAAATCCGAAGTCGTATTGGCGCCCGGATAGATGAAATAGTCGACTCGCCGGCCATCGGCCGTACCCTGTACGCGGATGCAGGTGGCGCTGCGGGGCGCATTGGCCCGGCTCCGGTCACGGGGGTCGGCAATAGCCGAATTCGTGCCGGCGATGTTCTCGGTAAGGTAGAACGCACCGTGGTACGTCGTCCCGGAGGCTTCCTCCGCAGGATAGTCCGCCACTGCCGAAAGATCCTCGACCCGGTTGTCGGCAAAACAGCGGAGTACCGTCGGCACATCGAGCAGTTGTACCGAGCGAAGCGTGAACTGCGAGGCGAATTCCGGAGCGACCGAGAGATTTATCTCCATCCGTGCCGCGCAACGCACCAGGCAGACCGTTATGTTCCGGCCGCCGAGGGCCGTAAAGGAGCCGCGGGACGCCATCGGCAGGCAGTCGCCCTGTTGAAGGTCGGCATAGGGGTCTATCGTCAGGGTCAGGGCATTCGTACCTGCTTCGTCCAGTTCACCGAGGTCCTCGCCGGCATTGGCCAGCGCATAATAGGTGTAGTCGCCGGCAGGAAGCTCCAGAGTGAGAGCTCCACTGCCGATGACATAGCGGTGCCGAGACACTCCGAGCGAGGCGTTAAAAACCCATAGATTCAGGTCGGTGACCCGAGCCTCCCGTTCCTGTATGGAACTTCGGACAAGTTCAACCGTTCGCGTTTCGGGAATGCAGGCGACAGTAATACGGCATGTCGCGCTTTCGGTGTGAGCCGGCAGCAGTTCGTCCTGTTCCTTGCTGCACGAGACCAGCGCCAGAAGTGCCATGCACAGAGTTAGGTATAATTTCTTACAGTGTCTTTTCATCGCGTAATTTCATTTATTTGAGCCATTCGGCCATATTCGTACTCAGCACCACCATTCGGCCACGGCCGCGACTGTCGCATACCGTGAACTCGAAGTAGTTGTCCTCGGTGTTGTAGTTCTGCGTGCCTTCCAGGTTGGTGAAAGCGAAGACGACCTTGGAGGTGCCATTACCTTTATGTACTGCGACCTGCTCCCCGGGGACGATGGGCTTGTACTCGCGCTGTCCCGATGGCAGATACTCCATCGTCCAGTCTGGCTTGAAGGTCCCCGAAAGGGGCCGGAACGACACGGTATACTCTTCCTCCGGGTCGCAGTTGTCGGTCACGATCTCCAATAGAGAGGATGCGACGCGAACGTTCCATGCGAATCCGTCCCGGTAATACCGCCCGCCTACCGAGAGCTTCCTCCCGACCCAAAAGATATACTCGGTTGAGCTGACGCGCAGGTCGTCGGCATTGACCCCTTCGATGGTGATGTCATAGTTGTAGACGGTATTGCGCCGCACGTTGAAGTCCGTCGTGGAGTTACTTCCCAGATAGACTTTGTAGTCGTAGTAAGCTCCGTTACAGAGGACCCGTACCGATACGTAGCTGGCTCCCTCCGGGGCATTGGCGTCGGTCCGCTCCCGCTGGTGGGTGACGGCATTGTTCGTCCCTGCCAAGTTTTCGTACTGGTAATAGGACATGGAGAAGGTGCGCAGTGCGCCGGGCGTGAGGTCGGCGTAGGGAAACTCCAGCTGCGGAGCCGAAGCCGTGAGGCGGTGGTCCGCAAAGGCCGGGCAGTCGGCCGGAGCGTTGCCGGGCAGAACGTGGACGAGGTACGCATTTCTGAAGTCATCGGCGATACGTACTGTGAGGTCCACCCTGGCGGCCAGGCGCCGTAGCACCATGCGCCCGGTCGTGGGGCCCGTCACGTCCAGCGTCAGCATGCCCGAAAGGTACATGGCGTCGCCCTGCACGAAACCGTCCGGTGCCGTGACGGGCACGGAAAGGCGCAGCAGCTCCTCCTCGCTTATCCGTCCGAGCTGACGCCCGAAGTTGGCCACGGCATAGACGCGGTAAGTGCCGGGAGTGAGCTTCATGGTGGGGAGCGTGGGCGAGGTCAGGTAACCCGAACGGACCAGCCCGCCGTCGTCGTAGACGAAGAAATTGAGGTCCGTTACGGGACGTGAGATACGCGTGGCGCGACTCTCCACGGGAGCAATCCCGTCGGCAGGCTCCGTCTCCAGGCTCAGTTCTACCGCATAGGGCGTTTCCGGTCCGGCAGGAACGGGTTCCGTATCCTTGGTGCAGGAAGCCAGTGTCAGGAGCAGGCTCCCTAACAAAAGAGTGATCTTGTTTCGCATGGTCGTTATCGTATTTATCGGTTGGTCGGTTACCGCCAGGTAATCGAAGCCCGAGCCTCATAGCTCTGTCCGAAGGAGTCCGTTACGGTGAAAGTGAAGGCCGTACGTTCGGCAGAGGAAGAGTTGGCGGTAAAGGTGTGCTGCCCGGTTCCGAGGGTCAAACATTCACCGGGCGACAACAACATGCCGTCGTACGAAACCCGGCAGTTGGAGGCGGTCGTGGAATAGCTGACGGTATAGTCCCCCGAATACTCCGTGGAACGGATGATCAGTGTCATCGGACTGTCCGAATAGAGGTTCGCAGAAGCCATGGTCCGCATCAGGGCGGAGGATTTCGGATATTGAATTTCCAGGGCGCACTCCTGCTCGCAAAGATGGCCGCTTGCGTCGTTCACGCAGACACGAACCGTCAGCCAACCGATGGCATCGCTCGAGAGCGCAATCTCGTATGATCCGTTACCGAGCGATATGCCACCCCCGCTGTTGACCGTTCGGCCGTCCGGCAACGTGAAGACCGCTTGCGGGTCAGAGCAGGTAAAAGTCGTTATCGCGGCAAGGTCGCATCCGTCGATTCGCAGCGTCAAAGGAATCGGCCGGCCGGCGACAGCGCTCTCAGGAGCAGTCAGTTCCATATCGAGCGTAGGGTTATCAATGGCTTCGGTCACCAGTGTGCGGCGTATCTCGTAACCGTAGCCATCGCGCAAAACGAAACCCAATACAGCCCGGCCAGCGACTGCGGGACGGTACCCGATCCGAGCTGTCCGAATCCCGCTACCGTCGGGCAAGGGAACGGCGCTCCCGGAAGTCAGGGGCGTATCGTCGAGGGTCACCTCTCCATTACCTTCTTCGGATTCGAAAATCAGCGTATAACGCCCCTCGGGATCAGTACTCTCAATTTGAAGTTCGGAGAAGACCTCCTCGCCGACATAGCACGTTTCGGGCAGGGACGAGAGCTCCATGCCGAGCGTCGAAAGGCGCATGTCCACCGTATTGACGCCTGAGATCGTCACATCGAGCCTATAGCGGCGGTTGCGCAGAATGTCGAAGTTCGAGGTGGTATTGCCGCCCGGATAGATGTAATAATCGACCTTGCGACCGGAGGTTTCGCCCTCGATATGGATCCAGGTAGCATACGCCGGGGCATTTCTCCGGCTGCGTTCCCGTTCGTCGGCGATGCCCGCGGCCTCACCCTGTGCATTCTCGGGCAGGTAGAACGTACCCGAATAGCTGCGGCCCGCGAGTTCGTGCCGGGGCCATGTTGTCACCTCTCCGTCGGAGACGGGACGGCCCGCAGCGAAGGGCGTCATGCCGCGCGGGACACTTGACACCTGCACGGACCGGAGCGTAAAGTCGGCAAAAGCCTCGGCCGTGGAGACATTGAGCGTCAACCTGGCGGTAAGGCGTACCAGCTCCACATGCACGGTCGTAGCGCCTGCGACAGTGAAGGAGTGTCGGGCAGCCATCGCAAGGCGATGTCCGGAGATGACCTCATCCTCCGAGCCGGCGGGCAGCGACAAGGTTTCCAAGGCTGTCCGGCCGAGCGCTCCCAGGTCGCGGCCCGCATTGGCCACGGCGTAGAGGTCGTAGCTTCCCGGCGGCAAGGGAAGCGTCAGCGCCTGCAACGCGGATTGGTAGCGATGTTCGGTGCAGACGTCGCTCCCGGACGGAAAGATGTAGAGATTCAGGTCGGCGACGGCGCTTTCCTGCGAGGGATCGAGCATCCTGCTTCCGGGCTCCGTTTCCGGCACACCGAAAACGAAGGTGGCGGCCGAAGTCCCGGCCGGAACCGGTGTCGGCAGCTCCCCGGGCTTATCGCAGGCCGCGAGCAGAAGCACGCCTGCGGTCAATAGTGTTATCCATAGGTTTCGCATGGTCGTAACGGGATTAAGGGTTAGAACAGGTAGGTAAATCCGACGCCCAACTTCGAGGGACCAAGAACCAGCCGCCGGGCATGGCAGATGTACTCGTCCCGGTCGTCCGGGACATGGTGGTCGCGGCGGGTGTCCTTCATGTAGTAGAGTCCGAGCCCGGCCTCCACGGTGAGGTTCCAGCGCGTGGAGAGCAGCCAGCTGTAACCGTAGGAGACGCCCAGGCCTGTAAGCCACCCCTTGCGGTGGAAGCGGCTACCGCCTATATCGTACTTGGCCGCAGCCAGGTGCGTCCCGATGAAGTGTCCCGCATATTCCTCGAAGAACCAGTAGCGCACGCCGGGCTGAACGGCTATCAGGCGCATCTGCACCTTGTCGCTCCGGACGGGGTTCCACATCAGCGGGATGTCTACGGACCAGTGCAGGGCGAAGGCCGCCTCGAAGGAGGCGTTCACCGTACCGGTCATAAGCATGGCTACGTTGACCCCCACGCCGTAGTATTGTGCCGAGGCCCGGTGCGGGCAGAGCACGAGCAGGCAGAGGCCCGAAAGCAGGAGCCAAAGTCTTTTTCTCATATGGAAAGGATTGGGATGGGAGATGAAAAACCCGCCGGGGAGCATCTGTTCCCCGGCGGATAGTGAACTACTGGCCCAGGTTGATATTCTGGGTAACGGGGGTTTCCCAGTCGGCCACGGTGATCGTGGCGCTCACGTCCTGTCCGGTGAGTCCGGCCAGTGACACGGCCACGCGGTAGTAGCCGTTGCGTAACAGCGTACCGTTATCCGAGGTTCCCTTGAGCTCCACCTCGTAGGTGATGGGTGCCTGGTCGTCGGCGGTCGAGAAGTCGCCGTCCTGGTCATAGGTGGCCTCGAGGGTCAGCAGCACGCGGCTGCCGGCCGCCAGCGTACCGTTCTCGAAGAGATAGAAAAGCGAATTGTACTTGCCGGATTCCTCTTTCGGGATCTGCGTATGGGTATAGGTCATGGCTCCGGGAGCTGCCGTGCCGCCGAAGTACGGGGTCTGGGACGCCGCACGGGAGATTTTAGCGGAGTTGACCTTTATTTTGCCGGGATACTTCGAGGCGAAGTCGGCCGAAAGGGAGGATTGGACGGCGATCTTGGCCACGTCGCGTTTCAAGGTGATCGCAACATCCGTAGATGCGCCGGCAGTCACGGTCTTGGATACCGAGCCGCTCATCAGGAAGCCGCCGGAGCGTTTGGAGGCAGAGGCCACCTCGGCGAAGGTGCCGTTATAGAGGGCGGCCGAAGTTTCCTTGAGCGCGAGCAGGGCCGCCTTATCGGCGATGTTGCCTACCGTGGTGTTGGCGACGGCATAGAACTCGACGCTCTTGCCTGCCGCACTGCGCGGCAGGGAGAAGGTCGCTTTCTTGGCCGAGACCTCCGAGGGGGTGAAGTTACGTCGTACGATCAGGCTGCCGTCGGGATTGAAACAGAACAGGGAGATCGACGAGAGCGATTTCTCCCAGCTTTCGGTCGCGGCCGAAGCGTCGAAGAAGGCACGGCTCTGGGCCGAGATGGGTTCGGCGACGAACGAGACGGTGATTTCGTTGTTGCCGGAAACGGGAACGGGGGTCTGTTCTTCTTTGGCGCACGAGGCGAGCGTGATGGCGGCAGCAAATGCCAGAATGATGTTTTTCATGATTGGATTCGTTTATGCCCGTGAAGGGCGGTTTTTAATGTGTCGTTCGGTTTATAACTGTTTACGGTGCGGAGGGCGTCCCCTGCGGAGTGCCGGAAGCCGGACCCCGTCCAGGTAGCGGCGCACGGCCCCGGAGAGTTCCGCGAGCAGGCGCCTGTACTCTTCCCGGGCATAGATCCCGTCGTCCAGATTGTAGCGGTTGAAAACATCGGCGAGACTCTCCTCCATTTCGAGGGCCAGGCTGCGCCTGCGCTCTTCGGGCAATACCGGATAGTCGAGCGCGAGCAGGCAGCCGATGGCGTCGAATTTCGAGAAGATAAGTCCTTCGTAGAGCAGGGCGTCGGCCCGGGTGGCGGCCCGGAGCGCATCTTCGCCCGACGCTATGGCTTCCCGGTAGACGGCCGCGGCCGCCCGGCTGCGGCCTTCGATCAGCCCGGCCGCATGTACGAGGCGGGGATGACGTTCCCGCAGGAACGCTTCGAGACGCCGGCGGTAATACTCCGCACCTGTGGAATTAGCCTCTTGCATGATGGGTCGGATTGGCCTGTTGCAGTACCGCTGGCGGACGGAACTGCCGGCAGAGGGGTTCTACATGCCGATGCTTTGGCCGGCCCGGTTGGCTGTGGGACCGTCGGGAATATGGTAAGCCTCCTCCTCCCGTACCTGCTCCGACGGGGCGGGAGCCTGCGCCATCTCCTGAGCCTGTTCGGGACGGCGGTACTGCACGAACTCCAGACCGAGAGTTTCGGGACTGATGCGCAGATTGTTGGTGTAGCGCTCACCGTTGCGACCCACCAGTTTGCGGCCGTCGATCTCCTCGTGATTCATCAGGGCGGTGCGCATCTCTTTTGTCAACTGTCTGTCGATAAACTCGGGGATATAGGCCCGCGAATAGTAAGGCTTGGCGATGTTGAACTCCATGCGGTGAACGTCGAATTGGGCCGCCCCGCGGAACTTGATGTCACTGCCGAAATAGTGGCAGTCTTCGAGCATGACGCGGCCGCCGCGTTTCAGTTCTTCCTGCTGCACGGATGTGACGCGCGCGTTGTAGATGAAATTGGGCACGATAACGTCTTTGCAGGGAATATAAATCATGCGGTTAGTACGGCGGTTGAAGGCGGCATAACAGTATTCCCCATCGTGCTTCAATACACGGTCGAGGGTCTTGCCAGAGCGCAGATCTTCCTTTTCTTGCGCGTTCAGCATTGTTTTCAACTCCTCATCGAGTAGGAACTCGGGGATAGCCAGCGGGCTCTGCACTTCGAAGCAGATCTTATCCTTTTCGGTTTCGTGCTGCTTAGGACGGATCGAGTACATGCCTTCGAGCGAGATATTCTCCCCGGTTTTGATGCTGAGCGGATAGAGCTTTGAACTGTCCTTACCCAAGGCCATCTCTTTGAAAGTGCCTTGTTTCTCCATCTCCGCAATATCGAAGCCCATAGCCTGAAGTTCCGCCTTGGGCATGCGCACTTCGTCGAACATGATCTTTTCGAGCTGCTGCGTCGAAGTGCGGTAATTCTTCTGAGCGGAAAGACCTTCCAGGTCGTTCTTGTCCACCTGCAATTTCAGAAGCTGAGAGGCCACCTGCGCCACGAGGTTGAACGGCACCCGGTAGATTTCGGGAAAGGGTGTCGGGTTCTGGCTCTGACGGCGGAAGTTGGCGATCATGTCGGCCAGGGCACGGCTGTCCTTCAGTTCGTAAAAGGCCGGCTGGTTCTTCAGGCTCGGTTCGACGGTAGGCATGTGGACTTTACCGGTCTTTTTGTCCTTATGCGCCTCTCTGGCGAGGACTTTCACAGCGCCGTTCTGCGGATCGCGCAGAAGAACGGTCTCCTTGTCAAGGTCGGGATGCACGGGCATCGCACGTTCGGCCTCGGGGGCCGGGGTTTCGGTTTTCTTTGCCATTACAATAAAAAATTAATAGGTTAGAAAATGGGTTTGTGCGGCGAAGATATAGCCCTGAAAATGCGATTGTTCTCCTTGTCACCCTCAGTCACCTACTGGCCGCCGCAGTCCGTGAAAAGGAGTCGGCCAATGAAAAGAATTCCATGGTATCGAGGCCCGTCGGAAACGTCTCAGACTTATACCGGCATTTGCAACATAAGTTGCAGCAATAGCTTTAGAAGGAATAAAACTATCAATTTCCGCATACATAGCATCTTTTTTTTCAACTATCTCTGTAATTATTCATATATTTGTAGCAGCAATAATAGTAAGATCATTCATGGGAGCATTAGAACAATTAGGAGTAATACCTGTAGACTATGCCGTTCTTCGGACATTATTCGCGGCGTATAAGTTCCCGAAGAATAAGATCGCATCGTTCGAGAAAGAGGGTAAGCTCATCAGGCTGAAAAAGGGAATGTATGTAGTCTCACCGGATGTTTCAGGAGAGCTGCTTTCCGTGGAATTGATAGCCAATCATCTTTACGGCCCTTCTTATGTCTCGATGGAGAGCGCGCTCGGATATTACGGCCTGATCCCGGAAAGGGTCGTTGCCGTCCGTTCGGCGACCACGGGCCGCTCCAGGAAATTCGAAAATAGCGTCGCTGCATTTCAGTATGTGTCGGTCAAGGAGAATTATTATTCCATCGGCATTACTCAAAGAATGGTCGATGACAAGTACGCTTTCCTCATTGCCTCGCCAGAAAAGGCATTATGCGATCTGATCGTAACGACCCCACATCTTAATTTCCAGTCTGTAAAGGCCGCCGGGACGTATCTTGAGGATGACCTGCGTCTGGATATGCAGGCATTTGCGGCAATGGACAAAGAGATCATAAAGCAATGCGCCGCAGTAGGACAAAAGACGAAAGCTCTCGGTTTTCTATTAAAATTCTTATCACGATGACGATATTCGATCAGATGCTGGGACGGTATGATATAAAAACCGGACAGGAGAAACGTAACGCCATGCATGAGATCATGCAGGAAATCGCACTGGCGGGACTTTATAGGGGTGGTTTTTTCGATAAGGCCGCGTTTTACGGCGGTACATGCCTCAGAATATTCCACGGACTGCCGCGGTTTTCCGAAGACATGGATTTCTCGCTGACGGAAAAGAACGCGGAGTTCGATATCGAGAACTATTTTCCGGCGGTCGTCGAAGAGTTCAAGGCCGCCGGACGCGATGTGCTGATAACGAAAAAGGAGAAAAAGGCACAGGCAAAAATCGAGTCGGCATTCCTGAAAGACAATACCAGGCTTTACGACCTAAGTTTCAGGACGGAAAAAGACATCAAAATAAAGATCGAGGTGGATACGGATCCGCCGTTGGGATTCTCTACCGAGCAAAAGCTCTCGCTGCGGCCGTTCTCGTTCATGACCCGTTGCTTCTCGCTGCCCGATCTTTATGCGGGCAAGATGCACGCGCTCATATTCCGCAACTATCAAAATCGTATCAAGGGCCGCGATTGGTATGATTTCGAATGGTATGTAAGGCACGATGTTCCGCTCGATCTTGCACATTTTCAGACAAGAACACAAGAGTTCAATGATCTGGATATCGACAAAGATCAGTTTATAGCCATGCTCAAAGCAAAACTCGGTACTGCTGATATAGATATGGTCAGGCGGGACGTCATGCCCTTCGTTCAGAATCCTGCCGAGTTGGATATTTGGTCGAACGATTATTTCCTGCAACTGGCCGATCGGATAAAATACATGTAATCCGGTCACAGGATCCCGGTATAGCCGAACTGTATAGTACGAAGCGGAAAATAGTATGCCAGTGATAAAATACCGGACAGAACCATCAAAAAAGCAGACCATGAGCGATAGATTATACGAACTGTCGGGACGGACGAACATAAATGCCTATACGTTCCGCGACAAGCATATCATATTGTACGACGACCACCGTACGCTGCTGAACGTGCTTTTCGAGGCGAAAAAAACGGGAGTTTTGTCCCAAGCGCCTAATCTGGTCTATTTCGACCTCCATGACGACGCCTGCGAATCCCTGCCGAAAAGCCGATTATTAGAATGTATAGGCGTCAAGGAGCTGCCCGAAGCGACGAGCAAACAGTTCTGGTCCTTCGTGGAGTTCGACCTGGGTGTACAGGATGACGACTGGCTCCTGACCGGCATGGAACTGGGTCTGATCGGGAACGCCGTTTTAATCGGGCAGGAAGAGAACTGCAATATTCAGGATTTGCACGGCCGTTACGTTACGGAAGACAAGGTCGGCCATGAACTGTTCAGCATTCCGCACCTTAGATACAGTCTCGACAGCCGGGGATGTTTAGGCGACCATATCATCAAGGAACCATATTATCAAAACGTTCGCGATATCATGCAATTCCATAACAGACGGTTCGACGAGGGAGAGATAAAACCGTTCGTTCTCGATTTCGATCTGGACTGTTTTACCACGGAATGCAGGGAAAAAACGTATGCCTGGCCCGAAGATGTCTTTCGGATGGAGTATGACGAGAGTCATGAGGTACGTTGGTTCATGGAAACGTTATTCGACCGGGCGTCGTTTATAACGATATGCCGGGAACCGGGGTGTTGCGGAGGGATCGGCGAATCCAACAAAATACTTTATTACCTGGACAGATATTTCTTCGACGGAGCATTAGGCACGCAACCCGTATTTTAATCTTTTCGAGCCTGCAATAAGTCGGAAGATACCTCTATACCGCTATTTAGCCACCGGGGCGCCTTTGGGTTGCGGGATGAGATGCTTGAGCTTCGGGTCGGCCTTGATCCGCTTCAGTTCGTCCTGGATGATCCGGTTCACTTCGGCGCGGATACGCTGGTAGTTCTCCTCGACGATGCGATCCATACGGTCCGTACCGGTCTCGTCCCGGAAGGATGTTATCTCGGGGATAGGAACATAGGCGGCCGTCTCGCGGGCCACGGCCCCATTGTCCACGACGATCCGGGCGTGAAAGATCTTCTGGTCGATCTTCTCGCCGAAATTGTCGGCCACCGACCCTACGAACATGCCTTGCGACAGGTTGCTGATCTTCGAGGCTGGGATGAGCGAGTCGAGCTGCGTGCTGATCGAGCGGGACTTCTGCTCCGGGGAGATGGACATGGATTCGCGCCTTTGCAGTATCTTTCCGAAACGTTCGGAGAGCGTCTTGGCCGTTTCGCCCACGACCTGTCCGGAGAAGACGTTGCCCACGGTGTTCTGGATCACGGCGGCCTCCTTGTCGCCGTAGTCGCGCTTGAGCTGTGAGTAGTCCTGGAATCCGAGGCAGACGGCCACCTTGTTCGAACGGGCCGTGGCGATCAGGTTATCGAGCCCGCGAAAGTATATCGTAGGCAATTCGTCAATGATAACAGCCGACTTGAGTTTTCCTTTTTTGTTGATGAGCCGCACGATGCGGCTGTTGTAGAGACCGAGGGCCGCCGAGTATATGTTCTGTCGATCCGGATTGTTGCCCACGCAGAGCACCTTGGGTTCGTCGGGGTTATTAATGTCGAGGGTGAAGTCGTCGCCGGTCATCACCCAGTAGAGCCGGGGCGAGATCATGCGCGAGAGCGGTATCTTGGCCGAGGCGATCTGGCCCTGCAACTGGTCCTGGGCCCCGCCTTTCCAGGCATCCATGAAGGGCGAAAGATAATTCTCGAGCGAGGGGTGTGCCGTGAGGATCGTGAAGAGGTCGGCGTAGCGCTTGTTCAGCAGTTCTATGGCGTGCGGGAAGGTGCAGTAGCGCCCGTCTTTGTATATCTTCAGGAACCAGATGACAGCGGCAAGCAGGATGATGGGCGATTCGACGAAAAAATCGCCCTGCTTGGTGATCCACGTCTTATTGAGGTTGAGCATGATCGTATAGGCCGACTCGTAGGCATCCGAGATATCGGTCATGAACCGGGCGTCGATCGGGTTGCAGCGGTGGCTGCGGCGCGGGTCGTCGAAGTTGATGACGTAGAACTTCGGCGGGACCTTATAGCAGTGCAGGTGGGTGCGCAAGTGGTTGTAGGCGATGACGGACAGATCGTCGAACTTGAAGTCGTAGATATACATCGAGTAACCCTTCCCGATCATCTGCTTGATGTAGTTGTTCACCACGGCATAGCTCTTGCCCGACCCCGGAGTGCCTAAGACCACGCTCGCCCGGAACGGATTGACGACGTTGATCCAGCCGGGGCTCCACCGTTTCCCGTAGTAGAACAGCGTGGGAAGATTGACCGAGTATTCGTTCCCGATGTAGCGGGTCTCCTGCATGAAGCTCTCGTTCTCGTCGTTGAAGGGATCGTCCGTCATTCCGCCCGAAAGCAGGCGTCCGAGCCAGATGCCTGCCGTGAGCAGGCAAACGTAGCCGGCACCGAGGGCGACGGTATAGAGGAAACCCGTGTCGGTAGTACCGAGACGGGCGTGCAGCAGAATATCGCACCCGAAAAAGAGCACCGTCCCGATGGCGGCGACGGGCACGATGCGGCGCACGGTGATCCGTTCGCTGCGTACGCTACGCGTCCCCAGGCAGGAGAGTCCGAGCAGCAGAAGGCAGAAGAGCTTGGTGTAGAGCGGAGAGCCGAACAGTCCCGAGGTGCGCTGAAATCCGGCAAGCACCCGGTCGACGACGGGATGCGTCCAGCCGAGGGACTCCATCCATCGGTAACAGAACCAGTAGATGTGTACGACGAGCAACAAGACGCTGATCGCCCGCATGAACTGCATAACCTTGGCAAGGCCCCTCAGATCGTCTTCGTGTTGCATGGCGGTAACGGTTTGAAGGACGAATATAGAGGCCTGAATCCGGAACGGCATGGTTTGTCACCGACCGGCACCCTGTGGCACTCACCGGCCGCCACGATCGGCATATTATCCAAATATCCTGTACCGCTGCATGGCGGGGTCCAATAAAAGGGTCTCTATCGGATTTATACTATTATCGTCAAATAAACACGTCAGATATCGAGAGGGTAAGTCTCCGGGGTACGGGTAAAGTTTTCAGGTTTGTCTGCCGCCTGCTTTTTCAGGCATAAGCGACACACATAAAAAAGCCGCTTCGGGAGAAGCGGCTTTTGGCGGACGAGGTCCGTTATTGCTAATAGAGCATTCCAAACAGCCAAAGGGGAATCCTGATCCCCGAACCGTATTCGATGTTGTCTGCGGCGATAAAGGCGTTGGGGAGATCTTCGATCTGCGCCTTGCCTTTCTTGCCCCTCCGACCTCAAAACTGTATTTGCCGTCCACGAGAAAATCGGTTTGGGATGTGTAGGTCACAGCATTGGTAACGGCAAGTTGGGAGTAGAAAAACGTCTCCCGCAGATTGCCGGCATCCACGCCTTTTTCCGAAAACGCATAGGCATAATTGGTGTTTCCCAGATAGACCTTTTCGGGCTTTACGAGCCGTTTGAGCCCTTTCGCCTCTTTGTCCAACAACAGGATGGCGTGGGCCTTCTCCAACGCATCGAGGTAGTTCAGCAAACTCGGGCGGGTCGTATCGACCTGCCAGGCAAGTTTGGCCATGTTCGGAATGAACGGAACCGAATCGGCGATAATGGAGAAGAGTTTGCGGATCTTGGCGATGGTAGAAAACTCGATCTCTATGTTGGCCGGCAGATCGACATCCATGATCATGTTCACAGTCTGCGCTACACGCTGGTAATAACCCTCCCTGTCCTCCTTGTAGTAGGGAAAATAGCCATATTTCAGATACTCCTTGAACGCGGCGATGGGCTTGACCTTGCCGTTAATTTCCGAGGCGAGCCTGACGTGCTGCGTAAGGATCGTGTCCAGAGGAACGGGATTGAGTTTGATGCCGTGTTCGTATTCGAGGAACTCGCGGAAGGAGATACCCGCCAGGGTGTATTTGATCGCCCGGCGGCTCAGGTCGCTGTCGGCATGGAAGATATTGAGCATCGACGAGCCCGTGATGACAACCTTCAGATCGGGGAAAGAGTCGTAAATAGTCTTGACTTCGCGCGACCATCCCTTGTACTTGTGCACCTCGTCAAGATAGAGCGCTTTGCCGCCGTTCTTACGAAACTCGTCGGCAAGTTCGAATACCGAATGCGTAGAGAAATAGAGATTGTCCAAAGAAGCATAAAGCACTTCCGGGGAATAGATGTCGTAATTCTGCCTTATATGCTGAAGCAGCATCGTGGTCTTGCCCACGCCGCGGGAGCCGACGATAGCGATCAGGCGGTTGTTTCAGTTTATATGCCGGTACAGATACCGCGTAAAGCCCGTTTCGGTTCTACTGGCAAGAATGTGAAAAATGCTTCTGAGTGCTTCCATAATTTCGTCGGTTTTAATGAGGTAAAGATACGATGTATTTTCAAATATATAAATATATATCTAAAATGCATTTTCTAAAATACACATTTGATCTGCCAACCCGACAGGACCGGCGCTCAAAGGCGCTCCGCAGCGTGTGAATATCGGCATGGTCGCGTTACAAGCGTTTGCTGAATGTTTGTACCGATGTTCGTGCATGGTACCAGAAAGAGCCCCAAAGAGGAGGTATAAGCCATGCCTCTATGACGACGGATCCGTTTTCGGCAGTGCGAACACGGACGATATGCCCTTCTATTCCGAGAGCAGGCGTTTTTCCCTCCTCGACAGCTACTAAAAACGTTACTGCGGGATTATATCCGCCCGTGTATCCGGGAACATCGGGTATAATCCGGCAGTTTCCCGACGGAAAACGAGTCGGAGGAAATCCGCAAACAGGCGATGGGCGTATCAGAGAAAAATCCGGCAAATCACATTGAAAAACGACAGGCGTGACGGCTGTTCTTTCAGGACAATGTGAAGGCGGCTATCGCCAAACTGCAATCAGAAACGGAAGACAGAGAATAACTGACTGTCTTCCGTCCCCTTAACTTCATCTATTTCTGGCTGGCCTCGATCCATACTCCTCGCATCCTGTCGAGCAGCGGCGTAAGGTCCTGCCGTTTGAAGATCCCGCAGCGCAGACCCGCATAATTCCTAAGGTCAATGTTCAGCAGCCATTCGAACCCGGCGATGATCGTCTTCAGGTCGGCCCTGCCCGTTTCCGTCCGGAACAGGCCCAGCTTATGTACCGGGGCGATGAACTCCACAATGTCGGATGCGGTCGTATCCCCGTTCAGGTAGAGCGGAGAGCGCGGTACAGCGAGCCGTTCACGGTCGAGTTCGGGGTATCGGAGGCGCTGGCCGATGAGCCTCAGTTCTGCTTCGACGACCGCCCTGGCCTTGTGACAACAAGAGACGACGGCTGGCGACGGGCCGTGCTCCATATGCCGGTCAAGGTCGGACAGTTCGATGCGCGTCCGCTCGAACAATCGGATCATCCCGGAGGAGCAGGGCTTCCCTCCCAACCGGCCTACTGTCGTACAAAAACAGGCATAGGCATCCTCCAGCGTGCGGTCGGAGATCGTCTGTCCGTTCCGGGCTTCGTGCAACAGCGCGACGAGCTTCGAATCGATCAAAGTACGTGTTTTCATGGCAGTATAATTTAGGTTAATAAAAAAACCGGCGCTATCCGGCGCCGGGCGTGAATATTCCATCACGATATTCAATTCCTGTTCGATCGAACGTACGGTAAAAAACAAAGAGCCTCCCGTGAAATCACGGAGAGGCTCTTTTTCGAACGGGCACACTGTGGCCCATATACCCGCCGCTGTAAGCGGCGGCCATCTATTACATGGAATGGCGAGGTAAAATAAACGTATTCCAGCTGCGGCTCGTCATGGATTAGGCGTTAAACTTCGAAGGGAAGAGAAAGTTCGGTTTTCATAGGCTGTTTTCCTGTTATATCCATGTTTTCTGGAACGTATCCCATCCCGCGTTCCTTTCGGATCGCGGCGGCCAGCGGCAAGGAGGTCATCCATGCCGGTCCCTTCGGAACGGCCGCGCCGAATGCGGCGGCCAACGGCAGGCGGACGAACGATATTCCCGGTATTCTTTTCCTGTTCATGGCCGTGTATCCGTAGCGCTCCCTTTAATCCCTGTCTTCCGCAGCCAAAGCGTTGTGCTTCACGATCAGCTCCGGGAAGTTGCGGCGGACGAATCCGCCCAGCGAATTATAGACCAGCCCCAGCCGCCGGGCTATGGAGCGCAGGTCTTCCCCGGTGGTTTCGTACAGGCGGATGGCCTCGGCATACCGCTCCATGCTGCGGCGTGAGACGAGGCGGCCGTTCGGGGCCTTCATCATGCCCTGCCGGGCGTACAGCTCCGGCTCATGTTCTTTGAGGTACTGCCTGAAAACATCCGGATGGAGCCCGAACTCGGCGGCCACCTCCGCCGTGCGGAGGTCTTGCGTACGCAGCCGCTCGATGGCCTTGGCATACTTGGCGGCGGTGGCTATCTTATACTGCTTGGTCCCGGAGAACCCGGCGCCCTCAGCGTATACCGCACCCCGGCGGGCGAAGGCAACGTCCCGGTGCCAGTATTGCAGGTAACCTTGCAACGAGTTCTCGTTCTTCCCGGTCGCTGCAGCGATCTCTTTGACCGTCATGGCCGTCTCCCGATAAAGGCGCACCGCCTCGGCGTACTCTTCACGGGCAACGGCCGTCGGCTCATGGCGGCGGCCGTTGCCCGTGATGTGTCCCTGTTTTTTGACCGCCTTGGCCCGCTCACGAATCCCGAAACGCTTGTCGAGCAGCTCCTTATAATAGAATTGAAGATGCTGACTCAGTCCGTGCACGGAGACTCCGCACGCGGCTGCCGCCTCCGGGACGGTCACCTCCGTGGTCCGCAACAGCTCTACGGCTCCGGCATACCGCTCCCTGCACCAGGGACGCATCCCGCGGTGCTGGTTGTCGGCGATGCCGCGCTGCCGGCGCTCTTTCTCCCTCCGTTCGACGATTTCCGGATAGTGGGCGCGGAGCTGGTTGCCCAGCGCCGTGCCGTCCAGCCCGAACAGGCGGGCGATCTGCGACACGTTATAGTCGATATACTCCTCGCTGTCGCATGCCGCGACGGCATCCCGATATTTGGCGTGCGCTGCCGGAGTCTGGCCCCGTCCTCCGTGCAACTTCAGGTGTTGTGCCGCCTCTGCGGAGCACTCCACGCCGTGACGTGCCAGCAGCAGGTCGCGGCGGTGTCTGTGCAGGTAGCCCAGGAAACCGTCGTATCGTACTCCGCATCGTTCGCAGATCTCGCGGACACTCATATCCGTCGACGCATAAAGTTCCACCGCTCCCGCATACCTGGCGACTGTAGAGGGACGGACTCCGGGAACAGAACGCTGCGATGCCCCGGGAGGCCCTCCGGCCTCCCGGGGGTTCCGCTCGTTATCTTGATCTATCTCTGTCTCATGTGCCATTATACTGCTGTATCTAATTTCATCGGACACTCCCGCCAAGTGATCTCCAAGGTTTGTCAACGGGCTCTCCGGCTCCATCGGCCGAGGTTTGTCCCTGTAAATCGCGATCATTCCTTCTGCTGCCTTTCGCCGTTCGCGGCCCTATCGGTGCAGCGCCCGGAATCGCGGTCTCTCCGAGGCTTTTTCAACTTTACACAAATAACAAACAGCAGCAAGCCAACAATTTGCCATCAGGAAACTACACCTTCCGGACAATCGTCCTGCAGCGATCTTACGGCTTTGCGAACAGTCGGCGGGAAACGTTGGAGAACCTACAGGCCACTTATTTCCGACAACGATAATGATCCTTGCGAGGGTCCTGCAAACGCGAACGCCGCCACTGCCTGCGCAGTACCACAAAACCGGCAAGCGCACAGGCAATGGCGGCGACCAGCAACAGCAGCCCCACGAACCTCAGTTCCGAAGAATACGGGTCCGCGCCGCAGAAATCCTCCAGGTCGGAGTAAAGGAGATTTGCAATAAGAAAATGGTCGGTCATTTTTTCTTTCTGTTATAATTCAACTGAACTCGGATGATTCGATCAGCGTTCTATTTCATTCACTATGCATCGCAGTCTGTCGCACGCCGTAACGACATCCCCGATATTCGGCTTTCGTACAGGCAGCTCCGAGAGCCGCCGTAAGACATCCCGCACCGGCGGCGGATCGCCGGGGAGCCGGTCTCCGGCCCATAGAAGGGCCTGCCTGTCCCCCTTTACCGCGATCATTCCACCTGCTGTCTTTCACCGCTCCCGGCCCCGTCAATGTCACATCCGGAATTACGGTCTCTCTGACGATCTTTTAACTTTACACAAATGACCAGCAACAGGAGGTCGGCGATCGCCATCAGGAAAAAGAACGCCGTATTCCAGATATTCGCTGCTTCCATCTTTCGTCGTGATAAGATCCAAAACAAGGTCTGCCATCGGACCCAAATGTTTACTCCACATAATCGTTCTGTCTCGTATAATTCAGGAAGCCGCAGCTCCCGCCACCATTCCGGGCATCCCGCCGGCAATCCTCTATCACATGAAGGAACACGACCGTCAACATGGCGATCAGCACCAGCAAGATCACATTGAGCACTACGCTCCAAAACAACAACGTCTCCATCATTTCAACCAGTTAAGGGGTAAGTCATTATCAATCGTTCACACTCCGGCGGAGGCGATACCTCCTCCCGTCAAAGAGCGGTCTTCGTCCGCCTGTGCCCGCACCGAAGGAGGACAGAGACACAACGCTAAAGCCAGCGCCAGGCAGAACGCCGGAAACCTTCCGGCACGGCTTTCCCCGTTCCTTCCACCCCTTGTTCCGCTCCTTCCGAGCTCATCCATACTTCCTGCTCTCATCGTCATTATTCCTTTATCTCTGACTTCCACTGTATTTTTGCACCCCTCTTACCGACCGACGGCATGCTCCGCCGGGTAACAGCGGCTCCACCAGCCGAGGGTCTTGTAATATCCGTTCAGGTCGGCGTAAGCCTTTACGGGCACATACATCGAAAGGCCGCAGCACTCCGTGAGCGCAAGGCCCAACATCTGCGGCGTGTGGGCTTCGTAAACCACCGTGCGGGCGAGCTGCGCGCGCCAGGTATCCGCCAGCGAAGCCGGGACGAGGCCGCGGGCCTCCAACTCACCGGTCACGCTCCCCGCATCGAAGAGGAAGTGGCGGCGGTAACGGTCCAGCGGTTGAAGCCGGTCCAGGTCCATATCCGCGAGGGCTTCGGGATCGGCCGTCAGGGCCGCCTCGAACACGGAAGCCGTAGCTGCGGCCAGCGCCTCCAGTTCCGCGGTTCCGACCAGCGACACGGTGGCCGAGCGGTATTCGGGCCGCGGGTTCTCGGCATAGTGGCGGTAGTAGGTCTCGCACACCGAGCGCAGGTCGGGCGAAGCCTTCAGCAGTTCGGCCGTGATCTTCTCATACGGAAAGCCGTCGGCGATCACCTCGGCGGGCGAGCAGACGACCCACGGCGTCTTGTCGCGCAGGGCGTAGAGCACCTCGGCCGAGCCCATGAAGCAGGCGTCGAAGAGAATCCAATCGAACATCCCCGCGGGGATGGCCTCCGCAAGGTCGGCCGTTTCCAGATACCCCGCGGGGTTCTCGCCCGTATCCTGCCCGAACCATTTGGTCGGAGGCCAAGGCTCCGCCATGCGCCCCTTCGAGCGGGTGAGGTAGCCCGTGGCCCACGAGGGCATCCAGGCCAGTCCGTGGCTCCAAAGCACCAGGCCGTAGCGGTCGGCAGGCGCCAGCCTCCGCACCAGGGAGAGCACCTCGCGCACCGTGGCGACCGATGCCGAGTTATGCGGCCCGGACCACGTATGCAGGACGTTGGTCCCGGAAGCGGTGACCTCCATCAGGCAGGGATTCTCTCCCGGCGTGTCGAGGTAGGCGATCATGCGGCTGCCCGCGGGAGCCGAGGCCATGCCCTGACGCATGGCGTCGAGGTTCGCCCATCCGTAACCGCTCAGGTTGTTGTCCCCGGCCATATAGGCCACCACGACCCGCGGGGAGTGCGGGTAGCAGGGCTCTTCGTCCTTCGAACAGGCCCAAAGCACGAGGAGTGCCAGCAAGAGTATGTATCGCATCGTCGTTCGCATACGGTCGCACTATTTATTCCGCGATCTCATCGATATCTGCGAACATCGCCTTGATGGGGGCATCCTCGCAGGTGCCGTTCCTCTTCCGGTAAACGGTCTTGGCATTGCCGTTGACACAATAGATCCTCTCGGAGTCATCGATCCAATAGCACCAATGCTTATCGACGATAGCCGCGGTCCCGCCTTCGACCCGGGCGATACGCACCTCCCTGAAGGGCAGCTCCGTGCCGAGCTTCCGTTTCAGCAGGCCGGTAACCCTCCCTTTCTCCGATACCCCGCCGCAGGCCGCGGTCAGGACAGCGAGGCTCAGAAGCAATACTGTTTTTTTCATAGTATGTCGATATAGGTTAAGTTCCAATTCGTGTATACGTTCGCGCAGCCATGTCACAGCACCCGGGAACGCCATTACCGAGGAAAGCCCCCGGTCGGGGGCTTTCGTGCGCAGACTCGTCAGGCTTCGTCATGCCCGATGCCTTGCCGCGTATGCCGCGGCCCTGCACATCCGGCCCGCTCCCGCCATCCTACTCACGGACCGGCCGGACGCTCAGGCCGTGCGAACGGTTATTGTCGTTCGACGGATAGACGTACGACGCGTTGTAGTTGAAGCTGCGACCCTGGTTCTGCGACGAGGAGCACGCCGTCCAGCAGTAGCCGATGTTCGTAACGCCGTTCAGCCCGCCGGACATACCCTGGCGCATACCCGCAGCAGGGAAGAAGAGCGTAGCACCGCTCCCGTCCTTCCCGCAGTAGAACGCCCAGCCGCCGTTCCACGCTCCCGAAGCGTTCACGTCGGAGACACTGTTACTATTGGTGCCCCGGGTGTTGAAGCCCGTGAACGCATTGGCCGAAGCGACCCTGAAACCCGGAGGACACGGGTCGTAGACGGTCTTGGTGACCGGCTCGTCCGCAGCGTCGTAGGGAATGTCATTACCCTCACTGCGGGCATTCCACAGATTGCAGGCCACGGAGGTGTTCGGACTCAGAGAGGTATTGTAGAAGATCACTGGATGACTGATATTGTCGCCGAGGGTAGCAACAGCGGAAGAATACTCCCATTTCGTTCCGTAGTAGGGCTTCTGGGTATTGGACGCAGTGCCGCCGCTCGGCAGGAAGGGGTCCTTGCGCCCCCACTGGTAGTACGGGGAGTTGCCGCCCAGAGCCGGGACCTTACGCGAATACGAGGTCTGCGTAACGGTGATGGTACGGCTGTTGCCGGAGCCCACCTGCGAGAATCGGATCTGGCAGCTGCGCTCGGCGTAAGCGATATCCATCTCGCCCGCGGCCGAACACCAGCCCAGATCGACGGGCATCATATGACTGACCTCGTCCATATGGTTCGTTACGCCCACAGGCGTGAGGCTCTCGTCCGTCACCCAGATGTGCCAGCTCCACAGGACCTCGCCGGCACTGTTGCGCACGGCGACCATGGCATTGCCCTGCATGATATTGTCCTTGTCGATCGTGAAGACGATATAGTCGAGCTGCCTGGAGGCTCCGTCGATGGTCGCGGTGTAGGTCGACAAAACAGGAGATACCGTGAGAAAGCCGTCGTTGGCATCGTTCCAGAGCAGCACGGCATTCTCCGGCACGACACCGCTGTTATCGGCCAGGCATGCCGAGGTGATCGGCTTGTCATCATGCTTGACGAAGGTCTCAAGGCCGTTGGCCACCGTCCCCGGATTATAGGACACCTCGTTCGTCGCTCCGTCCTTGACGGCGTTGCCGTACACCAGCGGAATGCGGTAAGTGCCCGGAGCACGCACAACGTAGCTGTTGGCCGTGGTCATGCCGGAGCGGGCCACACCGTCGATGTCGTACATCGACAGGTCGTAGGGCTCCGAGGCAGAACCCTTTTCCGGCGCGGAACGCAGAGCCTGCGTATGCTCCGAATCGCTCGAGATCGTACCCCGCTGGGGGCTCACCGTCATCGTGTAATCGACCCCGTCGGCCTCCGTGCTCCCCGCATCCGAACCCGTGAAGGCCTCAAGCCACGACGGCCTGTCGGAAGACCAGGTAGTACCCCCGTCGGTCGAATACTGCGCCTCCCAGGCAACGGGTTCACGCCCGCCGGAGTTGGTCCGGGAGCTCTTCACGTTATAGGTGCCCGAACCGCCCTGGTAGGTATAAGAGCCCGTGGAGGTGACCTCCAGCGTATAGCTCCAGTTGATCGACGTGGTGGACAGGTTGTAGGTCACGGTCGTGCCCCGCCGCCACGTCGTGCCGCCGATATCCGCCGTGAGGGTGTGGTCCTTCGCCCCGTCGTTGAAGACCAGCTCGATGAGCGCCCCTTGCGGAAGCGTCTGCGGAAGCAGCATGAAGGTCTTGCCGCCGCCCGTGATCGCGCTGCCCGGAGTCCCCGTGGTGGACTGCCCGAGCTGCTGGACGAAGTCCGCCGGCTCCGAGAGCCCGCTCCAACGTTCCGTATCCAGATCGTACGTCCCCCGGGAATAGACCCCCTTCAGCGAGATGCTGCGGACCGTACCCACGCTCATGTCGGCCCCGCACGAGAACTTCACGGCCGTGAGGGCATGCGAAAAGGAGAGCGGAACGACGCCGCCGCCGTTTCCCGGAAGATCGCCCGTCCGGGCCGTGAGCAGGTCCGCCTGCTCGGCGACATCCGCAGGAACGCTGTACGAGATCGTCGGAGCCCCGGCCTGCGTGGAGGGCGACAGGACGATACCCGCCCCGTCATAGGGCGCATAGGCGTAAAAGCGGAGATGCTCCGCCGTGGCAGGCCAGAAATACTCCTTCTCGGGAGTCCACGCGCTGCCCGACTTGTTCACCCGGGCGTTATACATATAGTTCGGCGTCAGAGCGTCGCTCCACTCTCCCGCCCAGGCGAAAGCCAGCGCCCCGAACGCCCCGTAGGTCGAAAGGTTCGTAACGGGAACAGCCCGCGTGGCGGCGCCGTTCATAGCCCCCTCGTCAGCCCCGATGCCGGCGGCATGGGCCGCATGCAAGTAAAGTTCCCCTTCCAGGCCCTCGGACGAGAGACGCCAGGTCGTGCCCGAAGAGGCCGATTCCGGCCCGGAGCTCTGAGAAGCACCTCCCGAAGCGTCGCTCCACGCCGCCTCCCGGGCAACGTCGAAGCGCAGGGCACGGCCCGGCGAACCCCCGGCCGGATCTTTTTCACACGACCACAGGGCCGCACAAACACCGCAGAGAGCCGCCGCGGAGACTCCCCGCGCCACGGCCCGTATTCGTTCTGTTGTTATCATATTCACGTTCATGTCTCGTTTATTCATTCATTACTTTCTCCATTCCCGTAACGACAGCCCTACATGATGATGTCGCTAAACTTGTCGTCCCAGCCGTCCACGTCCGGATCGAAGTTGCCGCTGTTCTCGTCCGGGATCGAGATATTACCGCTCACCGACACGCGGATGTCACCGCCTGCCGGGGCGGCATGCACCTGGTCCGTAACGTCCCACGAGGCCAGCACGTTGCCGTGGTCGGACCAGCAGTAAAGCGTGAGGATATGCCGGCAGGAGGTACCTCCGGGGCAGCCGAAGCTCTCGAAAGAGCCCGTGAGCTTCTCCGCATCCGCGTCGTCAACCTTCCCGGCGGAGGGTATCGCAGCGACCGAGGCGCCGGATTCGTAAGAACCCATACCCAGCGAAGAGGACATGCCCGAAAGCACCGCACGCACGGCCTTCAGGTTCCCGGAACCGGCAACCCGGCTCATCTCCCATACCACACGGCGCGTGACGCACCGCGGAGCCAGCATGACGACATTGTCGCCGCCCTCGCCGTCGGGGACGAGCTCCACGTCATCCACGCGGCAGCTCCACAGGCGCCCCGGAGCGGCTACGACAGCCTCGCCGCTATCCGAGTGCGGCGGAGCGGCCAGGGCGCCGTCCAGCCCCTCCATGACGGAACTCTCCCGCAGGCAGGCTTCCATCGCATCCAAAGACTCCGTGCCCCGGTATGACACATCCGAAGCATCCGTATTGTAGCAGACCACATCGTAAACGCCGTCGGAAATATCGACGCTGCCGCCATCCCTGCCCGCAAACTCCTTAACAACGGGAGCACCGCCTCCGGCCGGGTAGAACAGCACGCACATACCCACAGGTGCCGCGCCGGGGGCCTCCGCCCAGTCGAACTCGACGCGCACCGTCGTATGCCGGTGATCGTAACACAACTCCTTATGATCGCACGCCGTGCCCAAAAGCGCCAGCACGGCGACCCATACAAAAACCCGAAACTTATTCTTCATCTTCCGACTCCTTTCTATTTAGCATTACCAATCAACCATACCAGCGAGACCTCCGCCTTCGTGGGTCCGAACCAACGCAGCGACTCGGTCTGCTGCCATACGTAGTGGCCGTCCATCGGCCTGTAAGTCTCCTGCTCGCCGCCCAGGTAACCGATGCCGAGACCGAAGTCGAGGTTCAGGCGGCGCCCTATGGGCAACGAATAGCCGTACTCGATACCCGCGCCCCAGCTCCAGCGGTCGCTCAGGTAGCCCTTGCCGCCAAGACGGAAGTCGTAGGTCGTCATCTGACCGTACACGCCCAGGTGGTGCCCCGAGAGGGGACGCTCCGCAGCCCTGCGGCCGAAATACCTGCGAACCTCCAGGTCGCCGCCGTACGTGCGCCAGTAACGGTGGTGGGCGCGGCCGCCCCACCAAGCGTACATCCACTCGGCACCCACAGACCAGCCGCGCCCCAGAGGCACTTCCACGCCGATATTGGGCAGCAGGCCCAAGTCATAAAGCAGGTTGGTCTTCACGGCAACCACCGGACGGACGGGAGCCTCCACGACAGGCTCCGCGACAACGGCAGGCTCCGCAGTCAAAGAGACCGTATCGGCCGCAGCGCCGTCCAGCGCACCCCGGATCTTCGAGGAGACGGCCTCGTCAAGCATCACATCGCCGGAGAGCGTCCCCGCGACAGAGACGGGCTTGTCGCCCTCTATGCCCGACAGTTCGACAGGATCGGTGATACGGATCTCGCCGTACACGCGGATAGGCTGTCCGTCATAGACCGAACCACGGCCCGAGACCTCGCCGGAAACAGGCCCCACGACGGCGCCCGTAGAGGTGCCGTCCACAACGCCGCGCACCGTGACGAAACCGCCCGCAGGGTCGATGCTCACCACCTCGCCCGTAACCTTGCCCGTCACGGAGCCCTTGCCCAGCACCTCGCCCGTGGCAAGGTCTCGGACATAGATATCGCCCGTGACATAGCCCTCGATGCCGGGCAGCGAACCCGCACCGATACCCAGCGACGGGACGCTCATACTATAGGTGACGTCGATATAGGCATAACGGACCGAGGGGAACAGGTTCCGGCTCATATCGAACCACGCCTCGCCCCCATGCAGACGCTGCAGCTGCCGCTTGCGGCCATCCACGACCACATGGTCCCGCGTGATCCACTCCGGCGTATAGCGAAGAATGTCGAGAACCTCCTCCTTATACTGCATCGAGGAGCTGTCTACTACGGCCGTAAGACTCGGCCAATCGACGCCACGGGCCTCGAGCCACAGCAGGGAGTCGGGCAGCGCGGCATGCTCCCGAAGCCATGCTGCAACAGACGAGGCGCGCTCCTGCGACAGCCGCTTGTTATAATCCGAACGCCCCTCGGGAGAGGTCCCCGCAGCGACCCGCACCGAGCGGAGCGTGCAGAGCGTGTCCCGGCGCAACACCCGCAGGGTGTCGAGCAGCGAGGCAAGGTGCGCCCCGTTATCGTTTAACGAAAGATCGAGCGTCGAGGAGGCCTGCCGGAAATAGACACGCACGCCGTACGTACCCGTCAGCGCCGATTCCTGGGCACGGGCACCCCCCGCGCATAAAAAACACAAGAAAACAAACAATAACCTTTTCATCAATAAAACTAAAAAACATTAAATCATATATCTCTCATCGGACCCGGCCCCTGCAGAGCCATGCGCCCCTTACGACAAAAGAAGCCGCCAAAACCTCTTCCGGACAACAGCCGCGTATCCGTCTCATTCCATCCGTATCATTTCTCCAGTCCCTCGTTTCTTAGCGACCGGCTGGCCCCGGCGGACACAGCAGCCCGCACCGGGACCGCAACGGCACCGCCGCAAAAAGGGCCCGAACCGCTACCATAAGTCCTGCCATAGGAGAGCTGCTCTCATTTATCCCCGGCAGAGGTCCGCATGTCATTACCGACACATCAGCCATAAGGCGGCCGCGAGCCCCAGGAACCACAGCAGCCGGCGAATACGCCCCCGGAACCTCGCACGACGACGCTCACGCTCGGCCTGACGGCGCACGGACCACGAGAAGCCGAGAATGCCGACCTCCTCGCGGTAGTCGCACCACCGTCCCTGCTTCCCGGAACGATATGTATATTCCTCCCTGCCCACAGTCACGCCCCGGACAGCCCGGCCACGATGTGCATATCGCTGCTTCATGTCTGTTCCGCCGTTCCGTTTTCAGCCTACTGCACGCCCTCGATCACGATACAGATATCGACATTGAGCAACACCTGAACGTTCTCCGTCGGATTCGCCCCCTGCGGGAAGCTGGTCAGCGAATAGGTCAGCCGGGCATCGTCATCGCCCATCGTGAATCCCGAGGTGAGCTCTGCCGGAACGAACGGGAAGGCATGCAGCACGAACGTATGGCCTTCCCCCTCTGTCTCGACCTCGCTAATGCCGAAGTCGCCCGTAAGATCGGTGTCGAACACCGGCATCACGCCGATACGCGTCAGTTGCGAGGCCATCTCCGCCGTCAGCCCGTACCGGGCCGCATCGGCGCTCAGGTCGATGTAGTAGTCGATATCGTCGCGGTGGGCGTTCAACTCCGCGACGGGAACCTCATGCCGCAGCACGATCTTATGCGGACAATAGGTCACGGGAAGCTCCAGCCGCTTCTCCGTACCGCCGATGTCGGTCAGCGTGACGGACACTTCCGTCGCGGCCGTCTCCGCCTGTCCGGCTTCCAAGGAGGCCCACAGCGCATTCTCCTCCACCGGGGTAAAGGAGAGGTAATACTTGTCGTACAGCGTCGAGAAGTCGGCCGTCAGCGCCCCACCTTCGATCCCGGCAGAAGGGGTGACGAAACGACGGTCGTAATACCATACCTTACCGGCGGCATTACGGTAGGCATTGACATCTATCTGCAGGATGTAAGGATTGAATTTTCCCTCGGCCGTGCGGAAGTTCTGCACCCGTGAATAACGGAACTCCAGACCTTCATCGGCCGTGGGGAGAATCTCCACGGGAAAGGCCGCAGAACTGACCTTGCGAGTAACACCTGCGGCATCGGTATAGTTAACAATGAGATACAGGTCGGCAGTGTTGCGGAAATTGCCTTCGCCCCTGGTGGCGACAGTGGCGACCCACTGTCCTTCAAGCGGCTCGCCGCCTTGATTCGTATCGGCCTCCACACTTACGATCTCATAATAGTCGGAAGGGGTGACATACGAGGCCCGCGACTGCGCCGCATCCGGAATTTCGGTCGAGGGATCATAGCGTAAATAGGTATCGCTGTTACGGATATCGAGCTCCAAGGCCTCCGTGCTTACTTCAGCACCCGTGGGGTTCACCCGGAAACGCAGCTTGAATTCCGTGCCTTTTACCGCCGTAACGGAAGCGGAATCCACGAAAACGACACCCCCAGGAACGGGTTTCTTCAATGCCGACACATCATCTTTCCAATCATCGTCAGAGCAGGCGCACGCCAATAAAGAGGTCAGGGCGCCGATAAAAAAATAAAACCGGTATTTTCGCATAATTCAAATTCTATTTTCCCGTCGGCGGAGTCTAAGCAGCGCATATTCAACTCCGCCAACAGGCTTTTCATTTTCTACATTCATAAATTGCAGGATTGTCCGTGCGCTGATCTTCCCGACAGTTCGGGTCGTACAATCCCCGTATATTGTCCTACTGGTAATCTTATTGATAAACATGCTTAATTAGAGCGCTTCGGCGGATTCAGCATAAGATATGTCCAGAAACCAGTCCGACAACGATCAAATCCATGTGTATAGCTGAAAACCTCGTTCCAACCAAGCTTAAGGTTATAGGCAAACTCATTGTCACAAAACATCTGGTATCTCCCGGAAGGATTATTCACCACCCAAAGCCATGTATTATGCACATCTATCGTGTTTACAGATACAGAAGGCGCACTATTGAAGCCTTTGATAAAACCAGCCCAATCTCTCGCCGGGGTCGGATCGGCCACTGTGTACGTCCACTGGGCATTGACATGAGAATCTCCTGACTTACATTGGTTGGCGATGGAGACATCCGGGATATTCATCGTATAGCTTTCAGAATAGTTGAAACCGCCGGACACACCGCCGGACACTCCGCTGGAACCAAATCCCACCTCGCCGCCGATGCTAAAACCGAGACTAACACTTTCCTGACGGGCATTCTCGGTAGTAGCGGGGGATGTCGATTGCATGACTATGGATTGAGCCGCGTCTCCGTCTTTAAAAATCTCATGATTGCTTATCAACTGACTCAGATAGAATCCATAATAATATTTGCCTCCTTCCTTCCAGTTGCCGACGAGCATATTTTGATTGGAGCCGATAATTTCCTGATGCACTGCATAGTAATCAGCATTCTGGTCAAAAGAGTAAAGACTCGTAATCATATAAACAACAGTGTACGAGCCACTTTTGCCTTCTGACTTTTTATGGTGGCGATATGTGGGATAAAAGTCCAGGGCAACTCTTTGGGCCAATGCCATGGCACTCAAATCAGAACGTGTTTCTGATGTATGAGGCTCCGAATTCTCGTTGATCCAGACTGCAAGCTTGTCAGCGCGAAGCCCGTACTGATAGGGAGTCAACTCCCCAAGGACGCCTCCCGCATCGGCATCGGTCTGAACCGGAGTCGCGTCAGCCTCGCCCTCGAATGAGGTGTCATAGACCGCACCATGCACATCCTGCATGATATACTCATCGTTGTGATTGTTGAACACATACACGTCACAAAAATGATCATCACCCGACCCGGTCTGTTTATCGACTACAAAAGAGGGCTCCTCGCCAAGACTCATCGAGAAGTCAAAGGCGGCCTGCGGATTGGCCTCGCTGAGAATTACAGAACCTCCCCGGTCAAAGACTTCCTGAATCGAAGCCTTCTGTCCGGCTGTAAGCGACGGGATCAAAACACCGTCGATTATCACAGCTTTCGTGGCAGGGCCAATCTCCGGCTCCACCGCCGTAAGACGGGATACCAGCGCTGTCGTCACAGGATCGAACTCTGTGCCGATTACAACCGTCGAGACCCTTACTTTTTCGGTCAAAAGATCTTCTGCCGGCAGCTCGACAGGCTGTTCCGGGAGTTCCGGGGCGGCAGGCGCATCTTCTTTATCCGAACAGGATGCAAAAGATACGGTCAAGGAAAGGATCGTAAAGATCGTGAAAATATTCAATAATCGGGTATGTTTCATAGTCTTTGAAATTTTTTATTATACATTCGAAATTCATTATTATGACAACAGAGATTTGCCGCTACGGATACAAACATCTTATCTCAAAGGACGACCTCGCTGCATGCTTCCATCCATCGGGTAGCGACGATTATCCCCGGGAGTTTCAGCATTGACGCGATCATCGCCCACAGCTCAGGAGTCAATTTCCTCGATGCCGCCCAACCGGAGAAACTCGTTCCATCCGTATGCCTCCGAATAACTCCGCACGCATCCCTTAGGAACATAAAGCACACAGTTTTCATTGATCGAAGAGAAGGCGCCGGAACCATCGGAGTTCTTCTCAATTACAGGCGGGGTCGCTCCGAGGACTGTAAAAGAGGTCAAATCATTCATAACCTGAAAGGCATAACTGCCGACAGACCGGAGATTCTTCGGCAAGACAAGGGATCGCAGCGATGTGAGCTTAAAGCACAGCTTACCGATTTTTTCAAGTGTCGTTACCGCAGACAAATCTATTTCGCTCAATCCGTAGCAGAACGCGAAGGCATATTTGTCAATGGAAACAACGCCGTTATCAACGACCACTTTGGTCAGATTGCGGCATTCTTCGAACGTGGACTCCGGAATAACCGTAAGGTGACCCGGCCATCGGACTTCGGTCAGATTATCACACGAAGAGAAAACGCCCACACCCAACTCGGTGACATTCCCGAGTGCGATGGCGGAAATACCGCTGCTCATAAACGCTGCGTCTTTTATGATTTTAAGACTCGACGGAAATCTGAAATGGGTCAGCGCCTTGTCCTGAAAAAAGGCATGCTCATCAATCTGCTCCACGCAGTCCGGCAAAACCACAGACGTGATCTTCGGCATCTGCTCAAAGGCACCCCGACCAACCCGAACCACTTTATATCCTGCGGCATACTCCGGAACAGCGATTTCCCCGATATAGAAGTCATCGATAGCCTGACCTCGCAAATCATCCGGATAAGCGGGAATGTTGCCATTGCCGACCTGACAAAGGCGGGAGTCTTCGTCGATAGCCTTAAAGGTCATTGAAATCTCTGTACCATCCCAAGGAACATCGGTTTTGAAAACCGTGCCATTGTATGAAAAGGACAGATAACCGAAGGACTCCCACATATTCTGGACTCCAATGCCATTGTTGACGGTAAAACCCTGCCCCTCTTCGGCTGTCAGCGTCCTGCCCTCAGCATCGAAGTGCAGGACAACAGGCGTTTCCGCAGCAAAAAGACGCCTATTGTCCTGAATATACTGATGCTCCGATTCATCCCAGCGCCCTGTGTATGTATAGCCATAGAAATAACCAAGCTCATTGTGTGATTCCTGACAGCCCATAAACTGCTGCTGAGCGAAGGAAACGAATCGCTGTCCTTCGGAGCCCCCGACAACACCTTTTATCCATGCATCAGGATACTGGACGGAGATGCCCTGAATATAGAATTCCCCATCACCGATAGCCACATTGACATTCACATCATGATCGACTCCGGAGGGCATCGTCGATTTCATCCACCATTTCTGAATTTCAAGACCTGCCGGGGGAGTTATTAAATGCGTGTTCGCCGGCCGATAGGCGATTTCCGTCACGGCGGAAGAATAGCCTTGTTCAATCAACGGCCCAAGCCATTCGCCATCCATGCTGCCGAAGGCCAGGATTACGCCGGAATCCGCCATGGACAAAGTACCGTCGTCTTCAATATTAAAAATGACATCGCCATGCAGCTCTTGGGGAACAAAAGTCTTCTCCGAGCTGTCATATTCCATTATCCACAAATATTTGTTCGACTTGCCGCTTGCGGATACAATCTGCGGGAAAGAGACCCTGATCTGACTGCCGCAGACAACCCCTTTGATATAATAATCATTGGGAAGCCGGGAATGAGGCACCAAATTGAGAAAGTACACATCGGAGTCAGCACCCCACACTATATCGCTCTTCTGAGCATAGCTCCAAAAGAAATCGCCGCTGTTGTCATAAGCCAGACGACTTGACTGACTGTAAGTCTCATGCCGGCCCTCCGGATTTGTTATTACCGTTTGATCCTCAAGCGGAGCCCTGCGATCGTAGATGTCACGGAATTCGCCTGAAACATTGCCTCCAACTTCCGGATCGAACGTTTCATCCGTACAGAGGTAAAACCGATCGCGGCCCTCAAAGACGAGCTTGCCCCGAACGGTGCCATCAATTATGTAATCCCCGTTGGAACGAAGTTCCCACCGGAAAGCTTTCGAGTGGCTCTGACCGTCGTAGGTCATCGTGATGACAGCATTGCCATCCGCTTGGTAGGTAATCGCACCTACGGACTGAGAGGGCAAGCAGACCCATTGCCCCTCCTTTTTCTCCTGCGTGGCAATATAGTTCCACGAGCCCACAAGACGCTCGTCATGAACAGCCCCGCCGCTCTTATCGCGCTCGCAGGCAGCAAAAAACAAAAGCGAGAGAATGCTGAAAATCAAATAAATAGTATTTTTATGCATCTGTAAATGATTTTTATATTACGGAGCGATGAAACAGCCCGCCGGATAGCACCGCGCAAACCATCCGAGTGTCGTGTAATATTCGTTCAAATCCGGGTAGCCCCCATAAGGGACATATAGCGAAATCCCGCAGCAGCGTCTCAGCGCAAGATCCAGCATATACGCCGTATGAGCCTCCCAGACAACCGCACGGGAGAGCTGCTCCCACCATGCCCCCGCCAGAGGAGCGGAAACAAGACCGCACTGCTCCAAGTTGTCCACCACGCTCCCCGCATCGAAGAGGAAGTGACGCCGGTAGCGATCCACAGTCTGGAGTTGCGAGAGGTTCATTTCCGAGAATACCGCAGGATCAGCATCAAGGGCGGCAGAAAACACAACTGCCGTGACAGCGGCCAGCGCCTCCAGTTCCGAAGTGCAAATCAACGACACCGCAGCCGAGCGGTATTCAGGACGAGGATCCTCGGCATAGCGACGGTAGAAGGTCTCGCACACCGCCCGCAAATCGGGTTCTGCGGACAACAGCCCGGGCATGATTTTATCATAAGGGAAGCCATCGGCAAGAACCTCCGCTGGAGAGCAGATGATCCACTTCGTCTTATCACGCAGTTCATAAAGCACTTCCGCAGAAGCCATGAAACAGGCATCGAAAAGAATGTAGTCAAACATACCCTCCGGAACAGCGGTTCGCAAGCCGGCTGTATCGAGGTAAGCAACCGGGGTTTCGCCCGTATCCTGCCCGAACCATTTGGTCGCGGGCCACAGCCCCTCGCTACGGGCGCCCAGGCGAACAAGATAGTCATCAGCAGACGAAGGCAGCCATGCCAGACCGTGAGACCACAGCACCAATCCGTAGCGGTCGGCTGGAGCGAGCTGACGTGTCAGGGAAAACACTTCGCCCATGACGGCTGCCGAGACCGAGTTATGCGGCGAGGCCCATGCATGGAGCGTCGTCAGACCTGAAGCGGTCACTTCCGCAAGGCGGGGATTGCTCCCCGGAAGATCCATGTAAACGAGCGTACGCGTTCCCTGCGGCGCCGAAGCCATGCCTGCGACCATATCGTCGAGATTGCCCTGCACATAGCCCGAGAGGTTGTTATCCCCGGCAATGTAAACCAGCACCACGCGCGAAGAGTGCGCGCAAGGCGGCTCTGCATCCTCGCGGCAGCCTCCAAACGAAACTCCCAAGAGCAGCACAAGCAAAAAACGGCGGAGCTGTCCGTATAGCCCGCGATGTGCGCCGGTGTTCATCTCTCTTTATCCCGCAATATCCCCCCCCACGATTTCCGGCCGGACTATGCGAACCGGCCGGAGGCATCGGGGAGAGACTGGTTAGCGCTTATTACTGTTTACTGCCGAATTCCTTTTCAGCCAATGTCTTTCCGCTCTCGGACGAGGTCAGCACATACCGGAAATAGTACTTTCCATAGCGGACCAATGCCTGAGGATCAATCTTGGACATCTCCGACTCGAAACGGCTCACCGCAGCGGCATCGGCTCCCGAAGCTCCCGAAGCAGAGATCGTGAGGCGGTCGGAGATATGCAACGTTTCGAGGTACTCCATCGGGCCGAGGAACGAACTCCCACTGCCCGAACTACTGTAGCTGTAGTCCTTGAGGGTAATCGCATAGCGATAATCTTTTTCTTCATCGTCGCTGCAACCCGTCAAAAGAGTTACCGCTGCAAGCAGCGCAAAAGCAAATCCTGCGATTCTGTACATGATAGTCGTTTTCATTGTAGTGGTTTTTTTAAGTTTTACATTTTTTATCTTATATTTTCATTCATTTCTATTGCATCCCGTTCCCCGTGGCAGAAAATACGGCCGGAAATACGCACCGAAACGGTACGGGTTCCCGGCCGGGGATATCAGCTATTTTGCGCTCGTACCATCCGTAAGGTCGAGGCCCTTGCCCGGACTAAAGCGGACTGTTTTCCGTGCGGCGATCTCGACCACCGCGCCCGTGCGGGGGTTGCGCCCACGGCGTGCCGCACGCTCCCGAACCGTGAACGACCCGAAGCCGGGGATCACCACCGACTCTCCGGCGTGCATACTCTCCGTGATCGCTCCGATCACCGCACCGACCGCCCTGGAGGCATCCACCATGCTCAGGCCGCTGCCCGAGGCCACAGCCTCGACCAATTCCTTCTTGTTCATCTTGTCTTTTCTTTTATAGTTGTTCGTTTACAATCATCAACAGCCGCACGGTGCGGCGTCCTTATTCCTCTATATACCCTAAGCCGTCTTCGCACCCGGAAGTGCCGGGGAGGCCATTCCCCGAAAAACCGGGAGGGACTCACAAGCCTCCCTCCCGGCACCCTGCCGACGGATGTAGCCGTCCCGCCGACATGTAACCTAATTGAACCGAATCCGAAACGATCCTTCGTTATCAATCCCGGACCGACCGTCCTTTCTTCTGTACGGGCATCTCTCGTTTATCGTCTTTGCCCGTCATTCCCTCTCTGCGGTCACGATCCCGCGGAACGCACCGCAGCGATCACTCGACCATGCCCCTGACGGTCAGCGCCTCGCTACACCCCCGGCCTCCGCTGTTGAGCCGCAGGCGCACCGTCTTATAAAAGTTACCCTTGTCCCGAGCCGCGAAGAACACCTTCACCAACCCCGTCTCATCCGGGAGGAGCGGCTGCTTCGGGTACTCCGCCCACGTGCATCCGCAGTCGGTCACGGCAGAAAGCACCACCACGGGCTGCGAACCGGCCCTTACCTGAAAGGTCACAGAGACCGTATCGCCTCGGGCAACCGTCCCGAAGTCATGCTCCGCGCGGTCCAGCGCAAAGCCCGCACTGTCGGGCAGCACACCCGCCGTGACCTGCGCACTGCTTTCAGCAGTCTGCTGCGGCGCATGGACCGCAGCCGCCTGCTGCACCGCACGCCCGTCGCCGCGGCCCCCGCAGCCCGCAAAGCAGGCCAGCGACACGGCAAGGACCGCTGCCGCGGACAGGCCGCTATATCTTTTCGTCTTCATCGTCGTACATTTGTACATTGTTAAATAACCGTACTGTCGCATGGCGCCGGGAGGGCTGTCCGCCCCCGGCCTCAGAGGTCCTGCTGCTCCCGCACAAAAGTCCCGTCGGCCGCGTAGACCAGCTCCAGGGACCCGCTCACAGACACCTCGTAGCCGCCCGGCTGACGTTCGACCTTGTAGGCAACGGCCTTGGGATAGTGTGCGGCCATGTGGTCGCTGACCGCCTCGGGTAGAATCCCCGCAGGCAGCGCCCCGAACTTGCAGTCCACCTCTGTCCACGCGCCCGAAGCGTCAAACTCGAGCTGTGTGCCGTCATCCAGCGTACACTCGTACCTGCGGCTGCCGTCCTCCTTCTCCCGCTGCACGTGGCGCGCCTCACGCCCGGGGAAATACTCCTCGATAAAGGCGCGGGCAGCGTCGGGCAGATCGCCATAGCCGATCGTCTTCTCATCGTCGCAGCCCGTCAGGACAAACAGGCCGACCAATACGGTCGCAAGCAAGCCCTTACATTTAAGTCTCATATTCATAAGCATTATTGTTAATTCCCAATCATCATCGTTCATCCGTCCGTTCTCCCTCTTCCCGTGCCAGCTCCGGAAAGCAGGCTTATAGCTTTATGTCCGCTCCGCTGAGCGCGGAACCGATAGCCGCCGCCGGACAGAGGAAGGGCGCGCATTCCGTTACTTGCCGCCCTCCTGCTGCGCGAACCAGTACTCGACGGCATCGACATTGTACGCATCCCTGAGCAGCACCCGGCGGCTGCCGTCCAGCAGGTAGAGCGAAGGACGGGCACGCACGTCGTAAATCTCCTCGCGTTCGAGCCTCTGCTCCCAGTCCCAGCCGTGTACCCAGCCCCGCTGCGGCATCTCGGCGGCATGCGCGCGCCACGCCTGCTCGTCCCCGTCGGGATAGACCGTAAGGACCGTGAGGCGTCCCCCGTCGATCAAACCCCGCAGCAGCGGCGAGGCGTCGAGCTGCAGGGTAAGCTCGCGGCACATCCCGCAGTCGGGGTCGTGGAAGAACAGCAGCACGTAGGGCGTGCGCAGCCGCGAGAGAGACCCCCGCCGCCCGTCGGGCATCTCGTAGCGGATGTCCGCGGCCACGCTCCCCACGCGGTTGCGGCCGAGCATCGTCCGCTGGTGCGCGGGACGGATCTTCTCCAGGGTGTCGAGCACCGGGGAGGCAAGCAGCGCATCCAGCACTTCACCGTAGAGTTCGTAGTCCCGCATGGGCGAGTTGGGATCGTAGAGGTAGCGCTCGGCGACCTCCGCCAAGCGGCGGTACATGCGCCCCTCGACCTCCGCGCGGCGCAGCATGTCGCGCAGCGAGGCGGCGGCCGCCTCGCGTGGGGCATAGCCCGCCACACCGAGGTAGTTGGCGAACGTCTGCTCCAGGGAGGCCGTATCGGCCAGCCACGTCGTGTCGCGGAAGTCGAAGGCCTGCCAGTACCGCTCAGCCACGTAGGCCGCACGGGCCTCCGGGCTATCCATCATCGCCGGAGGACGCGGTATGGCATAGGTGCGGAGCGTGTCCGCACCCTCCGCGGCCGCAGGCCGCCCCGAACCGCCGCAGGAGGCGCACAGCAGTGCGGTGAGCACCAACGCCCCCGCACCGCGGCACAACCCCCGGACTCCGAGCCCGCAGCGCAGGCCCCCATTCGTTTCAATGCTTTTCATATATTCCGTTCGTTACTTACTCATTACTTAGTTCATTCCCGCAGCTTCATTTCCCGCCTTTCATCGTGCTGCGGACCACCTGGCCCGCTCCGTAAACCGTCCCCGGCGGCCGAAGAGGTAAAGAGGCAACGCCCCCTGCGCGGCAGGCGGGACAAAGCCTGCCCCACACGCCGGGCTACCATTCATCCCTGACACAGCGCACGTAGTAGCTGCTGGTCTTGGAGTTGTAGTACGGGTAATCAAGGCTGAAGCCCACGAACCAAGCGCAGTTGCTGTCGTCGCTGCTCTCGGTAGCCGACCAATAGATGAGAGCCGAGAACGCCGTGCCGCCATTACCGGTAATCACGGATTCGACCGAACCCTTGGCAGCGTACAGATCCTGCAATTCCTGAATCGACGGAAGATACCAAGTACCTTTCGGAACACCGCCGTCGGTCTTGTTATAGCAATAGTCGAATGCGGGAAAATCCGTGGCGAAAACTCCAGAAGCACCGTCCGTCTTGCTGTCGGAATACTGCTTGGCTATCTTCCACACATCGGCCCCATTGCGGGCGGTCTCGTCCTGAGCATCCGGGCCCAGAACATACATCCTGTTGTTGGTCCACTTCAACATAGAGGGAGCCTGATCCATCGCCACGACACGGAAATCAGACCCGCTGACCCAATAGACCACACCGCCGCCGTACAGGTCGCCTACAGCGAGCGGCGCCTGCGTTTTCGAGGCGGCGTTCACCCACTTGTCGTTCCACTTATATTCGATGGCCACCGTGCGGGACGATCCCGTCATGTTGGAAGGAACAGCCAGCGACACACTCTGGCCCGAGGCCGTAATCCGGCCCGTGCCGAACACAGTATTCCCGCTCACCGCCCGGACTTCGCATCCCTCCGGAGGCAAAATACCCGTCAGCGTGACCGTATACGTGCCGCCACCGTAAGGGATCGTCGCAGGAGCGTTCGTCGCGGCAGAGGAGACCGAATAGCCACTCTGCGACCGATCGTCGCCGATCTTCGTCCACACGCCGTTCAGCTTATATTCGAACACTACCGTGCGGTCGGTATAGCCGGCGTTGGCAGGAACGGCCAACTCTACGGATTTGCCCGACTCGAAGGCCCTGCCCTCGGCGAGCGTCTCCCCGCCTTCGACACGGGCACGCACTTCCGTGCCGTGGAGAGACAGCAGCCCCTTCAGGGTGACCGCGTAGGTGCCGCCCTGCTGGGGGATGTCCCCGGCGGGAGCGACCTCGGCAGCGTTCACATACGGGTCCTCGCCGATGTTCATATCACCGCCTGCAACCTCGTTCCAGTCCGTGACCGTAACGCTCTCCACAGAGAGCGAGCTGCCCGTGAACTTCACCGTGTAGGTATAGTGCCTGCCGGCCAGCCACGAGTCGCTCTCACCGGCTACCACGGCCAGCGGAAGCGCATAGGCCGAAGAACCCGAAGCGGCGCTCCCGTCGCCCTTCATGCGACGGACCTCGAACACCGCCTCAATGCCGGTGGACTTCCCAGCGTTATGGCCGATAGCGGCCACCGGGAAGAGCAGGTTGCCCACACGAAGGGAACCCTCAGCGGCCGTCTTATCATCCTCGGGGGTGCTCCCCTCAGAACGGACCAAACGGTAGCCTTCGATACGGCGGGTGATCTCTCCGCCGGGGAGGGCACCCGTGATCGCTCCCGCGGCGACCGACATCCGTGTCTTCCCGTCGAAGCGGGCCACGAGCTCCTCCGAGCCGTTGCGGTTCTTGAGCGTATAGCCCGTAAATTCATAGTAAGAGTCCGCGTCGCCCTCGACGGCCGTCTGTGCCGCAGCAGAGGCGTACATGCGGAACGACACGCGCGCGAGCACGTGCTCCATCTCAAGACGTGCCGTGGTGGTGGTTCTGGCACCGACCTCGTCGCTGCGCGAGCTGTACATGTAGTCGATCTCCTCGGCGGCGGTATAGGCGGGTCTGTCCGCAGCAGCGCCGGCAGCGTCCACGCTGACCGTTCCCTCGTTCAGGATCGCAACGGGAACCGTGACCGCGGAGCCCTCGCCTTCGAGGCCAGCGTCATCTGTCCAGGGATAGTAGCCGTAGACCTTGCCCTTGTCCTCTCCGGAGAAGAGCAGCAGCTTCGTCTTGCCCTCCGCCGTGGTCGAGGTCCAGGTGTTCTCCCCGGTTTCATTGGCAAAGCGCACGTTGCGCCCGTCGGCGTAGTAACCCCCGTCGGCAGAGCCGCCACCCGTAGCCGCCGAAGGCGTGAAGAAGCCGCTGCCGTCCGTGGTCACGACCACGGCGCCGATGGCCGAACCCTGGGGCAACACCGTGCCCTCCACCGCCGAGCGAGTCGGCACCGAGGTCTGGACCTGCAGCTCTCCCTGAGACACACCGACGTCCGTCCCAGGGCCACCGCCCGGAACCGTATCGCCATCACCGGCCGGGTCCTTGCCGCAGCCGGTCAGAAGCACCCCGCATGCAACGGCAAACACCGCAGCACGCATGAGGCGACCGCCCGTAATATGTTTCTCTACTTTCATTTTTCCGCCTTTTGTTTTCGTATCGTTTTTCCGTTTCTTCCTTCAGCATCCTTCATCGCTTCCGGCCGACCTTACCGCCGGAGGCGGGCATGCCGTTCCCGGCTCCCCGTCCGCAGCGACCGGAGGCCGCAGCTTCCGGCGCATCTAAAGCGCCGGGGTTCCGGCTGCACCGGAACGCATCTTGCGCAGGTACTCCTGCGCCGCGGCACGGTCGCCCGTCATCGCGTGGCACACGGCCAGCGCGGCCCAGGCCCTCTCGTCGTCACGCACCCCGTCGAGCAGCTTCAGCGCACCGGCATAGTCGCCCGCGGCGATCAGTTCCCCGGCCCGGTTGATCGTCCCGCAAGCCGCATCCGGCTCGTCGTCGAAATAGACCTTCACATAGGAGGCGTTGCGCAGCCTGGGGAAGAGGTTCTTGTACATATACCAGTAGGGACGCTCCATGTCGATCTTCCACAGCGCGCTCAGGCGTCCGAGCTGACGCTCGGAATCCCACACCGGCGTGTTGTCGAGCACATCCAGGATCTCCTGCTTGTGGGTGATCACCGTGTCGGCAGCCACCATGTCGCGCAGCTCGGCCCACGCCTTGCCGATGCTCACCACATCGAACACGTGTTCGGGAAGCGAGCTCCGCTCCATGAGGTAGTCCTTCACCGCCTCGCCCCTCCTGCGGGAGAGCAGGTCGTTGATCTGCTCACCGCCCTCGGGCGACGCCTGGCCGAGGATACGTATGCCCAGCAGCTTCGAACGCGGGTCACGCCCGATGAGCCGTATGGCTTCGAGGATGCGATCCAGCGTCGCGGCATTGTCCATATATCCCAAGTCGATCGTGCGGTAACCCGTCCTGAAATAGACGCTCAGCCCGTTCTCGGTGCGCTTCATCACGCTGCGGTCCTCCCAGTAGCTCTCCTTGTCGGCCACGAACGGCTCCCGATGCGAAAGCTCGCGGGCCACGCTCAGACGCTCCTCAGCCGGAGCCACGGCAACCCGGACTCCCGAGCTGTCCGCCGCGAGGCGAACGCCCGCATCCGACAGCTCGCAGATCGAAAGCTCTCCGGCAAGCAGCGCGCGCAGGCCGTCGAGCTCCTCACTCGTATCGCCCTCCAGCAGGGCCCGCGCCCCGGCGCAGTCGCCCGCAGCGAGCAGGGCCGACAGACGGGCGTAAAGCTCCCCCGGAGTCTTCTCCGCCTCGACACTCAGCCCCCTGGCGCTCACCACCAGCTCCTTCTGCGCGTTCTCCTCCGTCAGCAGCAGCGGAATGCGCCCCAGAAACACGCTCTTGTTATAGCCGATCTTCGACTGGTCGAGGTAGAGCTTCAGGTCTCCACCCGACATCCACGGCTCGAAGGGAATGCTCACGTTATAGTCCAGAACACCCGCCTGGCCCTTGACCACCTGCATCATCACCGACATGTTCGTTCCCGAGAGCACCCGCTTGCGCAGATCGGACATGTCCTTGCGCTTGCCCGTGACGGTGATGGGTGTCATCTTCGACTCCCCGGCCACATTGGCCAGCACGGGGATCATCTCGATAGTCTTGTTTTCCTGGATGTTGCGAGCGGGAATCACCATACGGAACGTTACGCGCACGTTCTCGCCCTCGGCCTGCAGGCGCGGACGTTCCACATGCGGATAGTCCACCGTGATCCCTTCGCCGACCTGCGCCCGGAGAGCCGGAGCATTTCCCAATAAAAGGAGAACGGCACACAAGCCGCATCCTAAAAATGTTCTCTTGTTCATATCTTATCTTTGTTATCGTTTCGTCTCTTGCTTCTCCGCCTGCACTTCGAACAGCGGCCATCCTTCGGCTCCATATAGGCCACCACGAGTCCTAATCCGCCGCAGCCGTGGCACGAGGCGCCTATCCGCGCGATAACCGAAGCGCTCCTTCCACCGGCATTCATCCCGCTCTATCCCTTACTTCTCCAAAGAGGCGGCATACCGCGCAGCGGCATCCGCATCGCCCGTCAGGGCACGGCTCACGGCAAGCGGCAGCGCCGCACGCGCATCCTCCCCATAGGGCTCCAACAGCGGACGCGCTCCCGCATAGTCGCCCGCAGCGATCTTTGCGACAGCCGCAGCGATCGCCTCGCCCGCCTCGTCGCGGCCCCCGGCCCCGAGGGTCATCGTGAGCACCGTGGCACGGCGCAGCTGCGGAAGAAGCTGTTTATAGGCGTACCAGTAGGGATGCTGCCACTTGACGGCCTTCAGGGCCGCCATGCGGCTCGCCTCGGGTTCGTTATCCAGCACCGCGAGCGCCTCCTCACGGAAGGGCATATCCTCAGAGCCCTCCACCAGGGCACGCAGCCCGGCCCAGTCGGCCCCCTGTATCTCTACGTGCACCAGGCTGTCGGGGAGCGTAACGCCCCGACGCGCACAGGCCTCTTTCAGGCAGCCCAGCAGCCAGGCGGCACGCCCTTCGGCCAGGCGGCGGTTGAGCGCCGCCTTACCCTCGGGCGACGAGGCGCCCGCAACGGCGATGCGCGGCAGGGCACCGCCCGCCTGCGCAGCCCCGGCGACCAGGGCTGCCATATCCTCCAGCGCCGCAGACACCGAGTCGGGCAGTACGTCGAGACTCGTGCGCCTTACGGCGAACTGAACGCCCACACGGAGCGTATCGGCTGCCTGTTCCCGCACCTTACCCACCTCGACGGCGGGAAGAGCGAGCGTATAGCGTCCGCCCTCGGCGCCCAGCCCTATCAGCGGGAAGAGCGCGGTGCGCACCGCGCTGTCAGCGGCCATGCGCCAGATGCCCACGAGGGCATCCACCGTCCCGTCGCCCGCAAGCGGCGAGAGCATCTCCACGGCCTCCCCGTAGCGGCCGTCATTGGCGTAGCTCCGGGCACGGGCCATAAGCAGCTCATCCCCGGCAAGGGCGGCCGTGTCGGCCACGGCCAGAGCCGGGGTGTAGACCCTCCAGGGGTGGCGCAGCGTGAAGACCGCATCCTCCCGGGGCACGAAGCGCCCCAGGTCCACGGAGCGTGTATAGCCCTCCCGGCGCCGGTCGAAGACCAGGCTGACCTCCCCGGCAGACATCCAACGTGCATAGGGCACATGCGAGAGGTAGTCGTTCAGCCCTTCGCGCCCCTCGAAGACCGGGGAGAGCGACGAGGAGTCGGCCTTGTTCACGCCCAGTTTGCGAAGGTCCGAGAGGCGCTTGCGCGCACCCGTCAGCCCGATGGCCGGAAGCGGGAGCTCATGCGTGCCCGAGACCAGCACGGGCGTATAGAACAGGCTGTAGTTCTGCTTGATCGTCCCGCGCGGAACGTCCAGACGCAGAGCGACACGGATGTCGCCGCCGCACTGGGTGATCCGCACCGAGTCGACACCGATACGGGGGTCCGACTGCGCGGAGGCGGACCCGGCGAAAAACACCGCACAAAGGCTGGCGGCAATGGTAAACTGTTTTCCCATATATATATTTTTAATTCGTTTCGTTCTATTCCACACGGTCAATGTCCTTCTTTTTCCAACCCTCACCGGAGGCCCGTCGTCGCCCGCTCACCGGTTCCCGTCTCCCGGCCCGGGCGCCTCCGCCCTCTCCCGGAACAGCCACCGAAGCCGGCGCACGGTCCCGGAACAAGGCCATCCCCCAAAGGAGCCCGTCAGAACCCCAGTCCCGAAAGCGGGTGCCTTGCGGGGGCTGTCCGGCGGAGCACGGCTCCTAACGGATCATGAAGACCACCGAGACAGCCACGCGCGTGGGGCCGAAGTAGTTCTTGTGCTGCTTCGGGGCCCCGTCGATGGTCGGACGGCCGCAGGTCACGCAGTCGTAGCTGCGGTAACTCGCACGCCGATAGCCGACGCCCACCTCGCCCTCGATGCTCCAGCGCGGCGAGAGCATCCAGCTGTAGCCGTACGAGATGCCCGCGCCGAAGAACGAACCCTCGTGGCGCACCTTGTCCGTGTCGGAGAACATCAGGTAGAAAGGCGTGGCTTTCATGCCCCCGACGTTGAACTGCCCATATTCGGCGTTCACGCCGAAGAAGTGACCGTTAAAGGACTCCCACAACCAGTAGCGGCCCCCGGGGCGCAGCTCCCAGTGCTTGAACTTCTTGTTGTCGCCGAACTTCCACGGGTTCCACGAGCCCGCCAGGCCCACGGTCCAGTGCGCCCCCACGGCACCCTCGACCTCCGCCTGCGGCGTGGTCGTGAGCCAGCTCAGCGCATTGGCCTTCACCGCCAGCTTCTGAGCCCGGGCCGCAGGGGCCACGAGCAGCAGGAGCCCGCAGCACAGCGCTGCCCGCAGCAGCACGCGAAGACCCGCACCGCGAAGTCCGGCGGCAGCAGCCGCTCCGCATCCCCTTGATTTGTCTCTCTCTTTCATGTCGTATGATCTCTGTTTAAGATTTATCGCTTCAATTTATACGCTCCCTTATCCGTTTCTATCGCTTTATCCCCCTTTATCCCGTCACACCCGCACCCGTCAGCAGCTTGCGCTGCCCCCGGCCCGCGGAGCCCGGCCACAAAGCCCGGCTCCGGCGGCCGAAGGGATAAAGAGGTAAAGAGGCAACGCCCCCTGCGCGGCAGGCGGGACAAAGCCCGCCCCCGCACGCCGGGCTACCATTCATCCCTGACACAGCGCACGTAGCTGCTGCTGGACTTGTACTTGTTGTACGTGTCCCCAAGCTGAAATCCACGTACCAAGCGTCGCCGCTGTTGCTGCCGTACTCGGTAGCCGACCAATAGGTGTCAGCCGACAACGCCGTAAAGCCGGACTGCTGATAGAGGTAAGGCGTATTGACGGGAATGGAACCACTACCGACGCCGGTATCGTTCTTATCGCCGCTGGTAACGTTGCTGTTGCCGCCCAACAACCAGATCAGCATCAACTCACGCTGCGAAGGCAACCGCCAGTCCGTCTTGCCCTCCTCATTGAGGTTGTTGCAATAGTTAACAGCATCCTGCCACGTCTTCTTACCGGGATTGCCTTTCTGCACCCGGAACTTACGCGACAACCGGTTGTCAGAACTCTTCTCATTCCCCGTCTTGCTCTCGGTAACCCGCGACGAAAACAACGAAGACTCGTCGATACCGCCCTTACCGTCCCGGCACACGACGACAACCCCGCCGTTCTCAACGGTAACGAACGGATACCGGACCCCGCTCTGCGCAACGGCAGACCCGGCAACCCCAACGGCGGCAACGACCGCCAAAATCACTTTTTTCATATCGATCCTTCTTTTCATATCTGTCATCATTCATTTACATACGCTATCATCATCCTTTGCTTTCCCCGTTTCCTTTTCGCCCTCCTGCGGGGGTCGGGCAAAGTAACCTTGCGGTAACCCACCTGACCGGTCACAGCGACCAACTCGGGACAAAACCGCCCGGCGCTGCTCTTCCGAAGCCGGTAACTGCTGTGGTGGCGCATCAGCCCCCAATACGAATTGACCGAACTGCGGAAAGCCTCCAGGTCGCACCTGTCCAACGGCCGCTCCTGCGCCAAAGCGTTCCACCTGCCGACCGTACGGTAAAGCCCCTCCTTGGTCCTGCGGCCGGTGAAGAGCGCATCACGCCGGATGAAGACACCGAGGAACGAAACACCCCTGCTGTAATGCTGCAACCAGCGCTTGCGCGGGTGGAGCGTCAACCCCAACTCCTCGCGCAAGAACCGTTCGAGCAGCGGAACGAGACCCTTGAGATACTCCCGGTCCCGGTGGACGATCACGAAATCGTCGGCATAACGGCCGTAATACCGCACGCCGAGCGTATGTTTGACATAGTGGTCGAACGGCGTCAGGTAGAAGTTGGCGAACAACTGGCTGGTGAGGTTCCCGATGGGAAGCCCCTTACCTTCCTGCGGAACGGGGAACGGGCTGCGCACACCGCCGGGCATCGGGCTCCCGTTGACGGCAAAGAGGCTCTTGTCGGGAGGCAGCAGCCGCCAACCCCCAACGGGCCCGGCAACGCGGGCCCCGGGAACGGGATCGTAGAGCGCGATCTGCCGCGCGAGGGCCAGCACCTCGGCCTTGTCGTCGCCTTCATACTCCCGGTCGAGCGTCCGCTCCAACCGCTCGGCCAACCGCCCGCGGTCGATGCTCATGAAAAAGCCCTGCAGGTCGCACTTGAGCACGTAGCAGTCGCGCGTATATCCTTCGGAACACTGCGCGATAAAGCGCCGGACGCGCTGCACGCCGTATAACGTACCGCGTCCCTTGCGGCAAGAGTAGGAGTCGTGAATCATCCCGCGGTCCAAAACGGGTTCGATGCGGCTGCACAACAGGTGCTGCACGACCCGGTCGCGGAACTCCGCGGCGAAGACCTCGCGCCGTACCGGACGACCGATGATGAAGCAGCGCGAACGGCCGGGGCGATAGGTCCCCGCGCGCAACTCACGCCACAACGCCACGAGGTTGTCTTCGAGACCGACCTCGAAGGCGAGCGCCTCCCGCCCGCCGCGCTTGTGGCGGCGGCAATCGGTATATGCCCTGATCAGATCCTCGAACGTCATATCTTTTCCGTTTTCAAATTCGTTTCAAATTCTTTCGTTCCCTTCGTTCCATACAGCCGGCAGGCCGTATAACGGGCGGCGCGCACGGCGCCGGATGCCGGATTGCCTGACACAGCGCACGTAGTTGCTGTTGGTCTTGTTGTTGTTGTTCGTGTTCCCATTGCTGAAATTCACGTACCAAGCGTTGCTGCTGTTGTTGCTGTTCTCGGTAGCCGACCAATAGTTGTCAGCCGAGAACGCCGTAAAAAGTTACCGCTTCAAGCGCCCTCCACCCGCGCGGGAAGAGGACTTCGTGGCAGCGGCCCTGTCGGACGTCGCACCTCCAGGGCACCGCTGCCGGGTAACCGGAATCCGGAACACGCCGGGGAGCACCGTAACACGCCCCGTTCCCTTCCGTCCTGACCGCTCAGGGCGCCGAGCGCCGCCAACCCGTTATCTGTCTGCCTATCGTATCCATCTGTTCGGTTATCTCCGCAAACTGTTTATGGCTCACCAGCTTCAGGTCGAACCCCAGGCGTATCTGGAGCCGAACGAGCTCGAAGTCGTCGGCGAACGATCGCAGGTGCTCACCCCTTTGTGAGACCTCGGCATTGGCCCGGAAAATATGCCGCACCAACTGCATGGCGTCGCGCTTGAGGTCCTGTCCCAACGTGTACTTGTACTCGCGCGGGAAATGACCCGTGAGACGGAACAGCGTCAGCAGCATGCGGTAGGTGTCGCGGTAGACCGGCAATGTCTGGTAAAGGGCCATCGTCCGTATCCGTTAATCGCGTTCGCACTGCGCAGCGAGGCAATCCCGCTGCAATTCCCCGATGAAATTCATCGCCTCGAGCGGCGTGGCACGCGCCAGATCGAACGCCGCGATGCGCCGCACCAACCCGCCGCCGTCCGCGGGCATCGCCGCCTTTTTCCTGCGAGGCTCCCGCAAGGGCAGCGAAAGCACTGTAGAAGCGTCGAACGACACATCCAGACCCGAAAACTCGGCATAGCCATCCCTACGGCTCACGAGAACTCCGCCCGCCTGCGTGATGAGCGCGCTGACGCGCTCCAACTGCCCGAAGGGAAAACCGCAATAGCACACCGGGCGCCCCTCGCGCCACAGGCTGTGCCGCTTGAGCCGGTAGCCCGTCAGCCGCGCGAGGGCCTGTGCCGAGCCGTTGTAGGCCCGCATGAACATACCCTGCAACATCAGGCACAGATGGCCGCTGCGGCACTCATGCGCTATGATCTCTTCAACCGTCATATTCCACTGTCGTTTTATAGTTTGCTTTATCTCATCCTTTCATCGCCCGCAACCTTCCGCTCCCTTGCTCCGGCCCGCGGAGCCCGGCCACAAGCCCGGCTCCGGCGGCCGAAGGGATAAAGGGGAAAAGGGCTGAGGCCACTTGTGCGGCGGGGCCAAAGGCCTTGCCGCACAAGCGGCTATTTATCCCTGACACAGCGCACGAAGTTGCTGTAGGTCTTGGAGTCGTTGAACGTGTACCCATTGCTGAAATACACGAACCAAGCGAAGCTGCTGAGGTTTGCTGCTCTCGGTAGCCGACCAATACTCGGCAGCCGAGAACTTACTGTCGGCAGGGATAGAAGGCTCTACACACCAATAATACATCAGTTCGTTCTGCGTGGGAAGACGCCAACCCTCGCCCTTGCTCTTGCAATAGTCGATGGCATTCTGCCACGTGACCTTCTTGCCGGGATCGGGCTCGATGACCGTACCGCCGCCACCCGTGTCGATATTCTCGCTCTTGGCCTGTCTTACCGCCGGAGCGATATCGGTAAATGCCCAGTTGAAGCGGTACTGGAACCGGATCTCCCGCTCTGCACCCGTATTGGCGGGCACGGTAAGCTGACGGGTGATCTCCGTCTTGCCCGGTTCGTCATGATTGTCGGTATTGCTGGCAAGCACCGTCTCTCCGGACACAACCTGCGTCAAAAACGCACCCCACCCGGTGAGCGTAACGGTATACGTGCCGCCTTCCGCCGGAATCATCGCAGGGGCATTGTGCGTGGCCTTGGTCACGGAATATCCGGTCTGCGTACGCTCGTCACCGATCCGGGTCCACTGATTTTCCCACAGGTACTCGAACGACACCTTGCGGGTGCCATAGCCACTGAGATGCGGCACGGCCAGCGACACGGCCTGCCCCGAAGCGGTAACCTTACCGCTCACGAGCACCGTACCGTTGCTCTGCGCACGAACCTCGACGCCCCCGGCAGGGAACACTCCGGTGAGCGTGACGCTATAAGTTGCGCCCTGACCGGGAATATCCCCGGCGGGGGTGACCGCGGCACTCCCCACATGCTGGGGTTTCCTGCCGCTGACGCGCCCGTCGGTATCGAGGAGCGCAATGTGCGCCTCGGCGGACCCTACAATGCGCGTGGTATAGCTATAGAGATGATTGGCCGTGACATTGAAGTCGGAGAGCATGTCCTCGCCCAGGAAAATGTCGTAGTAGAGCGTTGCCTCCGTAACCGAGGTATTATGCGTCTTCACCCGGGCATAAGTGGCGTACTTGGGGGCCTTCGCGGCGTTCTTGTCCTGCACCTTCGTGATGCCCGTACCGCTGCCCCTGCGGTTGGGACCGATATACCACGTATAGCGACCGCCGTCCGTCGCATGCGGGGCGAGGCCCGCGGCAGCGTTGTCGCGGAAGCCGAAGTTGCCATCCTCGCCTGCGGGGAAGGCCGCGGCAGCGGGGTCCGCCGCAAAAGCCGCACCGACAGGCACGCTGTAGAGCTCCACGCCGTCGAGCGCATAGCCGGTAACATCGTGCGTCAAGGCGACGGTGACCCGCGCCAGAATGCGTTTGAGCGTGATGACCGGCACACTGGCCGCCGAGCCGCCGACCTGCACCTGCCCGTTGTCGAGCACACGCACCCCGTCGAGCGTCCCGGCATAGGGAACGGCCTCGTCCGAGGCGACATGACCCGTGAAAAGCAGCCCCGAGCGGAAGGCCGTCAGGTCGGGAACGTTCGAGACGGAGAGTCCGTCCGCGGGGCCGTTGGCCACAACGCCGATGGTAAAACCCTCACCGCTGTCAAGCAGCACTTCGAGCGGACGCCCCGCCGCCAGTGCGTCGACCTTCTCGCAGCGGAGCGTCTTGCCCGCGGCGTCGAACTGAAAGACCCAGACGTTCGTGAGCGCGACCTCGGCCCGCGTGGCGGGCGCAGCGACAACAGCTCCGGCAGATACGGCGGTACTGCCGCCAGCCCCCGCGCGGGAAGAGACGCTCCCGGCATCGCGGCGATCTTCCGGCACATCCTCCGCCGGGCTGCCGAGCGTCACGCTGAACAACTCCTGCAAGGTGTCGGAAGCCATGCCGTCACCGGCCGACAGGCCGCGCGAAGCCGCATAGCCCACGGCCGGGGCCGGCACACCGGGTGTGACCTCCACAGGCGCCGCGAGGCTCACGCCCGGAAGCCTCACGAGAACCTCCCGGCCGGTGCTTCCGCCGACCGGCTCCTCCTTGCTGCAACCCGCAACGGCAACAACCGCCAGTACAGCAGCCGCAGCTCCGAGCCGCAGGAGCGAACCCCTGCCTATCGTCCTTATCCTTGTTATCCTCTCCATATATTCTGTATGTTTCATCGTACTATCCTCTAACATCATCGCACGGCAGGCACTATTTGTCCTTCACGCACAGCGAGCACCTGCGGTCCGTTTTCCAGTGGTAGAATGTCGTGCGGCTGTCCGAAGCCTCCACGCCATAGGCATAAGACGTTCCGTTCACATCCCTCGTCCAGTAGGCGCACGGATCCGTCAGGTCGGACAAGCCCAAAGCGGCACGGTTGCCCAAAATGTATGTCAACTCCGAACGGTTCGGCAAACGCATGCCTTTGCCTGCGCAGGTGCTCGTGGCGTCATGCCAGTTGATAGCGGTATAATGCTGCTTACCCACCCATACATTGCCGCCATCGACCTGGTCGCTGGGCTTGCCCTGCTGCGTGCCGCTCTTGATCGCGGTCCATGTACCCGAAGGGTTGTACTCGAAGTTCACCGTGCGGGACTGCGCGGAGCCGTTCTCCGGAAGGGTGAGCTTCACACCCACGCCCGCCGAAGCGTTGCCCGAGGCCAAGGTCGTACCGCCCGAGCTGATGCGCACGGGAACCGTACCCGAGAATTTGCCGAAGACGGTGAAGGTGTACGAGCCCCCCTTATAGGTTATGCCCGCCGAAGGATCGGGAGACACCGTAGCTCCATCGATTAGGATCTCCCAACCATCGACAGGATTGTCGTGGCTGCCGTCCGGACCGTCCAGTTCGACGGTGAAGCCGTCGTGGCCCACCTCCACGTCGGGAGCGTCGGGCAGCGACGAAACGGTCATCCGGATGCGGTAGGCCTCGTTGGCCCACACGTTATAGTCGTTCGTATTGTTGCCCCCCAGATAGACGCGGTAGTTCATCGGGATCAGCTGCCCGTCCTCGCTCTGCTGCATCATGCCCTGCACGTAGACGTACGTACAGCAACCGCCCTGATCCTGCGGAGCATTGGCCTGCGTCTTGTCGGCAGGCGTCGTGCCGCTGCCCACGCCCCGGCTATTGGGGGCCATGTACCACAGCAGCTCGCACTGCGAGCCGAACCCCTCGCCGACAGCGTCGTAATCCTTGAAGTTGGCCGAAGCGGCGGCCGGGTAGCGCACCGAGGCGTGGGTGGATTCGATAACGCGCACATAGCTCCCGACGGCAGGAACGTTGCGAAGGGCCACGCTCGTGAGCGTGAGGCGCGGCCACCCCTCCGCACAGCGGTTCTCCAGCGTAAAGTTCACCTTCGAAACCAAGCGGTAGAGCGGCACGCGCACCGTGGCAACCTGGCCCATCTCCAGCTTCAGCTCGCCATCGCTATCCCCGCGCATGGGAAGCGTAGCGGAGTACTCCTCAGGCAGAGCGCTGCCGCTGCCGGCGTTAATGTCGAACGTCAGGGCCGCCAGGTCGGAGAGCGTCGAGCCCGCAGGCAGGGCGCTCTCGTCAATGGCCCCGGGCGCATTGGCCAGCACCACAATACGTGCCTTCTCCATCGGCTCGAGGTCGGCCGAGACGCGCACGTTGGAGCCGTCCTGCTCCGCATAGGGCACGTAGCGCCGGGCGGCGAGCCTCCCCTCAGGACCCGCGCTCATGTCGTACTGCAACACCCACATATCGGCTACGGCCCACTCGTCGACCATCGAGGGATTGAGCAACCCGCGTGCGGCGGTTCCGGCCGGAGTGTCAGCCGGAGCGGGTACAGCTGCACCGCGCACCTTCGCCGCATCTTTATCGACCGCATGCAACGGACCCTCGGCACTGAAACTCAGCGTCACGCGGGCAGCGTCGCCGCCCGGAAGAGCATTCGTTTGCGACTCCTCGCTGCAACCCGCCAACAACGCCACAGCACCCGCCAGCGCCGCTACACCGCGCAGCAGACCCGACAACGGGCGCCGACAACGCAATTCGTTATCCGATAACTTGTTTTTCATATCTCGCTTATTCATTATCTTTCATTTCTCCCCGTCTGTGTACCAACCTTAAAAGTTGCATTCCGGCCTTCACTATTCCGCTCAACTCCCGCTCCGGAAGCCTCCGGACCATCCCATGCACCCCGCTGTCTTACGCCCCGGCATCCTGTCCCGGCCCGAAGGCCAAGAGATAAAGGGACGAAGAGGTAAGGCCACTCGTGCGGCGAGACCGAAGGCCTTGCCGCACAAGTGGCTATTTTTCCCTGACACAGCGCACGTAGTTGCTGTCGGTCTTGTGGCCGTAGTTCCTGGTCCCATTGCTGAAGTTCACGTCCCAAGCGCCGTCGATGCGGCTGCTGTGCTCGGTAGCCGACCAATAGTAGATACCCGAGAACGCCATGCCGCCGTTATCGATAATAACCGATTCAACGCGAGCTCTGGCATTGCGCAACTCTGACAACTCAGCAATCGAGGGCAAATACCACGTACCTTTAGCAACTCCGCCGTCGGTCTTGTTATAACAATAGTCGAACGCAGGGAAATCCGTGGCGAAATTATCCGTGGCACCACCGGTCCGGCTGTCGGAATACTGCTTGGCAATCTTCCACACCTCGGAACCGTTAAAGGCGTTCTCATCCTGAGCGCCCGAGCCCAACACAAAACTTGGGTTGATGGCCCACTTCTTAGTATTCGATGTCTGATCCATCGCCACAACCCGAAAATCCTCAGCATCTTTCGGATTGACCCAATAGATCACACCCCCGCCATACAGATTGCCGACCACCGGCTGGTACGCTTCCTGCGTCCCGGCACCGACCGGTATCCACTGACCCTTCCACTGATACTCGAACATTATCGACCGCTGTGGACCGTCGTTGGCCGGAATAGCGAGCGTGGCCTCGCCCGTACCGTCCTGGCAGACGGCCTTAGCCTCAGCAAGGGCCTGCTCGCCCACACGGGCCCGCACCGGAATACCCGCACCGGTCCAATAGCCGTTGAACCGTACCGTGAAAGTCCGGCCGCCTAAAGGGATCTCCTCGTCCAGAGACGGAGTAATCGTGGGCGCCCCCTCCAAATATTCCAGCATACCGGCCCACACGCGATCATCGGTCAGAGCCAAAGCTTTCTGCTGGTCGAGCGTACCGCCGATGCGGACGCGGTATATATAATGGCGGTTACGCAGCACGTCGAAGTTCGTGGTAACGTTGTCCCCCAAGTAGACGTCATGAAAAAGCCCCTTGTTCACATCGCCCGCCTCATGCGATTTGATGCGCGCATAGGCAGCCATCTTGGGGGCGTTCTTTTCGCCCTTGTTCTTCTCCCACAGGATCGAGGCGTTCTCGCCTCGCCGGTTGTCGCCGATGTACCAGGTGTGCGTCACCGTGCCGCTGCCCGAGCTTGCCGGGGCCTGCCCCGCGGACATGCCGTCCCGGTACAGGAAGTTCGACTCCACGTCCGAAGCGGGATAGTTCGTCACGCTACCGTCCAGCCCATAACAGGCCCCCGCGGGAACCTGATAGAGCCACACGCCGTCGAGCACCGCACCGCTGACGTCATACTCCAGCAGCACGTCGACGCGCGCCATCGCACGGGAGAGCGTAACCTCCGGAACAATGGCATTGTCGCCGCCGACGAGCACCTGGCCGTTATCGAGAATCCTGACCCCGGTGAGCTTACCGCTCAAAGGGATCAGCCCGTCCGACGCAGGAACAGCCGTATGCAGCATCCCGCTCTCGAAGTCGGAGAGCGACGCGGGGTTCGAGGTCGTGAAGCCGCCCGCAGCGGGACCGTTCGCCACGATCCAGACCGTATAGCCTTCGCCGCTCTGAAGTGCGGCCTTCACCTTCTGCCCCGCAGCGACCGTGCCTACATAGGCACATGCCTTAGTCTTCCCCGCAGCGTCGAACTGAAGGACCCAGACGTTCGAGAGCCCCATATCGGCCCGCGAGGAAACCGACCCTCCGGCAGGCGCGTCCACGCCCTTCCCGGAACCCAGACCGACCGTGAAGAGCCCTCCGCCGTCATCCGCGGACACGGCCGCAGAGCGGCTGCCCATAGGCTCCACCACAACAGCATCGGCGACTGCTAGCGAAGCCAGCGTAACCTCTACCTCCTGCGGCTTGCCCAACCCCGGGTGGAAATCCTTGTCGCACCCCAACAAAAACATCGCAGGGAGCAGCACAAACAATATTCGAAATTCTCGCATATGACCAAACATCCTTTCAACTTATTTTTCACCCACTTGCAATACAAATATCTGACTCTAAATCCCCATCCTAATATCGACCCGACTTCTAACGTACGTCACGCACGCACCGGACAAGCGAGCCATAGCCTTGTGAATCGGCAGCAATCACGCCCGGAGAGGCCCAGCCGTCGGCAAACACACCATACCAGCAATCATAGACAGAACTATCCCATCTTGAAGAGGTCCAGTGTCTTGCCCGACCGAACGGAAGAAAACCAGGCTGCTTATAGAGGTAGCCATTGCCGACCCGGTAGGAAGCAGCTCCCACACCGGTATCGTTCTTCTCCCCATTATGCACGAGTTCGTTGCCGCCCATAAACCACATCACCATCATCTCACGCTGCGTCGGCAGACGCCAGTCGTCGTGCCCCTCGGCATTCAGATTATCGCAGTAGTCCTTTGCCTTCGACCATGTATAGGACTGCTCCGAAGGCACTTTCTGCACCTGGAAGGTAGAGGCAACCCTGTTCAAATCACTTTCCGGAGGTGCCACCACACTCCGCGACCAGTATTCCGTGCGGACAGCATCCTGAGGAAGTCCCTGATTGCCTTCCCGCGTCACGATCGCAATGCCGCCATCCGATGTTGTGACGACCTTCGGGTAATCCTCGATGGCAAATCTCGCAACACAACGAATATAAGCCGCACCGGATTCCTTCACCAAATCCGAGGTAGTCCCATTGCCGAAACTGGTCGTCCAGACGTTACCGCTCGCGCCAGGATTGCCGAGAACATGCGAAGAGGTCCAATAATAACCGCTACCGAATTTGTTCTCCAACCCGGGATTGAGCACAAAACAGTACATCAGCTCGTTCTGGGTGGGAAGACGCCAATCGCCCAAAGACCTGCAGTAATTTATGGCCGTAGACCAATTCCCTTTCGAATACGGATCTCGCGGCTCCAGCCAGATTCCTCGTCCTTTCTGTACTCCCCGATCGATCTCCTTCCACCGGCCATTCTCCTGGTACTCGAACACCAAAGTCCGCTCAGAACTGCCGCTGTTTATCGGGACATACAGCTGTTTGCTCGCACTCTGGGCCGAACCTTCCTTCAAAACCGCCCCCGAGCCCACTACTGTACCGTCTGTCTGACGTACCCGTATGGGAATCTGTTTGAAGTGGCCGCTAATGGTGATCGTATAATCAGCCCCTTCCATAGGTATACCGCCGCTCGGGTCAGGAGAGATCGTTACCCCGGTGATCGACATCCCCGGCTGAGTATAGCTCCACTCCTTTTTGTCCTCGCCGTACTGCAAGGCCACCGTCACCTGACGGCTCTGCCACGTATAGTTGGCAGCAACCTGCACCTCACAAGTGCGGGACGCATAGCTGTCGGCTTCCTGCGTATCCGTAGTACCGTGAGAGGACGACACACTCCATTGGGCATTCGAAGACATGGTGACACTGACCGTACATCCTTCGTTAGGAAGGGCGCCTTTTCCCGGATCAGGCGACACCGACGCTTCGCCGTAGAATGCCGGAACCGTGCGCAACAACACCGTGGCGCGCGTATCGGTGACGGTTCCGCCCACTGTAGCAAACGTAGCCGTTGTATTATACTTCGTACCAGCGGCAGGCGTACCGCTCTGGGCCCTGTAGGCCACGGGGGTGAACTCCACCTCGCATTCGGCGGGCTCGCCGTGCGCACCGCCCGTCTGGTCCGTGTCGGCCTTAGCACTCGAAGAGGCGATCACTTTGGACGCTGTGCCCGAAGTATAGCTGAAACGCCACCCGCTATTGATGCGGAAAGTCACCTTCTGCGCTGCGGGGGACTCTTCGGCCCCGAAGTCTATCTCACTGGGCGTGAAAGCCAGGAACTCAGGAATATAGTCCAGACCCGTTTCGGGATGCCAGCCCGTGATCGTATTATCGGAGAGGCCGTCCAGAGCACCCATCGTGATGCCGAAGCCTTCGTAGCCCACCTCCATCTGATCCTCATTGAAGCCCGTGATCCTAAGCCGCGCGCTGTAAGCCGCATTGGCCCACAGGTTGTAGTCGTCGGTGTTGTTACATCCCAGATAGACGTTATAGATCACGTCGCGGGGCGAAGCGCCCGCACTTATCGTCACCCGGCCCCGGATCGAAACATGGGTGCAGTAGTTCCCCTGACCGGCAGGGGCGGTCATCGCATTCTTATCCTCGGGAGCCGTCGCCGTACCCGTACCCCGCCTGTTCGGAGCTATATACCACAGGTAAGAAGTCTCCTTCCCGGTGAGAGCCGTCGTTACGGGGTCATAGTTGCGGAAGTTGGACCCTTCGGCCTCGGGGAAGACATCGCCCAAGTAGGTCGTATGCTCGGTCAGCGGGCCGTAGGCTATTTTAGCCGGGGCGTTGCGCAGTGTCACATTCGTCAGCTCAAAACGTGGATAACCGTCCGTAAAATCGTTGACCAGCGTGAGGCTCATGCGTGAAGCCAGCCGCGTGAGCTTCACGGGTACGGACTGGGAACCGATGAGTGACACGGCTATCTGCTCCGTCTCGCCGAACATCGGAAGGCGCGGCGAAGCGTCCGCAGGCAATGATGTCCCGGCCGTGGCGCTCACGGCAAAGGTGCGTGCACGCAATTCGGTAAGCTTCGTACCGTCGGGCAGCACCGAAACCGTGAACGACTCGGGTGCATTGGCCACCACGACGATCACACTCTTCTCGCTCTCACGCAACATGACCGGAGCCCTGAGCGTCGTGCCCGATTGTTTGATATCCTGCGCAGGGACGTAGGCGCGGTGGATGAGCGAACCCTCGGCCGAACCCGTCACGTCGAACTGCAACATCCACATATCGCCCACGGCCGTCTCATCGGGCCCTGAGGCTCCCGAAACGGCTTTCGAGTCGGGGTCCACGGCCGCTGTTAACCGTCCGGCGGCCGAAAGGTCGAGGGTCATCGACACCATAACATCCGGCGCATCGCCTCCGATACCCGGCACGCCGCCGGAAACCGAACCGTCGCCCCCTCCCTCTCCCTTGGAGCAACCCGTCGCAAGAGCGACCAGCACGATCCAAATGTATTTCGTAAACCTGTTCATAATTATCTTTTCGTTTCCGTTTTTTCCTGTTCTCCGTTCCCGCGCGACCTCCGGCGGATATCCTCCCGCTCAAAACGGCCTCCCGCAAGAGTTGCAGAACAAACCATATTGAGCATCAACCCCTTAGCCTATTTTATCATCGTTTGCCGAGCCGCTGAATACGGACAAGCAGAATTTCAGCGCCTCTTCTTTTATTATATTAAACTAACCATCAATAATTTACAACATTCAAACTTCCCGATCTACCCATCCTTTTACAACCATAGGATCGCATGTGTAATCTCATAAGGTCGAGGAAGCATTGCATCCTCTCCATAGAGGCTGGATTGTCGAGCTAAAAGCGTTTGTTTTATTATCTTCGACAGCATCGTACACCTATCGCACGCGTTTTCTTTTGTCCAGCCTCCAGGCTGCCCGAGTCCCACACATACGCCATCGTCCCGTCTTCGGACAACTGAGTGGATGTCCAGTAAGTCTTGCCCTTGAGATCCGTACCGCCTCTTTCGAGGATAACCTGCTCGACGACGTCACGAACTTCCAAAAATCGGAGGAACTCTCCTCGAGCAGGCAACCACCAGGTCCCTTTCGGCTCTCCATTAGGTGTGTAGTTGTAACATGCCGCGAAAGCAGGGAAGTCCACAGCAAAGTCTCCGGTCGCACCATTCGTGTTATTCTGCGAGTATGATTGAGCATAGCCCCAATTGGATGACCCGATCATATACGTGATGTCATTTGTATATGCATGTATCACATACGTCTCTTTGGCACTCCAAGCCACCTCGTTGCCTGTATCGACAAATGAGATTATGCGCCTGTCGCCCGGGTTGTCTTCCCTAAACCAAAAGAGCACACCGCCATCAACCACATCTCCGACACTGATCGCGGAGGTCAACTGCGTACGCTCCTCAATCTTCACCCAGGCTTCATTCATCTTATACTCGAATACAATCTGACGAACAGGATTGGGATAACGGTTAGCCGGAACAGCGAGTTGTACCGCCTGCCCGGAGGTAGCAACCCTACCGCTCACGAGCGCCGTACCACCACTCTGCGCACGAACTTCGACACCGTCGGAAGGTAAGGATCCGGTCAGGGTGACACTGTAAGTGGCGCCCTGACCGGGGATATCCCCGGCGGGCGAGACCGTGGCCGAACTTATCCCCCGCTTGTCACGCACGCAGCGCACATTGTAGCTGGTGGGCTTGCTATAGTGAAATATGTTGCCAGTGCCGAAATTCTGAACCAAAGCGTTGCCGTCATCGGAACGGGATTCGGTAGCCGACCAATGGATAGACGAGAGCACCACACCGCCATTCGCCGTAATGACCGACTCGACGGTCCCTTTGGCGGCATACAGGTCTGATAACTCCTGCTTCGAGGGCAGATACCACGTACCCTTCGCAACGCCCCCGTCGGTCTTGTTATAGCAATAGGCGAATGCCGGATAATCCGTGGCGTAATCGCCGCTCTCACCACTGAGCTTCCCTTCCGAAGAAGCCTTGGCTAGCGTCCATAGCTCGGCACCGTTGCGCGCGGTTTCGCTCTGAGCCCCGGCGCCCAGAACATACGAATCAATTGGAGCCCAAACCAATGAGGCCTGATCCAACGCCACGACGCGGTAATCGGACGCATTGTCGGGATTGACCCAATAGATCACACCGCCATCGCGCAACTGGCCGGGATAGAGGCCATCCCCGCCGATCGTGCCATCACCCCACTCGTGCTCGTTCCACGGGAGTATCTCAATGTCCAGCGTGGGCTTGTCGGCGATACGTCCCACAACCAATTCGACCACATAGCGGTAGCCCGGCTCGAAGACATGGTCTGCGAGCGAGGCGTCGAGTTTCATCTCCTTGCCGTCACTGGTGAGAGAGACCTTCACTTTCAGCTCGCTTGCATAGCCTGGCAGCACAGCACGTCCCCCTTGAGTACCAAGAGTCGACACCGTGGCCGTCTTATTCTCTTCAGCCGCAAAGGAGGCCGGAGCGAACTCTACCATCCCGCCATCTCCCCCGACAGAGAGGAGGTAGGGGTATCCCCCGATCTCGTAGCTGCCCGATTTAGGCAGCCCCCACAATTGCAAACCCTCTCCCGAGACTTCGAGCGTACCGAGAATCTCACCCTCCCGGGGGCTGATCCGCACGTCTATGTAAGAACCCATCCGGTGAAAACATACCTCCGGGATATAGTGTTTGTGCCCTTTCGAAGGGTCTATGACCTGCCGCTGTACGAGCGCCATATAATCCACTCCGTTGATAAGGCCGGTATAGGTGCCAAGGTTCTGTGTCGCCACATTCGCCGTAACGGCCGGGGAGAAGTAGTAGAAGTCGTAGCCCCCGCGCCGCAGCACGATCTCGTGTGTCTCGCCCTCGACGGCATTACCATGTTCGTCGACCGCCGTGGAGACGATCGTACCCTGCTCGTCGGCGACCTTATAGGTATTCTGCGCCACGGGGACGGAGCGCTGCGGATCGTCACCGGCCTTGTAGACCAGCACGCGGAACGTGGTGCCCACGGGAAGGCCGTCCGGGTTCTCCACCTCGGGCCCCGGATCGGGCGCGGGAGGAAGCTCCCCGTCGCGCTTCACGCAGCGGGCCGAGATATCTTTGTAGTCGGCGCTATAACCGTCCATACGGATATAGCCTACACGCAAGTTGGCATACCATACATAACTGGCATCGGCCGCACGGGGCGTGGAAGTCCAGTAGTTCCATTCCGTGTAACCGCCTCCACCGTAGTCGTACCAGAACTCGAACTTCCGGTTGTCGGGAAGCGGATCGTTGGCCTGCACATAGGGGATGATCTCATTGCGCATCTCGCTTTCGGTCGGCAGGCGCAGTCCCAACCCCTGGCAGTAGGCCGTAGCTTCGGCCCAGGTCATCCCTTTCTCGATGCCCTTGCCGCGGTTGCCGTCCACCCACAGGTCGCCGATCTGGAAGGCCCCCTCGACCATGCCCGTCGGGGGCAGACCCGCACGCGAGGCGACGCCTGCGGAGCGGGACGGCAACCGGCCGCCCTCCGCAGCGCGGGAGTTCCAGCCGTCGTTGTCGCCGGAGACGCCGGCAACGGTGAGCGTACCGGGACGGAAGCCCACCGTGACATCACCATCGGGACCGCTGCCCGGCCCGCAGGCATCCAACGGTTCCTTGATGCAGCCAGAGAGCAGCACCGCAACGCCTGCCAGCGCCATGGCACCCCGCAACAGGCCCGCCACACGGCACTGACCGCGTAATTCGTTATTCGATCCTATATTTCCCATATCTCGTTCGTTCATTTATGCTTCCCGTTTCCTATTGTCCTGCATCCCACTCGTTGTCGCCCCAGTCCTGCACGTCACCGCCGCCATATTCAGGTTTCGACGTATCCAGGTCGCCGCCAATGCTGCCGCCATCGTTCCACGGCGTCACAGTGGCCTTGCCGAAGACCACCTGCGCATCCCCGTTGCGGACGTATACGTCATAGACATAGGCCTTGCCCGCCTCCCACTTGCTGATCGGCGCGGCGGGGAAAGTCGTGCGCAACAATTTATCGTCAATATCCAGATTCAACACGATCCGTCCCTCGCCGATCTTATCCACCGGCAACAACAACAGGTCGTAGACCAGACCGGCTTCCGTCAGATAGTCCGGACTCAATGCATTGCCGTCACCCACGAACCCGAGGGAGCGGCCGCTGACCAGCGGCTCTGCCGGAGTGAGGTCCAACTGCCCAGTAGTGTAGATGACACGCTCCTCTTTCGGAACATCGTCGCTGTCGGCAATCGTCACCCCGGTGACCTTGCCCGCTCCGGGATAGGCTCCGGAGTCGGAATCCGAAGCCAACGGCCCTCGGATGCAGCGTACAAGGTTTCTGTTAGTCTTGTAGCTGAGATCCGAGAAGAGAGTAGTGAAATCCACATACCTCGCGTAACTGTTCTTGCTCTTGTCCTCGGTAGCAGACCAATAGTGAACCAAAAACGCCATACCGCCATTCGCCGTAATGACCGGCTCGACGGTCCCCTTAGCGGCATACAGGTCTGACAACTCCTGCTTCGAGGGCAGATACCACGTACCCTTCGCAACGCCTCCGTCGGTCTTATTATAGCAATAGGCAAATGCCGGGAAGTCCGCGGCAAAATCACCCGAAGCACCGTCGGTCTTGCTGTCAGAATATTTCTTGGCAAGTTTCCAAACGTCGGAACCATTACGAGCAGAGTTATTCTGAGCTCCTGAACCCAAAATATACGCTCCATTGGTGGCCCAGGCCAATGAAGAAGTCTGGTCCATCGCCACGACGCGGTAATCCGTAGCATCACTGGGATTGACCCAGCAAACCACACCGCTGCCCTGCAACTGGCCGACCGAAGGTATAGGCGTCCCCTGCACCGACTTACTGCGATAGAGCCGGATCTTCACTCGGGTCATGGCGTGCTTCATGCCGAGGAACATGGCCTGCGTCTTGGTCGAGTGGACCTTGTCACGCTGCCATACCACATCCCTCGTATTGACGTCATAGGGCCCCGGCAGCAGTTCCACCGCGGACAGCGAGGTATGGTCGGCATAGGGATAGTAGGCCGTAACCGTAGCTTCCGTAGCCGACAACGCAATCTCAGGTCCCGTGATGTTCCACTTCTTCTGCGGGCCCTCGCCCGGATAGTTCAGCTGCACGATGCGGTTGTCGACATCGGGATAACCGTCACCGCGCAGGAACATGCCCAGCTTGTCGCCGTCGGTGAAGAACGTCGAGCCCCCGCCGTCGACGATGGCACGCGTCTGAGGTACGTCGTCCCCGGACGCCGCCTGCGACCCGCCGTCCGAGACCTCATAATTAGCCTCGGCGATGGAAAGTACCGTACCTTCGCGGCCGGGTTCGGCCGACTCCCCGGCAGGTTCCTTGCTGCAAGCAGCCAGCGCCAGCGACACCAGCAGCGCCGCCGCGGCCCGAAGCCCTGTTTTCGATATCATCGTGCGTTTCATATCGTTTGTCTTTAATCCCTTATAATGGCATTTATCATTGTTCGTCTGTCCTTACTTTCCCCGTTCCTGTCAGCCGTTCCCGGCCGGTATATTCCGGGCCGTTACGTGTCCCGACCCCGGTTTATCTCATCGCTTCCGCAACCTGCGGCCGCGTCCGTCTTTCCCTAATGCCGGCCTCCGCGGGCCAGGGCGTCTCCCTGCACTTCTTCGTTCCCCGGCAGGACGGGGCATATTCAATCGTTTCGGTTCCTGCTGCACCAATTATATCCTTCGCAGCCGTTCTCCGCTCCTTCGCCACTACCGCACGCCGTTCTCCCACACCCTCCACATCTCTCTCCGTTCACTCTCTTTCCCCCTCTCTTTCTTCCTCTCACCGGCCGCTGCGTCTGCCATTCCCTTTGCGGCGGAAGGCTCTCCGTATATCGTGGGGTCTCGCATCCCCGTTTCGTCTCCTGCGCCTCGTGCATTACCTGCTCCGCTTGCGCTATTTGCGTCAGCTGCGCTACGTGGGCTGTTTACGCCACCGGCGTAGCCTGCGCTTACCGCCCGTCACCTGTCGCTTTTCCGGCTCCGGCCGAATTTTGAAAGAGGAGGGGCGGGCGGAAAGTCCGCCCCTCCTCTTGGAAAAACTAATTGTTAAACAACTTTTGAAACACTATTCGATTTCCATGTCGCCACCTACGACCTCTACCCAGTCGGTTACGGTCACGGTCTCGATCGAAAGCGAGTTACCGGTGAACTTAACCGTGTAGGTGTAGTTCTTGCCGGCTTCCCATGCCGTCACGGTCGACACATCGAACGGCAGGGCGTAGCCCACGGGCTGAACGTCCGACGAACCGTCGTTCTTCATGCGCTGGATCGAGAAGACAACCTCGATGTTCTTCGACTTGTTGCTCTCGGCCGTAATCTGGGCCAGCGGGAAGAGCAGGTTGCTCACACGGTAAGAAGCGTCGGCTGCGATCTTGTTGTTTTCCTCGTCGTTAGCCGTCGATTTTACCATCTTGTAGCCTTCGATCGTACGTGCAATCTCACCGCCGGCGATGGTATTCGTGATCTCACCCGTCTGGATGTTCATGCGGGTAGCATCGCCATCGGCCGTATACTTGAACTGTGCGTGCAGCTCGCCTGCGGACAGACCGTTGCTCTTGTTCTTGATCGTGTAGCCTACGAGCTGGTAGTAGGACTGATCGTCACCCTGAACGGCTGCCTGAGCGTCGGCCGAAGTGTAGACGCGGAACGATACGCGCGAGAGGGCGTGCTTCATCTCCAGTTTGGCCGTGGTGGTCGTCTTGGCGCCCACGACGTTGTTGAGCGTATTGTACATGAAGTCGATCTCCTCTTCGGCGGTGTAGGCTTTCTTGCTGTCCACACCGTCCAGAGTACCCTGGCCGGCCTCGTCGCCCACGACGATCTTACCCTCGTTCAGGATCTTGACGGGGATCGTGGTCTTATCGCCGATACCCAGGACGTTGGCATCCTCGGTATAGGGATAGTAGCCGAACACCTTACCCTTCTCATCGCCTGCGAAGAGCAGCAGCTTGGTCTTGCCTTCAACGGTGACCGAAGCCCAGGTGTTCTCGCCGGCTTCGTTGGCGAAGCGGACGTTACGGCCGGTAGTGTAGTAACCACCGTCGGCATTGCCGTTACCCTGAGCCGAAGGAGTGAAGTCGGCAGTACCGGCTTCGTCCGTAACCATAACGCCAATGGCCGAGCCTTTGGGAAGAACCGTGCCGTCGACGGCCGATTTGTTCTGCACAGAGGTCAGCACCTTGAGCTGCTGGGTCTGGCCCGGAGTCTGATCCCCGTTGCCTCCGTTTTCATCCTTGCTGCAGCCGACAATCGCAACGGCTGCAAGCGCCAAAACAAAAATTTGCTTCATAATAAATTTGTTGATTAAAAAATGGTGAATAAATTAAGTGGGTTACCTGTTTCTGTTACTTGTTACTCTTTTCCGTTGCACGGTTCGTAATCGTCACGTTGTCTTGCTCCATAGGCAGCGTCTTTTATCGTGTTATCTTATCTGTTCTATGACAGCCGGCCCTCCGGCTGCCGGGTTTACTTTCGTACGGGATTCGGTCCCGCTACATCCACAACTTTCCAATACGTTCCCGTTTCTTCAGGAGAGGCCGGGCTGCTTACGTATGCTCCGTCCCCGTCGTCTTCTCTCCTCCGCCCCCGGCACTCCTTCATCTCCGATCACTCCCTCGTTTGCAGCCCTCCTTCGTTCCCGGTCGCTCCTTTGTCCATATCGTGCCTTCCGTCGGCCCCATGGCTTCCATAGCTCTTCCATTCCCATAGCCCCACCGGTCAGGCGCCCGGAACATACCTCGTTTCCCCGGAGGGTCGGGCATCCCGGACACAGCATCCGGCTCCCGCACGGGACCGGGCCCTACGCGCCCATCTCGCCGCCGTCGACCTCGTCCCACCCGACGACCGTGACTGTGCCGCCGATAACGAGCGCCCCGTCCTCCTGAGGCGGATTGGCCTCCAGTTCCAGTTCGAACTCTATGCGGGGATCGCCCGTCTGCTCGGCCTCGTCGACCGCCTTGTTCACGATCTCCGTGATGTCCCGTTCGACATAGACGGGTCTGTCACCCTCGGCCGAGGGCTCGACATAGCCCTTCAGAACGACCCGGTTCCGGTCGAGACCGAAAACATAGATGTGCGACAGATAGCGCTCCGCCTCGCGCGTGGTCTCGGTAAGCGCCGTGCGCACGGGGGCCTCCGTACGACTCCCGCACACGAGCCTAACCTCGGGAACAACGCCCGAAAGGGTCAGCTCCAGAGATTTGGAGTCGGCCATCGCCCAGTCCTTGATCTTCGTGCGGAAGGTGATCTCGTAGCCCACAGGTTCGGGAATCAGCAGCGAGCGGCCCTCGTAGCGGAAATCGACCGTGATCTCCGGGATCGAATCCCGGTAGAGGAAGCTCTCGGCCTGCCCGATCAGCACCTCGCCCGCCCGCGTCCTACGGACCGAACGAAATGCATCGGCAGCCGGCGTCTCTCCGGCCGCCAATGCCTCCACACGCCCGATCAACTCCGGCGTGGGAACTTCGTTCACCGTCGCACGGGCCGTCTCGGCCTGCTCCAGACCGCTGTAGACGACCCCCTGCAGGCGGTCGTTATAGGTCAGCACACGGTAGTGACGCTGCTGTAAATACAGTGTGGTGCCCTCCTGAGGGCAGTCGTGCGGATTGCACGCACCACCGCCTTCGTAGAGGCGCAGATGGTTCTGGCCCAGGAAACAGTCCTCTTCAACTTGGTTGCACCAGTCGTAGACGAAATGGTGCGGTACGGGGCAGTCGCCCGTATCCTCCTTGACGCACGAGGTCAGGACACATGCGCAGTACAACGCCGCTACGGCGAAAACGGGCCGAATAAAACGGCGCGAGGCCACACCCGCCCGCAAACGGAAAGCCCCCCTCAGCGCTGCGCCTATAAAAACAATGATCCGCGATACGGTATTCATAATCTGGTTTATCGTTATTCCGGAGAACAACCCCATGAAATGACCGTTAACGCGGAAAATACGAACGGTCGCGGCCCAGGAGGCTGTCTCCGAATGTTCTTTCTGTATTAATTATCTGTCGTCACAATGCCCGGCACTGCCAGGCCCCTTCACTCTCTGTCTATACCTTTCCTTTCTTAGTCCTGACGCTTCCCGGCCTCGCGGCCGGATACCGGATAGCCCGGCGGCAGTCATACCTTATATTAATATTAATCATCAATACTGCACCTGCCTTGCCTTACGCTGCTACACAATCTCAATACATTGATAAACAGCACTATAAATACAAAAACACCCGAAAAAACGACCGCTTTCTCTTTTTAAGAGAACGGAGCTTTTCGAACAGTGTATGTAACTGATTGCGAAACAACAGGATGCGCGTATTTTTTCCGGCAACATGTGTTTAACCGTATCTGGAGGCCCCGGATACGGTTAAACACTTTTTTGTAAACTACTGATATTCTATAAAATAAACTGAAAAACCAATGGACGAAATGGTGAAACACGACGCTTTGGCCCTTGGAAAAAACAGCCATGGATTTTCGGGGAGCTGTCCCGTAAACTGTCCCGTCTGCCGTTACGACGGCGGCGTCTATCCGGCCCGATTCCATTCGGTCGGATTGCCAAAAGACGCCGACCTGCTCGGCATGAAACACAAGACCAACCACATCGTTTTCCTGCTCGAGGGAACGTTGCACATCCGTATCCGGGAGAGCGAACACCACTACCTCAATGCCGGGCAGTGCATGTTCTTCCCGCGCACGCAGTATCCCGACATCCGGACCGTAACGCCCTCGCGGATCGTATGGCTCGACTTCACCAACCGCGTCGTACTGGGAGGGCACGACGTCCTCGCTTTGGCTGTGCTCTCGGGCGACCGGTCGGCAGAGGGCATACCCATCCTGCCCGTACTCCCACAGATCGAACGCCTGCTGACGGAAGTACAGGCTATGGAGGTACCCTGTTACCATATGCTGAAGCAATACGAGCTGTTCTTCTTGATGAAGGCCTCTTATGCCGGCGACGAACTACGCCGATTTTTCAATGCCATCCTGCGCCCGACACATGACTTCCGGGCTTTTGTGGAAAGTAACTATGCGAACACCGATACGCTCGAGGACATCGCCGGCAAAGCTAACCTGAGCAAGAGTTACTTCATCAAACGTTTCAAGGAGGTCTTCGGCATCAGCGTATATAAATGGCTGGTGAAACAAAAGGAGGAGCAGTTCAAAAAAATGCTCGTGACGGGAAAGTACGATACCGAAGAGATGGTCCGGCAGTTAGGACTCAAAAGTCAGAATGGATTATACCATTTTTGCCGCAAACGCTTCGGCTGTTCGATGACCGAATTGAAGCAAAGGCTAACCTCCACAGGCACAATGAATGAGGAATAATAGCAAGAGGGTAATTTTTTATCAAAAAAAGATAATTTTATACACCTTTCCGTTTTTAGACAATCGTGAAAAATCAATACTTTTGTAGCAAAATTATAGTGGTGTAAAGCCTGCTTCCGAAAAGTGAAAAATCGTTTACATTCTCTTAAAAAAAGATTTGAGAATCCGGCGTCTTTTTACCCGCAGTCTTTCGACCGTATCTTTCCCGCAAAAATAAAAAAATCTTCGGTAATCCGCCAAAAACATCCCGCTTCGTAAAACGCAGGAGCCGTCCCAGGCAATGCAGCACTCCCGCTCCGCGGCTCTGAGCCGAAAGGCCGGGGGAGGCCGGCAAATCCGCAAACGCTCCTTTCCCAGACGACCGCCAAGTCACAGCTCGGACAGCCTTTTCCCGGCCGGAGCGGAGGAAGGTTTCTTCCTCTCGGCATCGTCCCAGAACGAGGTGACGATATCGTTGGCCTCGTCGATACGGCGCGCCTCCAGCTCGTCCAGATAGATGCGCGTGGTCTTCTCCGAGGTGTGGCCCAGCGCTTCGCTGATGACGGCCATCGGTATGCCTTCCCTCCGGGCGCGGCTCGCCCAGGTGTGACGGGCCATGTTGAACGTAAGGTTGCGCTCCAGACCCAGCTGCCGCGAAAGGCGTCGCAGGAGACGCAGGAAGTCCGAACGGTTGTCCAGATATTGCTTGTACTGCTCCTGTTCGCTGCGCCGTTTCCCGGCCGGATCGCTCCCGGAAACCTCGAAAGGGCGGAAGCCGCCCTTCCCGTCCCTGACCATCGGGATCGGCAGGGCAAAAGGCGAACAGATCTCCCCGTAACGGTCGAGGATCGCACGCAGCGGAGGGATGATCTTCACCGTGAGCGGCTGTCCGACCTTGCGGCGGCGGTAGCGGATCACATCGCCCTCGATGTCCCTCTGACGGAGGTAGGCCATATCGACAAACGACATCCCGCGGCAATAAAAACTGGCCATGAACAGGTCGCGCGCAACGGCCAAGGAACCTCGGGGGAGCTCGGCCCCTGCGACCGACCTCAGCACCGTGTCGTCCACGGCCAGCTTGCGCGTCTTCTCGACCCGAAAGTGAACGCTTTCGAACGGATCCGTGCCCTTCGGGGCGAATCCTTCCCGCACGGCCCGGTTATAGACAGCTCGCAGCTTGCTCAGGTAGAAGGTCACCGTATTGACGCTCAGCCCCTCGCGCACCAGATGGTCCCGGAACTCCATAACGGTCTGCTCGTCCAGTTCGCAGAGCTGGTAATGGCGCCTCCCGGCGAACTTGGCGAAGGCCGCCAGCGTGGAACGGTAGCTCCCGGCCGTACCGTGGCGGCCCTGGCGGAGCAGCTCCTCGATCTGGGTGCGGAAGACCGTATGCACGTAGCGGTTGTCGTAACGCTCGCGGAAAGCGGCGGCGACATCCTGCCCGTCGAACGGCTGCCCGCCGCACTCCAGCTCCGAAACGATACGTCCGATCTCATGCAGCTGGTGACGCAGGTAGCGGTTCACGTTGTCCACGAAACGGCGGTGCTCCCGGATACCCAGGTTATGCACCGCACGCCCCTTTACCGGATCGAACTCTTCGGGCAGCAGCTTGAACGGCGTGAAGACCACGCCGCGCCGACGCGCCCGGAGGATCTGGATAACCAGCGTATAGCGGTCGCTGGTCGTATCCTTGCGGACGTTGAGCATCACCTTGACGCTCGTGCCGCCCGGCTTGATCCGGGGCTGTATTTTCTTCTTTTGTATTCCCATGTATACCTCCTTTTTACGGTTAATGAATCGATCGAGCCCCAAAGTTGACACTTCAGACCGGATAATGACGTATCCGGACACCGCAAAGAGAGAAGGCAGCGCCGGAAAGCCCGCAGGGCAAAAATCGACCGATCGTATCGTTCCCACTCCATCGCAGTATGTCCGCAGTATGTCCGAAACGCCTACCTGCCGCACCGGAACTGCGCCATCGGCGGGGAGAATGTGTCTCCGGCAATATGCGGGCCATCCGTTCCTGGTCCCGATCGCCGGCATCCCAGTCCTCGTCTGCGGTCCGCCAGACCTTCGGCAACGGATACGGCGAAGCCATGGCGGCGGCGCGAGGTCGGGGTCATGAGGTTCGAACTATCCGCACGGCGGATATCAATATTTAAGTCGGGAATGAGCGGCGGAGCGGCTTCCCGCCGCGCCCGGACAGAGGCTCCGGGCCTCCGTCGCATCCGGAGGCTGTCGCCGAAACCCTGTACCGAGGGACAACCGGCGGCGTCTCCGGAAAAACATCCTGCCGGTAGCCGGCAGGATGCGGTCGTCCGCTCATAAAACGAACGGAATTATCCCGGCAAAATTGTATGCCGCACAGAAAACCATCGGGCACGGACATGCCCGCAGGCGGTGCAGGCTCCAGGCACGATCACGGTTCAAAAGTTGTTGGAAAATTCTACGATATGGATACGGATAACGAGGGAATACGGGAAAGAGCGCCCGGTACATACTGCCCGTTCGTTCGGTGTTACACCGACATACAAAGAGGGACGGTCTTATATGACCGTCCCTCTTTCCTGTGCGGCTTCCGAACGGAAGCGCAGGCTGTTTCACGGAATAACGCGGTTATTTCGACGCCTCTACGACGGATACTTTACGGAACTCTTTAAGCAGTTTGCTCAACTCCAAAGCCGCTTTGCGGGCGCGCGTGCCCGCAGCCTTGTTGCCCTTCTCCGCCTGGAGGGCCGAATCGGTCTTGAATGCCGCGATCTGTTCGTCGATCTTTACGAGTAATTCTTTCATAATTAATATTAGATTAACAATTTCCCGGTAAAGATAATAAAAAACCTGCAACCGGAGCATGCAAAGCTCCCCCTCGTCAGTAAGCTACGGACAGCGTTTTACTCTTCTTGTCAAAATAACAGAGGTAGATCGGCAAATGGTAGAGTTTGCGCAACCGTGCGATATATCGCTGTGCCTCCTTTTTACTTTGGTCACTGTGGGTGGACTGCGTGACGACGATGAGTTTGAAGGCATTGTCGGATTCGGGGTAATGGGCATATTCGAGCAGTTGCCCCAACGCTTCACGGACGGATGTGCGCAATGAAGGGTAGGTTTTGATCTCATAAAAGACATACCCGCGGCGCTCCTTGAGGGCAACGTCGATGCGACGGCTGCCGATCGTACTTTCCTGATCCACGTTGTCGCCGCCATATTTACCTGTCAGAAAAGCCGTGAGGCCGTCACTGATCTCCCTGTGCAGATGCCTCATCTGCACCTCACGTGGTTCACTCACATACGACGTTACCGCACCGGCTGCGGGCACACTGCGTCGTCCTCCGACAAATGTATGTCGCACGCTCCGCTCCGAAGAGAGCATGTCGGCGGCATCCGATTGCAGACGATTGAGACGATAATGTTTCAGTTGCATGATGGGGTTGCCTGCAGGGATCTCGGCAGGATAAAGCACGTTCACGCATTCGGGACGAAAGCGGATGTTGAACGCTATTTTCCCGTCGAAGGTTTGCACATCGCCACCTATATCGTCCACCTGTTTGCGCATCTCCCGAAGCCAACCCCGCTGTCTGTACTCCATAAGAGCTTTCACGGACTCCTCTTCTGAGATAATCTCCATGCGGCGGATATCTGCGACGGCATAGCGGGTCTTGCTCCGGCTGTCGATGGTCCAGAGCAGCGTGTCGTACCTTTCGCCGACTTCGCGATCGGAAGCCTGCCGCACAGGTTCAAGGAAAGCGTAATGATAGCCGTCTATCAGTTTGCCGGTATCGAACAACCATTCCTCATTGCCGTAACCGTACTTCTGTTCGTAGGAATCTTTCTCCGGTGCTTTTCCAAGCTTTCCGGAAGGACAGAGCCAATTATTCGTGTTCCAGCAAATCCGGGCGCTCCGTCTCCAGGCCTGCGCAACCATCTCGTCGTATAAGTCCGTATGGCGGGATATGAAATCGACCGTCGCGCCGATCAACTTGTCCCAATCGAAATCGTTCAACTCTGTCGTAGCGACCGTCTGCCATTCCAGGTTGCGGTGTTTGATAGATAGGTCGCACATGCGCTTCTTAGCATCGGAAAGTTCAGACGATTTGTCACGCTGGAAATCGAGCTTATAGACCAATCCTTTTTTGTGTTCCCGGTCTACACCGACCGTAAAGAATATATCCCGGTCCTTGTCTTCCGGCCGGAAAATCCGGGCCCAGGAATAATTGCTGAAATAGCCGTACCTCTGCCAGAATGACTTCATCTCCATCGTAAATCCGGGAAGTCTGTCTGCGACCTCTTTCGCCCAATACGCTGTTTTTGCCATAGGATACTCCAAGATAAACTTCCTTGCAGCCTGATGCTGTGCATCCTGGGGCAGATAATGCTTCCCTCCATAGAGACTGAATACTTCGATGTCTTTGAAATTGAAAAAATCCATACGCCCGTAAAATTTGCAGTGTCACGTTTTGTCAGCGCAGATCCCGCACCCTCGACGATCCACCGTTTCTATCGTTTTATGTGATGTTAAATATAACCATTTTTGCTGACAGTATCCGCTTTTTGACTTGAAAACATATCCGGGAAGCCATCGACATTACCGAGGCCGGCGTCGTTTGCGACGCTTCTTCGGGGGCCGGTACCACTGCTCCCACTCGTCGGGCCGTGCGGCCTCATCGAGCAGTTCGGAGAGCAGGTCCGGGGCGGGTAGTTCGTCCCACGAACCGCCGTACTGCTGCCGGCGGACATCGGCAACGTCTCCGGGTTCCGGCAGCCACGGCTGCGGATCATGCGGGTACAGCTCCTGCGGGGAGGGGTCGAACAGCTCGTGGAAGCGGTTGGCCGAGAAAGAGCGGTCGAGCTTCGAGGCGTTGATGACCAGACCTTCGTTATGGTCGATGAAGGTCACCCCGTAGATACGGCCGCCGTGCTCCGCGCTGCGGCGGAACACGACCGAGAGACCCACGGGACGGATCAGGCGGGAGAACTCCTCCGCGCTCCGTGCGCGATCCATAGCCGCGCGTACGGTCTCCCGCAGCGGTTCCAGCCGGGCGTCATTATCCTTCACCCACTTTTTCGTCCGGACGTACTCGCGCCGCATCTGCCGGTAGCCTGCGGGAGCGCTGAGGCGGCTGGCCTTGATCGGCTTGCCGACCCTTCGTCCCTGTTCATCGAGGGCGCAGTAGATCATCCCCGCATAGGGGCGTCCTTCCGCCACGCCCGTACACTCCCTCGCTTCGAGGCCGAAGAGCCCCAAGAGGGCGTTCCACTCGCCGGGAGAGCCTACGCGGTAGTTCTCCCGCAGGCTCCACAGCACGGAGTTCATCTGCGCCTTAAGGTTTCCCTCGGTATAGGCCACGCGCCGCAGTTCCTGCACAATCTTCTTCTCACCGGGGACCGCGGGGTGCAGGTCGTATGCCTGTTCGATGGCTTTCGTGGCGGCGACCGAACGGGCCTTGTAGCGGTAGCAGTCCACCGGACGGCCGTCGGGACGGATGCGCGAGGAGACGATGTGCAGGTGCTCGCGGCCGATGTCCCGGTGGCGGAAAACGACGTAGGGCTGGTCGCCGTAGCCCATACGCTCCATGTAGTCGTGCGCGACCTCCAATAACTGGAAATCGTCCAGGCGGTCGTCCGGATGCGGATTGAGCGAGGCGTGGAAGACGGGCTGCGAGAGCCCGGCGCGCGGGTGTTCGAGCCACGAACGGAAGGCCTCGGAAAGACGGCAGGCGTCGATCTTTCCCTCTACGGGCATGACAGGCAGGTTGTGGCAGAGCATCGCCTCGGCCGTTCCATTGTCCACCTTCAGCTTATTGTAAAGCAGCACGCCGAGGATGTCCCGGCCGAAGGTTATTCGGGCAACCATAGTTTCCGGACCTCTTCGGTAAGTGCCGCAATGCGCTCGCTCAAGGCCTTGAGCCGGCGGGTATAGCCGGTCAGGATGCGGAGCTGGTACGGGAGGGCCTGCTCCGAAAAGTGGGTATTGACCTGCTTGACGATCTGGTTATAGTTATTCCCCAGCCGGGAGAACTGCCAGTAGAAATCGTTCAGCCGGGCGAGGTATCGGGCCGCCGCAGGGTCGCTCTTATAGACGCGCAGCTCTCATCCGAAAAGTCGCGCGAGGATGAATTTCGACATATTGTCCGTGAGACCCGCTTCCGAAAGCATCTGCTGAAAGCGCGTATTCTGCTCGTCGTTGAGCCGGAAGCGGTAGATGTGACGCTTGGGATCGGCAGCCTTCGGCCTGCCTCCTCTGTTCTGTGCCATGGCGTTGTTTTTATAAGGTTTGCGACTTCGGAGCAGGAACCTGCCCGGCGCCTTCGGGGGCCGGGCTTTTTTGTGGCACGGAAAGGTTTCCGTGCCACGAAAAAACAGCTCGCTATCGGCATGTGCCGATAAAATCCGCCTTCCCGGCGGATGCGTTCGGATGCGGCAGGCGGCTGTCTGCCGCATCCTCGCTTACGGAACCTGTTCCGGGTGCAATATTACTGCGAAAACGCGAAGCGGACAAGAGCCGGAAGCGGCCAGAGGGTGCCAGTAGGTGACAGGGTGCGGAAACGGCCCCGCGGGATGTTTCCTTTGTGCGGTGAATCCGGTGCGGGCCATGCAGCCGGTGAATGACGCGGAGGCATTGCCGCCGGTGAAGTCATTGAAACCGGCGACGGCAAGGCAACCGGTGCCTCCGGTGAAAGCAGTGAAAGCAAGGCTCCCGCTACGGCCGGTACAACCCATGACGATACGGCAGGGAACGACTTCACAGCCGCCGGTGCGGGAAGTGTGGCCCATGACGGCGCATGCGGCAGGGAAGTTCGTGCAACCGGGGAGCGCACGGCCGGCGGCGGCACCGGTGCGGGCGGTGCAGGTGCGGAAAGCGCGGGGGCGGATTCATCCGCCGCTGCGGCCGCAAGCGGTGCACCGGCCGGAAACGAAGAACCCGGTTCATCCGAACCATTAACATACAAAACGATGAGAAAGAAACCCCATTACATCTCCGTTTGCAGCCAGAAGGGCGGCGTCGGCAAGTCGACTTTCACGGTCCTTGCGGCCAGCCTGCTGCACTACCGCATGGGCCGCCGCGTGCTGGTGGCCGACTGCGACTATCCCCAGTGGAGCGTCCACGAACAGCGGCAGCGCGAGCTGGGCCTCGTGGACGACTCCGAGCGCTACAAGCTGATGCTCCTGCGCCAGTACAAGGCCACGGGCCGCAAGATATGGCCCGTCGTGCACTGCCGCCTGCCCGAGGCGCTCGACGAGGCGGAGCGTTTCCTCGCAGGGCAGGACGAGGAGTACGACTACGTGCTGTTCGACCTGCCGGGCGCCACGGCCGTCAAGGGCGTGCTGCCGCTGGTCGCTTCGCTCGAACGGGTATTCGTGCCGGTCAAGGCGGACAAGATGGTCGTGGAGAGCTCCGTGGTCTTCGCCCGCCTGGTGGCCGAGTCGTTCGTGCCGAATCCGCAGTGTGCCACAGCGGGGGTGCACCTCTTCTGGACGATGATCGACCGGAGGGAGCGCACGCCCCTGTACGACCAGTACGAGGAGGCGTTCGCGCGTTTCGGCCTGCCGGTGATGCGGACGCACGTGCCCGCGCGAAGCCGCTTCAGCCGGGAGCTGCAACCCGGCGGCGGCCCCGTGTCGCGCTCGACACTCTTTCCGGCCGATGCCGCCTTCGCCGCCGAGTGCTGTATCGCGGAGCTGTGCGAGGAGATATGTACCCTTTGCGAAACGGAGTAGGCCATGGCAACGAAAGAACGTAAAACGGCGGTCGACATCGATGACATCCTGCTGCGCGAGGTGGCCGCTCGCCGCAGCACTTCGGGCTCGGTGCTCGACCAGCGACCAGAAGATACACCCGCGTCCCCCATGGAAGTTCCGCCGCGACCGGAAGATATGCCGGGAACGGACGCCGGAGAGGAAGAGACGATCCGCAGCGCCCCGGCACGCCCGTCCCGCCAGAGGGACGGGGCGGCCCCCTCGCCCTACGAGACGCTGTTCCTGCGTCCCGGCACGGTCGCCCAGCGCAGCGGCATCTATATCGGCGCCGACACCAAGCGCAAGCTCTCGGAGGTGGTGCGCCGCCTGGGATGGAGCACCCTCTCGGTGACCACCTTCGCCGACAACATCCTCTCGCACCACCTCGACCTGTTCCGCGACGAGATCAACCGCCTCTACCGGAAGAAGAACGCCAAAGACCTGCTGTAAGATGAGAGAGACCTTATCGGCCCTGGCCCTGCTGCTGGGCGTCTACCTCTACCTCGACAAGTTCCTTTTCGGGGGCCGCCTGGGAGGGCTCTTCCTTACAGGCTGGCGCGAGCTGCTGCACATCCGGTCCCGGAACTTCCGCGGCAAAGGCGGCCCTCCGGCGGTGCTGGCTCCGGCCCCGGACCCCGCAAATCTGGTCGAACGCAAAGCGTACGATAGCGGCCAGAAGGTGCCAGTGGGTGACAAACGAGAGGAAACGGAACCGAAAGCTCCGCAGAGCGATACATTTGCCCTCCCGGAAGGAGATTCATCGGCTCCGGAGCTTCAGGAGTGGCGGGACCCTTCCTTCGGGCCGCAGCCGCGCAAGGGACTTGCGTCCCAACGGTGGGAGGACCCGGGATTCTCGGGGCGCTTCATCCAGCGGGACGACGAAAGCGGCGAGGTGGATATCCTGCCGGCGGTCGACCCCGAACAGGTCAGGCGGGAAGTGGCGGCTTCCATGCAGGACGTGCAGGAAGAGCGCATGCGGGATGAATTCCGACCCACGGAGGAGGAGCTGGCGGAACTCGAACGTTTCGACATGAACGCTTTCCGGTAAACCTATTGTCGAACCTTAAACACACGAAAGCTATGAAAAGAGGCTTCTATGATTCGGGCTGAAGGGCAGCCTGAACGCTTTAACCCCAGAGGCAGACGGCCGCAGGCCGCCCTGCCTCTTCGGGCGCGGGCGCGGTCTGCGGTTTTTCATCCACACATCAAAAACAGCAGACGACACACATGAAAAAAAGATTGTTTCTGACCCTGGCCGCCGCGGGCCTCACTGCGGCGTCGGCGCTGGCCCAGGGCAACGGCCTGAGCGGCATCACCGAGGCGACCAGCATGGTGACCTCCTACTTCGACCCCCTGACCCGGCTGATCTACGCCGTGGGTGCCGTGGTGGGGCTGATCGGTGGGATCAAGGTGTATCAAAAGTTCAGCTCGGGAGACCCAGACACCTCAAAAACAGCGGCTTCGTGGTTCGGGGCCTGCATTTTTTTAATCGTGGCGGCCACGGTGCTGCGCTCCTTCTTCCTGTAAGCGATGGCGGAGTACGGCATCAACAAAGGCGTAGATCGCGACGTGGAGTTCAAGGGCCTGCGGGCACAGTATCTCTTCATCTTCGCCGGGGGCCTGCTCGGAGTGTTCGTCCTCTTCGTGGCGATGTACCTGGCAGGCATTCCCACGGCGGTGTGCATCGCCACGGGGCTCGTCACGGGAACCGCCCTGACAGGCTTCACCTTCCATCTGAACCGCAAGTACGGGGCGCACGGATTGATGAAGGTCCTGGCGGCCCGCCGCCATCCCCGGCGCATCATCCACCGCAAGCGTATTTCCCGGCTGCTCGGATACCGGGCGGCAAACCTTAAAACAGACCGATAACGACAATGAGAAGTATTTTGAAAACCGCGACCCTCGAAAGCCGCTTCCCGCTGCTGAGCGTGGAGCGCGGCTTCATCCTGAGCAAGGGCGGCGACGTTACGGCAGCCTTCGCCGTGGAGCTTCCCGAACTCTTCACCCTGACCGCCGCCGAGTACGAAGCGTTGCAGGGCACATGAGCCAAGGCGATCCGCGTGCTGCCGGACTACACCGTCGTTCACAAGCAGGACTGGTTCACCGAAGAGCGCTACAAGGCCGAACCCGGGGAGGACGCCTCGTTCCTCTCGCGCTCCTTCGAGCGCCACTTCAACGAGCGGCCCTATCTGCAACACTCCTGCTACCTATTCATCACCAGGACCACCAAGGAGCGCATGCGCTCGCAGAGCGACTTCTCGACGCTCTGCCGCAGCCGCATCGTCCCGCAGGAGGTCGGCGACCCGCAGGCCGTGGAGCGCTTCGCCGAGGCGGTATCGCAGGCCGAGAGCATCCTCGCCGAAAGCGGTATGCTCCGGCTGCGGCGCCTGGGTGCGGAGGAGATCGTGGGGATGGACGGAAAGCCGGGGCTGATCGCGCAGTATTTCACGCTGAGCCGCGAACCGGTGGCCAACGAGGACATACGCCTCGATCCGGGACGCATGACGGTCGGCGACAAGATCCTCTGCCTGCACACGCTCACGGACCTGGACGACCTGCCGCAGACGGTGGCGACCGACGCCCGCTACGAGCGCCTGTCGACCGACCGCAGCGACTGCCGCCTGAGCTTCGCCGCCCCCGTGGGGCTGCTGCTGGGCTGTAATCACTTATACAACCAGTACATCTTCCTGGACAACCACGAGCAGACCCTCCAGCGTTTCGAACGCCTGGCCCGCAACATGAACTCGCTGTCGCGCTACTCGCGCTCGAACGCCGTGAACAAGGAGTGGATAGACCTCTACCTGAGCCAAGCCCATGTGGACAACCTGCGCTCGGTGCGCTGCCACTGCAACGTGATCTCGTGGGCCGAAAGCGAGGAGGAGCTCGCCCGCATACGCAACGACGTGGGGGCGCAGCTGGCTCTGATGGGCTGCACGCCGCACCACAACACCGTGGACGTGCCGGCCCTCTTCTGGGGCGGCATACCGGGGAACGAAGGGGACTTCCCCGCCGAGGAGTCGTTCCACACCTTCCTCGAACCGGCCCTCTGCTTCTTCACGGCGGAGACCGCCTACCGCAGCAGCCCCTCTCCCTTCGGGATCAAAATGGCGGACCGCCTGACGGGGGTGCCGGTGCATCTCGACATCTCGGACGAGCCGATGAAGCGCGGCGTGATCACCAACCGCAACAAATTCATCCTGGGACCCAGCGGGAGCGGCAAGAGCTTCTTCACGAACCACATGGTCAGGCAATACCACGAACAGGGGGCGCATATCGTCCTGGTCGATACGGGGAACTCCTACAAGGGGCTCTGCGACCTGATCCACAAGAAGAGCGGAGGCCGGGACGGCATCTACCTGACCTACACGGAGGAGGCGCCGATCTGCTTCAATCCTTTCTACACGGCGGACGGGGTGTTCGACATCGAAAAGCGCGAGTCGATCAAGACGCTGATCCTCACCCTGTGGAAACGCGACGACGAGGCCCCCACGCGCGCCGAGGAGGTGGCCCTCTCGAACGCCGTGAATCTCTACCTTCAGGAGCTGAAGAGAAATCCGGCGCTGACTCCCTCGTTCGATACGTTCTACGAGTTCGTGGGCGGCGACTACCGCCGCCTGCTGCGCCAGAAGAACGTGCGGGAGAAGGACTTCGACATCGACGGTTTCCTGAACGTGCTGGAGCCATACTACCGGGGCGGCGAGTACGACTACCTGCTCAACAGCGACAAGGAGCTCGACCTGTTCGACAAGAGGTTCATCGTCTTCGAGCTGGACAATATCAGAGAGCACAAGATCCTGCTCCCGGTGGTGACGATCATCATCATGGAGACCTTCATCTCGAAGATGCGGCGGCTCAAGGGCGTGCGCAAGGTGATCTTGATCGAGGAGTGCTGGAAGGCCCTCACCTCGGCCAACATGAGCGAGTACATCCGCTATCTGTTCAAGACGGTGCGAAAGTATTTCGGAGAGGCCATCGTCGTCACGCAGGAGGTGGACGACATCATCTCCTCGCCCATCGTGAAGGAGACGATCATCAACAACGCCGACTGCAAGATCCTGCTCGACCAGCGCAAGTACATGGCCAAGTTCGAGGGCATCCAGGCCATGCTGGGCCTCTCGGAGAAGGAGAAGGCGCAGATCCTCTCGATCAACCTCGCCAACGACCCTTCGCGCCTCTACAAGGAGGTATGGATCGGGCTGGGCGGCGTGCAGTCGGCCGTCTACGCCACCGAGGTCTCGGCCGAGGAGTATCTGGCGTTCACGACCGAGGAGCGCGAAAAGACGGAGCTCTTCGCCCTGGCCGAGAAGCTGGGCGGCGACCTGGAGACCGCCATCCGGCAACTGGCCGGGAAACGGCGCGAGGGATAATGGGCCGCTGCGGATCGTGGAGTCCCGGCGGCGGTTCCTGCCTCCGGTTCCTGCTGTTCGTGTTCCTCGCGCTCCCCGCGGCGGGCATCCTGCTGTGGGGCCGCGCCGAGAATCGCCGCCGCATGAAGACCATGTGCGGGGTGTGGAAACCGGTGCTGCCGCGCGGGTCGCTCCGCATCGAGTGCGGGGAAGGCGTCTGCACCGCCCGTTTTTACTCCCCGGACGGGGTATGTCTCCGGCAGGAAAAATTGCACGGAGACCACTCGATCCACATCGGGCGTGGCAAGGGCCGCACCGAGCTGTGGCTCTCCGCGGACGGGCGCTCGCTGCTGCTCGTACCGGGCAATGCCTACCGGCGGGTCGCTCCGCCGGACAAATAAAGTCAAACCTTAAAACACCTGAAAAACGATGAAAACGAATCATCCTGCAACCGAGGGCGTCGGCGACATGCTCGCCCGCCTGAAAAGAGAACACGCCGAACGCGGGCGCCTGCTGTCGGCCATGGAACAGATGCTGGCCGAGGTGCGCTTCGGCGGGTTGTGCGGCAGTTGGACCGCCCTGGAGGGCAGCCTCTCGCTGCTGGTGCGCCGCGAAGCGGGCGGCTACGGCTTTCTGCTGTGCGACAATACGCATTGCTACAAGAGCGTCGTCGCGGACCTGTGCGGCGTCGTGCGCGGACGGCGCATGACGCTGGGAGCAGACGGCGGGGAGGTGACGCTCGACGGCGAAGGGCTCCTGCACCTGGGCCGTTACGGCACGTTCCGCTCCGAGGAGAGCCTGCTGCGCGAGGAGATGCGCTATGAGATGGATTTCGCGTTAAGGGCTGCCGAAGATGGAGAAGAGGCATAAGGGGGCCATCGTAGGAATGTGCGACTCCCTCGTGCAGATCGCCTGCACGATCCGCGCGGAGTACCTGCGGGAGGCGGCCTCCGACCGCGAACTGCTCTGCGGAGAGTGGGTGCGCCCCGACGGCAAGGTCTTCCTGCGCGTGCGCAAGGAGGGCGACCGGTATCTGCTCGACGAGTGCTGGGGCAACACGGTGAACAGCCGCCTGCAAACCTTCTCTTTCCGGCTGCTCCGCGACGAGGCGGGCAACCTCTACACCGAGACCCAGGAGCGGGCCGTGGCCTATGACCGCGACCGCGACATGTTGCGGGCCGACGGGCTCGGAGATTTCACACGTAAAACAGACGGACATGATACGAAGTAAAGCGATACTGACGATGGCGCTCCTTCTCGCGCTCGGCGCGGGAAGGGCCCGCGCCCAGTGGGTCGTGACCGACCCCTCGAACCTCACGCAGAGCATCATCAACTCCTCGAACGAAATGGTGCAGACCTCCTCGACGGCACAGACGATGATCCAGAACTTCCGCGAGACGCAGAAGATCTTCAACCAGGGCAAGGAGTATTACGACAAGCTGCGGGCCGTGAACAACCTGGTACGCGACGCCCGCAAGGTGCAGCGCTGCATCCTGCTCGTGGGCGAGATATCGAAGATCTACGTCGACAATTACGGACGCATGCTCTCGGACGGCAACTTCTCCGTGCGGGAGCTCTCGGCCATCGCCGCCGGGTACACGCGCCTGCTCGAAGAGGCGACATACGCACTGAGCGACCTGAAGGGGATCATCAACCCCTCGGACCTCTCGATGACCGACAGGGACCGCCTCGACGCGGTGGACAAGAGCCATGCGGAGCTTGTGCGCCTGCGCGGCCTGACGGACTACTACACGCGCAAGAATATCGGCGTGGCATTGCTGCGCGCACGACAGAAAGGCGATGCGGAGCGCTTCACGGCCCTATACGGCACAGCGGAAGAAAAGTATTGGTAACATTGTAAAGTTCCGGACGGACCATGGTCTTACCTCTCGTTTCTTTCGAAAGCCTGCACGGCATCCTGCGAACGCTCTACGACGACATGATGCCCCTGTGCGGGAACATGACCGCCGTGGCTTCGGCCATCGCAGGCATCGGCGCCATGCTTTATATCTGCTACCGCGTGTGGCAGTCCATGGCGCGAGCCGAGCCCATCGACGTATTCCCCCTGCTGCGGCCCTTCGCCCTGGGCCTCTGCATCCTCTTTTTCCAGAGCCTCGTGCTGGGCGGCATCAACGGCATCCTCAGCCCCGTAGTAAAGGGTACGAACAGCCTTCTCACGGGGCAGACCTTCGACATGGCAGGACACCGGACGGCCAAGGACGAACTGGAGCGACAGAACCTCGCGCGCAACCCAGAGACGGCCTACCTGGCCTCGGACGAGGAGTTCGACCGACAGATCAACGAACTGGGATGGTCGCCCGACGACCTGCATACCATGAGCGCCATGTACGAGGAGCGGACGGGCTTCGGCCTGCGATCCCTGCTGGCCAGGGTGCTCCAATGGCTGCTGGAACTGATCTTCGAGACGGCCTCGCTGGTGATAGACACCATCCGCACCTTCTACCTGGTGGTGCTCTCGATCCTCGGGCCCATAGCCTTCGCCATCTCGGTCTTCGACGGCTTCCAGGCCACGCTCACGCAGTGGTTGGCCAAGTATATCTCGGTCTACCTCTGGCTTCCCGTGGCGGACCTCTTCGGGGCCGTGCTCGCACGCCTCCAGGTGCTCTCCCTCCAACGGGACATGGAGCTGATGGCCGCCGACCCGTTCTATATGTTCGATTCGAGCAACGCGGTATACCTCGTGTTCATGCTCATCGGCATCTGCGGTTACTTCACCGTACCGAGCGTCGCCTCGTGGATCGTGCAGGCCGGAGGATTCGGCTCCTACAACCGTCTGGTGACACGCTCGGGGTCGGCCGTGGGCCATTATGCGGCAGGACACGCCGGGGCCCTGGCCGGCAACCTCTGGGGCCGCACCAAACAGATGTTCAACAGTAAAAACAACCCCACGACGTAAATTATGGAATTCAAAGCACTGAAAAACATAGAGAGCAGCTTCCGGCACATACGCCTCTTCAGCATGGTCTTCCTGGTCTGCTGCGCCCTGGTGACGGCATTCGCCCTGTGGCGCTCCTACAGCTTCGCCGAGGCCCAGCGGCAGAAGATCTATGTGCTCGACGAGGGCAAGAGCCTGATGCTGGCCCTCTCGCAAGACCTGGAGCAGAACCGCCCCGTCGAGGCGCGCGAGCACGTGCGCCGCTTCCACGAGCTCTTCTTCACCCTCTCGCCCGACAAGGCGGCCATCGAGGGCAACATCGAGCGGGCGCTGGTCCTCTCGGACCGCGGCGCGCTGAGCTATTACCGCGATCTGATGGAGAAGGGTTACTTCAACCGCCTGATCGCGGCGGGCGTCATCCAGAGCGTGGAGATCGACAGCATGCAGTGCGATTTCTCGGCCTATCCCTACCGGATACGCACGTTCGGACGACAGAAGCTCCTGCGCGAGAGTACGGTAACGGAACGCAGTCTGGTGACCACCTGCCGGCTGGTCAACGCCACGCGTTCGGACGCCAACCCGCAAGGCTTCATAATCGAACAGTTCACCATCGTGGAAAACAAAGACCTCGGAACCTATGACCGTTAGAAAACACCTTACCGGGCTGTACGGCGCGGCGGAACATGCCGCGCGCCGACTCAAAGGATTCGTCGGGCGCAACGCGAAACTCCTGCGCCTGGCCCTTATCCTCACCATGCTCCTGCTGCTGGCCGCAGCCGAGATCGCCGTACTGGCAAACCTCCTTTCGGGCGGGTCCGTCATGCCCGCGCCGGAACACATAGCTCCCATAGACCCCGAATCCTTAAAACCCTAAAGAATATGACGGAGCGTAACAAAGAAGGGGCCGGCGCGGAGCGCCGCAACCCCGCCGTGCAGCAGCGCAGGAAGACCGCACTCGCGGCCCTGGTGATGCTCGTCCCTTTCTGCGGCTGCCTCTACCTGATCTTCGGCGGCAGCAGCAGGGAGGAGGCCGTATCCGGTGCGGGAAACATCAACCTGACGGTCCCGGACGGACGCAGCTCCGGGATCGAGGCCAGCAAGCAGAAGGCCATCGAGAACGTGCGGATGCAGCAGAGGCAGCAGGAGCGCTCGCTCGCCTTCGACGCCGAAGCCTTCTCGCTCATGCAGGACTCCGCGCGGCAGGCTCCCCGGCCCGTGCGCGAGAACCCTGTGGCCCGCTCGCAGCAGGCCAACCGCCAGGCCGCCGAGGCGATGCGCACTTTCTACGAGCAGCCCAGGCGCAACCCGGAGGTCGAACGCCTGCAAAAACAGGTCGAAGAGCTCTCCGCACAGCTCGAAGGGCGTGCTGCGGCGACGCCCGACCCGATGGAGCTGGCCGAGCGGCAGTTCCAGCTCGCGGCCAAATACCTGAACACGCAGGGCGGCACGCCGCAGCCCGGAGCCGCCGGGAACGGCAGGAAGAGTTCGGGCGGCAAACATGCCGTCGTGCCGGTGCGGAGCGTCGGGAACGGCACGGTATCCACGCTCGCGGTCATAGAGCCCGACTCGCTCCTGCGGGAGCTGGGACGCGAGCGTAACCTGGGATTCAACACCGCCGTAGGCGCGTCGTCCGGAGAAGGGCACAACTCGATCCGCGTATGCGTGGACGAAGACCAGACCCTCACCGGAGGCGACCGCGTGCGCCTGCGCCTGATGGAGCCCGTCAGCGCCGGAGGGCGGACGATAGAGGCCGGGAGCCTCCTTTACGGGGTGGCCTCGATAGACGGACAGCGGCTCGGCATCGGGGTCGAAAGCATCGAACACGGCGGCGAGATCATCCCCGTCGAACTTACGGCCTACGACCTGGACGGCGGTGAGGGGCTCTACATCCCCGATTCGAAGGAGCGCACCGCGGCCCGTGACGCCGCGGCGAGCATCGGAACGGGACTCGGCACGAGCATCTCCTTCGCCCGCAGCGCCGGGCAGCAGGTGGCCATGGACCTCGTCCGGGGAGCCATGACCGGAGGCACGCAGTATCTCGCCTCCAAGCTGCGCGAGGTGCGCGTGTCGGTCAAGGCCGGACACCAGTTGCTATTAATCTCAAAAGAATAAAAACGACGATGAGAAAGATCATTCTTGCGGCCCTGCTTCTGGGCGGGGCCCTGCCCGCGGGAGCGCAGACGGAACGGACGCTGCCTGCCGGGCAGACCATAGCGCCCTACCGGATCGAGGTGACCTTCGACAAGACGGTGCACATCCTCTTCCCGGCGGCGGTCAGATACGTCGACCTGGGCTCCACGCATATCATCGCGGGAAAGGCCGACGGCGCGGAGAACGTGGTGCGCGTCAAGGCCGCCGTGCGCGGCTTCACGGGCGAGACCAACTTCACGGTGATCACCGACGCGGGGGTGCTCTACACCTTCGACGCCCGCTACGCCGATTCCCCGGCACAGCTTTCGGTCGAGATCGAGGACTGGCTCCACAAGGACCCCTACGGGCCTTTCGCCTCGCGGCAGACCTACGTGCGCCTTTCGGAGCTGGGCGACCAGACGCCCCTGGTGGTGAACCGCATCATGTACACGATCCACAAGCGGGACGCACGCCACATCAAGACCGTCGGCAGCAAGCGCTTCGGAGTGCAGCTCCTGCTGAAAGGCATCTACGTCGAGAGAGGGCTCTACTACCTGCATACTTCGCTGCGCAACCTCTCCAACGTGGATTACGACATCGACCGCGTGCGCTTCCGCATCGCCGACCGCAAGGTGGCCAAGCGCACGGCCGTGCAGGAGACCTTCGTCGAGCCCGTATGCCGCTTCAACGAGATCGCGGCGGTGCATGCCGGGGAGACGGTGCGCAACGTCTGGGTGTTCCGCAAGTTCACGATCCCCGACGACAAGGTGCTCATCATGGATGTGTTCGAGCGCAACGGCGGACGCCACCAGTCCTTTATGGTCGGCAATGCCGACCTGGTGGACGCCCGCGAAGTGACGGAACTTAAAGTGCGGTAGCTATGAGGATGAGGTGTTTGGTACTGGCAGGGCTTTTCGCCCTGCTGCTGGGTGCGGGCGAGGCCCGGGCCCAGCGCGGCCTGCCCGGGCAACTGGGCATCGGCCTGAGTGCAGGAACCGTGGACGGCCTGCTGCTGCGCGACAGCCGCCTCTGTTACCGCTACCACACGGGGCTGGAGGTCGTGCGCTACAACCGGGGGCACAGCTACTGGAACTTCGGCGTCGGCTACCTGCACAAGGATTACGCCTATTACGGCGTAACGGGGCGGCAGGCCGTGCCCGTGGCGCAATACACGGCCGGGGCGGGCCTGAACCTGCCGCTGCTCTCCGACCGGGGGCGCAACGTAACGCTCTACGGGAACCTCTCGGCCCTTCTGGGTTACGAGACCTCCGGGCGGGACGGCAAGGCGCTGGAGGACGGAGCGACGCTCGTGAACCGGGACGGCTTTCTCTACGGGCCGGGCTTCGGCGCCACGCTCGAGGGTTACCTCTCGGACCGGGTGATCCTGCTCGTGAGGGTGCATCAGCGCTGCGCCTTCGGCTCGTCCACAGGACCGTTCCACACCGAACTGGGATTCGGACTGCGCTTTATCATCAACTAAACGAACGACGCAATGAAAATCAGGAAAATCATTCCGGCCTGCACCTTCGCCCTGCTGGCCGTGCTGGGCCTTGCGGCCTGCAACGACAAGATAGACGTAAAGCAGGATTATGACTTCTCGCTCTCCTGCTGGCACCTCCCGGCGGAGATCACACCGGGAGAACGGGTCGAGATCCGTTTCACGCTCACCCGGCAAGGGGATTTCAAAGGAGCGGAATACCGGATCGGCTATATCCAACTGGAGGGCGACGGGCAGGTGGCCGACCGCACGGAGATGCCGCTGGTGAGCCGCGAGATGTACGAACTGCAAACGGTATCGGGACTCGACGCCGGCGATCCATATCGGCAGGTCTTCACGCTCTACTACACGGCCGCATCGGACGAGCGGTCGGAATTGCGCTTTGTCGTGGAGGACAATTTCGGTCGGGAGCGGAAGCTGGAGGTCTCGTTCGACTGCGAGAGGCAATAGCGGCCGCAAATTTGTAATTCATAGCAAATTGTTTAATTTTGTACAATCAACGGGATAATATGGATCAGAATCTATACGGGCCCCTGCCCATATTCGACGGCACCGACCGACAAAAGGCGGACATTATCCGGGAAAGCCGGTGGTGTCGTTTTTCGGAGCTCTCATCCGGGGAGTTGCGCGATCTGGCCGTGGTATGGAGTTTCTATTCGGGAAAGATCGAAGGGAACACATACACGTATGTGGAAACGGAAACTTTGCTCAAAGACGACATCTCCGCGACCAAAAAGTATGAAGATGCGGTCATGCTCAAGAACCTGTACAATGCGTTTATCTCCGTTGTCGAAAGCATTCGGAAGCAGGGCCCGCTGACGGTCGACGTACGTACGGTCATGACCATGCACTCGATGATCTCGGACAAACTGCTCCGCAATGAGCATCGTGGAGCGTTGCGCGGCATGCCGGTAAGGATTTCCGGCACAGCCTATACGCCGCCGGCCGACCGGCAGGTGGTCGAAGACACGTTTCATGCGATCCTTCAGGGGCAGCATAGCTACGACGATCCGTTGGAACGGGCCGTTTACCTGCATGGCAACCTGGCCCGACTGCAACCATTCGCCGATGGAAACAAGCGTACTTCGCGCCTGATAGAATCCGTAACACTGATGAACGGCGATATCGTACCGGTCTACTCTTCCGATGCGGCCGATATAGCTGCATACAGGCAGGGGTTGGTCCACTACTACGAAACCGGGGATTTCAGCGCCTACAAGGATTACTTCCTCGACCGGCAACTGCGCCGTGTACTCTCGATTCTGCCCGAAAGCGAACAGGACGTGCGGAACCGGATCGGGAACCTGCTGCACGCAGATATGGACTGAACGCCTCCGATACGGCATCGAAGCATGAAAAGATAGCATGGACGGGAGCCCGACGGCTCCCGTCCGACATTTGCAGGGCTGCACATATAAAAAAACGATAAGTTTCGAAGAACGATCCCTTCCATCACGATTTTTCTGATGGAAAGGAGTGTTAAAACCGGATTGGCCGGGAAGCCTATTGCTTATCACAGATCGAAATCGAGAGGCAGGTGTGTGACTCTTCCGGACTAACAATTCGGACAGGATCACTACGTAACTTCGAATGTATTTGTAAATACGAGCCGGTCGCAAGCTTCTCTCGTATGGAAAGACAACTGGTCGAACAGTACATGGGTCTGAAGTTGATCGATCGTCGCCGAGGTGGAAAGAATGCCTTGCTCGTACAACTGGATCGTGGCGTAAAGTTTATCGTTCGCAACAGGGCCCAGTACCAAATCGTATTCATGCAACACAGCTCCACGACGGTTGCCGGCCACAAAATCGAGCCATTGGGCCGTGGGGCCGTCGAAGTGCATGACGCGCAGGGCATCATCGTTCAGCAACCTCTCGTCGAAATCGTAACAAGATACAATGGCACGGGCGGTATTCCCCAGACGATTCTTTTTAATCAGCGCCCATTTCTCGGCTTGTTCACGAGAGGTAGTCGTATAAAATCCGCGGCCGAAATCGGTATTGGCCCTGCCTCGTGAAGAGGTGGGTCTACGAACAACATATGTAGAACCGTGATAGAGTTTCATCCTTATTGTCTCCGGTTTTTAAGATAGGAATCGATTTCACGCAGGATATATTCTTGACTTTGCGAATGGAGCGTTTCGAAGCCGTCCGTCAGAAATTTCAAAACGCCTTTATCCCGGAATAAAGAAAGGATATGCGGTGCATTCCCTTTGTGGGCACGACGGTAAAGCTCGATACAGAAAACAATAAATTGCGATACGGCAGAGGAAGTGTCTTTTTGTCGTTCAGAGCGTTTTTCGGCTTCCAACGTTTCATAAAGGTTCAAGGTGCTTTCATACCACAGTTTAGCCGCCGGATCTTCCATACGCTCGTACAGCCGTGAAGTATAAAGATAATACATCGCATCGATCCCGGACATGCGTTTCCTGTCCATGATGATACTTATCAACTCCTGTATTTTGAACGGCAACATAGCCGAGTCGATAGTCTCTGTCATATCTACTTTTTAGAAGAGTGCAATCCACAAACCATACTGCGAAGATACAAAATAATTTATCGACTAAGCGTCAAGAACTTGATCTTTAATTGTACACATATTGCTTTTTTCGCTACTCATAAGAAGCTGCTCAGAAATACAATGCTAATGATCTTCTATTTTTTACAAAAATAACAACATATATCAAACGATCACAAATTCTCAAGACATAATTACACCAAGATCGCGCCATTATTATCATGCGTCGATGAAGAGATGAAACTGAGGTTACCTTCGACTGCCTATCATCCGAAATGCCGGCCTCGGAATAACTGTGCCCCGGAATCCGCCGGTTCGCTCCCCATGCAGGAAAACCGGACGTTTCGTGGTGAACGGGACGGCTGTAACAAAAATGCCGCTACCTGAAAAGATAGCGGCATTTCGTTGTTTCGGCATAAACCTCAGAGCAGCGCCCGGAACTTCTCTTCCAGAGCTGCACGGGGGATATTGCCGACGTGACGGTCCACGACCTCTACGTTACGGAAGAAGAGGATCGTGGGGATATTACGGATCGAATAACGCACGGCGATATCGTTGTTCTCCTCGATGTCGCAAGTGGCGACCGTTATGCGGTCCTTATACTCCTCGGCCAGCTCCTCGATAACGGGGGCCAGCGCACGGCACGGACCGCACCACTCGGCACCGAAATCGACCACGAGAAGAGGTGTGGAGGCCAATAGTCCGTCGAATGTAGCTTGTGTTACTTCTGTTGCCATAATATCGTTTTTTATAAAATGTAGCTTTCCCCGGAGTGCGAAGATAGCAAAAAACAGCCGTTATTTCAAAGAAGACCGCTGTATGCGTTGACAGGCGGAGGACTGTAAACTTATTTCTGCCCGCGAGCCTTTAGGCTTTTTGCTTATGGAACCGAATGAATGAGCAGAATTTGGCTATATTTGTGAGTAGAACCGACTGCATATGAATATAAATGAATTTCATACAGAGATAACGAAACGCCTGCCGGCAATCAGGCAGACCGACGATTTCAGACACGACCTGAAAAAGGCATTGGAAGAGTATGCAGAGTGCGTCCGGCAGCTTGACCCCGCCTATTTCCCTGATGAGAAAACCAAAAACACGGTTCTTGAAAAGATCGAAAGATTTACAGGGAAAATAGTCGCAGTCGTAGACCTCTATTATGACGGACGGCGGGCTGATGCCCTGCGCATGTTCCAAGAGCAGATGGATTGTCCCGACGAACTGTGGGACAGCATAGGAATCCATACGGTGAAAGAGAAATCGGGGGACGCCCCGGCCTATTGGTTCCGGGCGCGGATTTTCGACGACAAACGGGGGCATACGTTTCGCGACATGTTCCACATTCCGCTGAACAGAAGGGAGATTGTAAAGACCCAACGATACAGCGCTCCCGGTTATCCATGCCTCTATCTGGGAAATACGGTTTACTCATGCTGGGAGGAGATGCACCGGCCGCATTTCGACGATCTGATGTTTTCGGGGTTTAGAGTACGCACCGATTTCGATCTTTACGACCTACGGATTCCCAAGCGGGAAGAGTTCGACACGGCATGTCTGGAGAAGACCTTGGTACGCCTGCCGCTCATTGTCGCCTGCATGGTGAAAGTGAAGAATACCGATGCTCCCTTCAAACCGGAGTACATCATACCCCAACTGCTGATCGAAACGATCATCTGCAAAAACAGGGAACGGTGGGTAAGAAACATGGGGCCGTGCGAGATGACATGGGGCGTGATCTACACTTCGACGCATATCAGCAGCGACTTTCCGTTCGGCGCAGATTTTCTGGAGAACATCGCCCTGCCAATAATCGAGAGCGACGGAAAAATGGACTATTGCCAAATACTCGCCTCGCTGTTTGACCTAAGCGATCCTTTCTGTTACGAATACGAAGCATTGAAAGAGAATGATTCTCGACAGCATTGGGATGATATACAACCGACAGATCAAATTCGGAAACAGTACAAGGAGTCCAAGATGGGCTATCTGGAGAGCCGGATTAAAAAACTTGGCCGGTTCCAGGTGCTTCCGCATCTGGTGATCGATATTCCGAAAGAAGGCATCGTCATTCCGCAGGACGGATCGCCCATTCCTGCCAAAATAAGGGCAAGTGGTCCCTGGAAAATCATTGATCCGGAAACCATAAAGGATGCCGACGAATTACCCGATCATTTTGTTCTGGAATAGCGCTGCAAGGTGCGGGATCACCGGTTTCAAAGGCTTGCTCCGTGTAATCGGGACTGATATCTTGATGAAAACAACCACGGGTATTGACAACACCTCATTACGGATAGACCGGATAAGCCGGGAAAGCAACTCTACGTCAGCGGCATCGGTTTTATAGAACTCAATATCAGCCGATTGCATTTTCAGTTGGCTACAAATTGTAGTCAACTCGCTGATTTCTTTTCTCAAACGAATTTTCAGTACGCTCCGATATGTATGAGGATCGGGACTATCTGTCAGCCCCCCCCCGACTCTATCGGGGTCGAGAAGAAGGGAGGAAGCGATTTATTTCCCGGACAAATACTGCAATCGGCATAAATTTCTTAATCTTTGTGAACAGACGACTTAAAAGAAAACGGCAATGACACACATCATGATCGAAGATTCTCCCGAAGGAAGGTGGCTGCCGGATGTCGTCATGCTTTTGAACAGCTCTTCGACATGAATATCTGTAACGCCGTCAATTCTCAACGCCAGTTCTTCGAAAGGTATGGTAAGACCGCTGCCATCATAATATTTGCAACCTTAAAACAGCAGGGCGCCTATCTGGATTTCGAAGACAAGTACCGACACACACGGCACCAGGCCGCTGCAATCCGGAAATCGCATTTACATCGCATTGATGCCGAGCGATATCTGCTGTTGATATACGAAATAAATGCCCCCGGTCGTTAGAAATGTCCGAAACTTGAATTATCTTTGCGCCCCTCGTTTTTTGAAGCTATAAACACTATTTAACGGAACACAACGATGAAAAATGGAACTACCGAAACGAAAATTTCCTCTTCCATCCTGTCGCTGCGCTACCTGCTCCTTACGTTGAGCATACTGACGATCGTCCGCTGCGGCAAAAGCGACGAAGGATCGCCTTCTCCGGCTCCCGAAGCCGAAAAGTACGAAAGTTACTGGTATTATTCCTATGAAGCCGAACGGGTTCTTACGGCGGAGGATCTCTCCGCGGACGACTTCACGCCCTATACGCTGGGCAGCCTGGGCGACACGCTCTTCGTAGCCTGCAATGCGGACAACAGTCTGCTGCTCTTCGACACCCAACGGGAAAAGGTGCTGCGCACGCTGGATTCATGGGATTTCAACGGCGAGCAGAAACATTTCGACAGCAGAATCGAAGCCATCGTCCCGACTGCCGCCCGTCTCTATGTCGCCGAACGGGAGTCGAGGATTCACTGCTTCACGCTCCCGGCACTCGAATACGCCGGGTGCATCGGCAACGGCAACTGGAACAACGCCGTGTTTCAGGCGCAGGCCGTGGCTGTGGCCGACGGACTGGTGTTCAGCCGAGACAAGAACGGTACCGTAAGCCTCTACCGGGAAGCGGACGTAACGCCTGCGAACTACCAGCAGGTATCCCGCTACCGCCGCAGTGCGGCGGTAGGCGCCGTGAACAACAATTTCGCAACGCACTGTATGCGCCCTGACGGAGCGGGACGCCTGTTGCTGACGGATTACAACCAGCGGAAAATCCACGTGCTGGATATTTCTGCGGCAGCGGAGATGGAGAACGATGCCGCCCTCGACCTGCCGGAACAGGCTCTTTCACCCGCCTTCGCTCCCACGGGACTGGCCGTAACTCCCGAACGCTATTATGTTACGGGCGGGAACGGCATCCATATATACGACCGGGCCGATGGGAATTGGAGCAAAAGCCTGCCGGCAATCGGAGGACATGCCTTTTCGCAGCCCGCATACATTCAGGCACAGGCCGATTCCGTATTCTGGATCTCGGATATCTCGAAGCGGGCTCTGGTGAAAATGGCCGTGCACAAGAACGAAATCCGCGAATACGAACGGGCGGGCAGGCATCTGCTGCGGGTTTCGGAGCCGGCGGCACGCGGAGCTTCGCGCGAATTCTTCGTGGACATGCGGACACACGAAATCGTCGAAGAGCCATCCGTACAATAACAACCGAGTGTCAAACCTGTAAAACGACCGATTTATGTTTATTCGAAACAGCATCGCAAAAATCAGACTCTTCGCTGCGGCCGGCCTTTGCATCTTATTCTGGAACTGCTCGGAAGAGAACCTCGATACGCCGCCCGGCGGAAATCCGGATGCGGCCGGACTCTCGGGGCTTATCCACATGGCCTCCCCGGAAGACTATACCTCCGAGAACCATATTATCATGTTGCAGGACGACGAACCGGAGAGCATTTTCCTCGATCCGGCGCAACGTTCGTTCGATCCCCGCCGGCCGGTTCAGGTCTCCGTGACCGAAAACCAGGAGTTGCAGCTGCGGGCCTACTCGCCGCGGCGCATCCGCGACCTGAAAGTCTGGGCCTCGGTCGAGGGCTATCCGGACGAATTCCTGCTGGCGCAGTTCGACATTGTGCCTCCGTTCCTTGAATTCCGGACGTCCGTTCCCTTCGTTTCAGCGGACAAGGAGTATACGACCGCGGCGGGGAAGACCATTCTTATCCTGAAAAACCCGCATCTGGGATCGGAGGACCTTGCCCTGCGCATCGAATGCGAAGATCCCTATTACAAGAAGTTCGCGGCCATCAAGACTACATGGAGCATCAGCTTCTCCAATTTCGAATACCCGAATCACCCTTACTGGCTCGCCATGAACCCCGCGCATTGCCGCGAGGCCGTGGCCATGTCGCTGAACATGGCCTACCTGTTCTCGACACAGGAGTATCAGGATTCGCTGCGGGTCAACGACCACCGCTTCGTCGACAACGCGCTCAATACGCTGAGCGCCGAGACGCTGCTTTCGCAATCCCTGACCCGTCCGAGTTTCGCGTGGGGAACGCTCCACGTTCAGGGCGGATTGGGCGGCGGCGGCACGCTGGGGTTGCAGGACGTCTGCTTTCTGGGACACTATGCCGACGACAAGAGCGACAACATGGCGCTCTTCCACGAGTTCGGTCACGGCATGGGCTATGCCCACGGCAACAATACCGTCATCAGCGAGAGCGGCGGCAAATACAGCTGGCGGCAGATGTGCCAGTCGATCTATCTCCGGTTGAGCCTCACCAAGGAGCTCCCCGTCTACTCGCGGCGTTTCATGCACAGCCGACGCAACCATTACGACCAGTGGAGCGACAACCGGCTGGCCTATTTCGGAGCTGCGGGGCGTTACTACCGCGGCCAGTATGTCATCGAAGATCCCGAGTTGGACGAGCTGGACGGCGGGTTGGCCGGCGGAGCGGATTTTCTGAAAACGGACAGCGGCGGCAACAAAGGCGACGCACTGCGTTTCCGGTTCGACTATGCGGCGGCCGGAGTAGCCCAGCGCGACTATGCTCCGCGCGATGTCTATGTCTACGACGATTTGCTCTATGTCGCCAACGATATGCGGGCCGGAGATTATAGCCTCGATATCTTCGACCTCTCGACCGGCAGCCCGAAACTGCTGAAGCGCATCACCGCATGGAAAGATCCCCAGTCCGGAGCCGAGGTGACGCTCGGCAAACCCACGGGAATCTACCGCTCCTACGATAAAATCTATCTGTCCGGAACCGGCAGCCGCGTCTACGTGTTCGATGCCAAGACGTATGAATGCCTGAATTTCCTGACGCCCGCAGGAGGTGCTTTCAGCGTGGCCGTCGCAGACGGGGTGGTATATAGCATACTGGATGCCGTGTATGCCATGCCGGAGCATCTGGTGACATCCCAGCATGCGGGCAGCGTTCCTACGCTCGCAACAAGTGCCAAATGGAGCCGCTCGGAAGACAATACACTTGCACGCGACCCCAAGGGAGAAATATATGCCGTGGTCGGCGGCTCCCGGAAAATCATGCGCCTGGACAGGAGTCTGCTGATGTCCGGAAGGTTGGGCGTCGCACATGAGCTGACTTTCGAGCAGGCACCCCGCGGAGTCTGCTTCGCAGACGACGGACGCATGTTCGTGAGTTTCGGAAATTCCTCGAAAGTGCGTTTCGCCCGTGTGAATCCCGAATCGGGCGAAGTGCTCGAAGACCTGACGAAAATCGGCGATGTCGAATTCAAGAATCCTTACAAATGCCTCATTCGACGCAATACGCTTTTCGTCGTGGATCGCCTGCCCGACTTTTGCGTCTACGCCATTCCGCTGAAAGAGCTGGAATGAAAAGTCTGCGAGGCACAAACGATGCGAACGGGCTGCCGGAAAGTTATCCGGCAGCCCGTTCTGTTTCGGACGGCATCCGGGGAAACTCTCCGATCCGGAAATGCTGCCGACGAAACGAAAACCGCAGCGGCGGGAAATAGGAATCGCACAAAGGCAAGCCCCCGCCTCCCGAACATTTTGCCTGACAATTTCTTGTTCTGTCGCTGATGTTTAACGGCAATTGATCTGCGAACCTGTTGCTTAAATCCATCCGTTCGTGAAGGATGCGCACGACCTCGATCGCCCCGTCGGTCGACGACGGGAAACCCGCACGCACGCCGCTTCCGGCCAGTGGCAGGCAGGTCGGGGCATTTGTTTCGGGATTTGCATCACTCCAGGTCGAAACACTTTTAGTCTTGTAGGCAAAGGATTAAGGCAAAAACATCCCGTTCGAATCATAACGTCTTAAAATGGAGGTTGAAAAAGAAATATCCGGATAAACGGACTTATGGATCTCATTCATCCGGAGTGAATATCCCTGTTTCGATTTCATAGATACCGAACGAAGTGACGGCGTTCGCCAGATAGACATAACCGTCTTCCTCACAGGAACACGCTTGGGTCGGGGGATCGAACAGGCGGGCTTCCCGATCGTGCATGTAAGCCATACAGGCGTCTAACGCAGCGTCGAATACAGAATCATCTATCATGTCATTATGTAATTATCGGGATTATTTTTCCTTCTTGTCGTCGATTATGTGCTTGGGAAACATATTGTATTCGCGGATAGCGGCCTCATAGCGGTCTTTGATCATGGGGTATTTCGGGGACTGACGTATTGCCGCATCGGCCTTAACGATCAGTTCGTTATCGCTTTCATGGCAGAAAAGCCTGTGTGTCCCTGTCGCATTCGCTTTGAGGTTGTGAAGCAATATGTCGAGATCTTCGTACTCGTCGATTTGCAGGCAGTGCTCGATGGCTTCCAATGTACAGGCGAAAGCCTTGACGTATTCCCCGATCTTATGGAGCGTGTAACTGCGGTTCACAGCCGTATCGAACGCACTTCTGGCAGCGATCTTTTCGATGCGCGCATGCTGGGCGTCGATCTCGGCCTTCAGCCTTTCGATATCGGCAAGTTTGCTTTTGATCTCCAGGGCATTGATGATCTGCCAGCCGACGGCAAAGGTCACGAGGATGCCGACCATGCCGACCATCACTCCGATAAAGGTATCAAGCGATACGGCCGTCAGCGACACCGAGCGGCACCGCCACAATACGGCCAGGATCACGACGCCGACAAGCGACAGGAGCGATAGAATGAGGCTGAGATTCTTTTTCATATTTTGCTATTCATCTGTGACTTCTTCAGAGAAACATTTGTACACGTTCATTATCATCTGTTTGATTTCCGGCTTGAAAAAAGCCTCGGCGAATACTGCATTCGGGGATGCCGAATCCGGGTCATAACCAATCTCCTCCATCTGTTGATTGTAGAGCCTAAGGCACTTGATACACTCGGCAAGCAAGTCATTCGTGGCATCATAGACTTTTGACGACAACAGATAACGACCGTGTGTGAGATGTATTTCCAATTGCGATACGGATTTTCGAAAACCCGCGATTTTTATCTGATTGGCATCGTCGCATTGAGAGGTCTGCTTCATCCACAATTCAATGTCGGCAATACAACGGTTCAGTTCCGCTATGACCTTATTCCTTTCAATGATCAGATAATCGAATTTCGCCTTCAGTTTGTTGAGCCGATGTTGCTGCTTGTTTATTTTCTTGTTCAGGAAAAAAGAGAATAAGGCAGCCAGGCCACCGCCGGAAGCCAGCACCCATTGTAGTATGTCCCAAAATTTATCCATACGTAAGTTTCTTTTTGCCGGTTGTTGTATTATGACTTTACGAATATACGCATTTTTGCAATCTCTTCCGCGCCTTTGAGCCTATTCTTTGAGGTAAATCCTGACAAATACCGAAAGGTAAACCGGCCTCGTGCGGATTCACGAAAGGTTATTGAGTAAGCAGGATCAGCCGGTTCGTGAACGCTTCGACGGTCACGAGTTCGTCCGTATCCATATCTCGCAAGGGGAACCGACGGCAGTCGAGCGAGACTTCGACAACGGGTTTTTTGATGTGGTTCCAGCGCCCTTCGTAGATCCGGATATCAAGAACGCCTACATGTGCGGCATACTCATAGAAAGCCGAATAGAGCCCCGTGCGGTTGAGCGTGGCGAGCGCTTCGAGGACGGCAAGCAGTTCACGGTCAGCCTCCGTATAAAGTTCCGGATCGTTGATCCGCAGTTCGCCGTCCGGCCAGAGCTCGGCACCCCGGTAACCGCCGTAGGGCAGTTTTACGGCCTTGAGAGGCCGTTCGGAAGAGAGAACGCGCCCGTCGGCCGGTGCGGCCGGCGGTTTGGATAAAGCCATTTTCAGGGACGGCCCCGCAACGCGGTCGGGAAGCCGTCGTATCGTAGATGTTTGCATAGTGAAAGAAAGTTAATACGAATTGATGTTGATCTCGGAGTCGGGGCATGGGGCGAGGGCACGATTGTCCGACAGACGTAAGCGTCCGTAGAAGATCGTCACGGAAAGATATAGGCGGCATGGGCCGACATGCCGGAAGGCCGGGCGGCATACGTCGCCGCAGCATACGGCAGAGGCTATAATGCCCTTACGAAATGCAGGATCGAAAAAAGATAAGCGGGGATCGGCCCTGGAAGGTGTATGACGCAGCCGTTCCTACGGAAGGTCCGGGTTGACACACCGTCCCAGGAATACGCCCGTCACTGAGGCGGCCCCGTCGTAGCCGGAGAGCCTATCGGCCAGTTGCCGGAACCCGATCCCCCTATTGCACACGTCGTCGAAAAGGATGACGTCGCGTCCTATGAAGCGGTCGTAATGAATGCGCAGGTTATGCAGCTTGTTCTGGTAAACCAGGCCGCGCATGGAGGACCGGGAGTGTTCTATCTCGATGGCGTCGAAGCCGTTCTCCATGCCCGTAGCCTCGCACAGCAACCGGCAGAATGTTTTGAAACGGTACTGGTTTTGCTGATAGTCGGCCGCGGGTATCACGCACAGGATGGCCTCGGACAATCGGGCGGCGAGCTCCTCCTCCCGCATCAGTGCATGCTCTATCATCCGTACGGGTTCATAGGGACCGAGCAAAGGATGCCCCTGTTTGAAGCGGTAGATGAACTGGTCGAACCAGGTCGCGGACCGCACCCCGTGCGTGGGTGTATAATCGTCCAGGGCATAGCAGTCGTAACGGTTGAAAGTCTTGATGCTTACCAGTTGGTAACGGTGCTTGAAGCGTATGGGAACGGGTACGACGGTTCCGATGTCGTAACGGTTCTGTGCGCTTCTTATCGCCCCTTTATACCATGCCCTTCGGGTCGAGGCCGTATGGAAGACCCAGCAGTCGAGTTGCGTCCATGGGAGCAGGCCGCGATAGAGGTCGATCCACCCTTTTCTGGAGAGGGAGGTTCCGCCGTAATTCGTTGCCAGCCAATGCTGGCGACAGAAAAAGTCGTGGAGACGATAGTAATCATACACATTGGGGGAAACCGCCAGCGCGAATTCGGATTCCGCGATCCGGAATACGAACTCTCCGTCCGTCGGGAAAGTGTCTTTGATCCGTTGCAGCAACTCTTTTCCCCGGTCGTCCGTGCGGTTTATTTCGACATGCAGCGCCATCGGTCATGATATTATCGTTTCCGTAAATATAACGATAATTTTCATATACCGTTCCGTTACACGTCGTAATTCAGCTTCTGCCAGGTGATATGGCGGCCGCAGTGCTTACCGGAAACAGGTGGCCTTGTATTCTATTCCGACCGGTATAGGGATTTATTGCCGATGGCTTCGGCATCGACGACGGGCGCATCCAGCTCAGGAAATATATGAAATCGCGCGGCGATTTGATGGCATATATGTCTACGAAGAACGTGTAGTAGCTATCATTGATGCATTTATCCAGAAAGCAGCGCTGTGTCATCCCCATTTTACCCATACGCCGCGTGGAGATCATTACGGTTTTCACATTGCATCATCACCATCACGTAAAGATAATAATTATAAAATAATAATTCATAAAGGGATTATAGCCGCGATCCGTTTCAGTCGGTGTTCGATGCGCCGGGCCGTCAGATAAAGGAGATGCGAGGTCCGGCTCTATGATGGATAAGGCTACCTCAGAACAACGACAGGTCTTTGCTGACAGCGGCAATGACCGGCTCCGGCACTCCGGCCTGACGGGCTTCGGCCGGGAACGCAGCCAGCGCGTCGCTTACCCGTTCGATCAGTTCCTTCGGACGAACGATGTCATTACGTCCGGCCACCTCTAACAGGTCGGCGGCCGTAATGTCGCTGTCCCTGCCGTTTACCAGCAGGCTGTGGCGGTTGACGTAGGCCGGAGCCGACCGATCGACGGCATAGGTAATGTCGTATGCCGGAGAGAGAGACCATGTGCCGCTACTGTCCATGCAGAACGCGAAGTTCTTCGTGTGGTCGTCGATATTGCGGGCCATGACGTTGAACGCCATACGCAGGAACTGCTGTTCGGTATCCCGGTACGGGAGCCGCAGGCGGCGGATCACCTCGAACAAGTCATCGTAGCTTGCAGCTCCGGGATTCATGGCAGCCAGTGTCTGCGTGTGTATCTTCCGGTTTCCGGCACGGTCGAACCTCCGGGTCAGGAAATGCGTCACGCCGCCGAACTCCCGCAGCTCCGAAGGCATCATCTCGATCCCTGCGGCTGTGGCCAACCGGTAGTAGACATACTCCATCCGCGCAAAGGGGAATGAGGAGCCGTCGTCGTATTTGAGGATGTAGTGGATGAATCCTTCGGGTACGTCACCTTGTCCTGATTTGGCCTCTCCGGTCGCGGGATTGTAGGCGATGATAGCCTTGGGACGCCGCCCGCCCGGCGAGGTGCCGAGCCGGATCAGATCCTGCCACAATACCGAGCGTTCCGCCGTCAGCGTTACGGCCTCCCGGGACGAGAGCACCTCCCGGGCGAAGTCGTAGAGTTTCTGTACATCCACATCGAACGAGGCATCGCCCCCCAGTTCCTGCGCCGGCTCAAACTCCAAAGCGCCCATGGCCCGCCGACCGATGAACGAGAGCTGGTCCACGGCGTTGACATCCGAGCTTTTGATCTTATTGTCGCGCAGCCAGGCATTGAAAATCGAGTTTCCCCAATGGTCGGGCAGCGAGTCGGCCAGCATCGGCGGCAATCCCTGATAGAGTTTGTCCGTATCGCCGGGCCATATCATACCACGACGGCTGCGTTCGCTCGCGAGCGGCATCGTCAACGGAGCGATCTCCAGCCCGCTCTCGACAAAACTGTCCTCATATTGGAATAAAGCCCGCTTCGCGCTCTTGTCCCAGTAGGTGTATCCTACGGTCTGTCCCCAGAGGGTGATTTTTACGGCATTGGTTTTCATCTCTTACGTTTGTTTTGTTCCTGCTCGAACAGTTCTTTGGGACTTACGGGCAACTCCGGCAGCAGTTCCGTGATCCGGTCCAGTTGTTCGATGGCCCGCAGCAGCGCCAGCAGGCTGACTAAGGAGAGGCCGGGGTTGTCACCGCGCTCGAAGGCTCCGATCGTAAAGGGGCTGACTCCCGATTTCTCGGAGAGAAGTTTGCGGGACAAGCCCATGCGTTTGCGGTATTCGCGTAACCGACTGCCGAGCCGGGCGGCGATCTCACGGTTACTCTGTGCGTATATGTCTTCCATCACCCATCGTTCTTTTCCGCAAATATACAAAATATCTACCATTTTAGCTATATTATGAGTAAAATAATAGATATTATTAATAAAATCCACAAAACGTTATTACAATATCAGAGCCGCGATTCGTTTCAGCCGGCGTTCGATGCGCCGGGCCGCCAGATAAAGGAGGTGCGAGGTCCGGCTCCTTCGCAGCTCTTCAATGCGCCGTTCCCGCGCCTGAAGCGAGAGAAAGTGCAGGTTCTCGCTCCGTTTCCGCTGGCGGCCGGTCCAACAGGCCAGCGAGGGAGACGATCCGTAGTCGTACAGTACGAGGTTTAGTCCGTGGTGGAACAGAAGCATACCGCCCGTCTTCAGGGCGAATTGTTCGGCAAAGGGATTGATCTTATGTTGCATGTTGAATCGGTTTTAATCGGTTGAAAATAAAAAGGGACGGGCTGTGCCCGCCCCTTTTCAGCAAACAAACAGGTGTTAAGCCGCCTGTCGCTCGGACGGCTTTTCCCCCAGCGGGATAAGCGGTGCTTCGAAGCCGGCATCGGGCAGGAATTCGTCCGGCTCGGGACCCTCGTAGGGCGTGTAATCCGGCTCGGGCTCCTGCGGGAAGGCCGGTTCGGGATAATCGGCCGGTTCGGCCTCTGGTAATTCCGCCGCCAATATCTCGCCGGTTGCCGTATCAATCCTCTCGCCCGCGACCTCCGCGATGCCGGCCTGCTCGCGCAGGCGCAGCAGCTCGGCCTCGTCCTCGATCGCCTTGATGCGGGTTTCAAGGCTGGCGTGGCGTTTCTCGTAGATGGACTTGTGGCGCTCCAACACGGCCGCTGTCTCTTCGGGGAAGTGCATCTGCCCGAACTCGGTCATCAGCCGGATGTCGATGTTGTCGGCCTTGCAGTTGAACTCGTAGATGTCATCGCAGTAACGCATAAAGGCCATGCGGAAGAGCATCGTGCGCTGCTCCTCGGTCATTGTCTCGGCGACCTTCAGACGTTCGGCACTGTTCACGCCGTAATCGCTCACACCGAGCAGCCTGCGGTTCGTGCCCGATATGCGGTCGAGAAGCACGTAGTTGAGCATCTGGTGCTCTCGTTCGGTCATGACCGAGGTCGGGAATTTTTCCGAGGCCTCCCTCAGCACCTTCTTGAGGTCCTTGTTGATGTGTTCGTAGCAGATCTCCAGGTTACGGGCGTCCTTATCGCGCAGGGCTTTGGCCGGGCTCGCCGGGGCAACGGTATATGCGGTGCCGTCCTCGTCGGTCTCCGTCGTTTCGCGGACACGGTCATAGAGGATCGTGATCTCCTTGCTCCGGATCACGGCGTATTTGAGCAGGGTTCCCTCCGATACCTCGAACTCGATCTCCGAGCAGGCCTCTTTGAACTCCTTCATCTCCTCCTCGTAATCGTCCTTGGCGAACTGCAAATCGTCTTCGTCGTCGTAATCCTTCGGATCGGGCGCTTCGGGCATTTCGGGTTCGTCGATATAGTTCCACAGTCCTTTGTCGAGCGTCACGACCTCGTGGCCCATCGCTTCGAGCCGTTCCACGATGGCACGGTCGCCCTCTCCGGTCACAGCCAGGTGCAGGCGGGCGTCGTTTGCGAGCAGCGAGACGGCCCTATCCACGAGGAAGTCTTCGTTTTTCTTCAGCAGGCAGGCCATGTTCCGGCATGCGCCGCAGTCGCCGCAATCGGAAAAGAGCACCTGGTTCAGGGTGTTGTGGCCGCAAGTGCCGCACTCCGTCTTGTCGAAGTGGTAGCTGTCCAGCTTGGTCATGTACTTGTCATAAAGCCGTTTGGCAAATTCCTTTGCAGGGATGCCTTTCCACGAGTAGAAACCGTCGTTTCGGAAGTGTTGTTCGTAGACCTCTTTCTGGATGTCGGGATCGTACTTGGCGAACTCCTTGGCCATTTCGAGCGTGATGTCCTCGCGGTCGAGCATCTCGGCCACTTCAGGGATCAGCGTGGTCAGGTTGATGCGCGAGCGCACGTAGTCCTCCTTCTTGCCGAAGCGCTCGCAGATGGCCGCGACGCTCATTCCCTCCTCCTGCTTGCGGCGGAAGATGCGGCCCTCCTCCATGGCGGAGTAGTTCTCGCGTTGCAGGTTCTCGATGATCAGACACGTTTCGGCCTGCTCGTCGGTCATCTGTTCCACTTTGGCCGGAATGGTCGTCTTGCCGGCCAGCAGCGAAGCGCGGAAGCGGCGCTCACCGTAGACGATCTCATAGCGTCCGTTCTCCGTCGGGCGTACCTTGATGTCGGTCTGCACGCCGTGCTGCGCGATGCTGTCGGCCAGGTCGCGGAGCTCCTTCTCGCCGATGGTGCGGTCCAGGTTGAAAGGACTGGGGTCGATCTTGTCGAGCGGGATGTTCATCGAGACCGACTGGAACGGCACGAGAGCGCCCGTGGTTTTGGTCGTCGAGGCGGTTGCATTTGCGCTCGGGTTCTGTTTCTTCGCTGCTGCGGTTTTCTGATTCTTTTTCATGGTGTTTGTGTTTTTAATGGTTTGAAATGGTTTTATATGAAACAAAAACGGACGTGCTTTGCACGTCCGGATAATGGGTTAAGTCCGCCGCGCGGGCGGCCGGGCATTTCATGGGTTCGACCATAGGCCGGGGACAGTTTTTACCGTGTGTCTCACGTATCTGAAGGTTGATAATTAAGGTTCGTGTGTTCTTCGCAACCGCCACGGAGGAAGGTCATTCGTCCTCCTCCCATTCGGTCCAATAGCAGTCCGAACGGCCGTCGTCGTACATTCCGGTCCATTCTTCGGGGGTATAGTTCCGGTGAAGACACGGTTCCGAACAGAAGTATTTGGCTCCGCCCCCGATACAGAAACCCGACGTCATCGGTTTGCCACATTCGTGACAGAGCCTCGGATGTAGTTCCTGTAAAACGGAGAATACGTTCTCACGGATGTCGGCGAGCCGCGTAAGGTTTTCCAGCGCAGGATCCGGATCGTAAAGCATGATGTCATCCCCGTTTTCGACACGGACCGAGAACCGGCCCTCGGTCACGATGACCTCTGCTACGCGCCCTTCGTGGCAAATTCCACTGCTGTCCTGCCAGACCACACAGGTAGGATTCGGAGCCTCGGAGATGTTCAGACGGGTGAGGCCGTTGTTTGCCAGCATGGTCAGAATCGATTCTGTAATTTCCCGGTGCAGGATTTCGATCCTGGTTAAAAAAGAGTCTTTCATTGTCGTCGGAGTCAGATTTGCGATGTGATGGTGTCCGTGACCAATATCATGTTGCGGTTCAGTTCGAGCGACCGCAGGTAAGTGGCGATCAGCTCGTGGTAGCGGTCGGTTCGCTCTTCCCGGGAGGTAAGCTGACTGGTCAGCGAGATGGTGTACCAGTAGCGCTCGTTCTGAGGCTGGAAGCGCAGATAGAGAAGGGGTTTTCCTCTCTTCCCCGGTGCGGTGAATACTTCGCCGTCGGTCCGTACGGTTTCAGCGCCCGTGATCTGCCGGACAAATTCGGCGAATTTCCGCCGGTCGAGGCGCCTGGGTTTGTTTTCCGATGTCATGGTTTTAGTGCTTAATTGATTTGAGATGATATGTCCGTTTTGTCATAGGCCGTAACGGTGAGCAGCTTGTGAGAGACCGTGCCGCCCGTCTTAGGGTCGAACCGCTGCCGGAGCCAGAAGCGGTCACGGTCGAATCCCCAGAAGAAGTATCTGCGCAAATCGGGTCTTCGTCCCAGCATGCACAGGCGCAGCAGTGCATGGTGCAATTCGGCGGGTGTGGCGGCTCCACTGATGGCATTGAGGATGTCGGTGAACAGTTCCGCCACCCAGGGATCGGTTTTGTAAAGCTGTCCTTCGAGTCGGATGGTCATAGGCATAAATCGTTCTAAGGGTTTATAGACAAAAAAAGGGACCTCGGATGAGGCCCCTTCATGGGAAAATTACAAACTTCGGTTTATGAAAAAAGTTTGCCGTGGCTAACTATTGGAACTAACCGGCTATTGTCAGATTCAGTGTATTCGCATATTCTTCTAATCGATCGTATGCGATGCATATATATTCGGGTTTGAACAAGTCCTTTTTTCGCTCCGACCAATTCTGGACTGCGGTGATCGCATCTTCCTTACTGATACCGGGATTGCCTTTGCGAACGTAGTCGACCGAAGCCAACACCTCCAACGCCAGGGTAGATTCGAAACCGGAGATCAGTTTGATAAGATTTTTGACCCGTTGCTGTTTGTCCGCAGTCATATTGCGGACGTATCCGCTGACTTCGGACAACTTATCGTATCTCAATTCGATCGGATCGAAAGCCTTGTTGGTCATTTGCTCCGTGCCGCGAATATACGCTCCGTTCAGGGAATGAACCAAATGACCGACACCTTGCGAATACGGACCGTATCTGCCGGCATCGAACCGTAATTTGCGGAAATCCGAAGCTCCTAATCGCTGATAAAAATAGGCCAACTTGTTTGCCACGAAAATACTGACGGTTTCGCCGAGCGATTCGTAATAATACATGGCATACATCAGCATCGCACGCGCATCGGTCAGTTTGACATCACGGTTGCTGTCTTGCTTGATCAGTATATCCCGAACCGCCGCATTAGGCTCATATACGATGATATCGACATCGGTAAGGCCGGATAAATATTTTTCGATCAGCGCTTTGACATCCCCCCAGTCGAGACCGCCGTTGCCGCAGCCCAACGGGGGCATAGCGATACTTTTGATATGGCGTTCTTCAATGACCTTCGCCAGAGCCTTCAGACCGCTTTCGATATATTCGATCTTGGACTTGTGCTTCCAGTCTTTTTTCGTAGGGAAGTTGATGATAGTCTTTTTATCTCCGATCATCGGCTGCTCCTCGAATACGAACATACTGCCGACTTCAAGCTGTTTCGCTTTGCAGGCGGCATGGTAAGCCGCGAAATTATTCGGATATTGGTCCTTGAATTGCAGCGCAATTCCCTTACCCATAACACCGACGGTATTCACGGTATTGACGAGCGCCTCGGTTTCGGCGGAGAGCATATCTCCTGTCGCGTACTTTATCATGGGTAATACAATTTTCTGTTTATATCTATTTTTACGGGTATGTGCAAGCCTGATCGCTGAACGATCTCCTCTACCTGCACTTTCCTCTGTTCATCGAAAACAACGATACATTGTATGCATGCTGCCGGTACATAGTCCTTTACCAAAAACTCTGCCTGTTTCTTTCGCATCCGGTCCCAGTCTTCGTCGCAATCATTCCAATATTGCATGGCGACCGTTTTCCAATCGACTTTGTTAAGATCGTCTATGGAATTGAAAAAGGCAGTAATGTGCTTTTTGGCATGTCCGTCGGTAAAACACCATCTATCTGGACATTGTTTAATGATACTGCCGATCGAACAGATGACAAATATTATATCCTTCTGAGGTCTCTGCCTGATCCCTCTGAATCCTGTTTTGATATTTAACAACATCGGAGAGTGCCCTCCGAAATAAAACGGAACATAATCGCCGAGAAAACCACCCGGAGGTATGATATTAACCGGATAAACCTGCCGTTGGGCGATCAAATCGCTGTCCCCGATATTAATGTAAGCAGGATCAGAAAGAACGTGGTTACGCGTGCACATGCCGTTCCGGAGTACATACTCCAGATTGTCGAAATGAACCATCCTGAAGATGGGTCTTCGTAAATAATCGACAGGCATAGCAGGCATAGAAAGTGTGAGTATATATTATATTTGGACAAATATAGCAAAAATAATCAACATCTTAAAGATCGTTATAAAACGTAGAAAAGTATAGTATTAAAATTAAGTGCAGATCAGACAAAGTTTATCGTCTGTTGAATCGACTTAAACGTTCATGGTAACTCTGCATATACATACGCTTGAGTTTTTCGTCCAGAAACGACCGTGCCGTCAGCTCCGCGACCTTGCTCTGCCGCAGGCAGAAAGGTGCAATCGCCTTGTCTATTTGCTTTTCGTTCAGGCCTGCGAGCCGGCCGAAACGCCGGAAGTCCTCGACGCAAGGATATCCCGTGCGCTCGTACGTGTCGCCCCATTCACTGCGTGGCATCAGTTCTTCGCTAAGTGCGAAATCGCTGTCATCCACGTGCAGGTGCGAATTGAGCAGGTCGTAGGCCGGAGCGAGGCGGTAGTCCCCGTCCGGGGGGCTGCTGCACGGAGAAGTTCTTCAGGTGTGCGTCCCCGTTGGCGAACAGATAATTGAATACGACCAGGCGGAAGAAGCCGGCCATTTCCACCTGCCAGGCGGGTAGCAGCTCCCGGATCTTCGCCGCGATGTCGAGGTAACTGCCGCGGTATTTGAAGTCCCCTCCGGCGTTCTCGGCCGTCCGCCCGACAAGGGAGGCGAAATCATCCTGTTTGATCCCGGTGCCGTCGGCCCCCACGTCGAACCGCCGGGTGATATAGGCAGGCTCGCCGTCGGCGAAGAAGATCATCCCGTTCTCGGCCGTCGGGATGTCGTAGACCTGGCGTGCGATCTGCATGGTCAGGAGTTCGTTGGCCGGCATGAAGCCCCGGTAGCACAGGCTGCGGTTCGAAGGAACGGGTTTCAGGATATAGGTTCCCCGCTCTCCCTGCGGTGTCAAGACGATGCGTCCTTTCCTGAGCACGGCACTGAGTTTCTCTTGTACGCCTGACAGGGATATGCGGCTGACGTTTCCGGCGATCAGCACCGCCGCATCCTCGCCGTCGTAGGCGAAATCGAGCGTATGGCTGACTGACTTCCCGTCGAAAAGCCGGGCCGCCGCACGGGGACTGTATGTCGTATATCCGGGAGCGAGCGTGCCCGGACAGTTGTCGATGATCGGTGTTTTCATATTCGTCATTCTTCTATTTCACGTAGCGTTACGGCCCCGATCGTATCCGTGTGGGCCGTTTTGAGAAGTAATGAGAAATAGTCGTTCCCGTCTATCTTCAAGATACGGCTCTGGATAGCCTTGTTGGCTCCTTCGGACAACATGTTGAAAAAGAACGGGAACAGATATTCGCTGCGGTAAGGCTCTTCCCGTTTAGGCAGCGTCAGGCTGACGGCCGTGGCCGAAGGGTCCTGCAAATAGTCCCGGTCATAGCCGAAGGTATAGCCGCCGCCGTCCTCTCGGGTCAACACCCCGGCGGGACGGCCGTTGACATATACTTGTGCTCTTTTCATGGTCATACGATTTTTCTGACGGTCGCCGTGATCTCCAGTCCCAACGCGGAAGCGATCTTCCGCAGGGTAGCGAACGAAGGGTTCGCCTTGCCCCGCTCGATATCCACGATCCTGCGTACGCTGACGCCGGTAATGTCCGCGAGCTCTTCCTGCGTCACTCCCAACAACGCCCGCCTGTTGCGTATCGTTTCGAATATATCTATCATGCAATATATTGCAGTTTTAATGCAAATATAGTCTTTTTTACTAAAGAAACAAACCAAACATGAAATATATTACAGTTTTACTACATGCTGGCTATATAAAAAAAAAGAACCGACTGACGGAAAGTCGGCCGGTTCTACGAATAAGTCGGTATGAGCGGATTAACCCTCCACCGGAGGATTCTCCGTCAGTACGAAATCCGGGCCCTTTTTCAGCACGCCCATCGTCCGCTTACGGTGCAGGCGGGTGGCGAGCGTGACCAGGTCGAAAGCGCTGTATACTTTCGTGGGTCCCCGTCCGACCGAGCGTATCTCGTTCTTTTTGGTGGCCTCCGCCAGTTGCCGGGGAGAGATGCCAAGTACGCCGCATGCCTCGGCGATACTGAGGGCCGTGTCAAGATTGTGTTTGTAGCAGATGTAGCTCAGCAGTTGGATCGCATAACCCTGCCGGTAATGGGCGATCATCAGCTCCCGCAATGATTCATCCCGGATAAGTTTGTACTTTTCAGCCATAACGTTTGAATTTAACGGTTGTTTTTCGATTGAAGTTCTTGAAGGTAGGCCTGTACCTCGGCGACGAAATAATAACGCCGACGCCCCACTTTGAAGCCTTTGAGTTTCCCCGTATTGTGCAGCCGGCGCAGTTGCCTCACGCTGATGTGCAACACCTGGGCTACGTCGAGGTAGTCCAGGACGCTGTTTTCGAGTTGCGAGGAGGGGGACTGCGCGGCCTCGGCAATGTTGCGGATATCATCGCGCAACAGGTCCATCTTTTTGTCGATGGCGGCACAGGTTTCTTTGATCTGAAGGTAGAGTTTGACAAGGTCCATATCGCTTTTTCGTTCTGTCGTACCGCAAAGGTTGAAAAAGAGATTGGCCCGGTCATTACAGTTCAATTTAACTTAAATCGAAAAAACTGCCACGGGATAAGATTGGCAGAATCCGGCAGTCAGAGGCCTATCGGTCGGTCTTGTGAAATACCCGCCACATGTCCTTCGTTGTACACTGGGGATAAACCTCCTTGACAATGGCATAGGCCTCTGAGATGTCGCGGGTATAATAGGCCTCATAGTTATCCAGTTGATACTCGATGTAGCGGTCCATGTCAATGCTCTCCCGGAGTTCTTCGTTCGATTCCCGGATGATTCGGTCGAAACGTTTCTTGTAGGCTTCGACATTGTTTTCAGGGATGCACATGCCGTAGCCGCCGCTGACGTATGTTACGTCCGGCTTGCGGTTTCGGTCGAACTGCTCTTGTCCGAATGCGAAGAAGATGCCCAGTTCATGGAACATATCGGACATTTTCGCGTGTCGGGCGCTTTTGATGTCTTGGATCGTCTTCATAAGTTTATTATTTAATGGAACATTAGATTTGCATATCGAATATCTTATATTCTGATATTCACATTTTTATTAAAAAATGATTTATTGTTCCATACCCGTTCGCAGTTTGCTGTTTACAGAGGCAACGACAGGCACGCAGGCCTCCGGGTCCAAATTTTCAGAGAGAAATCCACCCGAGCGCAGCGAGTGGTCGGATTTTTTCCTGAAAATTTGGAGAGGAGACGAGCCAAGTGCCTAACTTGCCACTGTAAACAGCTAATATTACGTCCTTTATTCTTAAAGGGCATCCAAAATAAAAAGACCGATTCATGTGAATCGGTCTTACCGGTTAAGGCTTCCACCGGGTTCCCCGGTAGACGGCCCGTGTGGCGTCCGCCTTAATTTCGGCTGCGGTCTTAACCTTGCCGTTGTTGATCCATTCGAGCAGTTCGTCCTCGTAAAAGTAAACCTTGCGTCCCTGGCGGCAGCTCGGAATCTCGCCCAGGCGGGAGAGCGCGTAGATGGTCGATCTCTTCTTGCCGATGATCTTGCTCGCCTCGTCGATAGAGATCGGACGCCGCTCCTTTTTCTGTGGCTGCAGGTGTTCGACCGTTCATTGCAGCTGCTCCAGTTTGGCAAGGATACGGCCGACGGCTTCCGGCAGGTCTTCGAATCGCAGTTTTTGTTGTTCTTCCATAATGATAATAAATTAATATAGTGATGAATATGAATAAGTGGTCACTGACAACGGGAATTTTACGACACTCAAGTTTCTTTGAATAACCTGATACGTCCGAGCGTGTCCTGTTTCATCTCGTCCAGCAGGTCCAGGTAGATCTCGGTCGTGGTGACGTGTTTATGGGTCAGCATCTTGCTGACCGTATAAATGTCGGTTCCGCTGGCCAGTTGCAGTACGGCATAGGTATGACGGAAGCCATGGAAAGTGATATGTTTGGTGATTCCGGCATCCGTCAGCCACTTTTTCAACGGCTTGTTCAGCATACTTCGCGTCAGGCCCTTGAACACGGCTCCTTCTTCCCGGATGCCGCATAATTCCAGGGCATCGGGACTGAGAGGCCAGATAGCCTCCGCTTCCGTTTTTTCGGTCCGCAGGCGCATGTTGTAGCCCGTGCCTTTGATGTTAGGCACGATGTCGGACCATTGCAGTTTCATGACGTCGCTGATGCGAAGTCCGGTCAGGCAGGAAAACAGCGATGCCCGTTTGAGCACCGGAATATCACAAGGGGTTTTCGAGAGCTCGTAGAGTTCTTCGAAGGTCAGGAACTCGATACGGTTGCGTTTCGCCTCGATCCGTTCGAGGTGCTTGTTGATATCCTCCCGTATATAGTCGTCCCGCAGGGTGATGGCGAGCATGCCCCGAAACTTCCGATAATAGTTTGAAGCGCTGTTGACCGAAAGTGGTATATCGGGAGCATCCAGTTGCTTTGCATTCAGCAGATATTCCCGGAAGCGTGTACACAGGTCGACGTTGAGCTGCCGGAACGTACATTGCCCGTCGACGAACGTATGGAAATGTTTGTAACAGCTCATCCAGATGTTGTTCCGTTGCTGAGCCTCTTTGTAGAAATAAGCCAGGAAATCCCCGTTCAGTTTCTCCTTGTCAAGGAAGCCGAACTCCTCGTTGATGACCGCCTGGACCCGCATCGCACGAATGGCTTCCGCCTGCGCCATGACCGCGGCATTGTATTCCTTTTGGGTCAGGGTTTTCGGCTTGGCGAAGATATACATGCCCAGCGTTTCGTAACGTTGCATCTTCATGGATACCTGAACCCTGACCGGCGGATAAAACTCCAGATACAGTGTTCGCCGTCCTCTGGAAATGGGACGGCTTCGTAATGAGACTTTCGTTCTGCCCATAGATTACGCTAATGATTTGCAAAAGTATTGTATATCAGATAAATAAACAAAAATTTATGTTTTGCAGATGTCTGATATTCAGATAATTTCAAAGCCGTACCGCACGGTCATTTCCCGTCTATGTACTTGCGGGCCTTGTCGAGGTGCGGGAAAGAGTAGAATGTCGTCGTACCGACTTTCTTTTTGGGTATTTTGAAACGGGATATGGTCATGTATAGACAATGGCGCGTTATGCGGTAATGTCGGCAGGCTTGCTCGCTGGTCCACCACGTTTCGTCGGCAGGTTTTTGCTTTGTCTGATTCCTCGCAGTTCGCCGTCCGGATGTTGGTAATACCGGTTTGTCATGAGCGCCGGGATGGTCGAATAAGGCGAGTATGTCTCTCCAGCGGATGAACGACAGGCGCGATGTCAGGTGCAGAATAGTGATGGTTCCGGCGGCCTCCATATTGTAGATTGTTTGCCGACATACATGAAGGCGTTTAGCCGCTTCGGCGACCGAAACGATATCGGCCGACTGCGGAATATCCTGAACCGGTTGCTGTGTGATCGGGCTACGTTCCTGTTTCGGCGTTGGACGGTCGCCAGGGAATGAATGCTTGACCGTAGGAGCAGGTACAGGCAAAGATAACATCTGTTTTGCGTTTCGGGCTGCTCTTTGTTTGGCGATTTTCTTTTTATGCCGTTTATAATATTCCCGCTGGTAGCAGGCCGGACAACAATACAATGTCGTGTTGTTGTATGCCGTAAATTCCCTGCCGCAATCGGAAGCGGCGCAGATTCTTTGGACGGAAAAGACCTGCGGGTCTGATGTCTTTGCATTCGTTTTGTTCCTACCGGATCGAATGGCGGTCATTTTGTTTCCACCCGGCGCCGGCAAATTTTTACCTCCTTTTTTCATAGGTCCTCCAATGTTAAGTTTAGACCGTTTCGTGTCTAAGATTCGACTTTGGCCTGAGTGGATTGCGGTAGACTGTGATAGACCGACATGGACTTCGAAGGAGTGTCTAAAAATTCGCTCTTTTGGCGATGCGAATATCGACACGGCAGATGCCCATGTCAGTCCATGTCGGTCTATGGTTGTCTAAGACAATCCAACATGGCCTTTACTTAACAATCGAAGATGGACTGTAGTGGACTGATAATTTATTCGTCAAGGTTCGTGCAGGAAATATGTATCAAAATAAACCGATTTTAATTGAAATCGGTTATTCGACGCCAACCTCGCTTAGCTTGCAAATGGCTGGTTTTTAGAGATATTGTCTGTTTGCAGATGCCAACTGCAATTCAGTTGAGGAGATGCTATACTGTGTAGGAAATGAAATTCCCTTATAAAAAGATATTTCACACACAGAAAAAATGCGGTGAAATCCTTTACCACATTTTTTGAGTACGAATCAAGTATTCTCTATAAAAAGAGTATTTCAGAATCAGAAAATGTGGAAGATTCCAATTAAAGAGATAGTAGGTTTTTGAATGACGGGATAGAGAGTTGCTCAAAACTGTCCTATGTAAACTGCTCAAAAGTGTCCTATATATACACTACCTACTTATACATAACCTATTTAAGTCTTTCAGACCATGTACTACCATATCAAAGACCGCAGGTGATTCGAGAACCGCAAACAAGCCAAAGACCATTACGGCGTGGCCTGCTTTCGAAAACTGCTACACTTAAAAGAAATCATATTTACAAACAATCAAAATTCCATTGCTAACGATGAATTATACAGTAATCCCCAAATCAATCGTGAACTTTCAGACGGGCAACAGTAAGCCTATTGATATTTACGTGTGAGCGACCATTAAATATTGCTCCAATTACAAGACGAACATATCCCATATAACCGAGGAAAAACTATCCTTGCTGACGGGATTAGATGAACGAACTATCCGCCGTGTTATCAAACGCTTAAAGAATGCAGGTTATCTTACCGTGCAGACTACCGTTAAAGAAGATGCAGACAGGGGATTTATAAAACGTAATTCTTACTTTATAAAGCCTGTTATTAAAGACTATTTCTTTCTCGATAACAGCTTCTTTAACAATAACTATCCCGCCAAAATTGCAGGGTTTCTGCTCTTATTAAAGGCAATTTGCCTTAATAATACGGATACCATCCAATGAAGTATATCCCAAATTGCAAAGAGTATCGGATTATCGAGAAATACGATAACAGCTCTCATTAAAGAGTGTCAGCAATTAGGGCTTATAAAGCCTATTTCTAACGGCTACGAACTGACGGCAGGTTGTTTTATCAATTCCTCTGTTAAAAAGACCAATGCAGGGATTTATAAGGAGATATGCGAGTTCTGCAAGATGAAAGGTGTTGCCGCTCCCAAGTGGGATAAACGGGCTATGTCTGTACTGCTTACGAAATACAACATCATCAACTTACCGAGTACCGAGCCAATAAGCATAAGTTATCAACTCGATAAACGGTGTAAGAACCTGCCTGAAAAGGTATCGTTGCCATACTTTATAAAGGCCCTCGATATGCAGGAACAATATAATGCAGTTATAGAACAGGCAGAGCAAAACAGATTCGATAAGGAGGATTTCAAAGGTTTTGCATTTGAATAATAAGAACACGCCAAAAGAACGATAACTCATTTTAAATAGGACATCATCTTTTATATGAAATGATGATTATATAGATCTTATACGTATATTTGCGGATAAGAGAATAGTCGTTTTGAGTAGAATGGCAAAACATAAGAAAGATAAATTTTGGAATTCAATTACACCTACTTGGGGAGCTATTGCGAGTGCAATAGCACTCATAAGTGGAGGTTTCGCTGTAGGGTGTTATTATAAAGACATTAATCATCGAATAGAGATCAATGAAATCAATCGAAAACATCAAGACGAACTTACAAGCCAAAGAGAAAAATATAATAATCTCATTATTGAGTTAAAGCATACGAATCAATTATTAGAAATCCAAAATGCAAAACTCCAAAAATAGAATAACAAAGGTGGCTACAGGTGCATTTATAGTACTTCTAATGGCATCATTGTTTATTAGTATGTACTATAATTCTACCATGCAAAATGAAATCAATCATAGAGATATATTGATAGACAAATTGCTGTGGAGTGATTCTACATTGAACAAGATAATGGAAATTGAGTACGATTCTTTAACGGGAACTCGGTCCTATACATATAGAACATCTAATGGGAAGCCCGTAAAATACAATCAACTTTCAAGAGAATTGGATAGCATTGTAATCGAAGTTGTAAATTATATTGAAAAGTATTCAAGTCAAGTAAATGAAACTGAACAAGTCATTGATGATTACAATCATCTTGTAGATAGATATAATACACTCGTAACAGAATTTAACAATCTTAATAGTAATAACACTGCATTAAAAAACAAACTTGAAAGCACCACTACAAAATACAATAATTTGGTAGATAAATATAATATTCATAATGAACAATTAATGAAGTTGCAGGATTCAATAGCAGTTCATCAGCGTATAATAAATCTTATCACAAAGAATTATTCAATAAAATATAATATTAAGTATAATAATGAATATCGAATTATTTCTATTGAATCCCCAAAATTAGATTCCGCCCTAATGATCTATCCATTATATAAACATAAATTAACGTATAATTCCCAAGATAGTTGTTGGTATATCAAAGGAGGGAAAGAATAGTATTAATATATGGAAAGCTACCTATAGGGGTAGCTTTTTTGTCTATATATACTGCCCACGAACAGATACATGAATCAAATCCCCCTCCCCATCGAGATTTTGGGAACTAATATTACAGAGGCGAATTTCTCTGGCAGATTATCGAGCAAACTTGCAGAACGAATACAAAAGCTGCAACTGGGATGATTAGTTCAATCATTTACTAATCATCTAATTTGTAGAGTTATGCAATTAAGACAATCCATGCGCCGTGCGGCCAAGATGCGGCTTGCGCTGGCGGGAGCTTCAGGCAGCGGCAAGACCTATTCGTCGCTCCTTATCGCTTACGGCATGACAGGCGACTGGTCTCGTGTCGCCGTCATCGATTCCGAGAACTGCTCGGCAGACCTTTATGCCCATCTGGGCGGTTATCAGGTCCTCACCCTCGAAAACTATGCTCCCGAGACCTACATCGAGGCCATAGGAATCTGTGAACAGGCTGGAGCCGAGGTAATCGTCATCGACAGCATCTCCCATTGCTGGGACTATCTGCTGGATTTCCACGCCAACCTGCAAGGCAACTCCTTCGCCAACTGGGCAAAGGTCACACCCCGTCAGAACGCCTTTATCCAGCGGATTCTGACATCCTCCGCTCATGTGATCTGCACCATGCGTTCCAAGCAGGATTACGTGCTCTCGGACAAGAACGGCAAGATGGTTCCAGAGAAGGTGGGCTTGAAAGCCGTACAGCGTGACAACGTGGATTACGAGTTTACCGCTGTCCTCGATATAGCCATGAACCACAAGGCCACCACATCCAAAGACCGCACGGGACTGTTCACGGGGCGTCCCGAGTTTCTCATCACACCTGCCGTGGGGCAAGCCATCCTCAAATGGTGCAACATTTCGAATCCGAGTGTTCAACCTCAAACTCCCTACAACCATGTACCCAGCGTTTCAGCCTAACCCCGAATTTGCCGTGGGATTGAATGCAGACAATCCCTTTGTCGAAACCGCTCCTGCCGCATCTGCAATTCCTGCCTCTGTCGGGGATGCTACGATCGCAGAGGAACAGTCCGCACAACCTGCAACGACGGGTGTTGTCGTTCCTTTGGGTGTACGGCATAACCATCACTTTATCGAGGCCAACACCAAGCCCGTGGATATAGCCCACTTGAGAACGGATTGCGTCGTTCCCGTATTCAGCAAGGACAACGAGGTGACCATCTCCCACCAGAGCTTTATCGAAACGGTATTGGGTGCTGCACACCGTATGTTCCCGCAGGAGGTAATCGACGCGCCCGATATAGTCGTGTCCCATATCATCAAGGGACGGATTCCAGAGGCTGTCCACAAGCCCGTGAACCAGCTCTTGGAAACAGACAAGACCATCTATTACGAACGGATGGCTTTCTGTTTCGAGATACCCACGGTTTACGAGGAGGTGGCGGGGAACAGGCTGAACCTTTCGATAGGAGGTGTACGGGCCTACAACCACGAGAACCTCTAATTCGAAAAAGACGGTCGAGAAATTCAAGGTCTTTATCGGCTTCAAGAACCTCGTGTGCTGTAACCTCTGTGTATCGACCGACGGATTCAAAAGCGAACTGCGGGTGATGGGCGTGCAGGATTTGTTCGATGCCACCTTGCGCCTGTTTCAGGAGTACGATGCCGAACGCCATGTAAAGCGGATGGCCGCGATGCAGGAACGATGTCTTACCGAACACCAGTTCGCCCAGCTTATCGGCAAAACACGGTTGTATCAATACCTGCCCACAGCAGAGAAACGACAGCTTCCTGCTATGGAGTTTACGGACTGCCATATCAATGCGGTTGCAAAGGCGTATTACACGGACGAGAACTTCTCACGAGGAGACAATCCAGAGATCGACCTTTGGAGGCTTTACAACCTCTTTACGGGAGCCAACAAGTCGAGTTACATAGATACGTTCCTCGACCGTTCGCTGAACGCTACCGAGCTTATCACGGGTATCGGCAGAGCCATTGATGGCGATGCACAGTACAGGTGGTTTGTGGAGTAGCCTGCACACGATGTCCAACCGAAAAAGAATACCCTTGCTGTATTACGACGGCAGGGGTATTCTCTTTTATGGAACAACAAAGCGGACAGATACTTAATAGATTGGCAAAGTGTCTGAGATAGTGCACCTTGTATTCTGCAATGTTATCGCTCTTGCAAAAATACGGACTTTATGCGGGCTGGGATCCCGACAATCGGTTGTATTTGACTGATATAACGTACATTTTGAGGGCTTATGCAGGCTTAAACTCCAAATCTTTTATCCCAATCTATAAAGAACAAAGTTTTGAATCCATAAGCTCGGCTATTGGAAAGATGCTTTGTTTTCAAGACCTTTGCAACTACAATACCCCAAGAGTGTTGCGTATTGAGAAACATTTTCTAACTTTGTGGCATCGTCCCCAAACGGACGAAGACATATTAGTTTAGTGAAAGTGTTTCGCTAATCCTTACCGAGGAATCTGGAAAATTCAAGTGTGCAGGGATAACGCAACGCTCATCACCGTATATAGGCATATATCATCTGATATATTCTATTCGGTGTGGGGTATTGTTTATTTGCACATAGGTATTCCAGAACCTCTCGGTAGATAAACGAACAACTCCACACTTTCTTTTTGAATATAACCCACCGCAGCAGGAGTTGATACGGTACATTGGAGATTATTATGTCCCGATTTGAACAGGTAGCCCAAGAGGTTGCCGAAAATTCCTATTTGAGAGAATGGTACGATAAAGTTATGTCGACTATCGGTGACTATTCTCCTGCCTATCTAACTGAAGATAGAATCATTGAAGCAGTTGCAAATAAAATGATTGCTCGTAGCGGTAATGGTGTTCCTAATGATGATGACTATATCTTCTTTACAAAAATCTTATGGGTCATTTTGGAACGTACAAAAGGAAATTATGAATTTGTACCCAATGCTGAAAAAGAGTTATTGCAGAAACTGCACGCAAAACAAGTAAGCTTGTTGATTGAAAAAGCCAAAGACTGATTTATTAACCAATATAAATTATTTGTTATGAAAAAACTATTATTATTTGCTCTTATAGCAATTACGATTACAGCGTTTAACGCCTGCTCAAAAGACAATAACGGAGATAATAATTGGACAGACAACAGTCCGATTATTGAATTTGAAGACCCCTATTTTGAAGAAGCACTTTTAGACCTCAATATTGATAAAAATAAAGATAGGAAAATATCCGAGAAAGAAGCTTCAGTCATTGTATCGCTCGATATAAGTTGGTATGATGATGATCAAGTGAAAATCCGTAATATTGACGAAATAAGCTATTTTAAAGCATTAAAGGATTTAAATTGCTGCGATAATCAACTGGCCTCCTTGGATGTCAACCAAAATATCGCATTGGGGTATTTATATTGCGCCAATAATCAACTGACCTCTTTAGACGTCAGTGGAGCTACAGCATTGGATTGGTTAAATTGCGAGGGTAATCAACTGACCTCTTTAAAGACTAATACCGCATTGGAGTATTTAGGTTGCTCCGCGAATCCATTGACTTCTTTAAACGTCAGCAAAAATACGGCATTGAAGGAGCTCTCTTGCTTCAATAATCAACTGACTTCTTTGGACGTCAGCAAAAATACGGCATTGGAGCATTTAGATTGCTCCAATAACCAACTGACCTCTTTGGAGGTCAGCAAAAAAGCTACGGCATTGGAGTGGTTAGATTGCTCCAATAATCAACTGACTTCTTTAGACGTCAGCAAAAATACGGCATTGGAGACGTTACATTGCTACAATAATCAACTGACCTCTTTAGACGTCAGTGGAGCTACGGCATTGGAGACGTTACATTGCTACAATAATCAACTGACTTCTTTAGACGTCAGCAAAAATACGGCATTGGAGCATTTAGATTGCTCCAATAACCAACTGACTTCTTTAAAGACTAATACGGCATTGCATACTTTATCTTGCTCCAATAATCAACTGACTTCTTTAGACGTCAGCAAAAATACGGCATTGGAAGCGTTAGCTTGCAACTATAATCAACTGACCTCTTTGGACGTCAGCAAATGCAAAAAACTGAAAATATTATATTGTGGAGAAAACCCCAATTTGAAATCCATCATCATTTACAAATACCATATAATGGAACAATACTGCTTGGACGCCATTACTAAAGAATACGGAGATATCATCACATACAAGGAATAGTATTCATAGTGTAAAAGAATTTTCAAATATAATATTGTTAAATACTTTTTCCTGCTGTGTTTCGGCATGGCAGGAGGGAATCCACAAAAGCTATGAAAGAAGCAAAGGATATTGTGTTTATAAAAAACACTCTGGAAGTCTTAAAGCAATATAAACAGTTTAAAGGAGAGTTGGGACAAAGCTATGCACGAACATTATTTATCAATGCGTGTATAGGCCTATTATTCATTCCTCGGTCGAATAGCATATATGATAAACTGCCCGATGAAATTGTTTCCAAAGAGAAATGGGGAATAGACGCAGATGATATTAAGATATGTACCCCAAAACGAACTGTAAAGCAAGTTGCAAGACATTTACGCAATTCGATAGGCCATAATTGTTTTGAATACGATTGTCCTCTTTGTGTAAGCAAACCAATAGAAAAAATCTCATTTAAAGATTTATCCCCAAACAGTCAATTAACTTTCCAAGCAACATTAAAGTTTAAGGATTTTAGCTGTTTTGTTCTAAAAATAGCTAATTTCGCTATGGAAAATTAAGTAGGGCAACATTATACATGACAGACTTGGACAGAGCGGTTTATTTCATACCGTTCTGCCCAAGTTTGTCCTTTTTATATTACTTGCATATTTCATAAATTTTTCATATATTTACGTTATAATCAAAGATTAATAACAACATAAATTTTAGCTAAAATGAAAAGAAAAACACCAAGAATTGATTGAACAGCAGGCACGGAAACGAAAGAGGGCATGGAATTATCCTATGTCGCCAAATCCGTAAGTTATGACGATGATTTTGCAATGACACTTATCGTTGCACGCCAAAAAGATAATCCTACACCCGTAGAATTTTGATACATGTTTGCTTTGGATATAGACCCAGCACAAGAGGTATCTATGACTTTTCAGAAACGAGGACGAGGGTTTGCGGGCATGTCTTTTCTGATAAATCCAGCAATCGAAATACCAGCAATGGCCTTTCCCAATATCGTAACATTCTCAGAATCTACTGAAACCTTGAATATGCTTCAAACACATATTGACAGCGATACAATCATATTCGACTATACGACAAGAGAGGGCAAACCGAGTGTATTCAAATTTCCGCTGGCTGGATTCAAAGAGAAATACTTGGAGCAGTTTATATAAAACCAATTATTTATTTCTATATGGTAAGTTAGATAACCTAATCTGGCAACTGTTAATATTATTTTCGTGCAAAAATAGCTCAATAGACTTTTGAGATAATTCTTTATTTTGTGTAGGGCCAATCCATAATTCTTTTAAAGAGTTTCTTGGGAAAATATACTCTTTATACGGAATAAGCATATTATTATTGCATCTATATTTGAAAGAGGTGGTTGGTTGTGCTATGAATTGATTCGGTATATCTGGAAGTAATCCACATCCAATGAGCCTTATCTCTTGTTCGTATTCAAAGCATAGATTCTTAATACTAAGAATGATTGAAATGAATACACTAGCATCTTCATTTATATCGCCTTTATACACTGCATTTGCAATCTCAATAGATTTATCAAAGAAATCATGCAGTAATCGGGATTTATAATTATATATACACTTTACTAATTGAGGAAAATATGTCCTAGCCTCAAGCGAATACTCCAATGGATTTGGCGAGATTTGAGGAAATGTAGCTATTGGAATATTTTTTAACTCATTTATTGTTTCCAATATAATTGTGGTATCAAAACCTAGAGCAATGCCCATTCCTTTATTCCCATATGTATTCCACATTGGGAGACTATCTGAAACTCTAGAGAATGAAATGGAACAGGTTTTAGAGAACCATGGATATAACCTTTCAAAAATTATTTTTTCAGAGATTTGTGAAAGACCTTCTTTGATTTCGGAAATATCATTCAAGTATTCACAATTAGTTGCCCTTAAACATATTCCTTTTAAAGAAATAAGTCCATTAATCAACGCCTCAAGTGTTGTATAATGATAAATAATGGGCGTTTCTTTGTCGTTAACGGTATATAATTGTTTGAGTTTATTTATATTATTTCCCATATGATAACTACTGAATAAGTACTGACAAATATACTAATTATTCAAGTAATAAGTTGATTTTAAAACAAAAGCAACATACACTCTCTTAAAAGGAGAGAGCAGGGAGGAGGGAAAAATTTTCCAGCGCGTTTTTCTCAACAAGTTACGAGGACAGACTTTGCAAAGGGGGCTTAAATATACCCCCTTTGCAATGTTTGTCCTCTGTTTTTCAAATATAAGATTATCAACTAATTCACTATTGTTTAACTGCAAACAGCGCAGGTTGCCATGTTACACATAAGGTTACACATTGCATTAAAAATCATCTTTTCGTGCTGCATATTTCATTGATTTACAGCGCATCCCATGTCTTAGCTCAGTGGTAGAGCACTTCCTTGGTAAGGAAGAGGTCGTGAGTTCAAGTCTCATAGACAGCTCGGCGACAAGAGGGAGGGAAGAGGATTTCTTCCCTCCCTCTTTGTTTGTATGCAGTCTTGCCTGCCCCCGGGAACGGAATGAGGAGAGGCCGCCGGCAGGTTACGATTTCCGGCATCCGGAGTATCGCTTCCGGCAACGGAAAAGTCCGGAAATGCACGTCGCAAAGCCGCAAATAACATGATAAAATAAAAGACGCGCATTTTGCTTACGATCAGACTCCATTTTACCTACAAACGGCCGAAAACACCCCGAAAAAACTCGATACAGACCGGATCAAGAAGCATATAATATCACTAAATAACTATTATACAATATAATACAGAATATTAGCCGATAAGCCGTTTTTAATTACGATTTATCGAATCACGAGCGATCCGGCCCGAAAAACGCCTCCGGCGCGACAAAAAAACAGGGTTTCGGGCACTTTTACAGTAAATTCAGATTATTAAATAATTTTACAAATATACCGCCCCGCTATTTCTCAAATCCGCCTGCGCAGAATTTAAATTTACATAAAAATAAACCACTATTACTGCATTTATTTTACAAATAAATAAAAACAAGACACTGCTTCCGGCAGAATCCAATAAAACGCACGGCAGACAATTCATTAAAATTGCATGTCGATCCGAAACAGGATATAACACACCTTATTTTCAGATTATTTTCAGAAGAATACCCTCGGCGTTCGCCCGCACCGCACTATCAAAAAGACGGTTTTTCAATGATTTTACTTACAATCCGATATTAAAAAACATTTTGTTCGTAAAATTTAATTTCGTACGTTTGCGGCGTAAGAAAGTCAGTTTCCTTATGCAAAAAACTATTCTACTCACTCTTCTCGCACTCTCCATGTGCGCGCTGTCTGTCGCGGCCCCGTCTAAGGGGGGGGGAATCTGGTCACCGTTAGCGGTGTCGTAACCTCCGCAGAAGACAAGCAACCCCTGATCGGGGTAAACGTGATTTCCGGCTCGGCGAGCGGCGTCTCGACCCTCGCGGACGGAAGCTATTCCATTCAGGTCGCACCCGGGACCACGCTGACCTTCCAGTACATCGGTTACAAGGCCGTGGAGTACACGGTCCCCGACGGACGGACGCAGGTGACCTGCAACCTCGAAATGCAGAGCGATACGCAGGCGCTCGAGGACGTGGTGGTCATCGCCTACGGCGTGCGTAAAAAGGGAACCATCGCCGGATCGGTCTCGACCGTAAAGGCGGAAAAGATCGAGACCACGCCCACGGCCGCCTTCGACCAGGCGCTGCAAGGGCAGGTTCCGGGCCTCACGGTACTCTCCAGCTCGGGCGAGCCGAGCAAGTCGGCGGAGCTGACCATCCGCGGCACGAACTCGATCAACGCCGGCACGGACCCGCTCTTCGTCCTCGACGGCATCGTGATCTCGGCGTCGGATTTCAATGCGATCAATCCGGCCGACATCGAAAGCCTCTCCGTCCTCAAGGACGCCTCCTCGACCTCGATCTACGGCGCACGCGCCGCCAACGGCGTGGTGGTCATCACGACCAAACGCGGGCGCATGGCCGACCGTCCGGTCATCAACTACCGCATGCAGCTCGGTATCTCGCAGCTCGCCCACGGCAACTGGGACCTGATGAACACCGCCGAGCGCATCCAGTACGAAAAGGAGATCGGGCTGACCGAAGGCAAGAACTACTCCCTGCTGAGCCAGACCGACGTGAACTGGCTCGACGAGGTTTTCAGCGACAACGCCCTGCTCCAGAACTACGAACTCTCGGTCTCGGGAGCCACCGAAAAGACGAACTACTACGTTTCGGGAGGCTACTACGACCAGGAAGGCATCGCCCCCGGTTCGGACTTCAGCCGCTATTCGCTCCGCGCCAACATCGAACAGCGCGCCGCCAAGTGGCTCAAGGTGGGGACCAACACCCTGCTCAACTACCAGCAGATCGAACTGGCGCAGTCGGGCGAATACACGGTCGTGACGCCGATTTCGGCCGCCCGCTTCATGATGCCCTACTGGAATCCCCGCCGTCCGGACGGTTCGATCGCCTCGATGGAGGACGGCAGTTGGAAAGGCGAAGGCCAGAACCCGCTGGAGTGGATCGAGAACAACCCCGTGCACTACAAGAAGTACAAGGTCATCTCCTCGCTCTTCGCCGAAGCCACGCCAATCGAAGGACTGACGATCAAATCGCAGTTCAGCGCGGACTACTCCCACTCCACGGGCTTCGGAATCTCCTACCCCGAATACTATCCCAACCTGGGCATCGGAACCGCCGCCCGGAACACCTCCGACGGCCTGACGCTCTCGGTCACCAATACGGTGAACTACCGCTTCCGCGTCCATGAGGACCATTCGTTCAACTTCCTCGTCGGACAGGAAGGCATCGACTACCACTACGAATCGTTCGGCGTGACCACGCAGGGGCAGAACAACGACAAGCTGACCAGCATCACGACCGGAACCCGCGCCACGACGTGGGAGGACGAGCCGGACGACGACTACGGCTTCCTCTCCTTCTTCGGCCGCGGCGAATACAACTTCGCGGACCGCTACTACGCCGACTTCTCGCTCCGCGCCGACGCCTCGTCGCGCTTCGGAGCCTCGAACCGCTGGGGCGTATTCTGGTCGGCGGGCTTCATGTGGAACATGCGCAACGAGCGTTTCCTGGAGAACGCCCGCGAATGGCTGACCAACGCCCAGATCACGATTTCGACCGGTACGTCGGGCAACTCCTCGATCCCCAACTACGAGCACCTCGCGCTGGTCAAGGGCGGTCTGGAATACGTGGGGACCGCCGGCATAGCCCCCTACACGCAGGGCAACGAGGAGCTGAGCTGGGAAACCACGTGGACCACGAACCTCGGCCTGCACTTCGGATTCTGGAACCGCCTCACCGCCGATCTGGAGTTCTACCACAAGAAGACGAGCGACATGCTCATGTCCGTCCCGCAGTCGTACACGAACGGCGGCTTCGGATTCCGCTGGGACAACATCGGCGCGATGGTGAACCGCGGCGTCGAGCTGAACCTGACGGGCACGGTCATTTCGACCCGCGACTTCGCCTGGTCGCTCAATGCGAACGTCTCCTACAACCACAACGAAATCACCGAACTTTACAACGGCGTCCGCGAATACGAGATCGCCTCGTCCGACCTGAAGTACGTCGTCGGCCACAGCATCGGCGAGTTCTACATGAACCGCTACGCCGGCGTGAACCCCGCCAACGGCGACGCCCTCTGGTACACGAAGGACGGCAAGCTGACGAACGAGCTCCGCGACGAGGACAAGGTGATGATCGGCAAGAGCTTCATCGCACCCTGGCAGGGCGGCTTCGGCACGAACCTGAGCTGGAAGGGCATCGCGCTCTCGGCCCAGTTCTCCTGGATCGCCGACCGCTGGGTGATGAACAACGACCGCTACTTCGACGAGTCGAACGGCCGCTTCGCCTCCTACAACCAGTCGAAACGGCTGCTCCACCGCTGGAAACAGCCGGGCGACGTCACCGACATTCCGCGCCACGGCGTTTACACCGAATTCGACACGCGGCTGCTCGAAGACGCCTCGTTCCTGCGTCTGAAAAACCTCATGCTCAGCTACACCTTCCCCCGGGAGCTGTTGCGCAAGACGCGTTTCATCAGCGGAGTCAGAATCTATGCACAGGCGCAGAACCTGCTGACCTTCACCAACTTCTCCGGGCTCGACCCCGAGGGCAACGGAAACACTTACGCGGCGGAGTACCCGATGACGCGCCAGTTCACCTTCGGTCTCGACTTAACCTTCTAAAGAAAATCCACGCAATATGTTATTACGACACATAAAACTCGGCCTCGTCGCCCTGACGGCGCTCGTCGGCGCGACCTCGTGTCTGGACAAATACCCCGACAGCGCCATTCCCGAAAAAGATGCCATGCAGACGTTCGCCGACGCCGAACAGCACCTGATCGGCATCTACGGACACCTGATGAACAGCGCTCTCTACAGCGGCTACCTCACGCTGCTGCCCGACATCCAGTGCGACCTGGCCTATGCCGTCGAAGGCAACTCGAACACCTACGGCGATTTCTGGCTCTGGAAGATCCGTCCCACGGACCTGCTCATTCAGGACGTTTACGCCCAGCTCTACGCCGTGATCGGCGCCTGCAACTTCTACCTCGACCGGATCGACGCGGTGATGGCCCGCGAGACCAGCGACGCCAACCTCGAAACGCTCGACCAGTACACGGGCGAGGTTTACGCCATCCGCGCGCTCTGCTATTCGGAGCTGCTCAAATGCTTCTGCGAGGCGTACGATCCCGCCACGGCCGAACAGCAGCAGGGCGTCGTGCTCCGCACGAAGTATTTCGAGAAGGAGCCCGTACGCCGCGCCACCCTCTACGATTCCTACAAGTTCGTGCTCGACGACCTGACGCGCGCCGACGAGCTGCTCGACGACGCGGAGGACACGCCCAACAACTACTACATGTCCGAAGCCGCCGTGCAGGCCATCCGTGCCCGCGTGGCCCTCTACATGCAGGACTGGGACGCCGCAATCGAGTACTCGAGCATCCTGCTCGACGACAAGAAAGACACGTTCCACCTCGCCTCGTTCCAGGAGACCGCGGCCGACGGGGCCAGCACGTTCGACTACATGTGGGCTTACGACGAAGGACCGGAGGTGATCTGGCGCATCGGCTTCACCAGCACCTCCTACGGCGGCGCACTGGGAACCGTGTTCCTCAACTTCAACCGCGACTACACCTACTTCTATCCCGACTACGTGCCGGCGCAGTGGGTGCTCGACGCCTACGAGGAGAGCGACCTGCGTTCGACCAGCTACTTCGCGGATTCGGAATCCGGCATCACGATCGGCTATGCCAACGGACTGGACTGGCCGCTGCTGGTGAAGTACTACGGCAACCGCGCGATCTTCATCCCGCAGCGCATCTTCCAGGTTTCCATGCCCAAGCCGCTGCGCCTGGCCGAGCAATACTTAATCCGCGCCGAAGCCTACTGCCGGAAGGCTTCGCCCGACCCGGCGCGGGCCCAGAAGGATCTGGAGGCGCTGCGCAAGACCCGTTTCGCATCCGGCGGCACGATTTCCCTCACGGGCGACTGGGCCACCGACGTGAAGACCTTCTCCGAGGAGCGCGTCCGCGAACTCTACATGGAAGGCTTCCGCCTGCAGGATCTCAAGCGCTGGGGGCTGGGCTTCGAGCGCACGCCGCAGTCCTGCACCCAGGACGAGGGCAACGACCTGAAGATCGAAGCCGGTGACCCGCTCTTCGTATGGCCGATTCCCCAGCACGAACTGGAGGCTCCGGGTTCGGAGATCACCCCCAACGAAAGCAACAAATAGTAACCTCATAGCAGACAAACCATGAAACGAATCATAACGTTCATTTTCGCGACGGGACTTTGCGCCTTCCTCGCGACGGGTTGCCAGGAGGAATACACGACCTATTCCGATGCGGAATACGTCATGTTCTCCGACTCCGTATCGCTCAACATGGTGCTGGAGAACCAGGACTATTTCACGGTTCCCGTCGCCTCGACCACGGCATGCGACTACGACCGCACGTTCGGCGTCGAGATCGTAGATCAGGGCAGCACGGCCATCGAAGGCGTGCACTACCGGCTGGCTTCCAACACGGTGACCATTCCGGCCGGCAAACGGACCGCCGACGTGCAGGTGCACGGCTATTACGACCGCATCGAACCTTCGGACACGTTGCAGTTCTCGCTCCGGCTGGTCATGCCCGAACAGCTCGAATGGGACCTCTACAAGGACCGGACCCGCGTCCGGATGCTGAAAGGATGCACGTTCCATGTCGAAGACTTCACCGGCTGGTGCGTCGTGACCTCGACCTTCCTGCAGGACTATCCCGGCGTGGAGAACACCAGCATCCAGCGCCTGATCCGCACGGAGCGGGATCCGAACGACCCGAACACGGTCATCATGCACAACTGGCTCTTCTCGGGATACGACGTCCGGATACGGTTCGACACGAGCGATCCGGCCAAACCGCTGACGACGATGCCCGAGGACCAGGTGATGAGCGACGAGATGTCCGTGTTCGGCAAGATCAACGGCGACAACAAGATACTGGTCACCGACAACGCCAACTACTACTCCTTCTACGACGCGTGCGCGGGGAACGTCAAGCTCTGGACGCAGGTCTATGTCAAGAACATGGGCACGATGGTCGGCACGGTGGGTTCCTACTACAATATCATGGAGTGGATCAGCGACGAGGAAGCCGACCGCCTCGAGAGGGAGGAGGGCATGAAAAAATACGAATAACCGACCTGACAAACAAGTAAAAAACAAACGACTATGAAACGGTATTTACTCAATCTCCTTACGGTGGCCTTAGCAGGTGCGGGGCTTGCGTCGAGTTCGTGTTCCGACGAGGAAACGGGGGAAAAGGTTCCGGCTCCGAACTTTCCGGAAAAGACCGCTCTCGGCATCGAAGTCGGAGGGACTTGTTCGATTCCCATAGAGCCGAATCAGGACTGGTCGGTAAGCATAGACCAGAACGAGGCCGGCGAATGGTTCTGGATCGACGACGACGGCATGACCGCCTACACCGTGCGCGGCAAGGCCGGCAAACACGAAGTCGTCATCCGCGTCTCCGACAAGGAGGAGAACGACACGGACCGCAGCATCGACGTCTCGATGACGATGGGCGGCCAAACCCAGGTAATCGCCACGGTGACCCGCGGCAAGGTGGAGCGCACGTTCGACCTCTACCTGGGCAAGAAGAACGAAAGCGGCGACTTCACGCCCGACAGCGACGGCAAGTTCGCCTACGAGGAGACGGCGGCCGACGCCGCGACGGCCGTCATCGACCTCAAATGGCCGGCCGAGGGACAGAGCGGCCTGCGCTATCCCGTCAGGATCGCGGCCAATTTCCAGTGGCGCCTCGACTCGAAGCCCGCGTGGGTATCGGAGCTGTCGCCCTCGGAAGGCAAGGCCGGCGAGACGGTGGATATCCTGCTCACGGGCGATCCGACGGCCTATCCGCTCGACAACGAAGAGGGGGAGCTCGTATTCTGCGACTACAATAACACGGCAGAGAAATACACCTACAAAATGTCGATTCCGGGCTGCCGCGACAAGGGTTCGGTCGGCATCGACAAGGGCACGGTCTATACCTTCAACGCCGCCGGCGAGTACGGCAATCCGGCCTCCGGCACGACGACCTGGACCTACATGGGTCCCGAGTTCGACGTCGTGGCTCCCGAAATCCCGTTCGAGGACGGCACCCGCAACGGCAGCAAGGTCTACGTCGTGGAGAAGTCCGAACTCGCTCCGGGCAGCGGCATGTACATGTACGGCGCCTGCGACTGGCTGACGCTCGACGGTAACGTCATATCGGGCGAGAACGTGCTGGTGGAGACCGAGTACACCCTGAAGGCCGGAAGCAACCCGGACAGCGGCCTGCGGTCCGGTGCGCGAACGGCCGAAATTCTCATTCTCCCGGCCGACATCGCGCACGGCGTCTCGTCCGTGGACGACCTGTTCGAGGAGGGTTCGTTCGGCGCGGCGGACCTGAAGGCCGAATACCGGGATTACATCACGGCGACGGTGAACCAGGACGCCCCGAGCGGCGTCTTCTCGGCACGCGACCTGGCATCGGCGGCCAAGAACGGCGATGCGTTCCGGACAATGGAATATTCGAACCCGGAGGATCAGACGGCCATGGACGCCATTGATCCGGACGGTACGATCCGGTACCTCTACCGCATGACCTACACGACCGAGTGGTCGAATGTCGAACTGAACTACGATCCGTCTTACGAGTCGTGCTTCACGAAGGAGAACCTTCCGAAGTGCGTCAGGGCCTTCACCAGCGAGGGCATCGGACATCCGATGGACGACCCGTGGGCATCCGTCGAGGCCATCGAGGCCGTTTCCGGCGGTGACGGCGAACCCATGACGGCTCCCGCCTTCCGAATCTCGATGGGCTCGGCGGAGAGCGCCAAAAGCTGCTTCCTCGTCTTCTACGACACGAACCAGACGCCCTATGCGGCCATCTGCTGCGAAGTCGATCCCGACAACGGCGGCCAGAGCGGCGGTTTCGAAGCGGCCTTCACGAATCCCGATCTGACGGAGGGCGCCACGCTGGAACGGATCACCGAGGAGAACATGAACCGGATCGCCGGCGAATTCGCCGAGAAAGACGGAACGGCGGAGTCCTGGACGAGCACTTTCGCGGAGGCCCTCGGCATGGGACAGACGATCTACGCCCTGACCTACACCTCGGCCGCCCCGAAGAACACGGAACTGACCGTATCGGCCTACTCGAACGTGATGTGCATGCCGTGGGGCATCGCCTGGCTGAGCGCCGAGCCGACGGGCGACACGGGAATCGACATCACGATGAGCCGTCCCGGAGCCGAAGACCCCGCAACGGGCATGGTCAATTTCATGGACGCCTCGGGCGAAACCGCATGTATCATCTACTGCAATCCCGCATTCTAACAGACAACCACCGAACCCGTCCGGCAGCCCCGCGGCATGCGGGGCCCGCCGCGGGCAAACCAATTACCGAAAACAACGTTTACATGAAACTATTCAAATCCGCCGTAATGCTGACCGCCGGGCTGGCGATGGGATTTCTCGCCGGATGCTCCGACGATGACGGGATCGACAACCGGGACCGGGATTACGGGTACGTACAGTTCAGATTATACAAGGAGGCGTCCTACGACTCCTCCCGAACGGACGAGCCGCAGGCGGACGCGTTCCGGACGGCCGGGACCCGGGCCGTCAAACCGCAGCTCGACTACCTCGCCGAAGCCAGCAAGGTGCAGGTGACCCTCACCTGCGGCGAGCAGACCATCATCCAGACCCTCACCCTTTCGGCGGCCGACAAGGAGAGCGCCGAGTACGGGATGCGCAGCGACAAGCTCAAACTGCTGACCGGCGAATACGAAATCGCCCGTTTCACGCTCTTCGACAGCAACGACGAGGAGCTCTACAACGGCAACGCCGCCGACACCCGCCTGACGGTCGTGTCGGGCGGTCTCACGACGCACGACCTGACGGTGAACGTCCTCCCGCGCGGCTCGGTGCGCTTCACGCTGACCAAGGACATGTCGGGATTCAACCCGCCCGCCAGGACCCGCAGCGACATTCCGCGCCAGTACATCTTCGAAGAGATCGGGAAGTTCGACGTCACGGTGAAGAACACCGAGACCAACAACCTGGTGACGTTCGAGCAACTGCCCGTCACCTTCTCGATCCACTTCGACGACGAAGAGAACGCGGAAACCCCTCCCGGATACCAGACCTCGACCTGCGCCTGCGACTCGCTCCTCTCGCTGCCCGCCGGCAACTACGTCGTGCTCAGATACCTGACCTACGACAGCGACGGCATCCTGCTCGAGACGAACAACAGTCCGGTCGAATCGCCCTTCACCGTCGAAGACAACCGCACGACCGAAGCCGACGTGGCCGTAACGCTCTACGAAGCAGACGAGTACATGAAGGATCACTATGCCCTCTATGCCATCTGGAAAGCGCTGCACGGCGAGGAATGGTCCTATCAGGGAGAGAACTACCCCATCGGTTCGAACTGGGACTTCAACAAGGATCCGGACCTGTGGAGCTACCAGCCCGGCGTCGAGGTCCACACCAACGGACGCGTGGCCAAAATCGACCTCAGCGGCTTCGGATTCTACGGCGACATGCCCAAGGAGATCGGCCAGCTCACGGAGCTCGTGGAGCTGTACCTCGGCACGCACAACGACGTGACGCAAGGTTTCGAGGACCCGACGCTGGACCCGAACCAAAGTATCGCGGAGCGCACGCGCAACCGGCTCGAGAATCACAAGAAATACCTGCACCTGCTGCATCCGGCGCAGCAAATGTCGTGGCCGTGCGCCTTCGCGCTGCGCGAACACAACATCCACATCCGCGCCACGGAGCTTTACGATCAGGGCTACACCGAGGATGAGATATTCGAAGCGGCGACGGGCCGCCAGCGCGACATCCGCCCGCTGGACACTTCGCACGGCAAACTCTGCAACGGCCTCAAATCGCTGCCCGCGGAGATCGGCAACCTGAAGAAACTCGAATACCTCTACATCGCCAACAGCGCGATCGAATCGCTGCCCGACTACGAGGGCGAAGGCAAGGAGGGCATGCAGGGGCTGGAATCCTGCACGGACTTCGAAGTCTATAACTGCCCGAAGATGGAGAAGTTCCCGATAGCCATAACCAAGATGCCGCGTCTCGTGGCCGCGAATCTCTCGAACAACAAGCAGTGGCAGGCACAGGACCTCCACGACGGACTCAAGGCGTTGGCCGAAGGACCGTCGAAGGAGTACATCCAGTTGCTTTACCTGGTGAACAACAGCCTCGAGGAACTGCCGGCGGAGTTCAGGAACATGAAGAGACTGAGCATGCTCGACCTCACCCAGAACCGGCTGCGCGTACTTCATCCGCTGGGTAGTGAGGTGGCGCTCGTGCAGTTGTTTCTCGACAACAACCGGCTCGAAGAGATTCCGACCGACGAAAACGGCATATTCTGCAACATAGCCGACATGACCGACCTCTCGGCGAGCTACAACAAGCTCCGGAAATTCCCCAACATCTTCAAGGAAGCGAAAAGCGCCATCGCCAACATCGACTTATCGTACAACCAGATAGCGAACTTCACCGAAGAGGAGACCGCGGCTTTTCACGGCGTCTTCGTCGAAACGCTGACGCTGACCGGCAACACCGGCATCACGAAGTTCCCCAAATGGCTGGCCGACAGCGAATCGCAGGTGGCCTACATCATCCTCCGGGGCTGCGGTATCACGGAAATCCCCGAAGGCAGCTTCAAGGGCAAGTATTCGAACCAGTTCGTCTCGCTGGACCTGACCTACAACCGGCTGTCGAAACTGCCCGACGAGTTCAACGCCCTCCAGTTGCCCAACCTCTACGGACTGGACATCTCGCAGAACGCCTTCTCGAAATTCCCCACCGGTCCGCTGACCTGCAAGGGCCTGACCATCCTCGGCATCCGCGGTCAGCGCGACGCCGACGGCGAACGCTGCCTGCGGGAGTGGCCCACGGGGCTTTACAACCATGTGGGACTGCGCGGCTTCTACATCGGCTCGAACGACCTGCGCAAGATCGACGACACGATCTCGACGGCGATCTGGACGCTCGACATCAGCGACAACCCCAACATCACGTTCGATGCGTCGGGCGTATGCAGCGCCTGGCAGAGCGGAGCCTACGTGCTCATCTACGACAAGACGCAGAATATCGTCAATTGCGACGCGATGCTTGAATAACCATTAAGAACACGAAGGAATCATGAAACTGAAAAGCTACATAGCCGTATCCCTCTGCGCCTTCGCACTCGCCGGCTGCTCCGACGACGACAAGAAGATCGGCGTTACGGTCGATGGCGACGCGATCGAAATCGGCGCCGAAGGAGGAACGCGGAATATCAAGGTGACGGCCGACGACGCCTGGATCGCCACGACCAACGATCCCTGGATCACCATTTCTCCGGCTAACGGCCGCGGATCGGCCCAGTGCCGGATCATCATCGACTCGGCGCTGCGCAACGAACCCCGGCAGGGCATCGTGCGCATCCAGAACCAGAACGACTGGGAGGAGCGCCGGGATATCACCGTCTCGCAGGACGGATACGATTACGCCATCACGCTCGACGACAAGGAGATCAACGTCTCGAACTACGCGGCCTACGACGACCGTTCGTTCGACGTGCGGGTGAAGACCAACGTGGACTTCGACATCGAAATCCCCGAAGAGGCCCAGGCATGGCTCACCGCCGGCGACTACAAAGTGGAACTCGACCGGGGCCTCCGTCCGCGCGAAGTGACCGTCCGCTTCAATTGGGGCATCAATTCGCGCGACATCGAACGGAACGCCGTAGTGAAGTTCAGGCCGAAGGACGAAGTGACGCTGGCCCGTCAGGACGAACTCTCCGTAAACCAGAACGCCGCGGAACCGATCGAAGAGGACACCCGCGCCGGCGACTCGGTGGCCCTGCTGGCCATCGCCCGCTCGCTCAACATGTGGGAGTCGTGGGAGACCAACGAAAAGATGGACAATTGGGACAACGTCGTCCTCTGGGAGGAAGGCATGGACGGATACACGCCCGAAAAGGCCGGACGCGTGAAGTTCGCCAGATTCTCCACGTTCGGGACCAAAGAGGGCCTGCCTTTCGAAGTGCAGTACCTCACCGCCGCCGACGAACTGGTCTTCTTCTCGAACACCAACTGGACGACCTTCGACCTCTCCACGGGCGAGTACATCACCAAACTCGGACAGTTGCGGCGTCTGACCATCAGCGGCTATGGGCTGGTGGACCTCGACCCGGACTTCAAGAACCTGAAGAACCTCGAGTCGCTGGACATCTCCGTCAATAACTTCGAGAAAATCCCCGAAGTGCTCACCAAGGAGAACTTCCCCAAGTTGCATGCCCTCTACCTGAACACCTGCCAGAGAGGGGTCATCTACGATCTGTCCAACACCACGACGACCCATTTCGGCGGTCTGTTCGAGGAGACCGACCAGACGCGCGAGTTCCCGCGCCGTCTGCTGGAGTGGGACAACCTCGACACGCTGACGCTCTCGGTGAACTACCTGCAAGGACGCATTCCCGACATGAAGGACTACGCCCAAAAATACACGCAGGCGGACATCAGCGCCGCCGACTCGCTGCCGCAGGCGCTCGTCGGAACGCCCAAGGTGCTGCCGAACATAAAGAGGTTTTCGATCAACCTGAATCGGCTCACGGGCGAGTTGCCCGAATGGCTGCTCCACCACCCGGCGCTCGACTGGATGGATCCCTTCACGCTGGTCTTCACGCAGGAGGGCAAGGACCAAGACGGCAAGCTGGCAGGCTTCACCAACGAGCCGGTCAATCTGGACGAATACTATCGGTTCTACGAAGGAAAGAAATACCTCGATCCGAACAAAAAGGAGGAGTAACGGAATACCCCGACACCTAACAAACACGACAGGAAAATGAAAAGATCCATATACGGCATTTGCACCGCGGCGCTGCTCGCCCTCGGTGCCTGTACGACCGACGAACTCCCTGCGCCCGACAAAACGCAGCCCGACGGGACGGAGCAGACGAAGCCCGTCTCGGGCGAGGTGCTCGTGAAATTCAAGAGCTATGTCAGCGACATCCTCGACCAGACCGCGGCACGGACCCGCAGCGGCGGACCCGCGACCCGCTCGGGCATCCTCTCCGTGGACGAGGTGCTCGACCTGGTGGGCGGCTACGAGATCGAGCGCGTCTTCCCGGTGGACCCCCGCACGGAGGCCCGGACCCGCGAAGCGGGGCTGAATCTCTGGTACGTGGTGCGGTTCGACAAGGAATATACCGTGGAGGAGGTCGTCGAGCGGCTCTCGCAACTGGGCGAGGTGCAGTACGCCAACCCCAACCGGACGATCAAACGCGCCTACAACCCCCAAAAGAAGGCCGTACCCCTCACCAGGGAGCGACTCAGCGCGCTCACGCGGCAGACCCGCGCCGCAGCCGCGGAATATGGCTTCAACGACGCGCTGCTGCCCCAGCAGTGGCACCTGGTCAATCGCGGGACGATGTTCACCGGCACGGAGGCCTGCGGGGAGACGAAATCCGTCGTCGGCGCCGACGTGCAGTGCGAGGAGGCGTGGAAACTCTCGACGGGCGACCCGTCGATCATCGTCGCGGTGCTCGACGAAGGCGTCTGCCTGACCCACCCCGACCTGCAGGCGAATATCTGGACGAACGAGGACGAGGTGGACGGCTCGCGGGAAGACAACGACGGCAACGGCTATGCGGGCGACGTCCACGGCTATAATTTCGTGACCGACACGGGCGTCATCTCCTGGGACGACATCTCCGACACGGGCCACGGCACGCACGTGGCCGGCGTGATAGCGGCCCAGAACGACAACGGCGAAGGCATCTCCTCGATCGCCGGCGGCACGTCCTCGCAGCCGGGCGTGAAGATCATGTCGTGCCAGATCTTCTCGGGCGACAAGGGCGGCAACTCGATGACCTCGGTGAAGGCGATCAAATACGCGGCGGACAACGGCGCCGTCGTCCTCCAGTGCAGTTGGGGATATGTCTCCGGCACGGCCAACAGCTACGAATGGGGCACGCCGGGCTACGCGACCGAGGAGGAATGGGAGACGATGGATCCGCTCCAGAAGGAGGCGCTGGACTACTTCATCCACAACGCCGGATCGCCCAACGGCCCGATCGAGGGCGGTATCGCCGTCTTCGCCTCGGGCAACGAGTACGCCAACTCGGCAGGCTTCCCCGGTGCGGCCGAAATGTGCGTTTCGGTATCCGCCACGGCGGCCGACTTCACGCCCGCCACATACACCAACTACGGGCCGGGCACGAAGATCGCGGCCCCGGGAGGAGACCGGGACTACTACTGGGACTATTGGACGGAAGGCGACAACGCCACGCGCGGCGAAACGGGCTGTGTGCTCTCGACGCTGCCGTTCAATGTCAGCGAAACGGGATACGGCTACATGGAGGGCACCTCGATGGCCTGCCCGCACGTCTCGGGCGTCGCGGCGCTGGGCCTCTCCTACGCCGCACAGTTGCGCCGCCACTTCACGGCCGACGAATTCAAGGCGCTGCTCTACGAAACGACGACCCCGATCGACGACCGCATGAAGGGCTCCAAGCTGTACTACCGCTACGCCTATGAAATGGGGCTCACCCACCCCACGCACCTCCTGCTCTCCGACTATGCCGGGAACAGGATGGGCGCGGGACAGGTGAACGCCGCCCGGCTGCTCGACGCGATCGGACAGAACGGCCGGCAGATGACCTTCCCGAACCTCTACATTCCGCTCGAAGGCGAGGTGACGGCCATCCCCGCCAACTACTTCCTCGGCGGAGAGACGCTCTCCTACACCGTGAAGATCGACGACGAGTCGGTCGCCTCGGCCTCGATGGACGGTTCCCGTCTGACGGTCCGCGGACTGAAATCGGGCGTCACGAAGGCGTCGATCACCGCCAGCAACAACGAGACCCAGACGTTCAACATCACCGTCCGCAAGTCGGCGAGCGGCGACGGCTGGCTCTGACGGATTCCGACGGATGAGACCCGGCTGGAAAACCACGGCACTTTGCCTCGGAGCCTTGTGCGCGGCATCGGCCGCCGCACCGCTCCGGGCGCAGGTTCCGCCCGTTCCGCAGGCGCTGCGGGACAGCGTGGCCAATCCCCCGAAAGCGCAGGGGAGCGGTGCGATGCGTTTCCTCGAAACGCACATCGACGCCGGACGGATCGGCGAAGACGACCTGCCGCCGAGCTACACGTTCCGCTGGACGAACGACGGCGACGCCCCGCTCGTCATCACCCGCGTGGAGACCACCTGCGGATGCGCGGTTCCGTCCTTCGACCGGCAACCCGTACTCCGGGGCGGCGAGGGATCGGTGACGGTCACCTACCACCCCAGGCGGCACCCGGGGAACTTCCACCGCCGGATTTTCGTCTTCACGCAGCTCTCCGCACAACGGCCCACGGCGATCCTGGACCTCACGGGACATGTCACGCCCTCGTCGGCCCTGCCCGCGGCGGACTACCCCTACGCGATGAACGGACTGCGGCTCAAGCAGCGGGAGGTTCGCATGGACGGAACGCAGCGCCGGACCGAACGGATCGCGTGTCTCAACGCCGGGCGGCAACCGCTGCGCATCACGGCCGACAGCCTGCTGCTGCCGCCCTATGTGCGCTTCGAGTGCGAAGCCGCGACGCTGGAGCCGGGCGCGACCTGCGACCTGATCTTCCGCTTCGATCCCGCGAAGGCTCCGGAACGCCTGCCCGAACAGGTTCCCGTGATCCTGCGGGGACTGGGGCTTCCGCCCGTGCAAAGCACGGTGCGCATCCTCTTCGGCGAAAGGCCGCGGCCGGAGACCGAATACATGAAACAGACAGAAAAACAAAAAAGAATACCATGAAAAACTTTCTGAAATCCACCGTTCTCTCGCTGGCCGTCCTCTGCCTCTGCGCCTGCGACGACGACAAAAGTTACGAAGACCCCGGGCTGGAGGTGACCCCGCACAACATCGCGGGAACGTGGCAGCTCGCCGAATGGAACGGCGCGCCGCTGGCCGAAGGCAGTTTCGTTTACATCGAATTCACGCGCAAGGACAAACTCTTCACCATGTACCAGAATCTCGACAGTTTCGGCACGCGCAAACTGACGGGGCGCTACGACATCACGACCGACGTCGAGCTGGGGGCGATCATCATGGGACAGTACGACTACGGCACGGGCGACTGGGAGCACCGGTACATCGTGTCGGACCTCGACGCCGACACAATGACCTGGACGGCACAGGACGATCCGTCGGACATCTCGATCTACGAACGCTGCGCCTCGATTCCCGACGAGATCACCGGCGCGACCGGCGAGGAACCGGACACGGAACCGGACACGGAACCGGACGGGGAACCGGACGGGGAGTGATTCCCGGCGGTCCCGGCGGCTTCCCCGAAAAGCATTCGCCGGAAGGAGGCTCCCGGCTCCGCGGACCGGAAGCATCCGGAGGCACTTCCCGACAGAACCATCCCGGCCGCGGCCGTCCGCAGCCGGGATGACCTTAATATATATGGGAAAGGAGGTCGTTTTCCGTCCAATCCGCCAACATTGCGCCCGAAAAAGTCTTACGCGAACGGCGCGAAAGGGATACCTTTGCCGGAAACGAACCCGAACCATGCGCATTCACCTCAATCCCGCTTCGGAGGCCCTGCGGGCATTCGCGGAAGGGCTTCCCGAATCCTTCGACCGCAGCGGAGAGACGCTCCATGAAGGACGCAACACGATCAAGGCATTCGAAGCAGACGGGAACAAGCTGGCCGTCAAGCGATTTCAGCGCCCCGACCCGCTGCGGGCCGTGATCTACACCTTCTTCCGCCGCAGCAAGGCGCGCCGCTCCTACGAACACGCCGAGCGGCTGCGTGCCCTGGGCATCGACTCCCCGGAACCGGTCGCCTGGAGCGAATACCGCCGCCACGGCCTGCTGTGCGACAGCTACTACGTCTGCCGCCGTTCCGACTACGCCCCGCTCTCGCAGGCCACGACCCGGTTCCCGGCTCCCGACACGCTTCCCGTGCTGGAGGCCTTCGCCCGCTTCGCAGCCGAGCTGCACGCGAAAGGAATCGAACACGAGGATTTCAATCACGGCAACATCCTCTGGCAGCGCGACCCCGCCACGGACCGGTTCCGGTTCCAGCTCATCGACATCAACCGGATGCGCTTCTCGGCGCGGGCATTGCGTCCGCGCCGGTGCATGATAAACCTGCGACGCCTGGCCTGCCCGGCCGCGGCGTTCCTCTTCATCCTGGACCGTTACGCCGAGGCGCGCGGCTGGAACGGGGACGACACCCTCCTGCGGGGCACTTTCTTCCGGCTCGTGTTCGGCCGTCGCCGCGCATTGCGCAAACGCTTCCGGCAGCGGATCTCGGCCCGCCGGAACGGAAAAACACGCCGAAAATTTGGATTCCCGGAATAATTCGCTACATTTGTCCTTCGATAAAACGATCCGGACGATGCGTTCATACGGCTTTGCATATTATTTCCATTACTTTTTCTTTTATCGCAAGAGAAAAAGCGGGACCGTATGCGTTTGATCCGACGAGGCGAAAAGCATAAGACGAATGAGACACGAAAATCCCGCTCCCGAAAGAGCGGGATTTTCCGATTTTTACACACCCGACATGAAACGAGTAGCGATACAGGGCATCGCAGGATGTTTCCACGAAACGGCGGCGCGCCGTTATTTCCGGGACGAGGCGATAGAGGTCGTCCCCTGCCGGAGTTTCGGCGAACTGTTCGCCCGGATGGCCAGCGACCCCGCGCTGCTGGGCATCGCCGCCATCGAGAACACCATCGCGGGCAGCCTGCTTCCCAACCACGAACTGCTGCGGCAAAGCCGCGCGCGGATCGTCGGCGAGCAGAAGCTCCGCATTTCGCACGTCGCCGCGGCGCTGCCCGGACAGGGGCTCGACGCCGTGAGTGAGGTGCGCTCGCATCCGATCGCCCTGATGCAGTGCGGCGACTTCCTGAAAGCCCATCCGGCGCTGAAGGTCGTCGAGCGGGACGACACGGCGGGCAGCGCCCGCGAAATCGCCGAAGGCCGCCTGTGCGGCACGGCGGCCATCTGCGGCGCCGACGCGGCCGAACTGTACGGACTGGAGATACTCGAACGGGGGATCGAGACCACGAAACACAACTTCACCCGCTTCCTGCTGCTCGCCGACGAAAGCCGCGCCGAAGCCTTTTCCGAACCGGAACGCATCGACAAGGCATCGCTGCTCTTCACCCTTCCCCACACGCAGGGCAGTCTGTCGAAGGTACTCACCGTACTCTCGTTCTACGACATCAACCTGACGAAAATCCAGTCGCTGCCGATCGTCGGCCGCGAATGGGAGTACCGCTTCTACGCAGACGTCACCTTCGGCCGTCGCCGGCGCTTCCGCCAGGCCGTCGGCGCGGTCCGCCCGCTCACGAGCGGCTTCCGCATCCTGGGCGAATACGCCGAATGCACGGATCCGGCCCTCTGAATCACGAAACGACAAAACGAAAAACATACTTCAGACCATGAACGACATTCAACCCATCGCACTCCCCGGAGTGGATCCCCGGCGGCCGCTGGTCATCGCAGGCCCCTGCAGCGCCGAAACCGAAGAACAGGTGATCGAAACGGCCCGCCTGCTGGCCGCCGAAGGCTTCCGCATCTACCGCGCGGGGCTGTGGAAACCCCGCACCAAGCCGGGCGGATTCGAGGGCGTCGGCGCGGCGGGCATCCCGTGGCTGCAACGCGTCAGGCGCGAAACGGGCATGTACGTCTCAACGGAGGTCGCCACGCGCGAGCACGTCGCCGCGGCGCTGGCGGGCGGCATCGACCTGCTGTGGATCGGCGCCCGCACGGCCGCCAACCCCTTCGCCATGCAGGAGATCGCCGACGCGCTCCGGGGACAGGACATCCCCGTGCTGGTGAAAAACCCCGTCAGCCCCGACCTCGAGCTGTGGATCGGCGCCATCGAACGCATCCGCAACGCCGGCATCCGCCGCATCGGAGCCATCCACCGCGGCTTCACCTCGATCGACAAGAGCCTCTACCGCAACCACCCCATGTGGGCCATTCCGATCGAGCTGCACCGCCGTCTGCCGTCGCTGCCCATCTTCTGCGACCCGAGCCACATCGGCGGCAAGCGCGAACTGATCGCCCCCCTTTCGCAGCAGGCCATGGACCTCGGCTTCGGCGGCCTGATCGTCGAGGCGCACTGCTCGCCCGACTGCGCCTGGAGCGACAAGGCGCAGCAGGTGACGCCCGAAGCGCTGGCCTACATCGTCCGCAACCTGACGATCCGCGAACAGACCTCCACGACCGAGAACCTCAACGAACTGCGGGCGCAGATCGACAAGCTCGACGACGAGCTGCTCGAACTGCTGGCGCGGCGGATGCGCGTCTCGCACGAAATCGGGCAGTACAAGAAAGAGCACGACATGCCCATCCTGCAGGCGCAGCGCTACGAGGAGCTGCTCGCACGCCGCGCCGCACAGGCCGTCGAGATGGGTATGGACCGCGAATTCATGCGCACGGTGATGCAGGCCATCCACGAGGAGTCCGTCCGGCAGCAGATGCAGGTGCTCGGGAAGTGACGCCGGGTGCGGGTTACATTTCCGTTAAAAATCGACGCACGGCATGCAACATCGGCGAATGTTGCGTAATTTTGGGGCGAAATCCGATCCGCAAACTCCGACAGCTATGGCAAAACACAAGATTCTGGTGGTGGACGACGAAGAGTCGCTGTGCGAAATCCTGCAATTCAATCTCGAGGTCGAAGGTTACGAAGTGGATGTGGCGTACAGCGCCGAACAGGCCCTCGGGATGCACCCCGAACGCTATTCGCTCATCCTGCTCGACGTGATGATGGGCGAAATCAGCGGATTCCGGATGGCGCAGATGCTCAAGACGAACCCCGAGACGGCGAATATCCCGGTGATCTTCTGCACGGCCCGGGACAACGAAGACGACACCGTGGCGGGGCTCAACCTCGGGGCCGACGACTACATAGCCAAACCCTTCTCCGTGCGCGAGGTGCTGGCCCGCGTGCGCAGCGTGCTGCGACGCACCGCCGCGGCGCAGCCGGCCGAAGACCGCATCGGGTTCGAAGAGCTGGAGATGGACCTCCGGCGCAAGGTCTGCACGCTCGGCGGCGAGGAGATCCCGCTCACCAAGAAGGAGTTCGAGATCCTGGCGCTGCTCATCGCCCACCGGGGCACGATCTTCTCGCGCGAGGAGATCCTGCACCGCATCTGGAGCGACGAGGTGGTCGTGCTGGACCGCACCATCGACGTCAATATCACGCGCCTGCGCCGCAAGATAGGCCCTTACGGCGAATACATCGTAACCCGTCAGGGCTATGGCTACGGGTTCAAGGGTTAGGCTCTCCTACCACCGCCGCCTCTTCCTCGGGCTGCTCCTCTTCCTCTGGACGCTCGTGGGGAGTTTCGTACTGTTCCAGTACGGCCGCGAAAAACGGTTCAAGGTCGAACGGCTCGACGACCGCCTGCAACTCGTCAATCTGCGGGTGCTCGACGCCTACGCCGCCGGAGAGGCCCCCGAACGGATCGCGGCCCGCTGCGGGGGGCCGTTCGACGACCTCCGCATCACGCTCATCGACCGCTCGGGACGCGTATTGTTCGACAACTCGCTCGACACGCTGCCGGACGAGAACCACCTCGGCCGCCCCGAAGTGGCCGCCGCCCTGCGCGACGGCACGGGTTACACCATCCGCCGCCACTCGGAGAGCACGCACCGCAACTACTTCTACTCCGCCATGGCCGACGACCGCTGGATCGTCCGCACGGCCGTACCCTATTCCGTGCCGCTCGCCGAAATCCTCTCGGCCGATCCGGCCTATCTGTGGTTCATGCTGGGCATGACGCTGCTGATGAGCGTGGCGGGCTACTTCGCCACCCGGCGGCTGGGGCAGAACATCACGCGGCTGAGCGACTTCGCCCGCCGCGCCGAACGGGGCGAACGGATCGACCAGACCGCCAGTTTCCCGCACGACGAGCTGGGCGACATCTCGCGCCACATCGTGCAACTCTACGCCGACCTCCAGCGCACGGCCGCCGACCGCGACCGGGAACACGCGCTGGCGCTGCACGAGGAGCAGGAGAAGATCCGCATCAAGAAACAGCTCACGAACAACATCAACCACGAACTGAAAACCCCCGTGGCGGCGATCCAGGGGTATCTGGAGACCCTGCTCGCCTCCCCGCGGATCGCGCCCGAACGCCGCACGGCCTTCCTCGAGAAGAGCCTCGCGCAGACCGAACGGCTGCGCCGCCTGCTCTCCGACGTATCGACCGTGACGCGCATGGACGAGGCGAGCCAGCTGATCCGGAAGGAACCGGTCGTGCTGAACGACCTGATAGCCGAAACGGCCGCCGACATGGAGCTGCGCCCGGCCGACCAGCGACTCCGCGTCCACGTCGATTTCCCGCGGCGGGTCGAGGTCTTCGGCAACCCCTCGCTGCTCGCCTCCGTCTTCCGCAACCTCGCGGACAACGCCGCCGCCTACTCGGGCGGGCGCGACATCTTCATCCGCCTCGCGGAGGACACGCCCGAGGAGTGCACGGTGCTCTTCGCCGACAACGGAATCGGCGTGGACGAAGAGCACCTCCCGCACCTGTTCGAGCGCTTCTACCGCGTGGACAAGGGACGCTCGCGCAAACTCGGCGGCACGGGGCTCGGGCTGGCGATCGTCCGCAACGCCGTGGCGTTCCACGGCGGCACGATCTCGGTCCGCAACCGCGACGAAGGCGGACTGGAATTCCGCTTCACCCTGCGCAAAGTTTCATAGGAGAGCAACGTCCCCGTAACGGAATTGTAACATCCGTTTCGGAACTTTGCACCGTACAAACGTAAAAATACGGTTCCCCTATGTCCCCTCTCTTCATCGCGATCGTCGTCATCATGGCCGTTCTGGCCATTCTGGGCATCGTCGTGGGCGTCGCCAACGACGCCATCAACTTCCTCAACTCGGCCATCGGCTCGAAGGTCGCCCCGCGCCGCGTGATCCTCTGGATCGCCGCCGCCGGCATCCTGATCGGCACGCTCACCTCGAGCGGCATGATGGAGGTCGCCCGCAGCGGAGTCTTCTATCCCGGGCAGTTCTCCTTCTCCGAAATCATGATGCTCTTCCTGGGCATGATGCTGGGCAACGTGCTGCTGCTCGACCTCTACAACACGCTGGGACTTCCGACCTCGACCACCGTGTCGATGGTATTCGGACTGCTGGGCGCCGCCGTGGCCACCGCGCTGTTCCGCATCGCGGCCGACCCCTCCTTCTCGCTGCACGACCTCTCGCAGTTCATCAACACGGGCAAGGCCATGGTCATCATCGCCGCCATTCTGGTCTCCGTGGTCTTCGCCTTCGCGGCCGGCACGCTGTTCATGTACATCTCGCGGCTCATCTTCTCGTTCCGCTACCACCCCGCATTCCGCCGCTGGGGCGCGTTCTGGTGCGGCATATCGCTCTCGGGCATCCTCTACTTCGCCCTTTTCAAGGGTCTCAAGAGTTCGGGACTGATCCCCTCCGACATCACGCAGTATGTCGGCGAGCACGTCCTGCTGACGCTCTTCGCCTTCTGGGCCGCGGCGTCGCTCATCCTGTGGATACTCCAGCGGATGCGGTTCAACATCATGCGGATCACGATCCTCTCGGGAACCTTCGCCCTGGCGCTGGCCTTCGCCGGCAACGACCTGGTGAACTTCATCGGCGTGCCGATGGCCAGCTACGACGCCCTGCAAATCGCCCGCGACGCAGGCAGCGAGTCGATCATGATGGACGGACTGGCCAATCCCGCCCGCGCGAACTTCCTCATTCTGCTCGCCTCGGGTCTGATCATGGTGCTGACGCTCTTCTTCTCGAAAAAGTCGCGCCACGTCGCCGAAACCGAGCTTTCGCTCGCCTCGCAGCACGAGGAGTCGGAGCGCTTCGGCTCGACCTACGTGTCGCGCAGCCTCGTGCGCGCCACGCTGCTGCTCAACAACCTCTGGTCGGGCATGATTCCCGCACGCGTTCAGAAGGCCATCGACCGCCGCTTCGAGCCGCTGCCCGCCGAAGAACGCACCACGGCCCAGTACGACATGATCCGCGCCGTGGTGAACCTCACTGCCGCATCGATCCTCATCGCGATCGGAACCTCCTACAAACTGCCCCTCTCGACGACCTACGTGGTCTTCATGGTGGCGATGGGTTCGTCGCTGGCCGACCGTTCGTGGGGACGCGACAGCGCCGTTTACCGCATCACGGGCGTCATGGCCGTCATATCGGGCTGGTTCATCACCGCGCTCGGAGGCTTTCTCATCGCCCTGGCCACGACGGCCCTGCTGCTCTGGGGCGGATGGATCGCCGTCGCCGCGCTCACGGTCCTCTGCGCCTGGCTGCTCGTCCGCAGCCACCGCAAGACCCCGGAAGAGAAGGAAGCCGAAGCGGCCCGGCAGCCGCTCGACGACGCCGGAACGCCCGACGAAGTGATGCACGCCTGCATCGGCGAGGTGTGCACGACGATGCAGGAGGTGACGCGCATCTACAACCGCACGCTGGTCGCCGTCTTCAAGGAGAACCGCAAGGTGCTCAAGGAGATGGTGCAGACCTCGGACAAACTCTTCACCGAAGCCCGCGACCGCAAGTACGGCATCGTGACGACGCTGCGCCGCCTGCAGGAGTGCGACATCAACACGGGCCACTTCTACGTGCAGGTGACCGACTACCTTTCGGAGGTGACCAAGGCGCTCATCCACATCACGCGCCCGGCCTTCGAGCACATCGACAACAACCACAAGGGACTGTCGAAGGAGCAGATCGTGGACCTGATGCGCGTGAACGACGAGGTGGAGGCCATCTTCGACAAGATCAACGACATGCTCTCCTCCGAGAACTTCGCCGACCTGGATCTGGTGCTCGAAATGCGCGACAGGCTCTTCGACACCATCGTCGGGGCGATCAAGAACCAGTTGCGCCGCATCCACGAGGATCCATCGGGCAGCACGCGTGCCAGCGTACTCTACCTGACGATCCTCAACGAGACGAAGACGATGGTGCTCCAGGCCCGCAACCTGCTCAAATCGCAGCGTTATTTCCTCGACGTCGCCGGACAGAAATGATCCCGCGGCTTCCCGCCGCGACAACGCGAGCCCTCCTTTCCGTCGCACGGAAAGGAGGGCTTTTCCGTCCGCACTCCTTTAGGAAAGCACGGGCGGGGGGGGGGCAGCCCGCACCGGAAACGGCGCACGACACGGAAACGCAACGGGACCGTCATCCGGATGAAACGACGGTCCCGTATATTTGCAGCGTGAAACCCGGAAACGGGGATTCACCGAGTTGGTTTTAGGTTACATAAGTTGGTGGGAAGATGCCGCGACGCGAGGTTGCCGCATCTTCGTTTTTTTGCGGCGCTCCGGCCGGCCTACCGTTCCATGTCCTTCAGGTGGATTTCGAGGGCCCGGACCGAAATCTGAATCTCCCGGATCGACACCCCGAGCGACCCGATCAGCAACAGCAGCGCAGCGCCGAAAACATAGGCCGAAAGCACGAGCAGCCCCACATAGATCAGAAACATCGTCACGACGCACAGGAAAAGGCTCGACACCCCCAGCGCCTGCATCGTGCGCGTGAGGTGCAGCCGGCGGCGCAGGTTGTCGATCTGCGCCCGCGTCACGTTCGAAGGGTGTTCCAGGTGTTGTTCCTTGAGGGTGCGCACCAGTTGCGCATAGGAGAGGAAACGGTTGGTGTAGGCCAGAAGGATCAGCGACACGGCCGAAAACAGCAGTGCCGGAGTGGTAAGCGTCAGTTCTTCCATCGGAATCGGTTTTTCTCGGCGGCAAAATTACGAATTATTTCCGGAACGCCCTCGCCCCCGCCCGCCGGGAATGTTCCGCCGGAGCCGCCGTCCGCCCGGCGCCCCGGAGAGGCCGGAACCCGCCGCTCCGCCCCGCCGCCCCTTCTTCGGAACGTCGCAATCTTCCTTCGCCCCGTCCGTCGCCGGCTGCGCAAAAACGGGCGGGCAAAATACCGGATTGCAGGTATTCTGACGGCTGTTTCATACGAAATGCAAGCGACTGTCCCGTTTTCCCGAAAAATTCGCTTATCTTTGCACGCCGAAATACGACAATTTAAATCTCAAAAAGAACAATATCTTCTATGGAACCGAACAAAACCTTCATCGACGGGCTTTGGAGCAAAGAGATCAACGTCACGAGCTTCGTACAGACGAACATCACCCCCTATCTGGGCGACGCTTCGTTCCTGCAGGGCCCGACCGAGCGTACCAAACACATTTGGAATCTCTGCCTCGAGGCCCTCGAGGAGGAGCGTCGGAACAACGGCATCCGTTCGCTGGACAACAAGACCGTCTCGACCATCACCTCGCACAAGGCCGGCTACATCGACCGCGAGCAGGAATTGATCGTGGGCCTGCAGACCGACGAGTTGCTCAAGCGCGCCATCAAGCCTTTCGGCGGCATCAACGTCGTATCGCGCGCCTGCAAGGAGAACGGGACGGACGTGGACGAGAAGGTGAAGGACATCTTCACCCACTACCGCAAGACGCACAACGACGGCGTGTTCGACGTTTACACCGAAGAGATCCGCTCGTTCCGTTCGCTGGGCTTCCTGACGGGCCTTCCGGACAACTACGCCCGCGGCCGCATCATCGGCGACTACCGCCGTCTGGCGCTCTACGGAACCGACCGCCTGATCGAGGCCAAGCAGCAGGACCTCCGCAACCTCACCGGCCCGATGACCGAGGCCCGCATCCGCCTGCGCGAGGAGGTCGCCGAGCAGATCAAGGCCCTGAAGGAGATCCGCACGCTGGGCGAGTACTACGGCCTGGACCTGAGCCGTCCGGCCCATTCGGCGCAGGAAGCCGTGCAGTGGGTTTACATGGCCTACCTCGCGGCCGTCAAGGAGCAGGACGGCGCCGCCATGTCGCTGGGCAACGTCTCGTCGTTCCTCGACATCTTCATCGAGTACGACCTCGCGCACGGCCTGATCGACGAAACGTTCGCACAGGAGCTCATCGACCAGTTCGTCATCAAGCTCCGCATGGTCCGCCACCTGAGAATGCAGTCCTACAACGACATCTTCGCCGGCGACCCGACGTGGGTGACCGAGGCCATCGGCGGCCGCTTCAACGACGGCCGGACGAAGGTGACGAAGACCTCGTTCCGCTTCCTGCAAACGCTCTACAACCTCGGTCCCTCGCCCGAGCCCAACATGACGGTGCTCTGGAGCCCCGAGCTGCCGCAGGGCTTCAAGGAGTTCTGCGCCAAGGTGTCGGCCGACACCAGCTCGATCCAGTACGAGAACGACGAGCTGATGCGCGAGGTGCGCGGCTCGGACGACTACGGCATCGCCTGCTGCGTGTCGTATCAGGACATCGGCCGTCAGATCCAGTTCTTCGGCGCCCGCTGCAACTTGGCCAAGGCCCTGCTGCTGGCTCTGAACGGCGGCCGCTGCGAGAACACCGGCACGCTGATGGTCAAAGGCATTCCGGCGCTCACCGAGGGTCCGCTGCGCTTCGAAGAGGTGATGTGCAACTACAAGATGGTGCTGACCGAAATCGCCCGCGTCTACAACGAGGCAATGAACATCATCCACTACATGCACGACAAATACTATTACGAGAAGGCCCAGATGGCGCTGGTGGACACCGACCCGCGCATCAACCTCGCCTACGGCGTGGCCGGTCTCTCGATCGCCCTCGACTCGCTCTCGGCCATCAAATACGCCAAGGTGACGGCGCGCCGCAACGAGCAGGGGCTCACCGACGGATTCGACATCGAGGGTGAATTCCCCTGCTTCGGCAACAACGACGACCGGGTGGACCACTTGGGCGTGGACCTCGTGTACTATTTCAGCGAGGAACTGAAGAAGCTGCCCGTCTACAAGAACGCCCGTCCGACCCTCTCGCTGCTGACCATCACCTCGAACGTGATGTACGGCAAGAAGACCGGCGCGACGCCCGACGGACGCGCCAAAGGCGTGGCTTTCGCTCCGGGCGCCAACCCGATGCACGGACGCGACAAGAGCGGCG